>Ga0137362_10002589_pt1 | contig 11835 bp, 10 predicted proteins | sample MadtaG_2_FD_104801 | JGI IMG/M metagenome (GOLD analysis project Ga0137362, IMG submission 104801) | Vadose zone soil microbial communities from Angelo Coast Range Reserve, California, USA - Mad1_100_16 metaG | ecosystem: Environmental > Terrestrial > Soil > Vadose zone | place: USA: California... | reverse complement strand
GTCGCTGTGGGCGAAGTCCGCGGACTGCTGGCCGTGGCCGTCGCCTGGTTTTCCTTTTATACGAAAGCCCGCCGCGAAGAATCGTTCCTCACGCAGGAATTCGGCGGCCGCTTCGCCGAGCACCGCCGTCACACGGGCATGTTCCTGCCCCGCTTGTCTTAGCGCTGTCGCCGCAGCAGAGTCATTCTTGCCTGTGGGAGGACCTCAATCCCCGGCTGCGTCAATGTCCGGTTAGCGCGGCGGTCTCAATCGGTCGACGCAACACTAGGCCGAAATCCCCTTACAGGGGCCTCAATTGCTAAGAGTGTTCGCGAGCGTTGATTCAAGTCGGAACACCATTCTGGCAAGGGTCTGATTGGGGTTACAGTCGGACACAGCTTCCCCATGGGGAAGTGCTCTCGGATCAACTGACTAGATGGTGTTGCGTCGACCGGTTGAGCTGGCAGCGTTAATCGGGACTTAGCGCGTCTCTGGCGTTAATCTCTGTTCTCGACAATTATGCTGCGAACCGCAAATGGCGGTGTCGTTAGCGAATTCTCGCGACTCGAGATTATGTGTCCATCCGTTCGACCCATTGAGCGCGCGATGCAGGAGCCACGAATGGATCCGCAAAGTACTGTGTTTCCCGCGCAACCTTGTCGTCCCTGAACTCCATGATGCTCGCGGTGTAGGACGGCTTGCCGTCATATGTCAGGATGAATTCGGTGATCCAAAGATCACCGCCGCCAATGATTCGTCGGACAGCAAACCGCTTTTTGCTCGGCTGACTAGCGCGCTGGTTCTGTATGTTGCGTCGACCACGGGTTCGCTCGCCTGACTGCGGGTATTCCAGCACCGCGTCCTCGTGATAGATGCGGTGCTCCGTTTCAGAATCGTTGGCATCGGACGCCGCCCAATGCTGGTCGAGTGCCGCACGGATCTCTTGATCGCGCACTCCAGAATACTGCTCCTTCTTTTGTTGATCGCTCATCTTGAGCCCCCTAACGCGATCGAAGGTTTTACTTGATTAGGTGAGTGAGAGTCAGGTTTCCGCCGCTGGTGGTGACGATAACCAGATTTATAATGACGACCATAGTGTCGTAACTCCAGCCGTTCGTCCCCGATTTGCCCCAGAAGCCGGTGTGCCAAGTAAATATTTTCTTTTGTATGGCTCCCAGCATAACCAAAATCAAACCGATGGCGGCGAGTTGTGCGAGAACGCCCGAAATTACTCCGAGGCCGCCAGCTAACTCGGTTGCACCCAGCAAAATTGTGAAGCTCTTGCTCATCCCAATGTCCTTGCTCCGCGTTGCCGGATCTTTAAGATGTTTGTAGCCGCTGGTGATGAACACGATGCCAACCATCAAGCGCAGGAGCAGAAGAGCAATATCGGCGAATTGAGCCAATTGCGGGAAGATCATACAAGTTTCTCCGAGCCGCTACCTGTATTCACGCTCGTTCCGCCGAAGCGGTGCCGTTCGATTAAGGCCACCCATTGCCCAGCAGCAGCCGGGCCATACCGTTAGGATCCTCACGCATGAATCTTCCTATCGGCGGTTCCGTGGTTGAGTGGAATTCTCATCATCCGCAGATCCTTTTACACTATGACCCGACGCGAAGAGTCTTTCCTGATCCAGGAATCGGCGACCGCTTCGCCGAACACCGCCGCCACACGGGCATGTTCCTGCCCCGCTTCTCCTAACTCGCTCGCCGAAACGCAGGTGTCCGCGCCGACACCCCGACCTCAGATTACTGGATCGGTTTCAGATAATTCTTGACGGCTAACTCGCCGATTTTTTTACCCATGGTCTGGCCGACCACGGTCGAGTTGCGGTAGTGGATTCCACCGTAGATGCGCGCCGCGGAGACTTCATCCGCCCAGTCCTTGACGCTGGTCCACGTGCGGGTGACACCGGGCGCGGTGGGGCTGGTCATGGTGAAAACGGGAATTGGTCCCGCGCCGAATTCAGACTCGAGGACAGCCCTGGCGGCGGCAGACGTGATGCAGTGCGCGCAGGGATATTCTGGGTGGAGAGGCGTATCAATGGTGGGCTCCCAATCGGGCACTCGGCTGGTGGCGTCGTTGCCGTCGATATCGCCATTGCGGATCGCCGTAATGGGACGCCAGAACTGGTACGCGTACTTGGCTTCGAAGACGGCGATGTAGGCGTCAGCAGTGGCAAGTCCCACGAGGGCAAACAAACGAGCGTTTTGCAAGAGGGTTCGCCCCGGAGCGGAGGCCAAGTGGCGCACGATGGGTTCCCAGCTAGCGGGCCCGGCGAGAGTCCAGAAGCGCGAAATGTCTGTCTGTTCGGGTGTGCGGATGGTGCTCTTCTTGTTTCCCAGGTCTTTGATCTCGTTGTAGTCGCTGGCCCAGACGGAACTGGTCAATGGAGGCGGGGGAGCTGGCCGGAACTGTGAGCTGTGCTCAATAACCCAGGGGGTCAAATGGCCCCATTGTGCTGAGATGGGCAGCGCCGTGGAAATGTAAACGCCGGGAGCGGTCACGGGCCTATAGCTGTTCGGTGCATCGGCGCCATCCGAGGCGCGAAGAACAAGAATCTTGGCGGCGACGTCTTCGCCGACTGACATACCAGCGGGTTTTCCACTGCCGTCCGGGATTTTTGCGAGAGACGCGGCGAAAGCGGCATCGAGGTCCGCTTTCTGCTCCGGAAAAAGCTTCAGCAAGACGGCATGGGCGGCGGCCACACCGGCGGCCTCCGGCGAACTGCCAGAAGGAGCAGCTACCTTGAACCTATACGGGGAATACCGGCCTTCGACGGAATTAATGGCGTCGAACATAGCAATGTGCACGATAGCGACGGTTCGGGACGCGGCGGCAGGGAGTTCTTTTGCCTGAGCTGAGACAGCAATGGTTTTTTCGTTCCATTCGGAGACGCCATCGGCGGCAGCGACGCCGGGAACGAGAAGAATTGCCATTGTTGAAAGACAACGGCGGAGAAGAATAGCGCTCACGTTGACCTCCTTTGAGTTCACAAACGAGTTCGCTGCAAGGGGCCGCTGGGTGCTTAATTGAAATTTCCGTTTTGAGTTGCTGAACGACGGATAATATACGGCGGATCCCCGCAGTAGACAATGGTCCGCAGGTTTGAGGTCACCTTTTTTCGGCAGCGGTGAGAGAATCGCAAAAAACCCAAAACGTATGCCCACCGATTCTGCCTGCTCCTGATTGAGCGGCGTTTGCTATGCCTCTTCTTCGACCAGTTGTTCGCCGTGGGCGGCCTTGTGGGCGGCGATGACTTTTTCGGCGAGCTCGTTGGGGACGTAGTCGTAGTGGGAAAATTCCATGGAGTAGGTCGCGCGGCCTTGCGTCTTTGAGATCAGATCGTTGGCGTAGGTGAGCATTTCGGCGAGCGGCACTTGCGCCTTGATGATGACGTTGTGGCCGCGCAAATCGCTGCCGGCAATGCGGCCGCGCCTGCTGCTGAGGTCGCCCATCAGGTCGCCGGAATATTGATCGGGAGCATAGACTTCGACGTGCATCACCGGCTCGAGCAACACGGGCCGGGCTTGCTTCATGGCTTCCTTGAAGGCCAGCGAGCCGGCGATCTTGAAAGCGATGTCGGAGGAGTCGACGTCGTGGTATTTGCCGTCGTAGAGGATGGCGCGGAAATCGACCATGGGGAAACCAGCCAGATAACCGCGCGCGGCGGCTTCGCGAATTCCTCTTTCCACCGAAGGAATCCAGTTCCTTGGTATCGCGCCGCCGAAAACGTCATCGACGAACTCGATGCCTTTGCCGCGCTCGATGGGCTCCATTTTGACGCGGCAGACGCCGAATTGGCCGTGACCCCCGGACTGTTTCTTGTGCTTGCCTTCGGCGTCGGCTTTGCCGCGAATGGTTTCACGGTAGGGGACTTTGGGCGGCTTGAGCGTGAGGTCGACGTGATAGCGCTTGTGCAGCTTGGCTACGACGACTTCGATGTGCTGCTGGCCTGAGCCGGCGAGCAAAAACTCCTTGGTCTGCGGATCGCGCGAAAAGCGCAGCGCTGCATCTTCTTCCATGATTTTGTGGATGCCAACGCCGATTTTGTCTTCATCGGCGCGTGTCTTGGGCTCGATGGCGAAAGTGATGGAAGGCTCGGGAAGCTGCGCGGGCGCGTAGTAGATCGGCGAATTTTTGTCACCGAGCGTTTCACCGGTAGTGGTTTCCTTCAACTTGGCGATGGCGCCGATGTCACCAGCATGCAATTCGTGGATTTCGGTGAGCTGCTTGCCTTGCACGATTTGCGTGTGCTGAAAGCGCTCCGGAAGGCTGCGGTTGTAGTTGAGCAGCGTGGCGTCGTTCTTGAGCACGCCGCTTTTTACCTTGAAATAGTTGATGCGGCCGGCGAAGGGATCGGCCAACGTCTTGAAGACGAAGAGCGACAGCGGCTGGGTGTCGTCGTACTTGCGCTCGATCCGGTCGCCCTGCGCTTTGGGTTCTTTGTAGCCGACCTGGGAATGCTCGTCGGGATGCGGGAAGACATCGGCGATGAAGGTGAGCAGGCTGGCGGTGCCGACGTTGCGTAGCGCGGAAACCATCAGGACGGGAAAGATTTTTTCGGCGACGATGGCTTTGCGCACGCCGGGGATCAAGTCTTCGACGGGAATGGTGCCTTCGCGGAAGAATTCCTCCATCAGGTCGTCGTCGCCTTCCGCGACCATTTCTACCAATTTTTCGTGGGCAGCTTTCGCTTCGTCGGCCAGCGCGGCGGGAATTTCTTCGATGGAAGGTTTTCCATCGCCGTCGGGCTTGTACATATGCGCCTTCATGGCCACCAGATCGATCACGCCGCGAAAACCTCTCTCGGTGCCGATGGGGAGCTGCAGGGCAACGACGTTGCGGCCGAACACGGACTCCAGCGATTCCATGGAGCGTTCAAAGCTGGAAAGCTCGCGGTCCATCCAGGTGAGCACGAACGCGCGCGGGATGTCGTACTCGGTGCAGTAATCCCAAACTTTTTCGGTGGTGACTTGCGCGCCGACATGGGCGTCGACGGCGATTAGCGCGGCGTCTGCGGCGATCAGCGAGGCTTTCGTTTCGGTGATGAAAGTGGAATAGCCGGGAAGATCGAGGAAATTGATTTTGACGTTGCTACCCTCGCACAGGGTGCAGGGCCATTCGGCGTAGGCGAGCCCGGTTTGAATCGAAATTTTTCGGGCGATTTCTTCTTCGTCCCAATCCGTGGTGGTGCTGCCTTCCGCAACTTTTCCCCACCGCGGCGTCATGCCCGCGGTGTACAGCAACGACGACACCAGTTGCGTCTTTCCGGTGCCGCCGTGGCCTACAATGCCAACGTTGCGAATGTCCTTGGTGGGATAGCCCTTCATACAGACCTCCATTGGGCGAGGTCCGCCGAACACGATGGAGGCGCGGGCCTGCGCCTGGATTGTGGCACTGGGGTTTGAGAGCGCGGCCCTTTCCCTGGGTCCTGCGAAGAAGGACGAAGAGTTAGCGAAATCCCCTGGTCCGCTCTCGAAGCAGTGCGAAACCCCGGACAGCTAGGGTCCGCACGAGGCGGATGCTAGCACAGGGGATTCTGGAGGGCAATCTGGAGACTTACTCGGCCCGAGAGCCGGATAAAACTTGCGCAGAACGGTGAGGAGTTCCGTGGCACTGAGAGCAAAACCGATGCCGCTAACGCTGCTCCGCTCTACCTTCAAGGTGTTAATGCCGATCACTTCCCCGCTTGTGTTGAGAAGAGGACCGCCGCTGTTTCCAGGGTTGATAGCGGCATCGGTTTGGATCCACAGTCCGGGTCCGGCGGCAGGAAATTTACCGACGGCGCTGACGATTCCCTTCGTGACTGTGAAAGGCATTGCCCCGCCCGGATTTCCAACCGCGATTACGGTCTCTCCCTGACGCACGCTGCTGGTGGCCGCCAAAGTCAAGCATGGAAAATGGTCGCCTTCAACCTTCAGCAAAGCGATGTCAAGGGTCGGATCAATGTGAATTATTTTGGCGGTGAGTTGCTCTCCACCGGAAAGAATGGCCAGCAAGGAACCTTCGCCGCGTGCGAGATGCGCGTTGGTGGCGATCACTCCCTTTTCCGTGACGAAGAAGCCGCTGCCGGATTTGCTCAGTCCTTTGAGGCGAACCACGGCCGGCTTGGCACGCGCGATTACGTCCTCCAGCCCCAACCGTGCATTAACGTCCAAAGGGCCCGGTGCGTCCGCAGGTTCCGGAATATCCGCGCTGATATTGCCGGTAAACACTTTAGAGATGGGATCGAGATCGACATGGAAATGCTTCAATTTCACCAGCCAATACTCTCCGTGGTTGTGGCCTTTCAGCGAAACCCAATTCATCGGCCCTTCGGTCATCTGAACTTCCTTGGTCGCGTAGCCGGCGAGGCTGATGCGCGCAATCATGGAGTGCTGGAGACGTCGGCCTAAAGCCGTCTTGGTTTTGTGGAAATAACCGCCAGGCACTTCCTCTCCGTAGGGTGTGGTTCCGACGGTAACGCCGTTAATTTCGACGCTGGCGCCTGAGGGAGTGCTGGTGATTTTCAGCGTATCGGCGCGCAGAAGCGGCGGGCAAAGAAACACCAAGGGCGCAAAAGAAAGGAGGAGCTCCGAGCGGGACGCCATGCGCCAACCTCGCCGGAAGGATGAGAACCACGCCGACATAGATTACCATGTATGGAATTACTTTCATAGAGAAATTACTCAGGAGCAGGATCTGCGGGCGGTTTGGTCTTGCGCGAGTAGCCCGCGCATGACAGGACTGGCAAGCGTGGGTATTTTGGAAACGTTGGATCGCTGGCCGAGAGCTGGCACATCACAAAGGCCGAGCCACGATCGGAGAGTATCGTACGGGCGTGGCGGCAGTCGGAGCACAGCCCGGCTTCCACGTCTTTCTGTGGGTTGCTCACGAAACAAGGATAGCGCAGAGTCGCGCGTGAATAGCCAAGGCCAGGGATCAATGAATTGAGCCGGAGGTTCCGATAGCCAGGGCGCATGTGGCGTCGCATAATCGGGTTATGACGCCGCGGGAGCTGGCCAATTCGATTTGCGAGAGGCTGCGCAGCCATGGGCATGAAGCGCTGCTGGTAGGCGGCTGCGTGCGCGACATTTTGCTAGGACGCAAGGCCGCGGATTACGACGTGGCCACGGATGCCACGCCCGACGAGGTGATGGCGCTCTTTCCGGAGAGCGTGGCGGTGGGCGCGCAATTCGGCGTGATTGCCGTGCCGCGCGATGGGCTAAAGGTGGAGGTAGCCACGTTTCGCGCCGATGTCGGTTATTCCGATGGGCGTCATCCGGATAGCGTGGTGTATGCGCGTACTGCGAAGGAGGACGTGCAGCGGCGCGATTTCACCATCAACGGGCTGCTGATGCGGCATGACACGGGCGAGGTGCTCGACTACGTCGGCGGACAAGGCGATCTGCGGGCTGGGATTATCCGCGCCATCGGTGAACCGGATCGCCGCTTTCGCGAGGACAAGCTACGCCTGCTGCGGGCGGCGCGCTTTGCCGCTCGCTTCGGGTTCATCATTGAGCCTGCCACGTTCGGGGCCATACGCGGGCATGCTGGCGAGATCACACAGGTTTCGGCGGAACGCGTGCGTGATGAACTGACGAAGTTGCTCACAGAGGGCGCGGCGCGGCGGGGATTTGAGCTACTCGAGCAAACAAGCTTGCTCGAGGCAGTTCTCCCCGAAGTCGCGGCATTGAAAGGGGTGGAACAGCCGCCGCAATTTCACCCCGAAGGCGACGTCTGGATCCACACGCGGCTGATGATCGAGCAATTGCCGGCTGGAGCCTCGCCAACGCTCGCGTGGGGCGTTCTTTTGCACGACGTAGGCAAGCCGGCGACTTTCAAGTCCGCTGTGGAGACCGGCGATCGCATCCGTTTCGACGGCCACGTGGACGTTGGGGTCCGTATGGCTCATGACATTACACGGCGCTTGCGTTTCTCGAACGACGATGCCGAGCAGATTGTCGCGCTAGTGGCCAACCACATGAAATTCAAGGACGTCGAACAAATGCGGGCCGCGACGCTGAAACGCTTTCTTCGGCTGCCGCGATTTGAGGAGCATTTGGAGCTGCACCGGCTCGACTGCCTCTCCAGCCACCGGCGGCTTGAGTCTTACGGATTTGTCCGCCGCACACTGGCGGAGACGCCGGCGGAGCTGATCCGGCCCCCTCGACTGCTTACCGGGGACGATCTCCTCGAGATGGGTTACAGGCCGGGACCGCTTTTCAGCGAAATCCTGCGATCGGTAGAAGACGCCCAGTTGGAAGGGCAACTTAAGTCGGAAGAGGAGGCCAAGAACTACGTTCAGGGCGAATTTGGAACGGCTAAGCGTGAAGTGACGGGTAAACGAGCGAAATGACCACTGCATTTTTCTCGCGTCGGTACCTATCTAATTGATTCTGCTGCCTTTCTGTGGAAATTGCACTCCGGACCAGAGAGCGTTATAATCTTAGCTTGCCGCACTAAGATTTTGTGCTACTTGTAGTTATAAGTCTCGCACCCTTTACCACCCCGGCGCATCTAACCACTCGAGCGCGTTTCTTCTTCCGTTTCGCGCGTAAGATTAGGGGACATCATGGCTGAGAAAAAATTCTCGGTGCCAGACGTTTTGCCGGTCCTGCCAGTTAGGGACACAGTGCTGTTTCCCGGCGCTGTGCTTCCGCTCACGGTCGGCCGGGAAAGCTCCCTGGCGCTGGTCAATTCATTAGAGGGAGACGAAAAGCTCTTGGCGGTGGTCGCGCAGCTCGACCCACGCATCGAGGATCCCTCTGCCGCGGACCTGCACAAGGTCGGGACCGTGGCAAAAGTACACAAGACCGTAAAAATGCCGAACGGCAACGTGGTTATTTTTCTGGAAGGCTTGCAGCGGGTGCAAGTGGCCGAGTTGGTCACCTTGCGTCCGTACATGCGCGCTCGCGTTGAGCCGCAGCCGGACATTATCGGCGAAGTGGATGCCGAACTTGAGGCTTTACAGCGCAACGCGCAGGAGCTGTTCCGCGACGTGGTAGGGCACTCGCCGCAACTCTCCGATGATCTGCAGTCCGTAGCATTGAACATCGACGATCCCGGGCGGTTGGCGGACTTCATCGCGGGGACCCTGCCTTCGCTTTCCACGCTGGTACGGCAGGAACTTATCGAGACGCCCAACGTGCGCAAACGCCTGGAAGCGTTGATTCGCGAGCTTTCCAAAGAGCTCGAAGTGCTCGAGTTGCGCTCGAAAATACACGAGCAAGTGCAAGAGCAAGTCAGCCAAAACCAGCGCGAGTACCTGCTTCGCGAGCAGATGAAGGCAATTCAGAAGGAACTGGGCGAGTCCGATGATTCCACGCAGGAGATTGACGAGCTCCGCACGAAAGTCGAAGAAGCCAACATGCCCGCGGAAGCCAAGAAGGAATGCGACCGCGAGCTCAAGCGACTGGCCAAGATGACTCCGGCTTCCGCGGAGTACATGGTTTCGCGGACCTACCTGGAATGGATGACCTCGTTGCCGTGGAGCAAGTCCTCCGGCCACGAAGAAATCGACATCAGCAAAGCGCAGACCATCCTCAACGAGGATCACTATGATCTCGAAAAAGTCAAAGAGCGCATCCTGGACTACCTGGCGGTCAAGAAATTGCAGCCGGGCATGAAGGGGCCGATCCTGTGCTTCATCGGACCTCCAGGCGTGGGCAAAACCTCGCTGGGCAAGTCCATCGCGCGCGCGCTCGGACGCAAGTTCGTACGCATCGCCCTGGGTGGCATGCACGACGAAGCAGAAATCCGCGGACACCGCCGGACATACATTGGCGCGTTGCCTGGCCAAATCATCCAGGGCATCAGGCGCGCGGAGATGAACGACCCGGTAATGATGTTGGACGAAGTCGACAAGCTCGGGCGCGATTTCCGCGGCGACCCCTCTTCAGCGTTGATGGAAGTCCTCGATCCCGAGCAGAACAACTCGTTCCGCGATCATTACCTGGACGTGCCATTCGATCTCTCGAAGGTGCTGTTCATCGCCACGGCCAACTGGATGGATCCCATCCCGGAGCCACTGCGCGACCGCATGGAGATCATCGAACTGCCCGGCTACACGGGAGAAGAGAAGCTGCACATCGCGCACAAATACCTGATCCCGAAGCAAACTGCGGAACACGGATTGAAAGTGGGCGAGCAACTGGAGTTCACTGACGAAGGGCTCCAGGAAATCATCCACAGCTTCACGCGAGAAGCCGGCGTGCGCAACCTGGAACGCGAGATCGCGACGATCACGCGCAAACAGGCTCGCCGGATTGCCGAAGGCAGGACGGAAAAAATGGTGGTGACACCGGAAATCGTCCGCGAATTCCTGGGCGTGCCGAAGTTCCGCACGGAAAAGGAAGTTGCGGAGCGGGTCAAAAAACCCGGCGTTGCGGTGGGGCTGGTGTGGACGCCGGTGGGCGGCGACATCATCTTCATCGAGGCCACGCGCATGCGCGGCGGCAAGCAGTTCACCATGACCGGCCACCTCGGCGAAGTCATGCAGGAATCGATGACCGCCGCGCTGACCTGGACGCGAGCCAATGGCGAGCGCTATGGCATCGATCCCGACTTCTTCCGCAAGCAGGATATCCACATCCACGTGCCGTCCGGCGCGGTGCCGAAGGATGGCCCCTCGGCGGGCGCGGCGATGGTAACCGCGCTGGTCAGCCTGCTCAGCGGGCGGCCGGTGCGCGAAGGCCTGGCCATGACCGGAGAGATGACGCTTTCCGGAGTAGTGTTGCCGATCGGCGGCGTGAAAGAAAAAGTGCTCGGCGCCAAACGCGCAGGCATCAAGGAAGTGCTGCTGCCCGCGGACAACGAACCTAACGCGGTGGCCGATCTCACGCCGGAAATTCTCGGCGACATGAAGATCATCTACGTGCACACACTCGATGAGGTGCTGGAACACGCGTTGCAGAAGGATCCGGTGACACCAGCCGTCGTGCCGCCGGAGCCAAAGGGCAAGCGCGTCGAAGTGCCTCGCGCAATCCACTAATTACGTCCTCAATCGATATAAAGAACAAGCCCGGGATTCTCCGGGCTTTTTCTTTGTCGCCCTCAGGACACTGCGCCCTGTTGTTTCCTTCCGCACGCCCGCTTGACGCTGCGGTTGCGCTCGCCGCTTTCGCGTTCCACAATTTCTATATTATGAAGATTCTTGTCTCCCTGTTGGTTACGACTGGCTTTCTCTTTGGCGTCTACATTTTGTACTTGAAGAGGATTCCTACCGTCGCCGAGGGCACAGTCGCTACGCAAGCCATCAGCCTCACCGGCGTGAAGATGGATTTGCTGCAAATCGCCAAGGCCGAGCGCAGCAGCATCGGCGCCGACGGTCATTGCATGAACATGGATGAGCTCCTGGCTTCCGGCTCCATGAGTTTGTCGCGCCCCGAGCGCGACGGGTATTCCTACACCGTGGAGTGCTCCGGCAACGACTTCACAGTCACCGCACGCCACGCTCCCGCTCCCGCAGGCTCTGGATTCCGCTACCCGAACATGATGATCGACCAGTCCATGCAAGCGCGTGAAGTCGATTAGCCTGAGCTGATTCGACTTCCGCGCATCCTAAGTTCCCTCTAAAATTGAGTTTTCACTTAGATGCCTCGGCGGCTACGGAACTTTTCTCGCACCTCCCGCGTACCTTCTATCGACACGGATTCCCGCAAGCCTCGGCGCCAGGGGCGCCTCAAAGATAACGAAGGAGCAGAAAATGGACGGCACGATTATCGGTTTAGTGGCTGTGATTATGAGTTTGGGCATTCCCCTGGGCGCAATGTATACCTACTACCGCGTGCGCAAGCTGCGCTCCGAAGAGCGCCTGGCGGCCATTGCCAAGGGCGTCAGCGTTCCCATGGAGCCGGAGCTCTCGCAAGGCG
>Ga0137362_10002582_pt1 | contig 11845 bp, 8 predicted proteins | sample MadtaG_2_FD_104801 | JGI IMG/M metagenome (GOLD analysis project Ga0137362, IMG submission 104801) | Vadose zone soil microbial communities from Angelo Coast Range Reserve, California, USA - Mad1_100_16 metaG | ecosystem: Environmental > Terrestrial > Soil > Vadose zone | place: USA: California... | reverse complement strand
TACAGCCAGCGCTCTCCAGGCTCCGCCGAGGCGATCACCGGATGTCCACTCGCGTGGGCGTGCTTGGTGGCGTGGCGATTCGGCGAGTCGTCACAACACAAGGTCGCACCACACGTTTGACAAGTGCGCAGGTGCATCCATCGTGAGCCGATCTTCACGCACTCTTCGCATTCCCGTCGCTTCGGGTGTTTGACGCTCGTAATCGCCTCGATATGTATACACGTTTCGTCAGACATGATCCGCTGCTCCCATTTCAGTTAGTTTGACTTGTTTATGAACGCCACCAGCTGCGGAATAACCTGGCTTGGCGCTTCTTCCATCAGCCAGTGCCCCGACCCTTTAATGACAACACCCTGCACATCATTAGCGACGAGGCGTGCCTGCTCAATCAAAGTATTTCCGGAAGCCTTCTCGCCTGTCAGCACCAGCATGGGCATCGTCAGTTTGGTCTGCGACAACTCAGCGAAGTCCTTAGCATCCTGTTCAAAGGCATGAAACACTTCAAAGCCTGCTCGCATTGCGCCCGGCTGTGCATATGATGCCGCGTAAAATCGGCGGTCCGCTTCAGGAACTGAGTGCTTTGGGTCGGCGGCGAAATCATTCCAGAAGTGCTCGAAATAAATGCGCTCTCGACCCGTAACCAGCTTGAGCGGCGTCTCGCCATAAAAGTGAAAGTGCCACAAGTCTCTCAATAGCCAGACGCTTTTCCAATCACCGACGCCCGGAAGGAAGGCATCCATCAGGACGATACGATCGATTTCTTTCGGATACTGTGCGGCATAGGCATAGGCGACCATTAAGCCGATGTCGTGGCCGACAATAGTCGCGCGGCGGTAACCCAACGACGTCGCCAGGGCATGAATGTCCTGCGCCATCGCCCTCTTTGTGTACCCGTCACCTGGTTTTGAAGATTGACCGAATCCTCGCAGGTCGGGAGCGATCACCGTATGAGTTCCAGCGAGTTGTGGAATCAGCGGCCGCCACATGTGACTGTTTTCGGCATAGCCATGTAAGAGAATCACAAGACCGCCCTTGCCGGCGCTCAAGTAGTGGAGACTGACTCCATTAACCTTCGCGAAACGATCTGTGATTCGCGTTTGTGCCTGAAGATTCGAGTTGGTTGAGAATGCAAAAGCAAGAATTGCAACGGCGCCACACAGCGCCCGCATGAACATTTTCATTGAAGCCCCTTTGTTCGTTGTGACAGTTGCCAGAACCACGGCGATGAACGCATTTTGTGTGCAACAAGGTCACGCAAATGGATTAGTCTTCATTCAACCCGCGGGCGCAGACTGCGGCTTTGCGCCTTCGCCAAGCCACAGTCTGGACTCTGCTAATCGCCGTCCGCTAACACTTCACGCCGACGCTGACAGCGTCTCAGTCTTAAAGAACGCGAGCAGATCGGCATTGATCTGGTCGGCATTGGTGGTGGGCATCCCGTGCGGAAAACCTGGATACACCTTTAGCGTGGCGTTCTTAACAATCTTCGCGGACATCAGGGCCGCTGCACCGATCGGCACGATCTGATCATCGTCGCCATGCATTACCAGCGTCGGTACCGTGAACTTCTTCAGGTCCTCCGTGAAGTCAGTTTGAGAGAAGGCCACGATGCCATCATAGTGTGCCTTGGCGCCGCCCATCATGCCCTGGCGCCACCAATTCTCAATCACACCTTGCGATGCTTTCGCGCCCGGCCGGTTGTAACCGTAAAAAGGCCCGGTCGGCACATCGAAATAAAATTGCGCCCGGTTGGTGGCAACCTGCGCTTGAAAGTCATCGAATACTTCTTTAGGTAAACCGCCGGGATTCGCGGAGGTCCTCACCATCAGCGGCGGGACTGCACTAATGAGTACAGCCTTAGCGACACGACTTTCGCCGTGGCGCGCTATGTAACGTGTGACCTCACCGCCGCCGGTCGAGTGGCCAACATGGATGGCATTCCTTAAGTCAAGATGCGCGGTGAGCGCGGCGAGGTCATCGGCGTAGTGATCCATATCGTGTCCGTCGCCGGTTTGGCTTGACCGTCCGTGACCCCGGCGGTCATGGGCGATGACGCGATATCCATGATTTAAGAAGAACAACATTTGTGCATCCCAGTCGTCTGCGCTCAATGGCCATCCGTGACTGAAAACTATCGGTTGTCCTTCGCCCCAATCCTTGTAATAGATCTCCGTGCCATCTTTCGTAGTGATGGTACTGGTTGTCTGATCAGTCATAAGAACTCCTTCTTTCTGTATGCGTTGATATTGATGCTGCCACAACGGAAAACCTGGAACAGCAAATCAGTTGGCCTTGAACACGCCCGCCTTCACAGCTTCGGGTCGAACTGTGCGATTCTCAAACCTCCTTAGGAAGTCTACTGGGTCAGTTTGATTTCCGATAAGTTTAGCTTGTCGTAACGCCGCGACAAACTTAAAGTTTATCGGACATTTGCAGCGAAACTTATCACCACCGTAAGTCCTCTTGACTAGCTTTCCGTTTATTTTAAGAGTAATGATCGCACCACGCATCGATAAATACCAGTGCGGTCGACAAAGTATCAATGGGAGGAAGGAACGATCATGCGCTCCGCGAAGATCATTCTATGCATTCTCAGTATCCTTAGCGTCTACAGCCAGGTGCAACGAGTTTCCAGCCAGGTATCTGCACAGACGCCCGCGCACAGCAAACACTTAGTGCCTTTAAGCAACAAACGCATTGCTCCAACTCAGCAACGCATCGTGATTGCCGCGAGTATGTTGCTCGACGGCAAGGGACACGTGCTGAAAGACACGCGCATCGTTATCGAGGGTTCAAGAATTGTTCGTATCGATCCCACAGCCGGGCCCGTGGATTATGACCTGCGCGGCCTGACAGTGTTGCCCGGTTGGATTGATGCGCATGTCCATATTACCTGGAGCTTCGGTCGTGACGGCAAGAATGCGGGCGCGAGCGAAACGAGCCAGGAAGCTGCTTACTCAGCAGCCGCGAACGCATGGGTGACGTTGCTGGCCGGGTTCACGACCGTGCAAAGCGTCGGCTCACCCACTGATGTTCTTTTGCGTGATGCGATCGCGAAAGCTCTGCTGCCTGGGCCTCGCATATTAACCGCCGTCGAACCTCTTTTTGGACAAGGGGACAAGACCGGCGCTCCTGACGAAATCCGCGCGTTCGTGCGCAAGCAAAAGACAGCAGGCGCCGACCTGATCAAAATCTTCGCGTCGCAGAGCATTCGCCAGGGCGGTGGGATGACACTTTCGCGGGAACAACTGAGCGCGGCCTGCGATGAAGCGAAGAAGCAGGGGCTGCGCACGCTGGTGCACGCTTACAAGGATGCTGTCCGCGCTGCAACTCTGGCCGGCTGCACCGAGATCGAGCACGGCACATTGGCAAGTGACGATGATCTGAAGTTGATGGCCCAGCAGGGTACTTATCTTGATCCACAGGCTGGTCTTGTGATCGAGAACTATCTATTGAACAAGGAAAAGTTTCTCGGCACTCCCGGCTACACCGAAGAAGGTTTTGCGGCGATGGAGAAGGTCCTTTCGCTGAACCATGAATTGGTACGAAGGGCCACGAAAATTCCGGGACTGAAGATCGTTTTCGGCACGGATGCCCTGGCCGGCTCGCACGGGCGCAATGCTGAGGAGTTAATTGATCGCGTGCGCGACGCCGGCGTTGATCCAATGTCCGCGCTGGTTTCCGCCAACTCACTCGGTGCGGAGGCGCTTGGGATGAGCGATCAGATTGGCTCGATCGCGCCAGGGCTACAGGCAGACATCATTGCGCTCGATGGCGATCCACTAAAAGACATCACGGCAGTTCGCCACGTCGTATTTGTGATGAAGGGCGGAATTGTTTACAAGAGCGCCGCGCGCTCACTTGTTAATATCACCGGTCATCCGTGATTTGTTATGACGCTGCTTGCCAGATGCTCTCTGCGCCTGGTTAGGAAGCAAAACTTTTGACAAGAAAGGGTTATAGCGTGTTTGAATAAAGCAAAAGAGATCGAAGCTGGAGAAGGAACGGATGGGTCGGTCCCTGAGCGGAAAGCGATTTTTGGTAAATTGGGCCATATTAGCGGTCGGAATGGCGCTTTCGATTGTTGGTCCAACGCTGGGTGCACCTGGCAGCCTTATCTCACGAGCCGGCAATTCAAAGCTTACTGCGCCAGTTCCTAATCAACAAACACCTTCACTCCAACAAACTTCGCCATCGCAGAAGCAGTCGCCAACGACGACCGCTGGAACTACAGTTACCGGGCTACCACAGACGCAAACACCTTCCAACCCACAACCAGGTCAGGTTGGTGGGCCACCTTCGCAGCAGACTACAACAACTAGCCCCTCAGGAACCCGAGGGCAGACAGGCCAGTCAGTTCCCGGCGCTGCGAAAACGGTTCCTGCGCGGTCCACTTTGAGTTTATCGGACGCGATTGATTTAGCGATTCAGAACAACTTGGCGACGCTTCTGGCCCAGGAGCGAAAGCGCGAAGCCCAGGGCATCGAAAAGGAATCGCGCGCAGGACTTCTGCCAAACATTTCGGGCGTTGCCTATCAGGCCAACCTCACCGTGAATCTCGCCGCACTCGGTTTTCAGCCTGGCAGATTCCCTGGATTTACTTCCACCTTCATCGGTCCTTTCAATAACTTTGACGCGCGCGTGCGCTTACAGCAAATGATCTTCAGTTTAAGTGCAATCAGAAATTATCAAGCGGGCCGCGCCGGAGTACGAATGGCTGAAGTAGAGGAGGACCTGGCACGCGAACAAGTGGCAACCTTCACCGCGCTTCGATATCTCGAGTTGCTGCGCGCTGATCGTTTGCAGGTGGCGGCGCAAGCCGATGTTGAGTTGGCCCAGGCCCTTTTGAAGCTGGCGCAGGATCAGCGCGACGCCGGCGTGGCCACCGGTGTGGATGTGACGCGCGCGGAAACGCGTCTAGCGCAACAGCAACTTCGCCTCGCTCAGGCACAAACAGCTCTGGAAGAAGCACGGTTGCAATTGCAGCGCGTCGTCGGCTTGCCTTTGGACAGCACGGTCACGCTCACCGACCCACTCACTTTCACGATTGAATCTTTGCCGGCGATCGATTTAGCAGTTGCGCAAGCGGAAAAAGATCGTCCCGAGGTGCGCATCGCTGCCGCGCAAGTCACGTTGAATGACTATGACCGACGCGCAGCGCGCGCGGACCTTTTGCCCAATGTGGAGTTTCTCGGCGACTACGGCGTGAGTGGCATCACGCCGACGAATACAGATTTGCCCACGCGGCGCGCGGCGGTGCAACTGAATGTGCCAATCTTCAACGGTGGCTTGACACAAGGTCGAATTGCGGTGGCCGCCAGCCGGGAACGACAGAGCGAACTGGAACTTAACAGCACGCGCGGGCAGGTCGAAGAAGACGTGCGACTGGCATTTTCGGATTTGCGTACAACGGCTGAAGCGGTGCGCGCAGCCGACAAGTCGGTCGAGTTGGCCCAGCGGGAATTGCAGATGGCCCGCGATCGTTTTCGCGCCGGCGTAGCAGACAACCTGGAAGTGATTAGCGCACAAACCTCGTTGGCTGACGCGCGCGCTTCGCAGGTGAGCGCGCTGGCTCAATACAACGCGGCGCGTTTGAACCTGGCGGCGGCGTTGGGACGCGCGCAGTCTTTTCGCTGGTGATTGTTTGTGTGATTGAATTGGCGAAGATTGATTATGGCGAATGAGTCAGACAATGATGAAAAGTTAATAATGGACCAACCGGTTAGCCCGCCGGTCGAGGCCGGACCAACCGTGACTGAACCTCCTGGCGGCAAGAAGCCCCTGGTTGACGAATATAACGAGCCTTTGAACCACGATGATGAGCCCGGACGGCATGAACACTTTCGCAAGCGGCCTTTATACAAACGTCCGGCATTTCTGATCGGCGCTCTTGTTGTGTTGGTCATTGTCGCTATCGTAGGTGTTCGTTACTGGCTCTACGCGCGTTCACACGAATCAACCGACGATGCGTTTATTGACGGGCACATCATTCAGATTAGTCCGAAAGTTTCAGGCTACATCGCCAGGGTTTATGTAACTGACAATCAACAAGTGAAAGCGGGTGAACTGCTGGCCGAACTGGATGCACGCGACTATGAAGCAAAACTGAATCAAGCCAAAGCCGCATATGACGCCGGACTCGCGCAACAGCATCAGGCACAAACTCAGGTGACGCTGACGCGTGCCAGCACGAGGTCGAACGTACAACAAGCCGCGGCCGGCGTTCGCCAGGCACGCTCAGGAGTGGGTGGTGCGCAGGCAACTGCCGCAGCCGAACGTAGTCGCATTAATCAGGCAGCGGCGGGCGTGTCGACCGCCCGAGCAAATGTGGAACAAGCACGTGCACAACTCACCGCCGCGCAGGCGGAAGCGACACGCGCCAGTGCCGACGTGCGTCGTTATCAGGAGCTTTACAGCAAGGACGAGGTTTCCCGCCAACAACTCGATGCCGCGACAGCAAATGAGCGCACCGCCGCAGCGAAAGTAGAAGCCGCGCGGCAACAAGTGACTGCGTCCGAGGCCCGCGTCAACGAAGCGCACTCGGCCGAAGCGGCGCAAGCGCAGACTGCTCAGAAAGCGTTAACTCAGATAACCGGTGCGCAAGCTCAGGTTAGTGAAGCACAAGGTCGGTTGGCCCAGGCGAACACCGCGCCGCAACAGATTTCAGTCAGTGAAGCGCAGGCGCAAACTGCGGGCGCCAATCTCGAGAGCTTGAAAGCGGCCGTGGACCAGGCCGAACTTGAACTTTCTTATACGAAAATCTACGCACCAGAGGCGGGTCGCGTGACGCGCAAGGCAGTGGAAGTTGGTGCGCTGGTCCAGGTGGGCCAACCGTTGCTGGCCATTGTGCCTGGCGAAGTTTGGGTGACTGCAAACTTCAAGGAAAGTCAGATAGGAAAAATCAGGCCCGGCGAATACGCGGAACTAACAGTGGATGCCTATCCCGATAAGACTTTCAAGGGCCACGTCGACAGCATCCAGGCGGGCACTGGCGCGCGCTTTAGTCTGCTTCCCGCCGAGAACGCCACCGGCAATTACGTGAAAGTAGTGCAACGCGTGCCCGTCAAGATAATTTTCGACTAGCCTCCCGATCCGCAACACTTGCTGGCTCCAGGAATGTCCGTCGTACCTGAAGTTAAAGTGAAGTAAATGAGTAGCCTTGCAGAGCGAATCCGAGGCGCCGCGCGCTCGAGGCCTGCAGCGGTGCCTGGGGAATGGAGTCCCAGCTTCAGTCCGTGGCTGATTGCCGCTTCGGTAATGCTGGCGACATTCATGGAAGTGCTCGATACGTCGGTGGCTAATGTCGCTCTTCCGCACATCGCCGGCAATCTCTCCGCGTCGACAGAAGAATCCACCTGGGTGCTGACCAGTTATCTGGTTTCGAATGCCATTATGCTGCCCGCGACGAATTGGCTCGGGCGTTACTTCGGCCGCAAGCGATTCCTGATCTTCTGCATCATCGTCTTCACTGTTTCATCAGCCTTGTGTGGCGCAGCCGCCAGTCTCGGCATGTTGATTCTCGCGCGCGTGTTGCAAGGCGCCGGCGGTGGCGCACTGCAACCAATAGCCCAGTCCGTGCTGCTGGAAAGTTTTCCGCCGGAGAAACGCGGATCAGCAATGGCGATTTATGGGATGGGAATCGTCGTTGCACCAATCATAGGACCAACTCTCGGCGGCTGGATTACCGACAACTATTCCTGGCGTTGGATTTTCTACATCAACGTTCCAATTGGGATCCTTGCCGCGCTGATGGCCAGGACGTTTATCGAAGATCCGCCGTACATCAAGAATCAGCGGCCGGGGCGCATTGACTACATTGGCTTCGGACTGATGGCTGTCGCCCTGGGAACTTTGCAGTTAATGCTCGATAAGGGACAAGAGGAAGACTGGTTCTCATCGTCTTTGATTACCTGGGCGGCTATCTTGTCAGTCATGACTTTTATTGCTTTCATCATCTGGGAAATGCGCTCGAAGGATCCGATTGTCAATTTACGAATTCTCGGTAATCGTAATTTTGCTGTCGGCACGGCGTTAATGACAGTCCTCGGCATCGTCCTTTACGGAACGATTGCCCTGTTGCCGCTGTTTCTGCAAACGTTGATGGGTTATCCGGCACTGCAAAGCGGATTAGCTGTTAGTCCGCGCGGTATCGGCTCGGTACTTTCAATGATCATTGTCGGCCGCCTGGTCGGCAGAGTGAATGGCCGTTATCTGCTATTGTTCGGCTTCGGCGTACTCGCTTTCTCCACCTATCTGTTTAGTGACATCAATCTCCAGATTTCTTCAAGTAGTATTGTGTGGCCGGGGATGATCAGCGGCTTCGCCATGGGTTTTGTGTTTGTGCCCCTGACAACCATGGCGATGGGAACGTTGGCTAACGATCAGATTGGAAACGCTTCAGGCGTTTTTAACCTTATGCGAAACACCGGCGGCAGCCTGGGAATCGCAGCCGTTACCACCATGCTCGCGCGCGGCGCCCAGACGCACCAGGCAGCAATGGTTGCGCACTTGACGCCGTATGACCCTGCTTTTCAGGAGCGCGTGCATCAGTTGGCGGGAGCAGCGACGCCCGGCTTTTCTGCTGCACCATCCGTGCAAACCTATGGCGCAATTTATGGCACGCTCGTAAAACAAGCGACGCTGATGTCTTATATCGACAATTTTCGCTTGCTGGCATTTCTGTGCGTGTTGTCTATTCCGGCGGTATTCTTGTTTAAGAGAGTGAAGAGTAAAGGCGGCAGTGTGGCGATGCATTAGTGCAGTTAGCTTCGCACAAGAACTATTTCCGCAATGCGAGATGCGACTAGATAGCGTCATCGTGTCGTAACTCTACGTTGTTGTGGGTCGACGAATACAGAACCGGGAGCGGTAGCGACCGGGTCCACGAGGTGTTGAGTTCAATGTCATTGTGAGCTAACGTTCTCGGCGAGCATGAAATGGGGATCTTGTTTATCGCAAGTTTGACCCGGTCGCTACTCCCGGTTCTGTATTCATCGACCCACAATGTACATCGCAGTGCAAACTCCTCTTGAAGGCTTGAAGTACGATGAAATCAACCATCACCATTTCGCGACAGATGGGCAGCGGTGGCTCTTACATCGGCCAGATTCTTGCTACTCGGCTGGGATTTAAGTACGTCGACCGCGAGGTGCTGCACCTTGCGGCACAGGAATTTGGCTGCGACGAAGAAACTGTGGCTTCGCGCGCTGAACGGGTCTCGTCGTTCTGGGAAAGAATTCTCGGCGGATTGACGTTTGGGGGCCCTGAGTCGCATTACAGCCCGCCACCTATTAGAAATTTCTCGGACGAGCAACTTTTTCAAAAACAGATTGAGATCTTGCAGCGCATCGCGAGCAAGCATGATTCGGTAGTAATTGGTTGGGCCGGCGTTTACATACTGCCGCGGCATTCGCGCACTTTCAATATCTTCTGTCATGCGCCACGCAGTTTTCGGATCAAGCGCTTAATGGAGGTCTATGGAGAGCTGGACCCGGAAGCTGCTCGTTCCATGATCAATGAATCCGACCAAATGCGCGAGCGCTACTTTGCTGAGATGACCCAGCACGAATGGACCTGCGCCAAGAACTATCACTTGTCCGTTGATACGAGTCTTATGCCGCTGGATGAAATTGCGGAAACCATAATCGAGATGGCAAAGACGAAAGGTTTAATAGAATAGGCCTTTGGTCAAAGAGGCACAGAGAGACTCAAAGGAATAGTTCAAGAAAGAAAGTCATTCCGGCTTGAGTGGCTCTTTTGTTTCTCCGCTTTGGGGCACGTTCCCTCCCTCTCATCAACCGCGCTTCCTTAATCTTATTAATCTTATACATTCCAAATCGTGCACAACCGAGTGCGCGCATCGCACATCGTTTAGCTCTTCTCCATAGGTTCTCACCAGAGAAAAGGCGTCCTCTCTAAGTCTACAAATAGTTGAGGTTCGAGCGTCCTTCCAGCCAGAGATCAGATGGCACGGTCATTGCTCAAGTACTCTCTGCAGCGGCGTCGTAACACTCCGAACAAGGAAATGAAACGGCGCGCTAATGCTTGGCAACAATGAAGGCAGCAGTCGGGAGGATCGAGATGAAAGCAAGTATCACTAATCGAGTTTCCAAAAATTTCACCAGCTTAATAATTCTGGTGGCGCTGCTCGCGTCGACGGTTGTGCCGGCCATGGCCCAAACACGACGGCGGCCACGACTGCGTCGCCACACGCGCACCGTTGTGCACACCACCACGCCGGCCCCGCAGATTGTTTATTACAACGTTAATGCAGGTCAGGTAATACGCGTGCGCATGAATCAAACGATCACTTCCGAGACCGCGCGTGTTGGCGATCAATTTACGACGCAGGTTGTGGTTCCAGTTTACGCGAGCGGCGTCGAAGTGATTCCCGCCGGCAGCGAGATCGTTGGCCGCGTAGTGACCGTTAACCGGGCTTCGCGCAAGAGCAAAGCAGGAACTATTGGCGTTCATTTTGTTTCACTGCGACTGCCAACCGGAATTGCGCGCGCGATCAACGGCGACCTGACGGATGTCGCGGCCAATAACGTTACCGCGGACAACGAAGGCGAAGTCTCGGGTCGGTCAGCGATGAACCGTAACGTAGTGTTCATCGGTGGCGGCGCGGCGGCCGGAGCGCTAATCGGCGCGATTGCCGGCGGCGGCAAGGGCGCGGGCATTGGCGCCATCGTCGGCGGTGGTTTGGGCACAGCGGGCGCTGTTTTCTCAAAAGGAAATGAAGCAGTGGTTAAGTCTGGCACTGAGTTTGGCGTAGTACTAAACCAGACGCTGTCGCTGCCCGCGGCGAACGTGCGTTAGTTTTTCAAGTCGCAAACAAGACAGTTTGCGTAACAGAATCGGCGACCCTTGCGGTTGCCGATGTTGAAGGGGCCCGCAAGCGAAGGGGAGAGCGCGGGCGGCTTCCTTTCTTTTCGTACGTTGAGTGTTGGGTAGGATTGAAAGAGAAAAGAAAATTTTCCATTTGTCATTTTCCATTTTTCATTTGTCATTGTTTGCGATTTTAATCCGTCAAGTCACTCATGAGGCGGGCCGATGAGGTCAGTACCACCTCGCGGTAGCGGGTGGGTCGATACGTGGGCATCCAACCTCGCGACCCCACGTCCATGTTCAAGTTATGTTTGGCCGTGAGAGCAATACCAACGCGAGGCCTTTCGGACAAGACTACTTTGCCGACGCGGGGCGCTGCTTTGTCTCAGTTAGGCGAGTGTAGTTTGGGTTGAGGTAGACAACGCGGCCACCGACGATGGTTGCAACCGCGGCGCCGGACATCGTGCGGCCATGAAATGGAGTGTTGCGACTCCTGGATTTTGAGACGTTGACGTCGAACGTCCACGCGCAGGTTGGATCCAGAATTGTTATGTCTGCATGCGCGCCGGCGGTTAGATTGCCGCGTTCTTTCAAACCAAATATGCGCGCTGGATTTGTCGAACACAGCGTTACCAATCGTTCTAGATCTATAACGCCCTTTTGCACCAGATCGAATGCCAGACCAATGGCAGTCTCCAATCCGGTGATACCGAAAGGCGCTTCATCAAACTCCAGCGCCTTCTCGTCCGCATGGTGCGGCGCATGGTCGGTGGCAATCGCATCGATCGTTCCGTCCTGCAATCCTGCCAGTAAGGCCTCGACATGATCGCGACTGCGGAGTGGCGGGCTCATCTTCATATTCGTGTCAAACTCGGCAACCGCTTCATCAGTCAGCGTCCAGTGATGTGGCGCAACCTCGCAGGTCACCAGCAGGCCCGCTTCCTTGGCACGGCGCACGGCCTCCAAAGACGCGCGTGTAGAAACGTGCGCAATATGCACTGCAGCGCCGGTCAATTTC
>Ga0137362_10002578_pt1 | contig 11850 bp, 9 predicted proteins | sample MadtaG_2_FD_104801 | JGI IMG/M metagenome (GOLD analysis project Ga0137362, IMG submission 104801) | Vadose zone soil microbial communities from Angelo Coast Range Reserve, California, USA - Mad1_100_16 metaG | ecosystem: Environmental > Terrestrial > Soil > Vadose zone | place: USA: California... | reverse complement strand
CTGGACTCCCCTACATTATGCATCGCGATTTAGATTTCTTGATCTCGCCCGGCTCTTGATAGACCACGGTGCCGATGTGAACGCACACGCAGACGACCGCCGAACCCCAATACATCTCGCGTCAGCCAATGGGCACTTCGACATCGTAAAGTTACTTGTCGAACAAGATGCAAATGTGGACAGCCAGAACGACAAAGAGGAGACACCCTTGGACTGCGCTGCACAGCATGGGTTCCTCGACATCACGCGCATCTTGATCCAGAGTGGCGCGGCCGTGTCTGCCCGAGATAGCCAAGGGTGGACACCATTCCACACTGCGTCAAATTGTGGGCATCTCGAGATCGTGAAGTTTATGCTGGACTGTGGGGTCGATGTCAACATTCGGGGCGGAAACGGAGAGACGTCATTGTTCCTAGCATCTGGCAAGGGGAACGTTGACGTCGCTTGCTTCCTTTTCGGGCATGGCGCAGATATCAACGTTAAAGATAATGATGATTCGAATCCATTACATATCGCATCGCAAAATGGGCACCTCGATGTTGTGCGACTATTGATCGACACTGGGATTTTCGTCGATATTCGGAACGGGATTCAAATGACACCGTTGGCGTTGGCGTCAAGCAAGGGGAAAGTCGAGGTCGGGCGCTTCCTCATTGAGCGAGGGGCCGACATGAATGCTCGGGACAACTCGAACTCGGCTCCATTACACCTCGCCTCACGACACGGACACCTTGACATCGCACAGCTGTTGCTGGACCATGGCGTTGATCCAAGCATCCAGCAAGTTGACCTCTGGAGCCCACTACATCTGGCATCGGCCCACGGCCACCTCAAGGTTGCTGAGTTGCTGGTCCAGGTTGGCGCAGGTGTCGACGTGCTCAATGACAAGCGAGAAACTCCACTTTATCAAGCAGTAAAGAATGGAGAAGTCGCGATCGCCCGTCTCCTTATTGACCACGGAGCGGATCTGCATACTGTGAACGGCAATGGCTGGACCCTGTTGGACGTCGCATCGCATAGCGGACATCTTGGAGTCGTAAGGCTGTTGCTTCGGCGGGGTGCTGATGTCGACGTGCTCAACAAAGCCAATGAAACTGCAGCCGATTTGGCATCGGAGAATGGCAAGGCCAAGGTTGCGAAGTTCATTGCAGAGTACAAAGCAGATGCAAATATTCGAAACAAGGTACGGTCGTTGACGTTGGACGCAGCTCAGGACAGGGCCGATGAAATTGGAACGGACAACGAAAACGCTTCGTTGCACGCTGCCGCGGAAGAGGGGAACATTGAACTCGTGAAGTCGTTGCTCGAACGGAAAGTAGATATCAACAAACGCAATGCACGTTACGAGACCCCGTTGGACAGAGCAGCGGAGAAGGGTAATGTCGAAGTCGTGCGCTTGCTCATCGAACGGGGCGCGGAGGTGGATTCATGTGATAAGTGGGGTTGGACACCACTGTTTGAGGCATCACGATATGGACACCTCGAAGTTTCGCGGGTGCTCGTGGAGTGCGGCGCAAACGTGAACGCAAGGTCGCAACATCAGTGGACCCCGATACACATCTCAGCATACAATGGATATCTCGATGTCGTTAAACTGCTACTTGAGCATGGCGCGGACGTAGATGCAGAGAACGGCCAGGGTGAAACGCCATATCAACTATTGCTGCAAAGAGGACATCGAGAAATGGCAGATTTACTCCGGAGGCATGGTACGGGTAGAGAAAGGTTCGACGAGACCCTTTTTTACGTCGTAAATGCGATGTCTGACTGGCACTTCGATTTCAGCCCTTGGTGATAGCACGGCGTAGAGGAAGCCTCTCGCATGTAATTGTTTTAGGTCTATCGAAAACGAGTCCGTATTAGTTTCGGGTGGAATTGATCCGACAGAAAGTACGAATTCACAGAGTCTTTGCAGTAGCTCTAAGAGGGATACGAAGGGATAAAGTATATCCCACATAACTGATCTCTCTATTCGATTGGTAGAAAGTCCATGCAGTGTGACTGTGTGAGGTATGGATCCATGGCATCCCGTGGAATAGAAAATCAGGTCAGGCGGTAGTTGCCAGTGGTCAAATTCCCGCTGCACTGGCAACATCTCATGGCGTGTTCCAAGTCCCCATTCTGTAGTCGCCTTGCGCTGACGCCCAGGAGTATGTAGCTGCAATTTAAACGGCGGACATACTGTATTCAGGTGACTCCACTTTTATACTCAGATACTGTCACTCCTGTCAGAAAACGACCGCCGCCGCAGCAGTTCGCCATTTTTATCTTATGAATAAAACTCTGTCTTTCGCTACAGAAAAATATCAGACACGTTCCGTCCCTCTTTTCCTGTCTATGGGGTGTGGCACTTCAAAGTCATCCCTGCAGACAATGAAGTGAAATGCAGTGGCATTCATCTTCCGAAGTCGACGTCTCGCCGCCTCGTTTTCTCCTTCAACACTCCGTCATCTACCCGAAATTTTCGCTCTCCTCTCTTTGTCCAACGACCCTTTCCTTGGAATCGCGAAGATGGTGAGAAGATGGTGAGATGGCAACCTCGAGAAGGCTGGGACTCGGACAGCAATGTGACGGCACTGTCATGGCAAGCGGAGAAAGAAATTAACGTAATAGATCAGCGCCACTCAGGCGCTCAGCCTCTTCAACTGAAGTTGCTCAGCCTGGCAGCCTCTCTCACTTGCTCCCGCTCTTGCACTTGTAACTGGATCAGACGATCAGTTCAAAATCTGGTTGGTAAATAGAAGGCTTATCTAAGTGCGAACGTGAGTACCAAAGAGTATTCGGTAACTGTACCTGTTCCGTCTCGCTACGGCGCAAGGTTTAGCTCGCCAAGGAAGGTTTACCACAATAATACCAGCTCAATCGATCCCTCAAAATGATGTATTTGAGCGCATCGCTACGATGAAGTTTGTACTATGTATGTGTTTTGTGCCTGCGCTTGCCCGTCTTCATGTGCCAATGTCTTCCTATTTCCGTACACCCAGGACCCGGATGATCCAACTACGTTCCCAGGATATCAAGATAGTACGCACATCGAATCTGGAAACACCTTGCGGGTTATCACAGCTCCCCACTGTCCAATCTTGCCCTTCGGAACCATCACAGACGTAATGGTATAAGAACGCAAAGCAGAAATTAGTCGTGAGCTAATTGTCTGGCTGAGAGCCAGAAGCGCATATTCACGATCGGTCCAAGATAGCCCTCGTATCGACAAGCGCCCGTCATTGAACAGTTCCCCATTGGTTTCAGATAAATACGGCTGCAACGACCGCCCCGAGAACACCCGCCACATCGTTAGGAATGCCTGGGACGATCGCAGCATTCCGTGACGAGGACGGGGAGGCTGCCTTCGATGTTCTGGGACGTGGGTTAGTTATGAACCTTGGACAGTCATGGCAAACGTACGACACACTAGTCCCAGTTGCAGGGACATTGGAACCAGAGGCCGTTTCATTTAAACAGTTTGTGCTTCCTAAACCACATAAGAAAACTAACATCAAAAGAGATCACCACATACCGCCCGGCTGAACCGTGAAATACAGAGATTGTGCAATCAATCCAGAGTCATCACGGATAGAGAGAAAGAGATTAGTGCCTGAGTATTGTTTATTATGTAAGACGCTTCGTTCCTCGGGGCATTCACATTCATGTCACGAACCGGGAGGGAAGTTGACGGCGGTCCAAGTGAATGGGGAGCCAGTTACATTGGAGAAAACCTCCAACAAAGGATCACCACTACTTGGTGCGTAGTCATGAAGGCTAGAGTAGCCACGGTGTATGAGAATAGAAGTAACAACACTCCTGGTAAACGAGCTTGACTAACCTCTACACAATATCAAGATAGTTGACCTTGAGCGAGTAATAACGAAAACAAAATAACGAGAGTTATACATACAATGATGTAAGGGGCTAGATGGCAAGCGTGAATAGTCAAATTTCGAGAAAGAAACCAGGGAAACGAACGAGTTCCGCCGCTAAACTTAATCTGAAGGGGTACGCAAGAGGCCACATCAAATCTGAAGAATGTATTAAAGATCGATGTATATAATTGGGAAAGAAGAAAAAAACTGACGGCGTGTCGACCGTCATCTGAGCAGATACCCCGGCCAAAAAAAGAACAGCAGAAATGATGGAATAGATGTAGAATTTCATTGTGAAAGCGACCAAGCCCACAGGGGGACAACGATAGGGTGGCTAAGCGGCGCTAGGCTGAGTGGGGGAAACACAGCGATGAAAAGGTGCCGAAGGATTCAAACGTTCGGCGCGGGCTTTTATACTGCCTCTCTTATTCGTCACCTTTTTAGTAAATAAAAACGTGTCTACAATTGCAGGCACTGTGGCGTGATAAGGTCCGGGCAGATCAGTTGAAGTATCGTGATCACCTCTAGTGATCTGCCGGCATACCTTAGTAAGCCTAGCCCGAGCAAGGGCAAGGGCGAGGGTGGAGGGAACAAGCGCAGAGGCACCCTAAACATTACATTTTGTAGGGTATGGAGAGGCGGCGGCCCGGACGGGAAACAGTAATGTTATAGGGATGAGGAAGGGAGGGAGGTGGTGAAAGAAGGAAGGGAAGGACCGTGAAGAGGACGAGGCAGGTGGGAGGAGCGAGGGACCGGATTTCCCGGATGTACAGTAGTAGACTTGGAAAGCGTCCGCAGCCCAGCAACCAAGTACCTGGTAGGACTGGAGCCGATGCGAAAAAGGCAGGATTGGATGGAGAAGAAATAGCTGTGGGTGCAGAATGAGATGGTGCGTAGGTACCATCGACAGCAGGACTCAGAGGCGGAATGTGCTCAGGGTGGAGGAATGTGTTCACCATCTTGCCCATTTGTACTGTACTAGTAAATGGTCGGTGGCCTGAGCGTTTGTCCCTGTAGGTGTTCACAATACTGCACTACTACAGTGGTAACTGAAGCTTACTGTTATACAGTTGTCGGAGAAGCGGAGAAAGACATTGACTCTGACTGACGTACTGCTGTAGTTCAGCGCCCTGTCACTGCCCTGTCAACATTCACCGTAACGTTTAACGTGGTCTCACAGTGGGTTCGGGCTCGAAACATTACGCGTCGGAGAGTCGGAGTCCGCAAACGGCCGTGGGGAGAGAAGGAGGGATAACAACCTCTTTGGCTTTGGATAAACGGCAATGTATGTACAAGGCTGTGTATCAAGCCTGATGACGCGCCTGACACTTTGGAGGTACCCATACCATTGTTGCTAGCTCCAACGACTCGGGGTGGTGATGGGTTCGTGGTATCCAAGTCCAAGGGTGCGTTCAATGTGCGCCCTAAATCCCCCTGGGCGACGTGATCTTTACGAGAGGCGAGCGACACGGCGAGCTTTGCAGATTCGGACATGACAAAGGCGGGAATATTTTGATCGTTGTGCTCTACCCGCACATTCTGCCCTTGGCCATGTTGTCGCCTGGAAATACAGGTACGAACGCGTTGACCTACTGCATCAAGGAATCCCTTCGTTTAGAAGCTCGAACCTTCAAATTCTTCCGATACCAACCTTGAACTTCTTCCGAACGAGAGAAAAGCTTTTGCATGCAACGGGAGACCATAAAGCCATCTCAGCACAGTCCTTCATACCATCTCTTAGCTTGCCTATCCGCGGCCCGCGCAACCACGCTCTACCATGTTCAATTGTCCCCATCCTCCTCATATTACTCTATCCATCGCATGCCCATACTCGATATGCGTCAAGTGGACAATGGGGGTAATAGAATTTTCAGGGAGCTTGAGAATGTGTGTGCCCGTTGTGATGAGGTGCGGATTGTTGCTAGATGGGTGTGGGTGCAGGCCCGGCGCCACCAGAACAACTTCAGTTTTATCGGCCGTTCAGATGCCGGGAAGGGAAAGGAGAAGCTTTGCAACTTCGGCGCAGCTAGCACGTTGCTGATGTCGCAAAATTCGGATCCAGACGAGGCACAAGGCATGGCAGGGCTCGGGAGGAAGTTACGGTGGCCGTGGGCGTACCTTGGCTGGAGCTTCAGTCAAACGCTCGGGAACTGGTAGGTCTGGCCTCCAAGATTCTGGCCTCGACATGGGCGATAGCAATGATAGGGTTGGGTAAACAGTGAGTGGAGTGCTTGCTGGAAGAAGCAGGACATGAGCGATGAAGAGAATGGCTTGAAGGGCACCTGGAGCGCATCTAGACCGCCGTCGGCGCATTGTGCCTCAGTTCCTCCCTTTACCGCCCCTCCTTCTATCCGTCCTTTTCGTTTTCCTCCTCATCGTCCCTGTTATCCTCTGCAACGCCTCGGAGCGGTGTGAGTGAGTTCAGTGGGATAGTAATAGGTAGATCTAGAAGAGAAGGGTTGTCAATGCACAAAGGGCTGGAGTCAACGTACGACGGTTCGTCGGCTCGATACACGTCGGTCTTCGAAGGCTGGCAGAGAAAGACAAAGGGAAATCGTCCTGAGACGGCTGGCACGCGGAGAAAGTGAGACTGAAAGGGGTCTACTGTTGCGATTATTGAAGAGTCCGACTAAATACATCAGGGCTCGGCTGCTCTACCACCCCTTTTGGGTTACAGACCAGTGGACGCGAGCGGAAGGCGAGATGACAGTAAAAGAGAAACAGTGAACCAGGTGGTCACTCAGGCGTCACACGGCGCGTGACACCACAGAATGCATACTACAGTATGGGGACACTAAATCGTGCACGCGTGTGGCAAGTTGAGGACGAGTTGCGCTGTAAATGACAATTATGCATAGGAAAAGATAAAGGTGTATGTCTGAGAAGTATGATATCGAAAAAGCAAGCGACACCAATTAAAACCGAGAGTGATCTAAAATCACTTTGGCCAACTATACCAAGTCAGGCGGCGATCCATGGCGAGGCGTTGGGGGCAAAGTTCAGATGCTCCAGAGCAGTCCGTGCGGGCGCAGCCAACCTACCTTACACCTCAATGGCTTTCAGTTGGCGCTGCACTTACTCATCACACCTACCTTTTGGTCCATCACTCACACAGCCATTTGTGTGTATACCCTCTATGTCATCATGACATCGCTTTCGTCCTGGGTATCGATGGCTGAGATATTTCCGGTAAGCGGCTTGCGGAGGCACTGGCATTGGGGATGGGTCCATCTGGGTGGTGCGTGTGCTGGAGCCAGGGCTGATGCGAAGGAGGTGGAATTGGATGGAGAAGAAATGGCTGCGGTGCTAGATGGTGCGCAGGTGCCAGAAAAGGACTCGGAGGCGGAAGTGTGTGTGTCCATTCCAATTCCCTTCCCTGTGGGTGTGGTACCTGTACGTGTGTGCCATACGATGTTGATATACTGAGTGGTCTAGCCTGAAAACTTGCAATAGAACGACATGATGGTAGACAAACATCTGTGAATATGCTGAGCTGTTCCAAGCTACGACCGTGACAGTCATAATCTGGAAATTGTGCCTCGTTTTTGATGGCAAGGCCCCATGATGCGCATCTGGGTCTGAATGGCATAATTGGGAAGATATGAAATGGCATCCAGGCAACCCTCGAGCCTCGAGAAGGTAGGGACTCCAAAGGTCATGGCAAGCGGAGAATGAACGAGATTAACGTTGACGTAATAAATCAGCGCCGAGCGTGGGCGCGAAGAGGCCCGATAAGTACAGCAATAGAATTTCTTCGGGGGTTTCCAGGAAGTAACTCGTGTGACAGGGGTGTCCAATGTGACATGACATAATATAGTTTGTTTTTTTCGGCGTTTGCCAGACAGTTCCAAGGTCGCCAGTTGCCAAGACAGGCTCACCGACGTGCACTGCACTGACACTTGGGAGTAGATCCGACGATGACACTGGCAGTTCAGATTTTGTGGTATTTATGGCTTATCTAAGTGCGTGAGTATGAGAAGACGGTACCTGTTCCGTCTTTGCTACGGCGAAGGTTCTGACAGGCCGGTGCCCGGGCCAGTGGTCTGAAGTATCAATCCAGTCCGGGGTGCAAACCTAGCCTGTTGGCGCGAGGTCCATACCGTGTGTGTCGACTGCAAGGCAGTGAGTCATACCACGATAGTACTAGCTGAATCAATCACTCAAATTGATGAAAACAATACAATTCGTGCACAGTGCCTTGTTTCATTGAGCCTCCTTCCCCAAGGCTGTCAGATGAGATATGTCTTTCCGCCGAGTCACTGCACCGTTCATGTCATTGTTTTTCTTTTCTGCCTTTGCGCTCGCCCAAGTCTCTGCGCCGAATTGCACCTCGACGGAGTGGAACTGGGTATGTATATCGTGGTTCCGACAATACGCCGTTATTTGGCCTATGTCTGATCTGATGACATTGTGTCCAGACATTCAACTCCCTCAACCAAAGTCCGTGCACGGTCGTAGCATACATTGTGGCGTCATGCAGTGGGGGGTGTGAGTTTCTCTGATTGTTTGCGTGCATGGGCTTGCGGTCTCATATCTCTCTGAAGCGTACATTATCTCTCCGCTATCGCCGGGAGATTATTACCCTGGACCGACCGGTATTAGTGAAGACAACTTGTGCAATTGCAACACCGTCGTGTATTCCCTCTTCAGCGCATGTGATGCATGCCAGGGAGAGAAATGGATCGCGTACGATCACATCGGGTCCTCTTCTCGATCCCGGCAGCTTATGTATCTGTCATTAGTTGGTCGGTGTATACAACCAACTGCACCGAGACCTTACATCCCTCTTTGTCAGTTCCTTGTGACGTCAGAGAATCTATTCCCTTTGACATACTAAATGACACGCAGTTTCCCAAACCCTGTCCCTTCTCAGATACGTGTTCCTCTATGGGCTCTTCTTGATGTCACAGTTCGTCGTTAGGCTTTTCTTCAATGGCATTATAATAACAACACACCACAGAAAGGTGGCTCTTGGAACCCCAACATATCGTATGCCGTCGGTGGTGAGCATCATCTCCCCTGTCTCTTCTTCCCCTTGTTCCCACAGGTCACCCAATCTTTTTTATAGACGCTCCAGAGCAAGGTCCTGGCTCGTCTCTCGGGCCCTTGAGTGCATCCCCCACTCCCACGTCTTTCTCCACACCAAGGCCTTCAAGCAGTAATTCAAACACAGCCGCCATTGTGGGTGGCGTCATCGGTGGTATAGCAGCAGCTTCCATCGTTGTTACCGCTATCTTCTTCTATCTGCGACGGCGGCGTTCACAGGTGCTGTCCAAGTCCGCCGAGTTTGCAGGGATCGACGCATCCCAGCCACACATGGACGAGCTTTCGCGACCATCAGCCGTTACCGTGAAGTTGTATGTACGTGTTTTGTACCCACGCTTGTCTGTCTTCATTGACTGATTTCTTCCTATTTCCGTACACCCAGGACCCAGATGATCCAACTACGTTCCCAGGATACCAAGATGTTATGCACTCGCTCGACGTCCCTGACGTACCCACATCATCGCACATCGAACCTGGAAGCACATCGCTCAATAAACAGACCTCGTAGCCACAGGCCGCGGGTTATCTCCACTGTATAATCTTGCCTTTCGGGACCATCACAGGGACTCCGAGACGGATAACCCGCTTCGTATGTCTTCCCTCTTTCAAAGCCTTCTTTTTCAGTTCCGCTCGCAACCAACATCAGTTTTTTCAATTAGAGTACACAGCCACACGTACGACAGGCGACCAGCCAAGACTAGGACAGGAAATTTTATGACCTCGCCTGCTGTACTTCATTTTTGACGCAAATTTGTCCTCTGGTTCCTCTATATACGCAATGGCCATTGCGCGAGTGGGAAAAAAGAGGATAATAAGTCTGGCACCATCTACCAGGAAGATATAAATCGTTACCCGAGTTGCGTTATCACTTCACCATGTACGGTACCTTACTTACTCACCATACGGCTTGAATGATCAACAGACCTGTTTCAGTTTTCCCAGTCCGTGTCTTTATTTAATCACTCCCTGTAGACCGCACGTAATATTTTGTATGGTTGAGTACTCCCTGATGCACACTCTAGCAACTGTCCTTTGGGTCTTTGTCTAATTATAATAAGCATGTAGCATAAGATCGGAGGCTGGTGTTCACCAGGCGATGCCGCTTAATGCGCCAAAGTAGGCATCGGTTACATCACGCTGCGTAAGCCCGTGCCCAAGAGACCATCATGATACCGACGGGTTGCCGCACTTTCTAGTGGTCATCATTAAACGCATGTGTGAAACACCATGACTTGGAAGAGATAGTCTTCCAGGCCACATCGCCACGTCGCCTCCGCGTCATGAAAACAACTAACTCTCCCTCATCCATTTGTGCGCCTGACGCAGGAGAGCATTACCGTACAATGCCGCCGCCACGAGTGACTCATACATCCCGATACACCTCGCTGTCTTTGTTAGCTCATCCTGTTTCATTGCTGGGGATTACATGATATCGACGTCCTCCACCACAATCACAGTCGGTTCGAGATAGTCCTCATTCCGACAGGCGTCTGTTCTGAGCAGTCCCTCATTAGGTTCAGACAAATATGGCCGCAATGACCACCCCGAGAACAATCGCCACACCGTAAGGAATGCCGGGAACGATTGCAGCATTTGCAGAAGACGACGGAGAGGCTGCCTTCGACGCACTGGAAAGTGAACTAGTTATGGGGCCTCGCCCAGCCTTCGTCGAACGAATGGTTCCAGTGGTTGTTGCAGCCGCACTCGTAGGAGCAGAGACATTAGGACTAGAGGCCGGCCCATTTAAGCAGTCTGTGCTTACTAAAGTAGATGAGAGAACTAAATTTATGAAAGGAAATCACCACATACTGCCCGGTTCAACCGTGAATGGAGCAGTTAGTGCATACTCCCCATAGTTATCGTGGATCGCGAGAACGAGACTAGTGCCTGAGTGTTGTTTATTACGTAAGAGACGTCGTTCCTCGAGGCATTCACGTTCACCTCACGAACCAGGAGGGAAATTGACGCCAAGCCAATTGTATGGGGAGGTAAATACACCTTGGAGAGTTCCCAAGTATTCGCCATTGGGCATAGCACCAGGATAAATGCTAAAAGTAGAGAATTGTGTGAGAATAGAAACAAAGACACTCATGGTAAACGAACTTGACTGACAACTACAAAATATCAGGATGATTGAACCTTGAACGAATAACAGCGAAAACAAAATAACGAGTGTAATACATACAATGATGTAAGGAGCTAGATGGCAAGCGTAAGAAATCGATTTTCGAGAAACGAAAAAGGGAAACGAACGAGTTCCGCCATGAAAGGTAATCGGAAGGAGTGCACAAGAGACCACGTTCGCTCTGAAGAATGAGTTGAAAAGGGTAGATAATAGATATAATTGGGAAAGAAAAAAAAACTGACGGTGTGTTAATCGTCAACTGGGCGGATACCCCGGCCACAAAGAGAGAAACAGAAATGATGGGAAAAAAGCAAGATTTCATTGTGAAAACCAAATCCACGAGGGGACAACAATAGGGCGGAGGGTTAAGTGACGCTAGGTTGAGCAGGGATGGTTGAAAAATGAGAAGATTTTGAAAGCTCAATCAGTTATAACAGTATAAGGCGTCTCTTATTTGTCTCCGTTTTCCTAATAGAAACGTCGATTGCGGTCACTAAGGTGCGATAAGGACCAGGCAAATCACTTGAAGTATCGTGATCGTCGTAGGCCATCAGCAAGATGACACACATCTAGAACACATTCAGTGGTTCTAATCGGCACACCTCCTGACCTTTATAAGTCTGGCCCGAGTGTGCGCAAGGGAGAGGGTGGAGGGAACGGGCGCCGAGGCACCCTAAACACTACATTTTGTGGAGCGCGGGGAGGCGACGGCCATGACGGTAGACGGTGACGTTAGAAGAAGGAGGGGGGCAGGTGGAGGTGAAGGAAGGAAGGAAGAAAGGGAAGGGCCGTGAAAGAGGACCGAGGGAGGAGCGGGAG
>Ga0137362_10002577_pt1 | contig 11853 bp, 16 predicted proteins | sample MadtaG_2_FD_104801 | JGI IMG/M metagenome (GOLD analysis project Ga0137362, IMG submission 104801) | Vadose zone soil microbial communities from Angelo Coast Range Reserve, California, USA - Mad1_100_16 metaG | ecosystem: Environmental > Terrestrial > Soil > Vadose zone | place: USA: California... | reverse complement strand
CGATGTAGTGGTTCTCGCATTCACCTGGATCATCCTAACGCGGGGCGGTCCGTTGTTCAAGACCACAGTTCAGACCACCGTTTCAAACGCCTGCATCTCACACGCGCTAGCGTCCGCCGCGCGCGCGGCTTCGTTCTGACGGGCTACTCGGAAACAATGCTCCTTAAGTTAGCGCTTATGATTATCTTTTTAGTTGGACCGCTCCCCCTATGGCGATTGATTGTCGGTCACAGGCGAACGACTTACAGCTCTTTGCAGCTGCTCGGCAATTGCTGGCACCAGAGAAGTTCTTTACGCGGAACTGTTCCGATCCGACGGATCGAAGCCGCCGAGTCTCTGCCCCACAGTGGCATCCGCTTCCCCCAGAATCCCTACACCGGCTGTCCTTACATCGGACTGTCTGGGGGCAGCCGGACCTGACCGAAGCGGCGCTTGTGCCGCGCCCAGGGCAGACGACCTTGGTTGGTTTGACGAGCGTACGTACTAAGATGCCGCCCATGTTGCCCAGGCTCAATCGCAAGCGGGCCCTGTTGGTTGTGACCAAGATCGACGAGATCCTGGCCTGGGAGCGAAGGTCTGAGGCCGAGCGGGATACCCGCTTTGGAACTGGGTCGGTACCTGTGCGAAGTGCGGGCGGGGCAGTACTGTCGGTTGGAGAAGCTGAAGTCCTTCGACGAGTTTCTGGCGAGGCGGTTTCCGGAGTCCCGGCGGAAGACTCTCGGCTGCTGGGCAACAGCACCGTTGCAAGGCTCGCAACCAAAGAGGGTCACGAAGACCGCAGAAATTCTTAGGCGGCCAGCTGCGCGGGGGCATGAATTCCTCGGAAGCCGGTCTAGGTATCAGGTGCTAACTTGCCTTACCCTTGTCCGCGCTCGCCAAGTGTTGCCTTGCTCGATGGGGTTGATTCCCGGAATTGCATTTGGGCGTCCAGAGAATCCAACCAAGCCGCGAAACCGGGACGACATTCGGGCTCGATGCGGAGGAAGCGTAACCCCATCGCGAAAGCGTCATTCCAGACCGCATCCGCTTTTGCCCGGAAGACTTGAGGGTTAGAGCTAGGAAGCTCGAACCGCACTGTCACCACTCCTTCGACCTGGGAAGGACCAAAGCGAGTAAGGGCAAGTCCACCCTCGCTTACGTTCATGATCTTTCCAGCGAGGGCCTCACCCGTCTGGCACAACAGCTCAACGGGCAGGTCAACCTTGTGGCGGAAATATCTGCGGTGCTCGCGTTCCATCCTGGGAAGCGCTATGTCGAGAATACTTCGCAGCTGCTTCTCCTGAACCGGCTTATTGAGCACGAAATCAGCTCCCGTTTCAATCGCCATGCTCACCGAGGTCGTAGCATTTACCACCGCGACGACGACCGACAGCTTGTTCGCCCGACTGGTGCGTATCTGGGCGAGCAGATCGGTGGCGTGTTCCACACCGTCGCAGTCAATGACGAAGCTATCGAGGTGCCGCCGAGCCGAGAGTTCGATAGCGCTTGCAGCATCTGCGCGCATTTCGAGTTCGACACCCGTTGTGCTGAAACCAGCCCGGATAACCTCCAGCAGCGTCACGTCGCTGGTCAGTAGCAAACAGTTAAGACCCATGTTCTCAATCTATTCAACTGAGATGGATTACCAAAGTGACGGAGGTGCATGCGGCTCGCGTTTGGATTTACTGGATTGCGCCGAACCTTAACTCGTGTATACCCGGAGCCGCCCGCGATTAGGTCAAGCAACATCCTTCCCGCCCCAACTCGGCGTTATAGCAATCTCTCTGTCCTTCCAGCAGAGATGCCTTGCGCGTTCGTCACGCCCCGCGCTAGGCGCCCCCTGTCGGCGGCAAGCTCCTGAAGCTAGGCCGGGTGTAGCCTAGCCTGCGCCTCAAGGTCCGAGCGGAATAAGCTGGGACCGCATGCTGCAGTCGGGGGTGCAGCTGCTTGATCGCTTCGCCCAGGACGACCGGGTTGGCATACGCCAGCCTCGGTACAACTCACAGATCAAGTTCACCGCCCTAGCCGGCAGGACGACCTCGTGGCCTGATTGTGGGCTGGGTGCCAGCTCTTACATCCCGGAGGAGAATCGTTCTGAGCATGGAGAGCCCACTCGACCGAGGCCAGTGAGAAACAGCGCAAGAAGCATTTCCTGAGGTCTATAAGCATTCGACCGAAAGCATAATTCGGGGACAGAATCTGTATCGAGAAACTCGCATGGAGCCGTGAACCCTGCTTCAGAGGTTCGGTGAGCGCATTGGCGATTTGGCAACAATTGAGAATGAGGGCTAACTGCCGAATAGCGACTACTCGGGCGATCCGCTATTGAGCCGTCCCAAGACATCGATGCGATGGAAATAGCGGCGATGTCGATGAGCGAGGTACTGGGTTTCCACAAAAGCAGAAACTCACGGTTTGAAGTGGGAGGCGAAGAAGTTCCACAAGATGTCACGGGTCTTCACCCCAGTGGTGGAATTGAAGTCAGGGTTGAAAGGGACTTGACCGGAAACGTCCATGGGAACGGTATACCAGGTGTGTATTCCTCCGATCAGTTTGTAAAACTTTACTTCGGTATTCCCACTGCAATTCGTGGCATCCTTCTCAACCAGGGCGCTGATGTTTCCCCGGCTATCGCATAAGGGAGCTGTGGTGTCAAGGCTCGAACACTTGTCCGCAGAGGTTCCAGTCCAATAATTGAAAGACTGCTCTTGGGACGCATCAAAAGGGGTGCCGCAATACAGGACGGTGTTGTCCTGGTCGCCGTGAAGGATCAGAACAGAGACCGGCGCGACAGCAGGAGGGACGAGTGGTGGATTCCCCTGCAAAAAGAGTGCCCCTTCGACCACGCCAATCGCCGCGACGAGATCGGAGAGCTGCACGCCGAGGCGGTGGGACATCAAGGCCCCAGACGAAAGGCCAGTGACGTAAATTCTCTTGGGATCGGGCCGTAAGCTCGCCTGCAGTGCATTGATGAGCTGTCGAAAGAAGCCTACATCATCGGTGAAGTCGTTGAAGAAATAGGCCCAATCCGTTTGGCCATCACTCGACCCAAGCAAGCCGTCCGGATACGCAACTGCAAAACCAGACTGATCCGCTAACTTACTGAAGCCAGTCCCAATTTCCATTCCCAATCCGTTGCCCCTGACCCGTGCAGAACGATGACCAGAGGGCTGGAGCCCTTCTGAAAATTGGACGGAACATGCAGCAAGTACGTACGGGTCACGCCGTTAATGGTCAGGGACTGGCAGGTCGTCCCTTGCTGTGCGTTGCATCCCACTCCGCCACCATTGTTGCTGCTGCCGGCTCCACAAGAGAGCAGCAACAGCGACACTGAGACAAGTAGGAGTACGCAGCAGGAGGTTTTCTTCATTGCAAATACTCTGGCTGCTGGTCAGGTCTCGGAAGGAAAAGTATTCGCGGCAGAGGCAATTTGTCGTCTCGTTTTTATGCTGGTCTCAGAGCTCGATTCTACTCTGAATGCCAGATTAGAAATGGCGCAGATTTCAGACTGGAGCGTGGAGCTTCTACTTGAGCCCTTGATTCGCGGCCCATTGGAGAACGATCAGGAGAGAGTGTGTAAGTTATTCCGGAGGCGATCGGGGTCTCCATCCGGAAGGAGGCGTTCTCTCTTCAACCACTATGAGAGAGCATCGCGTTCCCGCTAGGGAACAGCTGAAAACGAAGCGACCGGGAACTGCGTCACGCGCGAGCTTTGTCGATCATCGCTTTCCAGATGCCTTTGGATTTGAGAACAAGTTCAACGGCTTCGCGGATCGCTCCGTGGCCAGCGAGGGCCTTCGTAATGTAATGCGCGGACTTTTTTACCTCGGGGACGGCATCGCCCACAGCAATGGCCAGTCCAGCGCGACGCATTAAGGGAATGTCCGGAAGATCGTCGCCGATAAAGGCAACTGCAGAATCGGACACCCCTGCGTTTCTGAGGATTTCTTCGTAGGCTGGCATCTTAACCGGCTGTTTCATATAAATGAACTCCATGTTCATTTCATGGGCCCGTCGCAGCAGTGCCGCGCTTTCGCGGCCCGTAATACACCCCGTGCGAAGGCCGGCCGTCTGCGCCAAAGTGAGCCCCTGGCCGTCGTGCGCGTCAAAGGTCTTGATCTCGAGGGCCGTGCCGTCGGTTTGCGAGAGTAGGGTGACACTGCCGTCCGTCATGGTGCCATCTACGTCCATGAGGAGCAGTTTGATTTGCGCGGCACGTTTCTTGAGTGAAGGGGAGATTTTGGCAAAACCAGCCAAGAAAGCCTCCAGAAAAATGAGAAACTTTAAGGTAAAGGCTAGATCGGTGATCACTTCAAAGTTACTGTTCCATACTACAACTTGGCAAATACCAGCCCCCCAGGCGACAGCCAGCCCTACACTAAGGAGGGTACCGATAAGGAAATATTCTGCAAATCGTTCCTTCGACTCCGGAAATCTCGCGATCGACTTCCCGTAGGAATAGCCCCGTGCCCAACGTACGCACGAATTCCTTGCCTCTTACCTCGCACATGCTCGACGATTGAAGCGGGAAATCGCTTAATGAAGATGTGCCAACAAGACCGTAAGGAACAATTTCATGAATGGTTGCACATAGCTGTGCAATCCCTGATCCTTGCACCGCTCTGTGCATCAAGGGAAATAGGCCTCAATCACCCGCTCCACCGCTTGCCGAGTTTCCTGGATTTGCCACCAGAAACCGCGCCGTAAATTCCTCGAAACGGTTGATTCGTTCCACCGCAACTTCCTCGCCGTGAGGTCCTGCCTGTTCATCTCCAGCTGAACCTTGATCGTTTGCCACTGCTTGGCAGAGATGCTTTGCAGCAAAGTATCATGCAGGTGGTAAACGGTATTCGTGATCAAATTAAAGGTTTCGTTTTCGGTGACGAGTGACGTTAGAATGCCGTCTTACTCCGTTTGGCCTTAAGGTGATTTATCGCCTCCCGAGCCCGCTCAAACGCTTCACCCCGGCAAATAAATTCACGGGCTTCCGGTACGGCTCCGTGATCTCTCCAATTCCAACACCAATCCAAAGCTCAAACGGAGAGTCACAAACTCTCGCGACAGTTCGGCCAGTGAGCGGCACGCTCATGATCTCGTCCCTCAGTCGTTCTGTCTTGAACGCTAGTGACCTTGTGCATAATCAACAGGAATCATGCCAGTCTGAGCCGCTTGAACCAGCGATGGAAGTGGCTCTGATCCGCAGATCCCAATCGAATCGCGATCAGCTTCCTACATGCGCGTCGAACACGCCTGTTTGAACCTGGCCGTGCCGCTTGATCTGCACAAATAACCGATAGTCGCCGGGTTGAGGGAAGCCGTAGGGAAATGAAACTTCGGCGGGAAGCGCATGCATCGAGCTGTGGTCCATGGGCAATCCTGAATCCTTCTGCGCCATCATCAGGGACGCCATGGGTACGGAACCAGCAGGATGAATGTGCGCAAACACGGACAAATCCGATCTCACGAACTCTGCATGACCTGCCATACCCATATAGGGCTCGTGATCCTCAGCAGGCTTACGCTGGGCATCTTCAATGCGGAAGCGAAACCAGGAAACCTGACCTGCTTTCAACGCCGCTCGGTCTTGTTCCCAAACCATGCGACCACCGTCCGGCAGTACCGAGACGTTCGTCATCTGTGCAGAGGATTCAAATGTTGAAGCACTCACTCCCGAATCGTCGCCCGATAGTGGTTCCCCTGTTACATCGGGCAGGCTGATTTCGCTAACCATGGTTTCCGGAAATCCGGTACCACGAACGATGTCTGCAAAAATCTTGTATTCGCCTGACGGTAATGCGGGCAGCTTCACGGTGAACGATTCATGGCCCACTTGCTCAGGATGCAAATGATAAAAGCGATCCATCGTCGGAACGCGCAGCAGAAATAAGTGCATCAAGTGCCCATGATCTGGAATCAGGCTCATCGACCATTGATCTTTGCGGGTCTGGTGCCAAAAATCCTCATCCATCCGCAGCGTAAGGCGGCCCGCTCCATCGAAACAGACCTTGAGCGGCGGAGCGCTGTAGATCATGCTGTGCTTCAGGTCAGCGGCCTGCAGGTTCCACCACCAATTCCCCAGCGCCAAAATAGCTACCACCAACGCAGCTGCTATGGCCATGGCGATTCGTCCAAGTCGTCGATTGCCAGGTGAGGGAGATGCTGCGGGCGCTAGTACGCCCTCACGAGTGGCAGCACCTGCAATGGAGACAATGCCAACGGAAAGAAGGAGCATGAGCGCGAACAACAAGGCGCCAAGGCTCCGTTGCATGGGCAACGTTCGTCTCGCATACGCGGGAACCGGTATAGCCAGCTTTCCGACTCCCTTTGGCCCCGCAACTTCTACGCGGATTTCCCAGGCGCCCGACTCCATCAGCCAAACCTTGCCAGTAAACCATTGCGGATTGCCTGCAGACGGCTGCATCGCATCCGGCGACGGAGGCAAACCCTGATCCTTACCGTTCACATACACTGGGGCAATGCTGAGACCATCGACTGTTCCGGAAGTGACGCGGGCTTCCACCAGAGCCACGCCGGGAATCATTGCCGGCGGATTCACCGTCAGCAACAAATGGTACGGGCCTGCGTCGCCCTCAAAGTACACGTTCGGGCTCCCAACGTGTGCGAACGCAACGGTGGAGGTTACGATCAGAAGCGTTGTTCCCCAGGTTCTTCGGCAAAGAGTTCGCATACAGTCCTCATCGGAGACAGAAACAGAGGCACGTGACTTGTGAACGCTAACGGCGAATCCGTAACATCCAATCTCCCCAAAGCATGCCGATGCGAGCGGAAAGAACCGTCGCCATCAGCGCGATGAGCATCCCGACCCAAAATTCAGCGCGCGTCGTTTCGTAAGCTCGCAGAGTCCACGCTAAGTAATATTGAGAAGGCGGCGCGTTGTAGCCAAATTCATTCATGGCAAAAATCCAGTTGCGCGCATAGGGAGACATCATGAAATAGGCGAATGGCCAGTTCACCACCAAACTCACGGCCAGGAAGCCGGCGCCACCGACTACGGCCTTCCACGTGTCACCGCGACCGGCGAGCCGGTCGAGAACGAGATCGATCACGATGGCTCCCGGGAGCACAAGTACAGGAAACCCGAGCGGGACCATGTGCGTGATCGGCGTGAACACGGGTCCCAGCTTCGCCTGGGCTGGAAACCAAGGAAGGATCCAATTACCCGCCAGCCACAACCCCGTGTACGTCGCCGCCAGAGTAGTAGCAGCCCAGCGACCTCCTGAAGCACGGCCAATTCCGACCAGCACGACCGGTGCGATCATGCCGAGCACACGATAGTAAATCGCGCTGTGCATGAGAGTTTGGTCGCCGATGTACTCCAGGCCCAGCATAAACAGCAACGAGAGCAGCAGGGATCCGCTGTACAAAAGCATCCGGTTGAGTTTGACTCGTCCGTCGCCAGTCGACAGGTTCATCTGGCTGGTCGTCAGGACGAGTCCGCCGAAACCCATAACGAAAATCCCCAGAATCAGCACTACGTGCGGCGGGCTAAGGATCATGATGTCCAGGCCGAAGGAGTTGTGCCACCAATTATCGAAGGGCGCAGAAGTGAGCATGCAGAAACCGCCCCACGCCGCAATGAATGCGCCGAGCGGGCCGCGCAAGCCCCAAATCCTTACCGAATTTTCTTTGCTGGCGCCGTTACCCACGAATGTTGTGTGCAGTATCAGATACGCGCAGGAAAGGCCGGTGATCAGGGCCCCAAACTGAATGGCCAAGTGAGCGGGTGTCCAAAACGTGTCTCGCCCGATTCCGATATGCCAGGAAATGTCCCAATAAAGGCCAACGGTGGTAGACGTCACCGCTAGAACGGACGACCAGACATACCAGGGCACGGACTTGACTCGGATCGAAGGCAATTCCGCAACTGAGAGGGAAGTCGGAACAGTCAAGCGCACGCTCTCTGCCATTGAATCACCTCCTAAGACCTGGAAGCGTAGTCGCGCTGTTTGATCTCCAGCGAAAGTCGAATTTGAAGATACTAACCCGAGACAAGGTACTGCTATCTGGGACTCTGTAAATTGCGTGATGTATGCGCCGAACCGAGGATTCTGTGCGCCGAACTGAGGCACAACCGCCGAGGTTGTGGGCTAGAATACGAATCGTGTTGAAGCGGGATGAACTCGGATTTCCCTCATTCTGGCAGCTACAGGTGACGGGATGTGTGGGTTTTTATTTACTCCTGCTGCTTTCAGTGCTTCCCTACCGTAACCCGGGCGAGTTCCGACACCAGACCATCTTTTGCGCTACGGTGTTCCTTGTCAGTTGTTTACTGCGGCCGGTGTGCCGATCTCTTTTGCACCGCTCGCTTCCGTGGCTTTCTTTGGAGATTCGGGCTTTTGGCTGGTCAGCAGCGTATGGAGCGGTCGCCACCTTCGTATCGGAACTGGTGAAATTGCGTGCCATGCGGCTGATTTGGACCGACTTCCTGGACAATTGGCTGCCGTTTGCGGTCGTCTTTTTTCTTTGGTGCACACTGTATTTCAGCACCAAGCAGTGGCAGCAGTCGGCGCACGAAAGGGCAAGATTAGTGCGAGCCGAATCCGAGGCACGTGAAGCCCGCCTGAGCGCATTGCGCTACCAGTTGAATCCCCACTTTTTATTCAACTCTCTGAATGCAGTGTCCACTCTGGTCCTAGAGGGAAATGTCACGCCGGCGACGCGCATGCTTGCGCAGATCGGCGAGCTTCTGCGAACCACCCTCGACAATGACGCTTCGCCCGAGATACCACTTTCTCAGGAGCTTGCCTTCATCGCGCAATACCTCGCCATTGAGCAAACCCGGCTCGGTGGCAGGCTTCGAGTGGAAATGGCAATTTCACAAGACACTCTCGGCGCCGTTGTACCGAGCATGCTGCTTCAACCTCTGGTGGAGAATGCGGTTCGGCATGGAGTGGCGCCCGTGATCGAGGGTGGAACGATTGCAATTGAGAGCATGATTCATAATGACTGCTTGGTGATGACGATCAGGAATTCGGGGCCTGGAGGCAACGGTATCTCCGCACAAAACGACAAACCTTCCAAAGGTATTGGTCTCACGAACACAGCTGAGCGTTTGAGGACGCTTTATGGAGACAACCAGCATTTTTCATTACGATCGCCGGACGCGGGCGGCTATGAAGTAACGATTGAACTTCCTTTTCGAAGGGAAGCTTCGAGTGTAGAGGGGGGCGTGTGCGCGCTTTGATTGTCGACGACGAGCCCTTGGCTCGGCGCGGAGTCGCACTTCGGCTGAAGAGATTCAGAGATGTCGAGATCGTTGGAGAGTGTGGAGACGGCTCCTCTGCCGTCGAGAAAATTCTTGAGCTCTCTCCCGATGTTGTTTTTCTCGATGTGCAAATGCCAGGCATGGACGGGTTTGAAGTTCTAAGAGCTTTGCCCAGCGAGGATCTGCCATCCGTAATCTTTCTTACCGCATACGAGCAGCACGCCTTGCGCGCTTTCGAAGTTCATGCATTGGATTATCTCCTCAAGCCCGTGGACGATGAGCGCTTCGACAACGCTGTACAAAGAGCAAGGCAGGTCAAAGATACTGGCTCCAGGATTCAGATGGCCGAACGAATCCTGAGCTTGCTCGAAGAGAATTCCGGAAGATATGTATCACGCTTTCCTGTGCGGATCGGCTCCCGGATTCAGATTGTGCTGACCGACGACATCGAGTGGATCGCGGCTGCAGGAGACTATGCGGAACTACACGGCGGCGGCCGCTGTCACTTATTGCGCGAGACCATGAACTCCCTGGAACTGAAGCTCGATCCCGTACAATTCCTGCGTATTCATCGCTCCCGCATCGTACATGTGGGGTGCGTTCGGGAGCTCCGCGCCATTGATAATCGTGAATACCTTGTGAAGCTGTCGGACGGATCGGAACACCGCTCCAGCCGAAGTTATGCAGATCGACTGGACAATTGGCTATCGTCGGAGTAACCGTAGGGCGCACACGTCGGCTTCCGTCCTGCCATTCTCTCGGATAGGGAGGAGGAGGCAAATGAGGGCCGCTATGGGCGTGGTGCCCGTGCCTCGGGCATTATCGCGAAAATCCAGGCGAAATGCGATTGTTCAAGGGATCACTTCACGGTGCCAACCGCAGTCAAGTTCGCAGCTCGCCGACTATTTATTGGCGATGTGGATGGTTGCAGGCGGGCGCTTGGCTACTACATTACTATTCATACTCTGAAATATGCCCTTGCCACATTGATCCAAGGTGTCGCATCGGCACTTCGTCATCAACTTTTTGAGCACGCCTCGCACTGCTTTTATTCCATCCATCAGATCATCCAACTCCGCAAGCTTTCTTTGGGAGAGCGTTCGCCAGCGTTCCGAAGCGCGAGTGATGTCGCGGAAACCAAAGAACAAGTGTCGGATTTCAGTCAATGTAAAACCGAGTTGACGCGCACGCTGAATGATTGCCAGCCGGTAAAGCGCTGTGGTGTCGTATCGTCTCTGCCCGCTCATTCGCGGGGCTCGGGGAAGCAGTCCAATTCTCTCGTAATAGCGAACCGCCGATGCTTGGAGTCCAACTTGTCGCGCCACCTGGGAAATCGTCAATTCTGGCATAAGGACATTCTAGACCACCCCCTTCCGATCAACATCCGAACGTTGACAGATTCTGTTACAAAAAGCCCCTTGCCTTAAAGTCGACTTTAAGTTGTAGCGTGATAGATGGGGCGACGGAGCGTCCAGAGCCTTGCCGCCAGGAGGAGAAGTACTCATGCAGAAAATGAAATCAATATTGATGCTCGTGCTGTGGTTGAATTCTGGCAACATTTTGGCACAAGTCGGGCAGCAGCGCGTTGACGCCAAGGAAACCGCCAGCCTCGACGCAGAACGGGAAAAGCACGCTCTGCAGGTCTTGGCAAAGCTCACTGAGAGAGTGGTCGTGTCTGCCGCTGATGCCATGCCCGCCGACAAGTATGGCTTTGCGCCAACGGATGGTGAGTTCAAGGGCGTGCGTACCTTCGGTCAAATGGTGAAACACCTGTCCGCAACCAACTACATTCTGGCCGCGGCGGCCTTGGGAGAGGAGCCAGCGGCAGATGCTGGCGACGAGCTTGGGCCTGAAGCTGTGAGAACTAAAGCCGAAATTCTCAATTACCTGAAAGGCTCATTTGCGTATCTAGACAAAGCAATCGAAGCTATCGGCCAGAAGAATACGCCGGTTAAATCCTCGCCAATCTCGCCTCTGAAAAGCACGGAGGCAACTCGCCTGGCATTGGTGGTGGAGTCCTTGGCGCATGCTTTTGACCATTACGGACAAATGGTCGAGTATCTGCGCATGAACGGCGTCGTTCCGCCCGCGAGCCGGCCATGAAGCACGGCTCTGATGACATGCCGATAGCTTGCCGTTTGACGAGCGCAGAACTACGCGAGCGTGCGGCAACGCTCCTCGCCCAATTTAGGTCTGCGGTGATCGGGACTGAGGAACTCCGGGAAGGGTATGCTTTCCGCGTTCCCGGCGATGGCAAGTGGATTGCGATTATAGCGAAAATGATTGTGGCAGAAAGGGAGTGTTGCCCCTTCTTGACGTTCGAGTTGGTAGCCCAACCTAATATGGGGCCCTTAATCGTCCGCGTGACTGGCCCCGCTTGTACCAAGGACTTCTTGAAAACTGTCTTGTGTAAGCCCGATGCGTCTATCTAGCAGCGGTGGGCAACTCGAAAGTTGCGAGGTTGTTGGCGTAACCTCGCGATAACACTCACTGACCACGAAGGAGGCCCGATGCCACAGATCTCTACGCAAGAGTTCGAACGGCTGCCACTGCGGGTTCACGCCTTTCTTGCCGGCGTGCCGCTTCATGACGTGTGGGCCGTCGATCTGCCGCGGACGCGCTCCGGCATCACGCTGGATGAGTTTTTG
>Ga0137362_10002573_pt1 | contig 11862 bp, 10 predicted proteins | sample MadtaG_2_FD_104801 | JGI IMG/M metagenome (GOLD analysis project Ga0137362, IMG submission 104801) | Vadose zone soil microbial communities from Angelo Coast Range Reserve, California, USA - Mad1_100_16 metaG | ecosystem: Environmental > Terrestrial > Soil > Vadose zone | place: USA: California... | reverse complement strand
GACCCCGATGCAGGTTGCCACCGACTACATCCGCCACGCCGCGCGCGCCGCCCGCAAATGCGCCGGCGATCCGCTGGGCGGGGCGCCCCAGCCGCCGGATGCTGAATTCTACAAGACCCTCGCGAAGGCGCTCGAGGAGATCGCCGCCGGCCTCGATACGCTCAGCAAGCAAGAGTGAGTTACATCCAGACAGCCGAGGCGCTGGCCGAAGCGATGACGGCGCTCGAGCGGGAGCCGGTCGTCGCGGTCGATACCGAGGCGGCGAGCTTCCACCGTTATCACGACCGCATCTTCTTGATTCAGCTGTCGAGCCCTTCACGGACCGAGATCATCGATCCCCTGGCGGTGGCGGACCTCTCGCCCGTGGGCCGGCTGCTCGCCGACCCGAAAGTCGAGAAAATCTTCCACGACGCGGACTACGACCTGCGGATTCTGGATCGCGACTACGGCTTCCGGGCGCGGCGGCTGTTCGACACGCGCATCGCCGCCCAGCTGGCCGGTGAGCCAGCCGTTGGCCTTGCGGCGCTCTTGGAAAAGTACGCCGGGGTGAAGCTCGCCAAGGAGCACCAGAAGGCGGACTGGTCGCGGCGCCCGCTCCCCCCGGCGATGCTCGACTACGCCGCGGCCGATACCGCGCATCTGCCGGCCTTGCGCGAGCGGCTGCGCGCCAGGCTCACCGAGCTTGGTCGGCTCGCCTGGGCGGAAGAAGAATTCACGCGACTCGAAGACCTGCGGTGGACGAGAGCAGGTGCCTCCGACGGAGGGGGAGGGGAAGGGGGACCGGGAGACCCGGATGCGTTTCTGCGCGTGAAACGGGCGAAGGCGCTGGCGCCGCGGCAGCTGGCCGCGTTGCGGGAGCTGTACCGGTGGCGCGAGGCACAAGGCGCGGAGCTGGACCGGGCCACGTTCCGCATCATCGGGAACGACGCCCTGCTCGCCGTCGCCCAGGCCCTGCCCCGCGCGCCCGCCGAGCTGAGCGGGATCGCCGCGCTTCCGGCCAGCCTGGCCGCACGGCACGGCCCCGCGCTGCTCGATGGTGTACGCCGCGCGCTCGCCCTTCCGGAGAGCGACCTGCCCCGCGTGGAGCGCGCCCCACGCCAAGCCCGTGATCCGGGGCTCGACGCGCGGGTGGAGCGGCTCAAGGCGGCCCGCAATCGAGCCGCCGCGGAGCTGGGGCTCGATCCGGGCGTGCTCTGCGGACGCTCGACTCTGGAAGCGGTCGCCCGCGCCCAGCCACCCCCAAACGATCGCGCCGGGCTCTCCCGTATCGGAGAGCTCCGGCGCTGGCAGATCGAAGCGTTCGGCGACGCGCTGCTGGCGGCGCTCGCCTAGAGCCCCATCAACGCCCGAACCTTGGGATCCATCCGCTCGGGCGTCCAGTACGGCTCCCACACGATCTCGATGTCGACGTCCTTCACGCCCTCGAGCCCGCGCAGCACGCGGTAGGCGTCGTTCGTGATCATTGGACCAGCCGGGCAGCCGGGCGAGGTGAGCGTCATCTTGACCCGCACCTCGCCGTCGGCGATTTCGACGTCGTACACCAGGCCAAGGTCGACGATGTTCATGTCGAGCTCCGGGTCCTTGACCTGCCGGAGCGCGTTACGTGCCGCTTCTGAGTTGAGCGCCGCGGGTGCCGTCATCACCGACTCCTCTCCACCATCTTGTTTCCGAACCTAGTCGACCCCGTAGCCCCGCACCAGGCAGTGCCGCCGCCGCGCGATCCAAGCGTATAGCCGCCGAGCCACGGGGAGCACACCGGGGACACGGAACCCCCACGCCAACCAGCGCTTCCCCGGCACCAGCCGCAGGAGCTCCGGAATCGCGTCCGCGCCCGCGAGCACCCGGCCGTCCGGAGGGGGAAGTATCAGATGCATCGCGGCAGCGAGGGCCGGGAGCGGGATGCCGAACGCGGCGACGCGGGCCTGATCCTGAAACGGGACCAGCGCGATCCGCTGTTCCCGGTCCCAGCGTTGGAGCAAGTCGACCGAGCGGCGGCAGAAGCCGCAGTCGCCATCGTAGATGAGCGTTGGCCGAGTCCGGTCAACGGGCATCGGACGCCCGCGCGGCCGCGTCGGCGACGCCGCTGCGCACCTGCTTCAGCAGCGTAAACGGGCGGCGAGCGCGCGGCACGTACGCGCGGTTGGTCAGCAGCACCACGAATAGATCGCGATCGGGGTCGATCCAGAGCGATGTCCCCGTCCACCCCGTGTGACCATAACTCCTCGGCCCGAACAGCGTTCCCGCGCTCGACACGCTTTCCCCGGTCGGCATCGCCTGCCACCCCAGTGCCCGGGCCTCGGTCCCGGCTGCGAACGCCGTCGCCTTGGATGTGAACAACCGAACCGTCTCCTCGCGCAGCAGGCGGCGGCCGTCGCCACTCGTCCCGCCTCGCAGGACGAACTGGGCGAACCGCGCTACGTCGGCCGCGGTGGAGAACACCCCGGCGTTGCCCGACACGCCCCGGAGCCGGAACGCGCTGGCGTCATTGACCGTACCGGCGACGGGGTGACCGCGCCACACCCCTGTCGGCGCGATACGGGCTCGAAGGCGTGACGGCGGGCGAAACATCGTTTGGTGAAGTCCCAGGGGGGCGAAGACTTCCCGCGCCACGAAGGCATCGAGCGACTCACGCGTCACGCGCCGCACGACTTCGCCGAGCAGGATCGCGTTCAGATCGCTGTAGATCACGCGGGTGCCGGGTGGGACTCGGGGGGTCTCCCGCAGCACGCGCGCCATGAGCGCCACGCTGTCGCGGATCGCTTTCAGCTCATGGTCGGGGATGTCGGCCCGGAGGCCGGAGGTGTGCGTGAGCAGCTGCCGCACGGTGATCCCCGCCGTCTGCGGCCCTTTGAGCTCCGCGATGTACGTCGCGACGGGCTCATCCAGACGCACCTGCCCCTGCTCCACGAGCAGCATCAGCGAGGTCGTGGTGGCGAGGACTTTGGTGAGCGAGGCGAGGTCGTACAGCGTGCTGTCCGGATCGCCCGTCGGGCTGGACGGCGACCACGTGAGATGCCCGTAGCCCTTGGCGAACAAGACCGTGTCGCGACGCCCGACGATCAGCGCTGCGCCGGGGTAGGCTCCCCGGCGGATGCCGTCTTCGACGAGTGGATCGAACGTCCCCGCGCTGAACGCCGCGGGAGAGCCGGCGCCCTGCAGGGCGAGAAACAACAACCCTACGACCACACGCCCGGGATGCGTCGGCCGCAGGCAAAGCAGGCGCCCGCAGCGCCGATCCGCTGCTGACGGATCACGTACCCATGGCGCTCGATCAGCAGCTCGCCGCAGTCCGGGCACCACGTATGCTCCCAGCGTCCCACCCGGCCGGGGAGATTGCCCGCGTAAATGAAGTTGAGTCCGGCCGCGGCCCCAATCTCACACGCCTGCAGCAGCGTGTCGGCCGACGTGTTGTCGGGGTCGGTCATCCGGTAGTCCTTATGGAACGCGGTGACGTGCCAGGGGATCTCCGGGCTCACCGATGCGATGTAGTCGGCGGCCCGCCGCAGCTGAGCGTCGTCATCGTTGAACCCCGGCACCACCAGGGTCACGAGCTCGAGCCAGAAGCCGCGCTCGTACACCATCCGGATCGCATCGAGCACGTGCTGGAGCACGCCGCCCAGCTCGCGGTAGCGCCGGTCTTCCATCGCCTTGAAGTCGATTTTGTAACAGTCGGTCCAGGGACGGATGTAATCGAGCACCTCGGGGGTCGCGTTGCCGTTGGAAATGAACGCGGTCTTGAGGCCGTGGCCCCGCGCCACCTTGAACACGTCGAGCGCCCACTCGGCGGTGATGAGCGGCTCGTTGTAGGAGGACCCGACGAGCTTCGCGCCCTGCCGCAGGGCGAGCCGGACCAGGTCGTCCGGGGTCACGTCGGTCGGGACGACCCCGGCCGCGTCGTCGCGCAGCGCCTGACTCGTGAGCCAGTTCTGGCAGTACCCGCAGTGGAAGTCGCATCCCAGCATGCCGAAGGTCAGCGTGTCGGAGCCGGGGAGGGCGTGGAAAAACGGCTTCTTCTCCGTGGGATCGCATTGCAGCGCCGCAACGTAGCCTGCCGGGACGTACAGCGTGCCGTCCTTATTGAAGCGGACCTTGCAGATCCCGCGCCGCCCGGTCTTGACGAGACAGCGGTGTCCGCACGCAAAGCAACGCACCGCATGTTCGGGAAGCTTCTCGATCAGCTCGCCTTCGCGGACCCGCGCGTCGAGCGCCTGGGCGAGGGTGGCCGCCCCGCCGTCCGCGGGGAGGGCTTCGTGCGTGAGGAACGAGGTGATGCTGCGGTGCGCCATGGGATCCGCCGACTGCCTTTCCTCAATATAGCTCGGCGCCCTCGGGGCTCAGCCGCCGACCCGCAGCGAGCCGGGCGCGAGGTCGTAGAGCAGCAAGGCCGTGCGGATGTCGCGGGGGGAGAGCTCATGCACCTTGGGCTGTGCGTACATGATGTCCCCGGGATCCGGTGAGTGGTCGAGCCCGAGCAGGTGCCCGATCTCGTGCAGCGCCAGCACGCGAACTTCATCGACCGCGAACGGCTGTCCCTTGGCATCGAAGGTAGCGAGGGTGACGATACCACCCGTGAGGTGCCCATCGTCGTCCCACCGTAGGTCCGTCTGTCCCGCGCGCTCTCCCTCGAACTGGATGCGCCATTGGACCCGCACTTCGCCGGAGGCGGAGTCGGCGTCCAGATTGAACCGCACCGGCACGCCGGCATCCTGCCAGCGCTGGAACCCGCTCCGCACGGCATCGAGAAAGCTCGGCTGGAAGTTGGCAACGGTGGTCGGAGGAAAAAACACGCGCACCGGCGTCGAGACCCGGCCATCCCAGCGGTGCAGCATCGAGTCCGCGCTGGCGAGGATGACGTCGTTGAGATACGTGCCTGCGGCGCTGGCGCGGATGCGGCGGCGTATTTCGGAGCGGGCGAGCAGCACGATGTAGCTCGGGCCACCGGCGCCGACCGGGGCCACGACCGTAGCTGCGGGGGCGGGTTGAGCCGCAGCGCGCGCGGTGTCCGGGGGCGAATCGACCGCCGGGCCCGGCTTCGTCAGGCTCTCCGCGGGCGCGTCAGCGGGCGTCACAGCAACCGACGCGCGCGCGGGCGGTCGCACGAACGCGTTCCACAATGCCGCTGACGCGAACAGGACGACCAGTGCGGAGACGAGGACGAGCATGCGGCGCTCCATGCGCGCAATATGCGAGCGGACGCCGTCGCGCCGCTAGCTTTGGCCTGCTGGCGTCTCTATGATTGTGGCCTGCTTATGCTTGGCACGTAAGTGTTCGCGTTACCCGCGGCACCCATCATTCGCAAGCGTGGGTGGGTCATCGTGGCATGGGCGGCCCTCGCGTTGCTGTTCGGGCCGCGGGCGTGCCGTGTCCAGCAGGTATTGGCGCTCCGGGGCGGTGGCAGCGAGTCCACCGAATCCAGCCGCGGCACCGCGCTCCTGAAAGAAGCGTTTCCGACTCCATTCGCCGACTACGTCGCGATTGTCGTGCACGGCCGCGTCCGCTGGACCAATGCCCGCTTCGAAGCCGTGCTCGACACGCTCAAGGCCGCCGTCGAGCGTCGCCCCTACGTGGGGGAAGTGATCTCGGCCCGCTCGATCGGCGAGTCGAGCTTCGTCAGCAAGGACCGCCGCACGACGTTTTTGATTGCGGCGCTCACCCGGGAGTCCACGCAAGACTTGAGCGCCAGTTTCGTCCCCGACCTGCGCGCGGCGATCCGCGAAGCGTTGGCGCGGGTCCCCGGTTCGGAGGGGTTTGAGGTCATGGTGACCGGGTTCCCCGCGCTCGATCACGACGTCCGAACCATCAGCGCCGAGGACACCGACCGGGGCGAACAGCGCGCCCTGCCCCTCACCCTGGCCGTGTTGATCGTCGCCTTTGGTGCCCTGGTGGCCGCCGCGCTGCCCGTCCTGGTGGGCCTCCTTGCGATCACGATCGCGCTCGGCCTGGTCACCATCGCGGCGCGCTACACGCCCATGTCCGTCTTCGTGTTGAACATCACCACCATGGTGGGCCTCGGCGTCGGCATCGACTATTCGCTCCTGATCGTCACACGGTTCCGTGAAGAGCTGAACCGCGGTCTTTCGCCGGCGGACGCCGCTATCCGGACGGTCGAGACCGCGGGATCAGCGGTCATGACGTCGGGTTTGACCGTGGTGGTGGGGTTTGCGGCGCTGGTCACGACACCGCTCTCGGACACGCGATCGGTGGGCGTTGGCGGGTTGTTGGTCGTCGCGGTCGCCGTCCTGCTCGCCACTACCTTCCTTCCGGCAGTCCTCGCCATTCTCGGACGCAACATCGACCGCCCCAAGTGGCTCGCCCGCCCGCTCGCCCGGTTCCACGCGCCGACCGGCTGGGAGCGCTGGGCGCGCTGGCTGGGCCATCGGCCGTGGCGCGCGGTGGCGGTAGGCGGGACCGCGATCGCGCTGCTCACCTTTCCACTCAGCCAGATCCGCCTCGGCCTTCCAGCCACCAACTGGTTTCCGCCGGAATCCGAGTCGGGACAGGGCCTCCAGGCACTGCGCGAAATGGGCGCCAGTGGGGTGATCCAACCGGTGCGCGTCGTGGTGCAGCTTCCGGAAGGGGAATCGGCCCTGTCGGCTCGCCGCCTTCCGGGACTCAAGGCTCTCACCGACTCGATCCGGAAGGACCCACGCGTGCGCGAGGTCCGGGGCGTCGTCAAGCAGGGCATGTCTACGCTGCAGCTCGCTGTCTATTACAGCGACCCGGTCGCGGTACACGCCAAGAATCCGAAGTTCTTCGACGCCTATCTCAGCACCGACAATCGTGTCACGCTGCTCGACGTGATCCCCGCGGACACGGTCTCCCTCACGGGCTTGATGGACGTGGTGCGACGGGTGCGCGCCCTGGTGGCCCGTGACGTCCGGGGCCTCGCCGGGGCGGAGATCCTGGTCGCCGGCTTCGCCGCTTCCAACGTCGATACGCAGGAGGAGCTGATGCGGCGATTCCCGGAAACCGTCGCCCTGGTCCTCGGGATTACCGCGATCATGCTGTTCGTCGCCTTCCGCTCGCTGCTCGTTCCCATCAAAGCCGTCGTCCTGAACCTCCTGTCGGTGGGTGGGGCATTCGGACTCACAGTGCTCGTGTTCCAGCACGGCTACGGCGGTCGCCTGTTCGGTCTCGAGGGGCCGACCGAGGCGATCTGGGCGGTCGTCCCGGTGCTGGTGTTCGCGATCGTGTTCGGACTGTCGATGGACTACGAGGTGTTCCTGTTGACGCGCGTGAAAGAAGTCTTCGACAAGACCGGCCGGAACGACCACGCCACGATGGAGGGGCTGTCCGCTACGGCATCCACCATCACCAGCGCCGCCCTGATCATGATTCTGGTGTTCGGGACGTTCGCCTTTACGCGCGTGCTCGCGGTGCAGCTCATTGGCTTCGGTCTCGCGGCCGCGGTCCTGCTCGACGCGACCCTGATCCGGATGGTGCTCGTGCCGGCGATCATGCACATCGCCGGCCGGTGGAACTGGTGGCCGGGGGTGCGGGCGCCCAGGCTGGAAGCGGGGAACAGCGACTAGGGAGTGGACCTCGCTGTTAGGCGTTGCAGCCGCGTTCCCAAGACATCCCAATGCCACGCCGCCACCCTGATTCCCGTCCTCGGGTCTTTCAGCGGTTTGTATTGCAGCCAGGCCGGCTCGAGGTCGATGGCCGGGGCGAGGGCGAGCAGCCGTTCTTTGTCCGCGCTCACCAGGTGCACCATCGGCTCGCCCCGAATCTTGTGGCGATGAAGCCACACGCCGCCGTCGAGGGCGAAGCACATCCCCTCGCGGCGGCGCGTGAACTCACGGTACGGCGGGTCTACTGGCAGGTAATGCGTCCCTCCGACGCAGCCGGCGGCTGCGGTGCCGCCGACCCAGAGAACAGGGCGCACTGCCTGCCCGGTGCGTAAAGGCTCGTGGTAGTCGCGGCCCATCCGGACCCGGTGGCCTGGTTGATCACCAGCACCACGCCAGCGGAAGCCCGGAAGTTGTTCATCAGCGCGAAACTGTTGGTGTACTTCGAGCTGTCGTAGAAAAACGCCTCCTCCGCGGTCGCGAGATTCCGAAGATCGGACTTCATCGCGCCGATGTAGGCCTTCTCTTTCGTGTTGGCGAACTTCGGGATGGCGATAGTCGCCAATAGCCCGATGATCACCACCACGATGAGCAGCTCGATCAGAGTGAAACCGTTCCGAGACGTCACTGCCGACCCTCCGGGCGCCACAGGGCGCCGAGCCTGTAAGTCCCTGGCTCGGTGCCACCTATAGTGGGCGCCGAGCCTCGTTCCTGCAAGAGCCATGCTTACCCCTTGGCATCGACCCAATTCATTCCCAGGCCGACACTTACGACCAGGGGGACGCGCAACCGAGCGGCTCCCTCCATATGGCGTTTTACCACCTCCGTGGCAACTTCCTCCTCCCCGGCCGGAACCTCAAGTACAAGCTCGTCATGGACTTGCAGGATCATGCGGGACGCAAGGCCTCCTTCTTTCAGCGCCCCCGCGATGCCGATCATCGCGATCTTGATGAGGTCCGCCGCCGAGCCTTGGAGGGGAGAGTTGGTGGCGGTGCGCTCTCCGAAGGCTCGGATGTTGTAATTGCGGTCTTTGAGCTCCGGGATGTAACGCCGCCTTCCGAATAGTGTCTCGACATAGCCCTTCTCGCGGGCTTGGGCCACCGTGCGATCGAGCCAGGCCCTCACGCCGGCGAAGCGGGTGAAGTACTGATCGATGAACCGCTTTGCGTCATCTTGGGTGATGCCCAGCTGACGGGAGAGCGCGAACGCACCCTGCCCGTAGATCGTGGCGAAATTGATCGTTTTCGCGCGGGCGCGCATTTCCGGCGTGACCCGGTCCTGTGCCACGTCGAAGATGATCGCCGCCGTCTGGCGGTGAATGTCCCCGCCCTGCTCGAAAGCCTGCACGAACGCCGGGTCGCCCGAGAGATGGGCCAGGAGTCGCAGCTCGATCTGGGAGTAATCAGCCGTGAGCAGCAGCGCGCCGGGCGGAGCGACGAACGCGCGGCGAATCGCCTCGCCACGCGGGGTACGCACGGGGATGTTCTGCAGGTTTGGATCGGATGACGACAGCCGCCCGGTGGCCGCCCCCGTCTGATTGAAGCTCGTGTGGATGCGCCCGGTCAGCGGGTGGATGAATCCCGGCAGCGCGTCCACGTAGGTGGACTTGAGCTTCGACAGCTCGCGGTACTCGATCAGCAGCCGGGGCACCTCGTGCCCCATCGCGGCGAGCTGCTCCAGCACCTCGTAGTCGGTCGAGGGTCCGGTCTTGGTCTTCTTGAGGACCGGCAGCTGGTGCTTCTCGAACAACAGCTGCCGGAGTTGGGGCGTCGAGTTGATGTTGAATTCGGTGCCTGCGGCTTGATAGATCGCGCGCTCGAGCGCAGCCAGCTCACCGGCGAAGCCGTGTGAGATCTCGCCCAGTCGGGTCAGGTCGATGCACACTCCCCGCGATTCCATGTCCACGAGCACGGGCATGAGCGGCATCTCGATCGTTTCCAGCAGGCGAACCAGCTGGTGATCTTCGAGCTCCGGCAGGAACGCGTCGCGCAGCCGCAGCACGATCTCGCTGTCTGCGGCGCAATAGCGCGCCGCGTCCGCCAGGGGCACCGCGGCGAACGGCCGCTCCCCCTTTCCCCGGCCCACGAGCTCCGCGTACGTCCGCACCGCCAGGGACAGCCGTTCGCGTGCCAGATCGTCGAGGGCGTGCGAGCGCCGCCCGGGATCGAGCACGAAGCTCGCGAGCATCGAGTCGAACGACACGCCGGCGAGCTCCACCCCGGCTCGGCGCAACACCAGCCAGTCGTACTTGATGTTGTGCCCGGCCTTCGGCACGCGCGAATCGCTCAAGAGATCCCGCAGCGGCGCCAGCGGCTCGCTCGAGAGCGGCGGCAGGTTCCGCGGCGCCGTGCCGCCGGCCAGCTCGCCGTCCGGCGCCACGTGTGCGAACGGGAGGTACCACGACCGCCCGGGGCCGACCGCCAGCGACATGCCGACCAGCTCGGCGCGCATCGGATCGAGCGACGTGGCCTCCGTGTCGAGCGCAAGAAGCGGTGCGCGACGCCATTCGGCGACCGCGGCGGAGAGGTCGGCGGGGTCGTCGATGATCATCGGCTCCACCAGCGCCGGTTTGAGCGTGGCGAGCGACGGCGGTCCGGTGACCGCTGGAGCCCGCTCGACTTCCGCGGCGGGGGTCCGGGTGGCGGCAACCTCGAGGGACGAGAGCTTTGGAATGAGCGACCGGAATTCGAGCTCGGTGAACAGCTCAGTGAGGCGCGGGACGTCGGGTGGGCGGACCCGCAGCCGGTCGAGGTCGAGGGGCAGCGGCACGTCGCGCCGGATGGTCACGAGCTCCCGCGACAAGCGGGCCAGCTCGGCGTACTGCTGCACCGCCTCCCGTGCCCGCTTGCCAGGGATCCGCTCGGCGTTCGCGAGGATCGCATCGAGGTCGCCGAACGTCTTGAGCAGCTCGAGCGCCGTCTTCTCCCCCACGCCTTTCACGCCCGGTACGTTGTCGGAGGTGTCGCCCACCAGCGCCAGGTAGTCCACCACCCGGTCGGGGGGTACGCCCAGGCGCTCGCTGGCGTTCGTCTGGTCCACCCAGTGCTCTTCCACGGCCGCGGGGCCGCCACGACCCGGGTTCAAGAGCGCGATGCCCGGCCCGATCAGCTGATAGAAGTCCTTGTCGCCCGAGACGATCACCACCTGCAGCCCACGGGCCGCGGTGGCGAGCGTGCCGATCACGTCGTCCGCCTCGTATCCTTCCACGCCGACCAGCGGCACGCGGAACGCTTCGAGGATCTGCTCGATCCGCTCGACCGACCGGTCGAACTCCTGCTGTAACTCCTCGGTGAGCTTCTGGCGCGTCGCCTTGTACTCGGGGTAGGTCTGGTGGCGGAACGACTCGCCCAGATCGTGTATCCAGGCGAGGTAGTCGGGACGCCGCCGCTCGAGCAGCCGCAGCAGGAAGTTGGTGACCCCCCAAGCCGCGGACGTGTTTTCGCCGCGGCGCGTGGTGAGGGGGCGGGCGATCATCGCGAAGAAGGCCCGGTAGATCAGCGCGTAGCCGTCGACGAGATAAAGGGTGGCGGCGGGGGGCGAACCGGGGTCGGGCATGTGCCGGGGAAAAGTAACGGGGCCTGGACCCGTGGGGAATGAAAAACCCCGCCCGAATGCGCGGGCGGGGGGACGCCGAATGGCGTGATGCCGGCTAGCCGCGAACGACGTTCGCGGCGTGCAGCCCCTTCTCGCCAGCCTTCACCTCGAACTCCACGACCTGACCCTCGGCGAGGGTCTTGAACCCGTCCATCTGGATGGCTGAGAAGTGTACGAACACATCCTCGCCGCCTTCCTGCTCAATGAAGCCGTAGCCCTTGGCGTCATTGAACCACTTCACTTTTCCCTTAGCCATTCGGTCTGCCTCCTGCAGAGTCACACATGGGGCGCGAGAGCACCCGGCCCGGCACCGTGTCGGGCGCGATAGAAATGACACGCGGCGGAAAGGTTGTCAAGAAACCCCGGCGTGGCCCGGCCCGGTATCCGTAAAGCCAGCGCGATCAATTGGTTGGCGTCACGTACAAGGCGCGGTACAGCTCCCGATTGCGCAGTACCGCGCGCACGTAGCCGCGCGTCTCCTGGTAGGGGATGAGCTCGACAAATTCATCCGGATCGTCGGCGCCGGGCCGCTCGAGCCAGCGTTTCACCGGCGAAGAGCCCGCGTTGTACGCCGCAACCGCCGCGTCCACCCGGCCGCCGAAGCGCTGCAACAGCTCCTGCAGGTGCGCGGCCCCGAGGTGGAGGTTCAGGTCGGGAACGTTGATCCACTCGGGATAGAATGTGACGTCGAGCCCCCGCG
>Ga0137362_10002567_pt1 | contig 11869 bp, 18 predicted proteins | sample MadtaG_2_FD_104801 | JGI IMG/M metagenome (GOLD analysis project Ga0137362, IMG submission 104801) | Vadose zone soil microbial communities from Angelo Coast Range Reserve, California, USA - Mad1_100_16 metaG | ecosystem: Environmental > Terrestrial > Soil > Vadose zone | place: USA: California... | reverse complement strand
CATAGTGAACCCAGTCCTACTCGAACTGGATATCTCTCACGCGCGAACGGCACTCAGTTCAACACCTGGTCATCGTCACTCTTTCGAAAATCCCCAATAACAACGACCTCTTCCACACCACCATCCCCTCCTACATATAACGATACATCATCACTCCCGGCCCAAATATATATTTTCCGGCTATCAGAGCCCTCTTCTGCGTACCCTTCGGCACTCCCGCTTTGCATCTCGGGGTGGTGTTTAGCTCGGCTACGGACCACCTGTTCCCTTTGGTCTTTTCTTCGCACAAACATCCTTGAAAAGGTCTGGGAGGAGGAAGTCCAATCTCCGGCGACACCGCCGCCCCGCCGAGAGATTGAGGGTACGAACGTCGACAAACCCCCCGTCCCGCCTCGGAGAAAGACCAAAAACTCTGGTTTCTGGGGTGTCGCGTCTTCCTTCGGCTTGGACCGCGTCCCAGTTTGGGGAGAGAGCGACAAAGATAAGCGAGCCGAGATGGAAACTGACAAACGGCGCTTTGTTGCACCACCGCTTCACTCTAATTCCCCTGGGCCAAGTTCACTCGGTCCACCACCTCCTCTACCGAGCCGAAACCGATCAAGACCACGTACGCCAGTACCTATGGACCGTGAAGCAGAGGGCCGTAGATCCTCAGCAACTGATTCCTCCGCTAGAGGGTCGCGATCGTCCGCCTCGTCTCTTCAAGAGCTGCCTGCCACTGAGAAACCAGCAGGGTCGCCGACGCTTTGTAGCCTTCTCGTTTCATCACCAGAGGAAGTTGATCCTTTAAATGAGAGCTTCCTCACCCCTCCCGAAGACCTCGCAACACCGGAGACAGCGTCTGTTCCCTCTGAACCGCCAGCTTCAGTCCCGCTACCAGGCTCCGAATCCCACAATACACCAGCGGCTAAATCGGTACCTCTTCCTGAGGAGGCAAACAAGACCTCTACCGAACCTGAAACACCACAGCCTGAACCGAAACCTGCAGATCCTGTCGTCACGCATAGTGGATCGTCGAACGCGGAATTTGTCGAACTGCGTCCTCAAACGCCCACTGCGAACAATGAGCGCTCTGAGCCTGTGAGTCCGCCTTCCCGGACCGGCTCGCCCGGCGCACCGCCGCTTCCCCGTCGTGCCGCCCGGAGACGCGTACCTCCACCGCCCCACGCTGCTCCACCGGCACCGGCACCAGCTGCAGATGTGAGCCCGACAGAGGTTGTGAAGCAGCCCAACGGTCATCACGTGGAACAGACGGAAGCCCCTGCTGAGGTGGATACCAAGGCGGATATACCAAGTCCCGTTGTCGCTCCAGATCTTCCTCCTCGTTCGTCTGAGGAACCAGGGAATTCACCCAGGGCAGAAGCTGAAGAGGAAGGAGGAGGGAAAGTAGATGCATTGCCAGTGGCCGAGTCGACCGGATCTGCGGTACAAGAGCAGGAGACGTCGGGAGCTGAGACGGAGGCTGTGAATGTTTCAGGAGACGCAGTGGAGCCCAATGACGACCAATACGACAAGCAGCAGCAGCAGCCCCAGCACGAGTCCCAGCCCGAACCTCTCTCAACAGACAGTTCTGTCCCGCACGACGATGGCGACGCCGTCGCTGTAGAAAATTCTATAGAGAGTGCCCGTACGAACAGTCCTTCCGCCGACGCAGATGCCGAACCGGAAAGATCCAACGGACTCAAGAAGGAGAAAGAGAAGACGGTAGAGGCAGCAGAGGAGAAGATCGCCACACTGTCGAACGGCAATGCACTTCAACCGCCACTGCCGCCCCCGCGCCCCCGTCCTCCGGTGCGATCGACGGAACGACGGGTACTGTCGGATTTAACTTTGTCTATGGGCAAGTCGAACACTGGCAAGTCTGCGGCTACGGCTGAGCCTGAGTACGCCCCGGATGGTACGCCGCATGTTGGTGATGCGACGTGGGAGGAACGTACATGGAAGGAACTCTCACGGCTGCGCGAGGACATGTTCTGGGCGCGCTTGGGTAGTACCCAGTGATATATCTTCTTTTTCTCTTTTTTGGATACGTACTCTACGTTTTACGAGTTGTTCATCCGAGAGTCTGTGTCACTATCTGATTCGTATGTTACCCACAGTTACCTTTCTTTCCGCCAGGTTCATCTAGGATGCGATCTCGAGATGGCATGGTTGAGTGGGAAGTTGGTTCGTTGTAGGAAACAACGTTGGGCTGTGTCCTCGGACGTCGACGTGGTATTCAGACCTCGTGGCAGCGTTATCCATACGTCAGGTCAAGGTGGTATATATCTTCTCGAAGGCTTCTCCCCTTAGAGTTTTCAATACTTTCCGAGTGCGATACTTTGATACAATTGGAGGAAACTACTACAACTTGGAGCACTCCATTGCCCCATCAATGAATCAAGACCCCATTGTGTCTTCAAGCCGAGCTCGATCCGATCCGCTGGGCGCGTGCCGCAGCCGCTTCCTCCTCAGTGAGGAGGGTAAAGTCAAACTTGAGCAGTTTGAACTTGGTGCCCTTCTGGAATCCGCGCGTCCGCGCCTCTACCTCACCATCTACATCAGTGAGTTTCTGCCAAGAAAGGAATCAGCTGGGAAAATAATAATACTAAACAAACGGGCCTGAGCTCGTCCAACGAACGAAGACAGGTCACACTCACCACAACCAGAGACTTCTTCACGCCAAAGACGGCATCGCTTGAGAGGAATTCGTCGCCTTCGGGGTACAGCGACGTGACGAGCTTGTGGAAACCGGGGGCGTCGATCATCATGTGAAGATGACTCGGCCGGACGTTGTGCCTTCCCAGTGTAAGAAGCAGGTCGCCTACCGGGCCCTAATACACATGAGCGAAAGAGTCAAAAGCGGATCGTCGATAGGGATGATGGACGGTGGACATACATCTCCGGGGATGGGATACGAGACTGGGACGACAGCGCGGTATTCGTACTTGCCATCTGCGTCAGTCCTCAACCTACCACGACAGTCTGGTACGGAGCGTTCCGTGTACTGAGTATCGTAGAAGCCTAAAGGGTTTGTGACCGGATTGAAACGTACGACGTTAAGCTACTAGGAAGAAGAGGAAGAACGCATCAAACTATTGCTCACCCTTCTCGTCCGTCTCCCACGTCTCAATCACCGCACCCGGAATAGGCTCGCCTTTCGAAGTGAGGACACGTCCCTGGACATGCATATACTCTCCCTTTCCTTCTGACGCGATCGACTCTCCAAGCGGGACTGTATACGTTGTGGGATAAATTCACGTGGGGGATATGTAGGGTCAAGAAACGAACTATCTGGTGCGTCCTCTGTAAAGAACGGTCCCAGGACAGAGCTCTCCGTCGCTTTTCCAATTGGAGGGTTGTTGAGTGCGTCTACGAGGGCCGACACGCCGAGCACGTCCGAGAGGAGGATGAACTCTTGGCGGAGTGGGGTGCACGTTTGGCCGGTTCGAGTGAGAAAGTTGATCGTGCTCATCCATTCTTCCGTGGTGAGGCTGGGTGTAACGGCCATGAATGGGCGGCCACAGATACAGGTCAGGGCCAGCCGCTGAAGACGACAAGCAAGACGTACTTTGTCTCGGAGACGAACTCATGGAGCTTGCCTATGAGGTTCTTGAAGATGAACCTTACACGCCTGCCCTCCCCCGAGCGCTTCAGTGTACAGAAATGGAACGAGATATAGATCAGATGTACGCACGGGTCTGGCGCAAGCTCTGTAAGCTTGAGTATATTGTCTGTGATGACCTCTGGCCTGTCTGGGTACTGAAAGCGCAACGTAAAATACAAATATAGACAAGGAAGCGAGCATTACTGGAAGATTGAGGTCAGGTTTAGGGATGCCATTGGGCACTGCAGCGCGCACGGCTGTGGAAGACATTGCTGGAGCGTGGATTGGGAACAATGGTGGGATTGAAAGTGAGTTGTGGGTGGGTGCTCGAGATCCACACGGTACTTATATAGAGGAAGAGAAGGTGAACCGGGCGGACCACGCATCGTTCTTTCACGAAGGGTCGGATCAAGGAAGAACGACTTGAAGCACAAACGGGGATAAATACAGGCCAATTGCGAACAACTCCAAATGTCATTCAACGTCATGGCTACAAAATCTAACTAGAGCGAAGCTGGCCTGGTCTGGCATTTGCATATAAGTACTATCAGTGGTCAATGACTGTTCTGATGCCCCGGTATCTGTCTAGGTGATTGGTTCACTTCGAAAGGTGGGTTGAAGATGAGGGCATGCAGAGTGGGGGGGTCGCAGTCGTTGCGAGTCTATCTGTATGGGGTGTGTTAGAATGGAACTTCAAGATGAGGTCCGTGTCCAGGGAGTGGTGTGAATTATGCAATGCATTTACTGTGACAGACGGTTTGTCGTCCTGTGTTGTGGTGGGAACATTGGTTGATGTACTGGCCTGCGGCACAACGTCGAGCACCGGAAACGGTGTCGAGAGTGTACCAAAATATTCGTACTAAAATGAAACGATCGTCAGTAAAAGATGTAAAATAGAGTTAAAACAGTGGGTCTTTCAATGTTATTATGCCTTGTGTCTCGAGGGAGCCGGTGTGTGGGTCGAGCCATCTATTTCATTGAATTGGACTTTATGCAGTGTATTACGGGGCTTGTCATTCTTGATCGTGACCTTGGATTTCTTCTTTGCCGGCTCTTCGCAACATTCGTCTTCTTCCTTGGGATGCGGGTGGTTCTTCTGATTGATGCCTCATGCGCGAATAGAACGAAAGAGCGAGGGCATTTATCTTCCAGCGGTTATTACAGTAGCGGAAGACATGAAACTGTGTCTTCATCCCATGGTAGATCCCCTCTTTTACTTGTTTGGATGCATCACCCCATTTTTCTGGTGCGATCCTTCGAATATTAAAGCTTCTCCAGATGGCTCTGGCAAAGTTTCATATCTCGCGTCTGAGTACACCTCTTATGGGGGTCCCGTCGATGTACGGCATCATTACATTCTCGCCTTCGGAGCATCTTGCTCTTCCTCGATCGCCTTTAAATTTGAGCTCTGAAAAATCCTTGAATCGAGTTGGGTCATTCCAGGCATTTTGATATGCCCTCCAGTCCAGCTCCATCCAAAACCTAATGTAGTCCAACTGCGACAGTGGCATCAGTTTCTCATCATCTTTGGCCGTGTTTGGTACCAGATTCGTTGGCCGAAGTCGATAAGTCCAGAGTGCGCTTGTCGGCTTCAATGCGAGGACGTTTCATAATCTCAGTGCACCCAATCACGAGAACCCTGTGCGTCTCGAGAAGGTCCTCGTATGTCGTCCTGTGTACTACAATCAGATGGTATTACGATATACGAGAAAACGCTATTACGGTACTTAAGATGTTCACGTTCTTGTCGAAGTTGTCGAAACTAAAGCTGGCACTGTTGGCATTGAGAGCAAGCCGAGTGTATGCGTCCAACAGAGTCATTGAGCTCGAAACGGTGGTATGGTCCGAGTCTTCCGGCAAGGAAGGCGGAGATTCTTGGGCACCAGGCATACCCGAGATCGTAGAGCATTGTTCCACTGGGAGGGAAAAGGAACCAGGTAAGTCTGAGAGTGAGGGCCATGCACGCTTAAACCCCGAGTGTCGGGCCGCGCGCCGCGCGCCGCTTTGGTCACGCGTCGGAATTGCTGTAACCACGTGCCCGCGACTCTTTATTCACTTAACACCTGCACCTATCTAGAACTTCGTACAGGTTCCCTGAAGCACGTCTCTCGCACATCACATTTTTTAATATCATCCTCGAGCTTCGAGCCGAGCTCGATACAACCTCGTTGTCCCATTAGGTGAGTGCGGCCGCCCATTCGTCCTCAGTGAGCAGGATGAAATCATAATTGAGCAATTTGAACTTGGTACCCTTCTGGAATCCACGCTTTCGCGCCTCCGCTTCGTCATCGATTTCGGTAAGTTTCTACCGAGTAACAAGTCAACTTGCCGAACGAAAACAAACAAGAATGGCTAGTGCGGACTCGTTCCGGGGTTAGCCACTTACCACGACAAGAGATTTCTTCACCCCACTGGCGACATCACTTGAGAGGTACGGGTCACCTTCTGGGTACAACGCGGTAATAAGTTTGTGGTAACCGGGCGCGTGGATCATCATGTGTAGGTGGCTCGGTCGGACGTTGTGTCGTCCTAAGGATTTAAGCAGCTGACATACTGGGCCCTACAATATCGGATATCGTCACCAACATAGAATGGCATACCACAGTAGAGGCGTTAGCACTCACGTCTTCAGGAACGGCATATGAGACAGGAACGATTGCGCGATACCCGTATTTCCCCTCTTCGTCGGTCCTCACCCGGCCACGGCACTCTGGCGCGGTGCGTTCCGCGTATTGCACATCGTATACTCCTAAGGGGTTGGGGAACGTATGGCCATCCTTCATCAGGCGGAAATACATGGACATGGCTCACCCTCGCCGTCCGCCTCCCACGTTTCAATGACGGCGCCCGAAATGGACTTCCTGCCAGTGGTGAGCACGCGCCCCTCGACGAACATATATTCGCCTATGCCCTCAGATGCGATCGACTCGCCAAACAGGACTGCAGGTACAGTAAATGTAAATGCAGGGCGGTGGGGATTGCGAGGCATCTCGCATGTGGGGAAATCAACAAGAAAGAGATATTTACGCACGATCTGGTGCATCCTCGGTGAAAAATGGGCCTAGGAGGGTGCTCTCTGTTGCATTCCCGACTCGAGGGTTGTTGAGCCTTTCGACGAGGGCTGACACGCCGAACATGTACGAGAATTTATGGAACTCTCGAGCAGGCGGGATGGACGTCTCGCCCATGCGGGTGAGAAACTCGATCCCACTCCTCCATTCCTCCGTTGTGATACTACAACAACGAATGAGAGATGTGGGAAGGGACGAACCAAGAAAAATGTTCATGGATTGACGAGGAAGGACGATAAGATAGCACGTACTTTGTCTCGGAAACAAACTCATGCAATTTGCTTATGAGACTTTTGAAGACAAACCTTGTTCGTCTATCCTCGGGCACGTCAGTGCGGAGCAGACTGACACATCACACACCAACTTACGGGTCTGGTGCGAGCTCGGTAAGCTTGAGTAAGTTGGCCGTGACCTCAGCGGGGCTATCAGGGTACTGCGAGAGGAAGCAAAATCGTCAATTGTCTACCAGTGCGGGGAGGGTCTAAGTCCCGTACTGGAAGGTCTAGATCGGGAGGGGGAATGCCATTGGCATGGTTTACTTCACGGCGTACCTCTGTTCTGGACATGGGTGGGATTAAGGAGGCAGGCCATGGGCAGAGCTTATATGCTAAGAGTCCGAGTCTAGGCGGCCGATTCACGGAACAGTATTTTGGGGAACATATTGTATTACACCAGCAGAACTTGCTCAATGAAGGGTACCCTTCTTCAAGAAGGGCCCTCGACACATAATAAACGTAACAGCGGCATGGATCATATCAAGCCATGCATGACAACTTATAAATTATCACCATGTCAATTAAGCGAGATAATGTTTGATGCTGGCGATGATAATTTATCTCTCGCTGGCTTGGGACCATTTTCCTGATGCATTCCATCGATGATACATACCACCACTCGTCATTTAAGCTTGGATAATCGTAACAAACGAGAAGACCCTAGCTCGCAGTTGAGAAGTCGTTCTCGTACAATGAACACCAAAAACGAGAAGAACTCACAGAGTCGCTTGCCAGTTATTCTCTGATTGTGACCCTTCATTCCCTTGTTACCCCTTTCCTTTCTCTCGTTATTCTTGAGCTTGTCTCCCTTACGTGGACTTGTCTGGTCACCCTTCGCAGGGGCAGACTTCGGTTCTTCCTCGTCCGCGGAGACGGGATGCTTCACACGTTTACGTTTTCCCACTCCACTACGAACATCGGTGGCTTGGCTAGGATTCAACGGCGATCGTGCGGGGTCTATCGCATCGGGGGCCTGTGAGACTACGACACAATTTCCGAGACCTGAAGTTGTAGTGATGGATGCAAGACAAAGGTTTTGATTGGTACCACCGGCGCATTTGGTACCGGCGGGGAGCCGGATGGCGAGCTGTTGCGTATCATCATTTGGGAGAGCCATCCGGGCTGCAACAAAGTCCTTTCCTGTTCCGGATGCATCCACCTGCACCTTCTCGATGGATCGTGAACTGTCAGCACCACTGAAGGCGTTCCAAGATTAGCTAACACATGGGCGTAGACAATGTACTTACGAATCGAGGTTAATGGCGGAAAATGAAAAGATTCCAGTTTCATCTGCCGTAATAGTAGTGGAAGTGTCGAGGTGCTGGGCGATGTTTACATTGCTACAGGGATCGACGATGGAAGGACGCTGTGCTTCACTGCCTATGGGGGTTTCCTTAAGGTCAAGAGCAGGAGGATTCTGAGGGAAAGTTGCGGCTTGAGAATTGGTGGGGGATGCTAAAATAAGGAGGGATATGAGAGGGAAGGACTTGGAGAGCATCTTGACAAATAATAAGGAATGGATGAAAGCCAGTAGGATAGTAGCAGGGCCTGCAAGAGATATAGACTTTTGAGGAACCAGTCCTCTCGGAGTGTGAATAGAGTGTGAAGCCTGAACTGGGGATGAACACGGGGGTTATCGAAAAGAGTCACGGCCGCTGAGGCCTTTATGCACGCAAAAGGCGCACAACCGTTGTGAAAACGCATCGGGCAATGAAATTGGTGTAACGTAAGTCGCCGTGGACAAGCCAATTCCGTGATAATTGGCTTCTGTGGAACCCATCGCAGATGTTCTTGTGTAAAAGTCATCAAGGCAGACTCGGAGAGTCGTGATCGTTCTTCAAGTTGTCCGGGCCACACTCCCGCCAACTTAGTCATCTGCCAAATCCAAGTATTCTGAGTCAGACAACTGCATGATTGTCCGATTAGTCATCTCCAAACGTAAGAACTACCAGACTTAGGGGTTTCAGGGTTGAATTAGAATACTAACGTTGCCACGGTGAGCCGAGAGATGTTGCCACATAGGCTTATTAGCCTCTCGACCCGCGGGCGAGTACCGTAAGAATTCCGATTTCAGTAGAGGGACTTGCTGAAGAACAAGGCCTTCGGCCCCCACTGTCACTCACGTCATCCAATTGAATAGCCTTGTTACGTACCCCGCTGGACGCACGATCTCGCCCCATGACAATAGCCCCCGATCTCACCATGTCGACCCCCCTCAGAAAAAAGAGGGCGACACAGCTTTCCCAGCATTTTTTAGAAGAGGCCAATGTGAGCGCGTTTCATGCCGACGAAGTAGCTTCAACCCAGAATGAAATCCCCGGCCACAGAGTCACCCGGATATCTTCTGATCAGCTCTTCGTTCCACTATTTTAGCCCCCAGATAGCATCATCCGGTTATCTATAATGTTTCGTGGATTTAGGGCAGAAGAGGGGCCACATCGTTTTCATTGGTACTTGCACGGATGCGGCTTTGACCAGGCTTGTCATGTCGACATGTGGTCAAACCACCGCTCCAGTCACCCAATTTGAGCCCAACTCGAGTAGCGTTGAATCGGGTCCTGAGCGATCATATCAGATTGGCCCTGACCCCGATGACACGAGTCCAGCGATTGGCGATTCAGAATCAGAATCGCACATCCGGCCGTGACATGGACTTACTCCAATGACTGCGTCTACGAGGCAAGGGCATCAATGAAGCCTTGTCGACACCGGTGAGAAGCAAATTCTGCGCATGAATATCGTGGCTGATGTTTTGATGACGTGCAGGACATCAAGGCAAAGACCGGTCGAATTAGAGCTTTACACCAGGACGGGGGCACTTGCCAGGACTCGGAGCATTGAGCAAACGAACTGACCACGCCATGAATCCCATGATTGTCTTGGTGCAGGGGGTTCTTCCGTTCCTCGTGATCTCAAGTTGGGAATGGTCTGCGCTCGCCGCCTCCTCAACGTACACCTCGAACTTGCACACCTCCTGGTTGTTTTTAGTATGTACCCTTCTCGGGAATTTCGACGTGAGGCGCGGTAGGGGAAGTGACTAATAGACTCACTTATGAGGTACGGGTGCATGTGATAAAACAAACAAACTCTTCATCATTGTTCAGCGGTGGCTGACACCGACGACTCCGCGGCAATTATCCAAAACTTTTGGCCAGACTCTTTTGCAGTGACGGTTGGGTATGTCGCGCCGATTGACCATGAACTCCGTAACATGATGAGATCGGGGTCAGTGCCCGGCCAAAGATAGCGATGCAGCGGCCATTGATCTCAGGATCAACGGTGATGAGGTATCCGAAAAATTGGCTTAAAGACAAAGGAGAGCTTGAGACTCGGAAACCCGATTCAAGGAAGGGTCGAGGTGACGAGCTCGATGTCATAAAGTATCTCAGGATCGCCTTGACGGGTTCATTCTTCAGGTAGAGAGAGTAAAATCAGTCTTCTCAAGAGGGACTCGCAGCAAATGGAAAGTGATCACGAAGGGAGACTGTTCAGCCAGCCCCGTTAAGGTTAGGGTTGCAAAACTTGCTCAGCATGTCACGTGGCAGTTCATTCAAGAGAACTATGCTCGAAAACATCTGCGACTTTTGATCCCTCTCTAGCTCCTATTCATGTCCTTCAGCCATCATTGCACCATCCTCCCCTAGCTAGGTCCTTCGCCTAAAGACGACCAATTGAGTTCGCGGTACGACTGTATACTTATGCGGCTGCATCAAGCCCTTAGCGCCTTGGCCTTACTGGGCTTACCCTCTGCTCCACCCCAATGTGCTGGTCAGCTTCATGGTATCAGTAGTAGCAACGAGCAGCTCTGGCAGTAGCGTCAAGGCGTTGACAGATTCACGGAACACGCGTGACTTCCCGTGAACAAACCGTGCTACTCAGGCCGACTCATAAAGCGTACTCTCCCTCAAGTTGGATCAAATAAAGGCCCTCGACACGCAGCCAGCTGACTGTAGGAAGGATAGAGATTATCGGGGCTCGTAGAACAGGTGATTATTTAGTATTCCATCAATGACAAGTCCATTCTCCATCACTCCTCATGCAAGCGTGACCAACGAGAAACCCTATTTCGCAAATTATGAAGCCGTTCTCGTACAATGAGTCGTGCCGAAAAAAGGCGGGGGCGAGTGACCGCACTTAAGTTCTAACATGAACTTGACCGGCCTTAAGCGCTTTGGAACCGGGCTTTGCCGTGCTTGAGAGCTTCTTATCTTGTGTCCTGTCCTGGATCTTGTTAGTAGCGATGGTAAAGAGGGGCGAAAGAGGGAAGACGAGAGAATGCGAAGTCAAGATGTTTGGAGAAAATGGACGCGTGCAGGACGACCCAAGTGAATGAACACACACCAAAAATACCATCTGGCGTACACACGCCTGCTTCAATTTTACCTACATCTAAACGATCTAGATGTAACACTGGAAGGTGAATTATATAGAAGCAATTTTTTTGAAAGATGGGAGTGAAATAGAAGGTGGTAAAATAAGGGAATGTGTGTAAGGCACGGGACACTCGCGCCAACCACTGCAGTCAGCGCAACGCAACCCGACGATGCCACGTTTAATCTATTCGTATGACGGGTATCATGGTGGCACCGTCGTGTCCTTGTTGCGCTTTCCGTAAAAAAAAATGGATATAGGATAAAAAGATAAGTCAAATGAAATGGAAAATCAGTCCAATCCCTTGGGTGCGGGTAGATGCACGCCGCGTTCCAATTTCATCACTTGCCACCTTCACAGCCTTCTTTTCATGGTCATCCTTTTCATCTGCTTGGGCTTGTTGCCCTCAGGCGTCTGGCCCTGAACGGGTTGAGATTTCTTCCCTCCATTTGGCTGCGCCTTTCCACTGCCCGTAGAGTCAGAGCTTCCAGTAGTTCCCGCTTGCGTGACCACGACGCAATTTCCATAACCCGCAGTCGTAACGAACGATGCAACACAACGATCCT
>Ga0137362_10002566_pt1 | contig 11877 bp, 12 predicted proteins | sample MadtaG_2_FD_104801 | JGI IMG/M metagenome (GOLD analysis project Ga0137362, IMG submission 104801) | Vadose zone soil microbial communities from Angelo Coast Range Reserve, California, USA - Mad1_100_16 metaG | ecosystem: Environmental > Terrestrial > Soil > Vadose zone | place: USA: California... | reverse complement strand
TCCGCCTCCGCCCGCGAGACTGAGACCCCGGCGAGCGATGCCACGCTCATCAATCCGAGTGCAAATACTGGCCTGATAGTCATCTCTGCATCCCCCTTTCCGTCATCAGTGCAGTGGGCGTTTGGACACCCGCATGCCCGCCTATTCCAGCTTCTGAAGCTGTTCGCGTACCGCCGCTGCAGTAAGCGGCAGGTACTTGCCGTCGCGCATCACCTGCTGCTGACCCTGGCGGCTCAGCACGTAGCGAATGAACTCCTTCACCTTCGGATCCACCGGCTTGTCGGGATCGCGGTTGACGAAAAAGAACACGTCCGCGTACAGCGGATAGGTGCGGTCGCGCACGTTGTCGAGACTCAAGTCGTAGTACGGGCCGTCAGCATGGACACCCAGAGCGACCGCCTTGACCTGCGGGGACAGCCACGCATTGCCGCCGGCCACGTAGGCGATGCCGTAGGGATCCTTCGCCAGGTCCTCCAGCATGAGCTGACCGGCCAGCTTGAAACTGCCGTCGGACAGGCGGAGGTTGTCGTACTCGCGCAGCTGCTCGTTCCACTTGTTGGATACGCCTCCGAACGCCCGTGACTCGATTTGCTGCGGGAAGTGGAACTGGAGGTTGTACCCGTAGACATGAATCGGCTTGTCCGCCCATGCACCGGTAAGTCCCAGCTGGCCCCAGGTGCGGATGTTCTTCTCCGGCCCCCGGGCAAGCGATTTGTCCCAGCTCAGGTCGCGCCAGGCGCCGGAACGCTCGGCACCGAAGATCCCGTCCAGCTGCTGCAGCGACAGTCTGGTCAGGGGATTTCCGCTGTTGAGATAGACGCCGATCGGCGGGTTCCAGCCGGACACATCGTAGCTGCCGGTCACGGCGACGATCCCGAGCGGCAGATAGCCGAACTGTCGCTGGAACGCCAGCTGCTCGTCCCACATGATCTGGCGCCCCATCGGTCCGATATCGGACACCCCGAAGATCAGAGCGGACACGGCGTGCTCACTGGTCTTCAAGTGAAGATCGAACTTCACCTCAGGCTGATACTTCTGGAAGTCCTTCTCCCAATACTCCGCCAGCGGGCTGTCGCTGAAGTAGTTCGAGCCCCACATCCGGAGGATCCCCGATACCTTCTGCTGGGGTGAGTATTCGGGCAGATCCGTCAGGTCGAACTTCTTCGTGTAGTAGACCTTGTAGCCCTTTGCCTTGACCCACTTCTCCCGGGCTTGCTGCGTCTGGACGGACTCGGGACTGTCATGAGCGAAGGCGCAGCAGAACGCGAGCGCTCCGGCCAACAGCATGGCCCGCGCTCGCCGAATCCAGCATTCGCGAAACATCATGGAACCGAACCTCGCGCGTGCCATCTGTCCTCTACCCCAAGGCCGGTTGATCGGCCGCTTCGCTGCGCGACGCAACCCCGTCCGCCGGCTCGCCCGCAAGCTCGCCATTCAGCCGGGCGAAATCCAACTCACCCTCCCAACGGGCGACGACGATGGTCGCCACGCCGTTGCCGACCATGTTGGTCAGCGCTCGGGCCTCGCTCATGAACCGGTCGATCCCGAGAATCAGCGCGAGGCCGGCCACTGGAACGGAGGGCACCACCGCCAAGGTGGCGGCCAGGGTGACGAAGCCTGCGCCGGTAACGCCCGAAGCACCTTTGGAGGTGAGCATCGCGACGCCCAGCAGCGTCGCCTCTTGAGTCAAGGTGAGCGGAACGTTCAGTGCCTGCACAATGAACAGCGCCGCGATTGTGAGATAGATGTTGGTCCCGTCCAGGTTGAATGAATAGCCGCTCGGGACTGCCAGGCCGACCACGGACCTGGAGCAGCCCAGGCGCTCCAGTTTTTGCATCAAGGGGACCAGCGCGGACTCCGAGGAGGAAGTCCCGAGGACCAGCAGCAGCTCCTCGCGCACATAGCGAAGGAAGCTGAAGATGCTGAAACCCGCAAGTCTCGCGACGACGCCCAGTACGCCGACGACGAACAGTGCGCAGGCCAGGTAGAAACAGCCCATGAGCTTGAGCAGAGGCCCGAGGCTCGCGACCCCGTATTTGCCTATTGTGAAGGCCATCGCCCCGCCCGCGCCGATCGGCGCCAGGCGCATGACCAGGCCGACCATCTTGAAGAAAACCCCGGACATCGACTCGAGAACCCCAATTAGCGGCGCGCCGGCCTTGCCCATCCGGCTCAGAGCGACGCCGAAGAGCACCGCCAGCAGGAGCACCTGAAGCAGATCGCCGCCTCCGGTGAAGGCGTCCGCAAAGCTCTTCGGGATGAGGTGCAGCAGAAATTGCGCGACGCTCTAGGATTGGGCTTGCTTGATGTAGTCGCCGGTGGCTTGCGAGTCGAGCGCGGCGCGATCTACGTTGAAGCCAGCCCCAGGCCGCAGCAGATGCACCACCAGCAGACCCAGGACCAGGGCGAACGTGGAGACGACTTCGAAGTAGACAAGACTCTTGAGACCAACGCGCCCGGCCTTCTTCACGTCCGCCGCGGCGGCAATGCCAAGGACCACGGTGAGAAAGACCACCGGCGCGACCAGCATCTTGATGAGGGAGATGAAGCCGTCACCCAGCGGCTTCAGGGCTACCGCGGCGTGCGGCGCGAAGTATCCGATTGCGCCGCCCAGCAGGATTGCAGTGAGAACCCAAACGTATAGATGTTTGGGCAAATACCGAATGCCCATTCCCCCTCACTTGCGCGGGCTTGTGCCCGTGCAAGGCAGATGCTGCGCGCGGGGGCTCGGATTGGAAATAGCTCGAACGTACTAGCTAAGCTGCGAGGCGCTGCTTTCTCGCGTACTCGGTCGTTGGGACGAGGCGTCGAGGCAGGTTAAGGCTGCTTACGCTCGAGACCCGCCGGACCCTTCCGTTTCGAGTTTCTGGCGAGGATTCAGTGGAATCGCGGAGAGATTAATAATAGAGCCGAGAGGCGACAACTACCCTGACACAGGGGGCCGGAATGAAACGTTAGCGATGTGCTCGGTAAGGACCCGGAACAGACCCAGCGAAATGTGCTGGGGCGTGACGGAATCGAAACGCAGCTGTAAGCAGCTGAAACAACGGCGTTCTGCCCGCCTGCTGCGGTTTAGGTATCCGCAGCGGTACCCGCAAGTCGATGCCATAGGCGGTGATACGCCCTGAGCCAGCCTGATTTCGTACAAGCATCATCGAGCTTCGGATATCGATCCCTGCCGCCGATTGCGAACGGCCGCTCACGATATTCTATTCACAGTGATGACTGTCTCGTGTTGGCCGTATTCGACCAAATCGGTCTTCGCGCCGAAAACGATGCGAAGCTGCGCTCTGAGCTGGGTGGAAAGCCGCCGTTGACGTCAGATGTTGCGCGGACGCGGATCGTTAGGTGCTGGGCTTTGGTGCCTGCGACGAGGGCCAGGGGTGCTCGGACTTGGCATTGAAGATCGCCTCCGGGTCTGCGCGCTTGAGAGTCCAGTCGCCGTGTCCGATCTCGGCCTCGAGCTGACCCGGTGCCCAGCCGGCGTGGCCGACGAAGATCCGCAGACCGTCCATCGGCTTGTCGCGGCCGAGCAGCTGGAGCAGCAGCTTCCGGTCCGCGCTCAAGTAGACGCCGTCACAAGCTTGGATCGCATGCTCCGGTGGCTTGGGAGCGCGAAACAGGAACCACACGGACCCGAATGAAACGGGTCCGCCGAAGTACACTTTGTCGCGCACTTGCGCGAGGTGCTTAAGATCTGGAAGGAGTTGCGAGACAGGAATTGGCATCGGCCTGTTGATGATGATACCGACCGGGGCGAGCCCGAGGTTGTTCATCACGAGCACAACCGAGTCCGCGAAATGGGAATCGGGCAGTTCGTCTCGCGCAATGAGGAGGATTGCAGTTAGAGGCTTCGCGTCGGCGGCGGATGTTGGCCACGACGAGCCAGACAGAAGCAGGAGAGCGCCGAGTGCTCCCGCCAGGCAACGCTGTAGGCAGAAACCGCTGCTCACTGGCGACACTCGCCTCCGCGTCACCGCGCGGCGTCGGACCTCTTTCGGAGGATATTACCCCATCGACGCAGCCGGTGCGCGTCCGCACATTTGCCTGTGCCAATGTCCTTCTGATGAGCTCCGAGATCGCGGATGGCAGCTATCGGGTGATGCGGAGCGCCGGTGCGATCGACCGGTTTGGCCGAAAGCGACCACCGGCTCCGAGTTATGACTGTGCAGGCGACCCGGGCAGATCAGGCCGTGCAAGCGGCTTGATGGCGTGTTCCACCTTCTTCCCGATCTTTTGGCTCGCGATTTCAAGGTCATATTGCGCCTGCAGGTTCTGCCAAAGTTGCGCCGTCGTCCCGAAGTAGCGCGCCACTGTTTGTTGATCCGGATGCTGAAACTGTCCTTCCCGGTCGCCCTTGAGCGACTCGAGGTGATTTGATGGAGGCACCATGAGATCGCGCAGATCTGCCGCGCTGTCCAGGTACTTCAGCTTCTCACGAGCCCGCTGCTGTATGCGGCCATCCAGGCCTTTTACGAACTGCCCCGCGAACACCGCTCGCGGAACGCATCAGTCCGGCGCATAATGACATCTCCGCAGTCTTCCAAGGTCTGGCACCGGCACTCCATCATTGCGCTCACTACGCTGCGCATCAGCTTCGTTCGCCGCAGCACATCGTCCAACTCTTGCAGTTTGGTGGCGGCGATCGAGCGCCAGCGTGTTGACGCCGTCGTGTCGGGAGTGAAGTCGCGAAACAACGCGCGTATTTCGCGAATCGTAAAGCCGGCCTCACTCGCCAAGGTGACGACGGCCAGTTGCTTCAGGACGGCTGAGTCATAGCGCCGTTGGCCGCTTACACGCCGTGCGGGTGGCAGCACACCACTGCGCTCGTAAAAGCGTATCGCCGAGGAGCGGACGCCCGCCCTGCGTGCCACGTCGCCGATCGTCATGGGTTTCATTATCGAGTACTTGACTTGAAGTGCGCTTTAAGTCTTAGCATACGCCCAATGCGCGCAGAGCACACCCACTGCATCGGGCAGTGGCTCGCTCTGGCGCCAGGAGGTGGACCGTGGAGCGATTGAGGTTTCGGCAACTTCCAATGCTGGTGAGAGTGGTCATCGGCCTCTCGCTATTAAATGCCTGGGTGAGCTTCGAAGAATTCGTCGTTGACCGCAGCGGCTTATGGAAGTACATGCCAGACTACAAAGTCGGCCGGTTCTGCGTATGGGACCTCACCGTCATAGCGTTGATAATCGCCGGCCTTGTTTGGGCGTCCGTCGGAGGTCGCCGATCAGAACCGCCGGAACGGAATCGAATTGCGCGGCTAACGCTCTAATGCCACTGCTATTATTAAATTACATTCGACTGCTGCCGTGCAAATTGCGTGCGGTGGGCCTTCCGGGTTGCCCCACTCGGGTATTGCGCGCTCCCGCGCGCGGGGTACCTCGAATATTCCCAACTCATAACCTGCTCCTTGCCGCGAATCACTCCCTTGAGTTTCAGCGCGGTTGCTCCTTCGACTCTTCCCGATGCACGCCTTCGTGCCCTCCGGTCCACTGTCGAAACTCCGATGGGCGAAGCCGGAAGCGGGCGATGTTGCCTTCGTGCAGCCCGTTGAGTTCCCTTAGAGCCAATTGAGTGAATCGCCCAAGATCTTCCGCCGGTACGAGTGGCCGGGAGAGCTCTGTCAGGACATCGATCGTTGCCGGAAGGCGTCGTCGTACAGCCTCTCCCACAACCTCCGTGAGAGCGGTCCGGTATTTGAGTCGAAACGGATCGGGCTCCGGAAGCGAATCGCGGACGGTCTTATAGCGCCGAGAAGACCGCTCGTAGGCCCAAACGAATACGTCGCGCAGAAGCTCAACCCGGTTGAGCTCGTAGATGCCGATCAGTCCATCAATGTAGGTCTGCTCCGGAACGTCGATAAACGACTGCGGCACTAGGTTGCGCTTGATCAATGGGATGTTCGAGGCGAGTCGCGAGGTTCGCTTGTTGACGTCGACGAAGGGTTGTAGATAGGGGATGTGCACTAGCAGGAAGAACGACTGCTCGAAAGGGTCGCGAATGGCGCCTCCAAGCTCCAGCAGGCGCGCGAACATTTCGTCGATCAGCTGAGGAATTGCTGTCGGAATATAGGTCGACGCAGCGATGGCCACCGGAGTCTCCCGGAGCCGACCGGCGTTCCGTGCATCTTCGAGTAAGTTGTCGGCAAGCAGGGCGTGAAGGTTCGTCAGCGTATAGCGGTTCACGCCGATGTCTTCCGCTGACTCGACCAGCAATTCAATCGCGGCCTTGTGATTCAGGATCATCTGCGTTTCTTTGGCGTCTTTGCCGGGGGCGGCTTTCCCCCGCTCGATGAGCTCGCGAGTGTCGAGCAACGAGTAGGTGTTGCCTTCGAGTCGGCTCGATGACCACGATAGATCGATCAACAGGCGGTCGAGAATGTCGCGTGCGTACGTGCCGGCCGGCCGTTCTCCGTCAGGCGTGCGCCCGAGTTCATGCAAGTGAGATTTGAGAGTGTCGGTCAGGTATGCGCTCGCGTTGGGGATGTAGCGCTCGAGGAACGCGCGTTGGTAGCCGATCGGCGCCCGGTCTGCGATCGGACGACGCACGAGGGCTTGAATGTCCTGGCCTGCTGTCGAAAGCGGAACGCTCACCTGGATGGCGGGCGGGGTCGATGCGATCGCCAGCGGTCCCGTCGGTGGTGTCATGACCTTGGAATCTGACGGGGCGGCATTGAAGTAGCGGCGGCCGCGACGCTCTCCTTCGGCTCGAATTGCCTGCCGCCGGAGCCACTGGTCGAGGCGGCGTTGAAGCGAGCGACGGCTCGCCGCTCCTTCAAGTAGTGCCTGCAGGTCCGCGAGAGTGAGGCCTTCGGGGTGCCGACCGAGCGCGGTTTTGACACGCTCGAGCAGGTCGGCTGGTAGTCGTTTCGGCATGGTCTTTTGGCGCAATTCCTGTTTATGCGCCAATAGAATAGACTATTTGGCCATTAAATCAAGTTTATGTGCCAATAATGGCGACCTATTGGCGCATACATGGCGCAAGACGCGAGAGCCAATCGGCAGGTAGCTACGGAAAGCCGAAATCGCTCCTGCCGCCGATTGCTCAAGTCGGCTACAGAAGCCTCAGTGAAGCGGACGGTTACCCCCGGGTGGCGGGTCCGGTCATTGCGTACCAACCTTCAGGTCACGCGGCTCGCGCCGTATCGAGGTGTGTGGCCTCTTCCTAGCGATATCGCTCACAGGATTGCGGCCGAGAAATCGGCGCTCCTTCACCGCGAACGACAGTGCGTGTGAGAGAGTCGCGATAAAGCGGTTCACTGTTGAGCCGCTGCGTGTGTACTCCTGCGGTGCGAGGGTTTCACCCGTCTTTCTGTCCTTGTGCGGCTTGCCTCGCACAAACGTTTCGGTCCGCGGTAACTTCTGCCAGGGTGAGTCCCGCGAACTGCTTCGACCACCAATCCAGATGACGCACCCGCGCGGCACGCTCCTTCGCGTTGAACTCATCGAGTACGGTTTCCGCATAGTCCTTCGCCAGCGCATCGAAGCTTGTTCGCCTCGCCGCAGCGTATGGGAAGTGTCGCGCTTCGCGGATGGCGGCCTCGACGGAAATCGCCCAGGCCTTTGCCTCCTTCAAGTTGGGAAACGTAGCCCTCTCAGGCTCGCGTCCTTTGGGTCTCACCTGCACGCGATAAGTGACCTCCTGTGTGCGCGGTGAAGCGATGCGCTGTATGGATGCCATTGAAGTCTCTCCCACTGCACGGCGTGCAGTTGTAAGTGTTGGTGGACGGTTTCACTGCACGGAGCGTGCACGAAATGCAAAAAAGAAAAAAAGGCACAACAGCGAGAGTGCGCTGAAGTACCTGATTTTATAGGGCTTTAAATGGGGCGTGACGGAATCGAACGGTGCAGCCAACTTGTTGAGCGCACGGGCTTTTGATTCCCCGCGAGCGAACAGTTACCCGTACAGCTACCCACACTATCGTTGACCACCGGTGATACCTCGTGATCTCCGACGATCAGAAGTTCGGAAGGTAAGGGTCGCAGCTTTGAATCCTGCCCCCATTTACCGCTTTGCCCAGCTCGCACGAACGTCGACAATTGTTGACCCTGAGCGGCCTGCCGCGAACGGCAGCTTTGCGGCGTCGGAACATGGACAACTTCGACGACAGCGCCGGCTAATGACACGTCAGCTTGCCGCCCTTGAGATCGCAGTCGTCCGGTGGGCCGTATTGCTGCCAGTATTCCATCAATCCCATCCGGCTCGCAAAGGCCTGAAAGCGCGGGTCTGCGCGGAAGGAACGGAACTCGGGCATCCACCAGGAAAGTTCGAGCGCAGAGACGTGATGTGTTGCGCCCGGAGCCAGCTGGTCCAGACAGCGGTCTGCCGACTCATATGCCGTATCAAGTGCCTCGAGCAAGGCATAGCTGACCGCGCCACTTAGGCAAGGCCCTAGCTTTCTGACCCCGCCGGGGGCGGAAGCTGTGTTCGAGGCTGCGGCGAGTGCGGCCTTGCGCTGCGCGGGATCGGCCAACGCGGCAAACACACGCCGCAGGACCTGTGCTGCACGCACTTCGTCAGCGTCAGCCTGGTCAGCCGTCGCCTCTACAATCGCAGTCGCTTCTGCGTAACGTCTGTTGCGCAGGGCACTCATCAGATCGACATCCGCCAGCGGGTACCCGCCTCGCGGCAACCCAAGATCGCGCGCGGCAGTGGCATACCTCCATGCCGCTACGTCATCTCCCACCAGTGAGTGCGCATACGCGAGCACAGCGACTATCGTGGCGTTAGCCGGCGCAAGCGCATAGCCCTTGCTGGCTTCCTCGAGTGCATAGCGCAGTCGACCAGTGCCGTAGGTGTCAATCATGGCCACCATTCTTATGTCGCCGCTGTTCGGAGCCAGTGTCAGGGCAGCGCGAAGATGATTCGCCATCTCCAGAAGTTGCAGTCGACCTTGGCAGATGCCTGACAGCGCGGTATGAGCGTTGGCGAGATTGGGGTCCAGGGCCAGCGCCTGCCTCGCCGCCCGCTCGGCTGCCCGGTGGTGCTCGGCCTGGTCCTTGCCGCCTAGTGTTGCCCAATACATATGTGCTTCAGCGATCATGGCGTAGGCACGCGCAAAGTCTCGATCCCTCGCCAACGCCCGCTGAAAGTAGTCAATCGCGCGTTCCTCATTGGCCGCGCTCAGCCGACTGAGCAGCGAGAGACCTTGCATATATAGATTGTAGGCCTCGACGTCCTGTGTCGGCGGTGATTGCGCGACAGCCGCCTGAGCCGCACCGCTGAGATTTGGCTGCAGCGCTGTCGCGATCTGAGTCGCCAGTTTGTCCTGCAGCTTGAAGATGTCGGTGAAGTTTTCGTCATAGGTCTCAGTCCACAGGTGCAGGCCATCCTGTGCATTGATCAGCTGCGCGGTGATACGGATGCGCTTGCCCGCTGCCCGCACGCTGCCTTCGAGAATTGTGCCGACACCCAAATCCTTAGCAATTTGACGGATGTCCGTGTTGCGACCCTTGTAGGCAAAGGTGGAAGTCCGTGCCGGAACCTTTAGGCCTGGCACTTTAGTCAGCGTATTGATCAATTCCTCGGCCATGCCGTCGCCCAGGTATTCCTTGGTGGCGTCGCCGGTGAGATTGGCGAAGGGCAATACGGCAACGGCAGTGCGCGGCGCCGTCGGCAAGTTTGTCGGCGTCGCGGTTGATGTCGCAGCGACGGCCGGTTCGTGTTCGCCGCTATAACGCGAAACCACCAGCAGAATGGTACCGGCAATGATCAGCAACACCGTCAGCATCGCCAGCTCCGGGCCGCTGATCCGGTGTTGCGCCTTGTGACCGTGATACCACGCCAGCAAGATTGCAACGGGCAGGCCAAGCGTCAGCAGCACCAGGGTGATGCGCACCACCAGCTCGGGCCAATGCATTGCGCTGGCGACCATCTCTGTGCCGTGCAACAGCGTGTAGGCCCCCGCCGCATAGGCCAGCGTCCACTGCATTACCTTGTGGTTACGGACCCGGTCCCAGAAACCAAGCACGGGAACTGGTGCAACAGACGGGCGCGGTGACCCAACGTTTGCTGGCTGAGGCGGTTCTGCTTCGGGCTTTGCCGGACTGGTAGCCGGAGTTTCCGTCATTCTGGTAATTCTCGGGCCTGAAGACCGACGCATTTATTCGCTGGGGGCGGTAAGCTGTCAAGAAATTGGTTGGATGCTCCGCGGCCGGGGGCGTGCTCTGATCACCGTCTGGTGTTCGCCAACTCGTCTGGCAGTATTGGATGTCAGCTCCTTGGCCAGAAGCGACCGCGAGCGCCGACCGAAGCAGCCGGCCATTAGGGGACCGGTTTCCGCTTTAGAGCAGCTGCTCAGCCTGCTATGGAACCCCAGATCATGGGCACCGGGTCCGGCGTCGGAATTACCCTGAAAGCGCCGCGGCGAACTGATCAGCACTTGATACCCAGCCGAGAAGCACTTCGACCGACAGGAGACTCGCTTCGTGGTTGCTCCGCGACATTCCGTGCCCAATCGGTTCGTCCATACAGTCTGCAAGCAAGACACTCTGATAGTCCCTAAACATCGCATCTCGTACCGTCGATTCCACGCAGATGCTGGTGGTGCATCCGGTGAATATCAGGTGCTTGATCCCGAGCTTCTTTAGGGTCGCGTCTAACTCGGTGTTGTAGAAGCCGCTGAACCGCGTCTTCCAGATTACGATGTCTTCAGCCTGCGGTGTCAGTTCCGAAACGATATCAGTGCCCCAGGTATCTCGGATCAAAATCCGGCCCTCCTTCCCGTCGGGCGTACGGACGATCTTCCCAACACCCAATCCCAGATGCCGGACGCGGTTCACCGAATCAGCTGCGCCAAGGTCCGAAAGGTCAGGTCGGTAGCCCATCTTCAAATAGACGACCCTGATTCCCGCAGTCCGGGCCGCGGCCAGAACTCGCCCGGTTGGTGCGACAGCCTTCTGGATACCCGAGATGTCGATTCCAGCGAGGTCAAACATGCCGCCCTTTGAACCAAAGTCGTTCTCCATGTCCACTACGATCACGGCGGTTTTCGCCGCGTCGATAGTGATCGGCACCGGTTTCGCATCGACCTTGAGCAGTCGTCTCGAGGCTGGTGTCGGCTTTAATTCGCTTGCGCGTGCCCTCGCCCTGACCATTGGAACGGCGGCCAGTCCCGCCAAAATTAGGCGGCGTCGTTGTTCATTCGTGGCGGCCTCCATAGCAACCCCCTATCAACGGTGACTGTAAGCCGCGATTGGAACGTCTATTCATATCGAATCTCACTCCATCCGGCCGATTCTGTCCACATGACCAAATGCGCTCAGGGCAAAATCATTCGAGCACAATCGGTGACAAGCGGATCAAGCGGGCTGACGGGCCATTGAGCCAGCAAGCGGCAGTCAAATGAACGGCCGCTATCGGGCAGGCATTCTGATCCTCCCTATGGCGGCTTCTGTTGGCCGGACTCCGCCAAATCGTGCTGCGGCGAGCGACGAGAGAAAACGGGGCTGAGGAATAACGCTCTCTATTTTTGACTCGCTCATGCGACGAGCCCTTAGCAGGTACGCCGATCACTCAGATCCGGCCGTGTTAAGGGCTGAATGGCGCGCTCAACCTTCTTGCCGATTCTTTTGGTGGCGATTTCCAAGTCGTACTGCGTCTGTAGGTTCTGCCAGAGTTGCGCACTCGTTCCGAAGTACCGCGACAACCGCAGTGCCATCTCCGCCGTAATCGCCCGTCGCCGTCGCACTATTTCATTGACCGTTGGCGCGGCCACACCGAGTTCCTTTGCCACCTTGTAAGAGCTCAATTTCAGAGGCCGCATGAAATCGTGGAGCAAGATATCCCCGGGATGTACGGGCCGTAGTCTCTTAGCTGCCATGGTATCTACTCGCTCCTGAAGTGCGCTCAATGATAATCAACGATCTCGACATC
>Ga0137362_10002565_pt1 | contig 11878 bp, 5 predicted proteins | sample MadtaG_2_FD_104801 | JGI IMG/M metagenome (GOLD analysis project Ga0137362, IMG submission 104801) | Vadose zone soil microbial communities from Angelo Coast Range Reserve, California, USA - Mad1_100_16 metaG | ecosystem: Environmental > Terrestrial > Soil > Vadose zone | place: USA: California... | reverse complement strand
GGGGCGAAGGATGCCGCCGACCCGACTCCTGCAAATGCCGGGGGAGACAGAACGCCTGTGAAAGTGGGTGTCCCAGTGTATGCCACTGTGGTTTATGATGGTCCCTCCCAGACTGCGCGGCTTTATTTTAATGGCGTGCAGGTTGGGCGGGCGAATGTGGCTTTTAAACCGTCTGATTTGGGGTTTACGCGTTATAACACATTGGGTCTCGACCAGTATGGCGATTCCCCATTCAACGGAACTGTTGACGAATTGCGGATATGGAATGGGGCTGTGTCTCAACGGTATATATCGGCCAGTATGGCGGCCGGGCCCGGAGTGATCATCAATAATTTGACACCTACCTCAGCCAGTCTGTCTGCCGGGGCGTCCATCGTTCTGACGGAAACGGAACAGGCGGTTGTCACGGTGCAACTTCCGCAGACGGGTTCGAGCAATTTGCTGGCGACGGCGGATGCCACGAACTGGGTGAGCGGAAACACGGGTATCCTGACTGTCGACAGCAACGGTGTGATCAGTGCGGTTGGTCTTGGCACAACGACGGTGAGTGCCAAAATTGCCGGAATAAATGTTACCAGTGGTAACATTACTGTTGCCAAACAAACTCTGCAACATGAGTGGTCTTTCAACGAAAACGGCGGTACAACGGCCTCTGATTCAGTTGGGGGCGCCAATGTGACGTTGCTGGGAGCAACAAGTTTGGGGGGGGGTAATTTAACTTTACCGGGCGGCGGCGGAAACTACGCAACATTTCCGGCCGGAATACTCGCTTCCAATAATTCGATTACAATTGAGACATGGTTGACGGATAACGGTGGCCAAACGTGGGCTCGTGCGTGGTCATTTGGTGGCAGTGTTACCGCGGTGGGTGATCTGATTCAAAATAACTACATTGACTTGATTCCCCGGAGCGGACCTGGTCCTCTGTGGACTGAGTTCAAAGCGGGCATTCCGGCCATAACAGCAAAAGATGTATCTGGCTCCACAGCGTTACCGACGGGAAGTGAGCAATATATTACCGTGACCTACAATGCTCAAAATCAGACCTGCACGATGTATACCAACGGTTCCGTGGCCGCGACTTTGACAGGCGTCGCAATCACCCCGGCAACCCTGGGTAATGCATTGAATAATTACATTGGGTATGATGAATATAATGATTCTGTCTTCAATGGCACTTTTGATGAAATGCGCATTTGGGATGGTGTCGTTACCCCCGCGTATTTACTGGCCAGCAGTGCAGCAGGCCCCGGGGTGGTGATCACCAACACAACGCCGCAGTCATTGGGTGTGTCGGTGGCCAGCACCAGCATGATTGGGTCGCAGATTCAGCAGGCCACGGTGCAAGGCAATTTCGCGCAGGTGGCCAATGTCACGTTGACCAGCGTGGCAACCAATTGGACGAGCAGCAATGCAGGCGTTCTCACGGTGAGCAGCAGCGGCTTGATTACGGCCCAAAGCGGAGGCTCGGCCACGGTTAGTGCCACGGTCAATGGTGTGACAGCAACGAGTGTGTCCATCACGGTTTCCTCCACAGCACCAACGATATCGCAGGGGCCCGTCAGTCAGACCAATGTGTTGGGTGATGGTTTAAGTTTTAGCGTGCAGGCTCTGGGCGGGGGATTGAGCTATCAATGGAGTCTGAACTCCACGCCAATTACGGGCGCGACCAACAACTTGCTTGTAATAACCAATGTTGCCTTGACTCAAGCCGGAACTTACAGTGTCCTGGTTTCCAACAGCATTTCAACTGCCACTGCATCAGCGGTTTTGACAGTTTTGCCGCCAATTCTACAGCATCAGTGGTCATTCAACGAAAGCGGCGGCACGACGGCGGTGGATTCAATCTCGAGTTCAAACATTACTTTGTTGGGTGGCACATCGCTTGGGGGCGGGGTGTTGACGTTGCCGGGAGGTCCAGGTAATTATGCGCAGTTCCCTAATGGAATATTGTCCAGTTACAGTAATTCCATAACGATCGAGACTTGGTTTACAGATAATGGTGGATTAACATGGGCGCGTCCTTGGTCTTTTGGTGGCAGCACTGCCGGTCCAAACAACAACTTTACCCATGGTAACTATATTGACCTGATCCCGACAGCGGGCAACGCCAATGGATTCAACGGTGGCTTCTGGGCAGAATTCAACCACAATGGAAACACCGATGCGGTTTCGCCGACGCCCCTGCCGACAGGAACGGAGGAGCATGTCATTGTAACCTACGAGGTGTGGAGCCAGACTGTGCGACTTTATCTCAACGGTGCCCAAGTGGCGATGGCTACGAATGTCACATTCACACCGGCCAGTTTAGGCTTCACGTATAATAACTTCCTTGGTCTTGATCAGTGGAATGACGCCATCTTCAATGGCAGCTTTGACGAAATGCGTATTTGGAATGGTGCGGTGACGCCGCTGTATTCGCTCGTCGCCGCTGCGGCCGGTCCCGGTGTGGTGATCACTAATACCGCAGTGCAGTCGGTGAGTGTTTCGCTGAACACCAGCCCGGTTGTTGGTCAAACCCAACAGGCCACGGTCAATGCCAACTTCCTTCAGATTGCCAATGTCCCTGTCACCGGTCTGGCGGCCAACTGGGTCAGCAGCAATCCAACTGTTATTACGGTCAACAGCAACGGAATTATTACTGCAATTTCTCTTGGCACCGCTACAGTCAGTGCCACAGTGAATGGAATAACTGGAACCAGTTCCACCATAACGGTTGCATCCAGCGCTCCGGTAATCACACAACAACCAGTTGCCTCACTGACGTTGTTGGTTGGCGGAATACTGCATGCCAGCGTGGTTAGTATTGGTGATTCGCCATTTACCTACTACTGGTTTACGAACGGCGGCCCAACACCGATTAGCGTTTCGACCTCTCCGGCGCTCACGGTACCCAATCTGCAGTTGGGAAACGCCGGCAGTTACATTTGTGTCGTCAGTAATCACGTCGGCACCACCGCCAGTTCGGCGTTGAATCTTACTGTTATCGCGCCCAACACCTATCAGCAAGTCATGTTGTCTCTTAACCCAATGGGCTTCTGGCCGTTGGACGAGTCCAGTGGAACAAATGCTTATGACCTGATAGGCGGACATAATGGCGCCTATGCGGGCACTTATCTGCTTGGTCAGGCAGGGCCCACTAACGCGTTTTTTGGCGGTTCAGCTTCGACGGTGTTCGATGGGACATCCGGTCATGTTGATATTCCTGGAGCAACATTCAACATTACTAACACAGTCACTGTGCTGGCATGGGTTAAAATATTGTCCGGGCCAACGTTTGATGGTTTGTTCGGGCATGGCGACACTTCATGGCGTATGACCATCAATCCGAACGGCCAGCCAGGCGGCAACGATGGTTCCGCTCTACCTGACGCGACGGATCCGATCACTTCCCCCGGAGTTAATGATGGGAACTGGCACATGGTGGCCTACTCCTATACGGGAACTCCCGGACAATTTAACAATGGCTCGCTTTATGTGGATGGCGTGCTGGTGGCCAATAATACCGTGACGACAAATGTTGCGGGGAACAACCTTGATGCATGGATTGGCGGTTCGCCTGATTATGCGAACCGGTTCCTGCCAGCCTATATTGCCAACGCGGCTGTATTTGCCCAGTCCTTGAGTGCCGCCCAAGTTCAGGGGATTTACAATGGTGTTGCGGTTTTAGGCCCTCAGACAATCACGATCACGCATTCTGGCTTGAATGTCGTTCTTAGCTGGCAAACAGGAAGGCTTTTGGAGTCAACCAACCTGCTCGGCCCGTGGACTACCAATGGTGCCGCTGTTTCTGGATACACTGTTCCGGCGACCAACGCCAGCAAGTTCTTCAGGCTGTTGGTTAGTCCATAAATAGATTGCGTTGAGGAGTTGGTGGAGCATATTACAGACGGCCGGAGCTTACGGCTCCGGTCGTTTTTGGATTTTCAAAAAATGTTTGTTCGGCGACCTTCGGCTTTGCGGAATATGCATCCTGCCAAGCCAGTTGGACAGCACGGTTGGGAATGTGCGCCATAAGATGTTTTCAATTTGGGGTTATTGAGTTGCTGGCCAGGCGAAGAATCATGGTGCTCGTTTTGAATCAATGGGGTGCGTCGAGGAGAGCTTTTGGCGGAGTGCTTGTGCATATTGAAGCGCCTTGGCATTTGCCGGATCTTGCTCAATAACTTTTTCGAATTGTACGAGGGCTTCGGAATATTCCCCTTCATTTACCAAGGCCATGCCCAGATTGAACCGTGCTTCGGTTAATTCTGGCATGATTCGTATAGTCTCGCGAAACTGCGTGACGGCATCGGATGCCCTGCTGTCGCGTCCGAGTTCCAAGCCATAGAGAAAATGCGCCTGAATCGAATCCGGCGATAGCCTGGCAGCCTCGCGATAGTGCTGTTCGGCTTCAGCCCGATGTCCCAAGGCGGAAAGATTTTGGCCCGCTTCGAGGTGCAGGATTGCATCGAAAGGGGTAAGCTTTATGGCGTCGTCAAAATTGGTTGCAGCCGCTTCACGCCAGCCGCGCATTTCGCAAAAACGCGCCAAGGCCAATAATTCTGGAGCGCGGTCAATTCGATTTCGCAGGGCCTGCTGATAACAGTCCTCAGCCTCAGTTTTGCGTCCCGTTTCCTCATATATCTGGCCCAGACCGAGCCAAGCCATGCCAAAGCGCGGTTTGATGACGACAGCATGGCGATATTCGTGAATTGCTTCGTCGTTCCGCCCCAAATGCTTAAGTGCCTGTGCGAGATCCTGCAAGGCCCATACGTCTTCGGCATTCAACTGAAACGCGTGACGAAACGCCGCTGCAGCATCCTCGTACTTCTTCTGTTTCGCCAATATGACGCCTAGTTGCAACCAGTCCTCCGAACTACTGGGGAGCAGATCAACTGCACGCTGCGCGTTGGTTAAGGCCGCCGCCAAATTGCCGGATAATTGATCCAGCGCTGACATTTGTGCGCACAAATAGGGATCGTTCGGCATGGCTGACAGAGCTTCCTCACATATTTCTTGCGCCACTTTGATGCCCGCGGGTTGGGTTGCTGGCATTAATTGGCCCAGCGATGCTTCCAGGTTTTGTATTTGCTTATCATGATTGATTTGATGAGTGAAAGGGGGATTGCCCAACCGAGAAAACATTTCAGACAAAGCCGCCTGCTTGTCCCAATCGGACGGTGCCAATCGTCGCGCACAATCGGCTTCAGATGGCCAGGGCTGGCTGGCGGCAACGTGCGCGGTAATTTGACCCGGCAGCAGCATTTCTAATTTGGGAGCCAGTGTTCGGGCTAAAAGATAATTGCCATTAAATGTCAGGTGAACGTGTTCGTAGAATAAATCGCAGCCAGGCAAGCCTTCCGGGCTTTGTTCTGCAAAAGCAGTTTCCGCATCCGCCAGGACCACCTGTTGATCGCTAAAATTTGAAACGGTCTGCCGGATTAAATTATTCAACTGGCTGTCACAGCGAAAACGCAGGGTGTCCTGATCACGGGCGGCTACAAACTGCTTTTTGGCATCGTCGGTTTTGCCGAGCGCCAGCGCACAATCACCTTGGCGGAAACGTAAATCCGCAAAGTGATCATCAATCTGCGCCGCCTCGTGAAACCAGCCGGCCGCCGCCTCGGTCTTTCCTGCTGATTGTGCGGCGATGCCGTTTTGATAGAGCCGTTGCCATTTGCTCTCATTTGCTTCGGTTAATCCTTGGCGGTGTTCCGAGCCGAATGGCGCACAATCCTTCAAATTCACCGCCACGGTGCTCACCACAATTCCAGCGCCACTCTTTCTTCCCGTCCTGATAATGTCCGAAAGATTTCGCGAAAAATGGTCATAGACCGGAACCATGCGCGGGTCATCAACCTGGACCTGCTGATTGAGAAACATTTCCATGCCACCCCATTCGCTTTTATCTGGCGGCAACCTTTGAACTTCCGAACGCAGGGCGTCAATGAATTGACCAATACGCATGGTTTTCAAGGCCAAGTTGGCGTGAATCAAAGGAAGCGGAGGAGCCTGTTTCCCGAAGACCGTGCCGGCACCAAATGGTCCGACAACTTCATTATTGCCCATATAAACCACCCAAATATCGGCGTCCGCGCAGACGCAATCGCGGGCGATGGGGAGAATGACGTTTGAATTGATCGCAACCATCGCTGCATTCACCACTTCGAAATGCGTCCCGGGGTAGCGCAATTCCAGCATGGCCTGCAAAATCCGTGGCAATCCAAAACGAGGTTGTGGGTCGCCTAGCGCCGCCGATTCGCCGAATACGATGATGCGAATGGTGTTAGAACTTTTGGCTTTGGGAAGGCAAATGGGTTCAGGCATTCGGGCCATGGCCGCCCCGAAAAAGCGCCAGCCAAACTGGTTGTTCTGAACCAGAACCTGTTTTCCATCATGTTGCATTGGCAGCAAGAATCCTGTGGGATAGCCAAAACCAACCAGCCGCAAAATCAGTTCAATCATTCCGAAAAGAATGAGCGGAAGGCCGGACAAAACCAAAAAACGGAAGAACCACAATTTCCGCCGGCTCAGGCTCGGCGAAACCAAAGCCGGTTCGCCTTGGTTTAGAGGTTTCTGCTTAAAAGCGGATGTCTTTTTCCGGGAAGATTTCATGCCGGGGGACAACTTCATTGCTATTTTTTTGAAGTAATTTCAACTTGTGATTCATTTCCGAACAAATTCTTTCAGGGTATCACGGGCATGCAACCGATCTCACAAGTAAACGTGACATCAAAGTTTACAACCAACGAGAATTGACATGATACGGGCGATATATTTGCATTTACAAGGCCGAATATCGCAATATGACAAACTGCCGCAGTATCCCTTTTTGTTGGTAAAGAATCTCAAAACAACAACCGCTAAAACTCATGGAAAAAATGGAAGATTGAAGGAACATTCCCCTATGCAAACCACCAATTTGACCGCGCATTTGCTTTCAGCGATGTCTGCAAGCAATTCCAATACCGTTAACACTCGGCTATGAAAGTCAGCAATTCTCACAAGAAACATCCGGATTTGGAATTAATTGCGAACGAACGACCCGACCGCGAGCGCGGTGTTCCGGCTGGCAAAGGGTTCACTTTGATCGAGTTGCTGGTCGTCATAGCGATCATAGCGATTCTTGCTGCGATGCTGCTGCCTGCGTTGAGCAAGGCCAAGAGTAAAGCCAAAAGAATCCAGTGCTTGAACAACCACAGGCAGTTGGGTTTGGCTTGGACAATGTATGCCGGCGATAACAATGATTATTGTTGTTTGAATGCGCAGGGCCATGCTGGTGCAACATTTCCAGATTGGGTTTGGGGTTGGGAGGACTTCAATGCTGGCAACACAGAGAACACCAATGTTAACGTGATTAAAAACGGCCTATTGTGGTCGTACAGCCAGAGTCTTGGTATTTACAAATGTCCATCTGATACTTATCTGGTTCGCGGCGCACCCCGGTTGCGCAGTAATTCCATGAATGCTTTCATTACCGGTGGAGTTAATGATCCTGTCACAGATATATATGCCAATGCGTATCGTTATTATGCAAAGATGACGGCCATTCAGGATCCATCTCCGGTGAATCTCTGGGTGTTCACAGATGAACATCCGGACAGTATAAATGATGGCTGGCTGGTTGTTGATCCGACGTCGACGATAAAGTGGAGCAGGGATTTGCCGGGCAGTTATCATGATCGCGCCAATTCCCTGACATTCGCGGACGGGCATTCGGAAATACGTAAATGGTTGGAAGGGACAACCAGTCCGGCGGTGACGCAAGTGATGCATCCTGGCTATCCTGGCATCTTTCCGGTTGACCGCGACATCCAATGGATGATCAGCCATAGCACATCACATCTTTAACATGAGTTCAGCATTAACACGAACATGAGTGACTGCGGCAGCGTCTGGTCACCATTCTTGCAAGACTGCTGTGCCTTGACGAGTGATGCGGTTCGCTCGCTGGGTGGGGTGAGTTAGTCTTGCGAAGAAAAACGGTTGCTGGAGAAACTACTCCGGAAACCGTTTCTTAATCAAGCTGTTTTGAACAATCTATCCGACATAAACTATATGACTAAATTCGTATCTGTACCTTCCAACTGCCGCGTTCCTGCCTTTGTCGGTAACAAACAGATTAAATTCACTGAGAAAGCAGTTCCGCAACCGGGTCCGGGGCAGCTTTTGCTGCAAGTCCGGGCCAACGCGCTTTGCGGTTCTGAAAGGCCTCAATTTTCCGACGGGACATCCACCACGCCCGGACATGAGGCGGCCGGCACAGTGGTCATGGCGGGACTGAACACGCGCACTCTGGTTGGAACTCCGGGAGTCGTCTTCCTGATGGATTTCTGCGGCCAATGTCGCTCCTGCCGGCTTGGCTTCACCAATCAATGCCTGCAAAAACGTGGCGACATGGGTTTCAATCGCGACGGCGGATATGGCCAGTATGAATTGGTCCATGAGAGCATTTTCTTTCCGGTTCCCGAAGAATTCTCCGCGACGGAAGGCACGTTGCTCCTCGACATTATGGGAACAGGCGGTCACTCCATTGAGCGCTGCCAGTTGATGCGGCCGGATATTGAGTCGTTGCTGGTTCTAGGCGCTGGCCCGATTGGCTTGGGTGTTCTGATGATGGCGAAAATCATTTTAGGCAAACATGTGAAAGTTTATCTTACTGACATTGTTTCTTACCGCTTGAAGCTCGCGGAACAATTGGGCGGTCTCCCCATCAATGTTTCCAAGACCACCATTAGTGCGGGCTTGAAAGCACACGGTGCTGATTCTGCCGACATGGCGGTGGACACGAGTGGAAAGCAGGCGGCGCGGCAGGACGGCCACAATGCGCTGGCACAACGCGGTTCGTTGATCTGCGTCGGCCACGGAGAAGGCATCACGTTGAAGATCTCGCCCGACATCATTGCTCCTGAACGAAGCGTGGTGGGCAGCGAATATTTCCGCTACGACGAACTGGCGGCCAATCTTCGCCGACTCAAACAGCATCGTTCCTATCTCAACCAGATCATCACGCATCGCTTTGGCGTGGAGGAAATTCAAAAATCCTTCGATCTTTTTTTTGGTGGAGAAACCGGCAAGGTCATCATTGAACAATGAGCTCGCAATCTAAAATTAAAGCCGTCTTGATTGGAGCGGGCGGGTGGGGGCTCCAGCATGCCCGTATTTTGTCCCAACGCTCGGATGTCGATTTTCGTGCGATTGCGGGCCGCACACCGGAAAAAACCAGAAACCGGGCCGCCCAGTTCGGGGTCCGGGCCTATACGAACATCGCGGAAATGCTGGCGCAAGAGCAGCCCGATCTGGCTTTTCTCTCGCTGCCCAACGATGGCCATTTCCAGCCGACCATGGAAGTGATACGAGCGGGCGTTCCATTGTTTGTTGAAAAGCCGCTGGTGTTTGACTTGAAGGAAGCCGGCGAACTCATACAAGAAGCGGCATCCAGAAAATTATTTTTTGGGATCAACTTCAACCATCATTATGCCAAGCCGGTGACCTTGGCGCACCATGCCATTCAGCAGGGCAAGCTTGGAGATTTGACCTTTGCCACCTGGCGTTTCGGTGGAGAGGGCGGCACCAGCCATCCTTTCAACAACCTGCTTGAGACCCAATGCCATGCCTTCGACATGTTGGAGTTTCTTTGCGGGCCGGTTGACTCGGTCATGGCGCAAATGACTGATAAAACGCACAAGGGCACCTATCGCACGTTGGTGCTGGCGCTGCATTTTGCAAACGGTGCCGTGGGCAGTTTGGTGGGGTCATACGATTCCTCCTATGCCTATCCAGATACACACCGGGTGGAGATCAATGGAACAAAAGGCCGGATTCTCATTGAGGACACAGTGCGCCGCTACACGTTTAATGCCGCCGGTTCGGAAACCGCCGAGGTCTGGCAATCGGGCTATTTTAACGATCGTGATCGTGACTTTTACCTCACGTTTGACCGGCACATGGATGCGGTGATGGAGGCATTCAAAGCCGGCACGCAACCGCCCGTGCATGCCCGGGCTGGTCGTCGGGCCTTGCAACTGGCTTTTGCGGCAATTGAGTCTTTCTCGACCGGTAAGCGCATTGCCGTGCCTATTGATTCGTTTGAGTCGGCGGCGCAACCGAAAATACTGCCTCCTCCGCCCAATCCGTAAATTAGCCTGTTTTATTTCATTCTCTTGAGCGCCGAAATTTCCATTCCCGCCGTCGGTTTTCGCGGCATCGGCAAACGATTTCCGGGAACGGTGGCACTCCAAGGCGTAAGTTTTGACGTGATGCCGGGATCTTGTCACGCGCTCATGGGGGAGAATGGTGCGGGCAAGAGCACTTTGGGGAAGATTCTGGCCGGCATTCATCAATGCGACGAAGGCAGTTTTGAAATTGAAGGAGTTTCACGGCAGTTCCATTCCCCGCTCGAGGCGCAACGCGCCGGGGTGGGTATGGTTCATCAAGAATTATCCTTCTGCCCCAATCTTAGCGTCGCGGAAAATGTCTGCCTGTCGTCTTTGCCCAGACACGCGGGCCGTATTGACTGGCGAAAACTTGAGCAGAAGGCTCAAGGTCACCTTGATGCCATCGGTGCGGATTGCGACGTGCGGGAGGAACTGGGGCGGTTGAGTCCCGGTCATATGCAGATGGTGCAAGTTGCGGCAGCCTTGGCCACGGGCGCGCATATCTTCGTGATGGATGAACCCACGAGTTCCCTGTCTGCTTCCGAAGCGCGGCGATTGGAGGAGTTGATCGGGACGTTGCGTGCGCGCGGAGCAACGATTCTTTATGTGTCGCATCGCATGGACGAAATTTTCCGGCTGTGCGACACGGGGACGGTCATGCGCGATGGATGCCATATAGCCACGATGCCGCTGGCGCAAACCAATGAGGATGATCTGGTCCGTTTAATGATCGGTCGCACTTGGCAAAAACTATTTCCGGTTCACGTAGAAAGGACGGCGGGGCCGGAACGTTTGCGCGTGGAAAATTTTTCGTCGCCGGGAAAATTTCGCGATGTCAGCCTGTCAGTGCGCTCGGGCGAGGTGCTGGGTGTCGCCGGCCTCATGGGCGCCGGACGAAGTGAAGTAGCCATGGGAATTTTTGGCCTCGACTCCGCAACTCGTGGACAGGTTTATGTGGATGGCCGCGAGGTTTCCATCCGTTGTCCAAGGGACGCGATGGCGCTGGGCATTGGATTTGTCAGCGAAGATCGCAAGGGGCAGGGCTTGGTTTTGAGCATGGAGTGCGGCCATAATATTACACTTTCCTCGTTGGGGTCCCTCAGCCGAAACGGGATCATTCGTCTGGCTCGCGAGCGCAGCGTGATTACTGATTTCCTCGGGAAACTCCGGGTAAAGGCGGCATCGCCGCAGACGCCGGCCCAGATGCTTTCCGGCGGCAACCAGCAAAAGCTCGTGCTGGCAAAGTGGCTTGCCTGTCAGTGCCGGATTTTAGTTTTGGACGAGCCGACTCGTGGTGTGGATGTGGGCACCAAAGCGGAGATACACCGGCTGATTGACGAACTGGCCGCTGCGGGCCAGGCGATTTTGATGATTTCTTCGGAATTGCCCGAGGTGCTCAATATCAGCACGCGCGTCTTGGTCATGCGCAAGGGGAGGGTCGCTGGAGTGTTAAATCGTTCAGAGGCCACGCAGGAGCGGGTGATGCAACTGATGGCCGGCAAGGCCAATGCGTTGTCCGCCAAGCCGCCGCCGCCGGCGAAGAATAATTGATCAAACCAACTAAAGCATACAAACAGCCTCCAAAATCAAATGTCATCCGCCATGGCAAACTCTCAACCGCGAAGAAGTGGGATGCGTTTCAAAGAAACCGGCCTGCTGGGGGTTTTGCTTGCACTGGGATTGGTCCTGACAATTTCTGGCGGTTCCCTGCAAGTTCGGGATTCTGACACCGGAACCGT
>Ga0137362_10002562_pt1 | contig 11880 bp, 8 predicted proteins | sample MadtaG_2_FD_104801 | JGI IMG/M metagenome (GOLD analysis project Ga0137362, IMG submission 104801) | Vadose zone soil microbial communities from Angelo Coast Range Reserve, California, USA - Mad1_100_16 metaG | ecosystem: Environmental > Terrestrial > Soil > Vadose zone | place: USA: California... | reverse complement strand
GCCAAGCCCTTCCATGGCCACAGCGCCGTGATTCAGCGCAATGCGTTGCAGAGTTGGAAACTTCTCGACCCGGATGCAGAAGTCATCCTGTTCGGCGATGATGAGGGCGCGGCAGACGTGTGTGCGCAATTGGGTCTGCGCCATGAGCCGCACGTCGACCGGCATGAGAGCGGGATGAAGTACCTGAACTACACGTTCGAAAGAGCCCAGCAGATTGCCCGGCATGATTTTCTCTGCTACTCGAACTGCGACATCGTCCTAATGGACGACTTCCGGGATGCTTTTGAGAGGGCCCGCGCCTGGCGCGACTGCTTCCTGCTGGTTGCTCAGCGCTGGGACACTAATGTGACAGACGCAATCGACTTTGCCGGCCAAGAGTGGGCCAGGAGCCTACGCCAACTCGCACTCACCAATGGGTATCTTCAGCATCCGAATTTCATTGATTTTTTTGTTTTCTCGAGGGGTCTGTACGACACTGTTCCGCCCCTCGTGGTCGGCCGAAGTTACTGGGATCACTGGTTGGTATGGAAAGCCCTTGATCGCGGCGCCGCCGTTCTCGATGCCAGCCGTATCGTAGTGCCAGTTCATCAGAACCACGTCTACAATTACCATCCTCTCGGCAAGCAGGGCACTAACGAAGATTCTCTCGCTATGCGCAACATTGAGCTCGCCGGCGACGGGAAACATCTCCGATCCATGCTCGATTCCACCCACCGCTTCACCCGCTCGGGCGAAATTCGCCGCTCTCGCTTCCGCCGCATATTCGAAAGCGCTTCAGTTCTCACCGTTCGCCAGAAGCTTGTCGAGCTAACCTTTCCCCTGCGCAAACGCCTTGGTCTTCGCCGCCAAACCTTCGACAAAGTCGGTCGCATTCCATCCAATCCGATCCACTGAGCATGAAACCGCTTGTTCAAGCGCTGCTGGGCAAATTTGGATTTCGACTGGTGCGAATTAGCGAAGGTCCGCAGGCGAGCAAGGGGCTGAATCCCTTCTTTGCGTTGCTGAAGAAACTGGGGTTCGCGCCCAAACACATCATGGACGTGGGAGCGAACCGGGGAACGTGGACGAGAGAGGCCATCAAGTACTTTCCGGAGGCGCAGTACACGCTGGTCGAGCCGCAGGATCACCTGAAAGGGCACATCCAAGACTTGATTGCCGCGGGCTATAGGATTCGATGGATCAACGCGGGAGCGGGGGACAAGGCGGGAGCGCTGCCGTTCACAATATCCTACCGCGATGACAGCAGCAGCTTCGCGCTGACGGAGGAGCAGGCAAACGCGGCGGGGCTGCGGCAAACGCGGATAGAAGTGAGGACGCTCGACGAAATTGCGGGGTCGAGCGAGGCGCCTCCGCCGGAAATGATCAAGATTGATGCGGAGGGATTCGACCTGAAGGTCCTTGAGGGGGCCAACGGCCTCTTCGGGAAAACCGACATCTTCCTGGTGGAAGCGGCGGTGTGCTGCGGGTACGAGAACTCCGTGAGTGAGGTAATTCGACGGATGGCCGGGGCGGGATACCGGCTACTGGACATTACCGATTTGAATCGCAGCCCGCGGCACGGTGTGCTGTGGCTGTGTGAGCTGGCGTTTCTGCGCAATGGATGCGCGCTGCTGGCGGGGGTCAGGTCCTATGAATGATCCCCTTTGCGGCGCCTTTCCGCGTGCTACTCTTTCAGCGTCCCTCTCATGATCACGTTCTTCACTACCGGCAAGCCCTTTGAAGGGCACAGCGGCGTTATTCAGCGCAACGCGCTGAAGAGCTGGACGCTGCTGCATCCGGACGTGGAAGTGATTCTGTTTGGCGATGACAGCGGCGCGGCGGAAATCGCGCGCGAGCTTGGATTGCGGCATGAGACTCACGTCGAGCGCAACGAGCATGGTACCAAGCGGCTTGACTATATGTTCCGGCGGGCGCAGGAGATGGCGCGGCACGATGTTCTTTGCTACGTCAATTGCGACATCATCCTGATACAGGATTTCCGGCGCGCGGTGGAGCGCATTGCAGGAGCGCGACGGCAATTCCTGATGGTCGGGCGACGGTGGGATACGGATATCCAGGAAGCATGGAAGTTCGAACGCGCCGATTGGCAAACGGAGTTGCGCGAAACGGCGCTGAGGCAAGGAAAGCAAAGAACGCCTGACTGGATCGATTACTTCGCTTTTTCCCGCGGGCTGTACGGACCGGATGTGCCTGCTTTTGTTGTCGGAAGGGTTTTTTGGGATAACTGGCTGGTGTGGAAGGCGCGGGATGAGATGCAACCAGTCGTTGATGTCTCTTCGGTCGTCGTTGCCGTGCATCAGAACCATGACTACAGTTACCACCCGAGAGGCAAGCAGGGTGTGTTTCACGGGGAGGAATCCGGGGGAAATTACCGGTTGGCAGGGGGATGGAATCATCTGCGCACGATCGCGGACGCCACGGAGGTATTGACTGCGAACGGGCTGAAACCTAACGCAAACCGACGCTGGGCGGCGGCGTGGCGATACGTGAGACAAGCGGGGCGCGTTCTTCTTTATGATATCTGGCACCCCGTCTGGTTTTTTCTTTTGGGCATCACGCGGCCGCTGCGGAACGTCGTTGGGCTGCGAGCGGAAACGCTGCGACGTTCGCGTGACAAAATCTAAATGCCGGCGGGAATGCGAGGATGAACACCCCTCTCGTGTCCGTTGTAATCGATACGTACAACTACGGGCGGTACATCGAGGAAGCCGTCGGCAGCGTTCTGGCGCAAGATTTTCCCGCTGAGGAGAGGGAGATTCTGGTTGTAGATGACGGGTCGACGGATGACACGCAGGAGCGGTTGCGGCAATTTGGCGATTCGATCCGGTATCTGCAAAAAGCGAACGGCGGGCAGGCCTCGGCGTTTAATTTCGGTTTCGAGCAGGCGCGCGGCGAGATCGTCGCTTTGTTGGATGCGGATGACCTCTGGCTGCCGGGCAAGCTGCGGCGCGTGTGCGAAACACTTGAAAAGAATGTCGACGCGGGGATGGTGTACCACCGGGTTTATTTGTGGCGGGGAGGGAGCGAGCTTTCTGAAGACACGTATTTCTTGCCCGTGTCCGGGCGCGTTCCTGAGAATCGCGCCGCATTGCTGCGATACCCGATGGTGGGTACCTCCTGCTTGGCTTTTCGCCGGACGGCCCTGGAGAAGTTGCTGCCGATTCCGGAAGCGCTGCAATCTCAGGCCGATGCTTACCTGACCGCCCTGATCATCTTTGTTGCTCCCGTTGCTGCGCTGCCTGAATTTCTTGGCCGATACCGGATTCACGGCGCGAATTTGTTCCAAACGAATGTGGACGGGATGTCGCACAGCCGCGTCGAGCATCGCCTGGCGATGCGAAGCGTGCTGCTGGCTGAAATCCAAAATTGGCTGGGACGGTATGGCTACGATCTGGCCTCCCCGGAATTGCAGGCATATCTGAAGCAGTGGACCAAGGCGCAGGAACTTGATGGATTCATCTTGAATGTCCCAAGCCGGTGGAAGTACTTCCGCCATCTTTGGGAGTATCCACGGATCTATGGCGAAAATATGACAGCGCGGCATCGCATCTATAGTTATATGAAGGCCATAAGCGCGCTCATCTTGGGCTATCATCATCTGCATCTAATGGATGATTTCCGTCACCGGTACAAACGGCTAACGGGAGATCGATATGAGGATTCTTTTCTGCCAGAACAAGAGAGGGCGGTGGTTGTGAAGGATCAGCAATGAGTGCCGCTCGACAAGACACTCTGGATGCAGCTCGGGGGCGCGCTGCTGCAAGCGAAGAGACTGCGGCAGGTGAGCGCAGACCTTCGTGTCCCGCTTGCAACCAGCCGACGCGAGGCGCCGCGATCGAGCGCCACGGCAAATATCAACTCTTTCCCTGCTCGGCGTGTGGGTTGCAGTTCTGGGAGCCGCGGGAGATGCCGGACGCCAGCTGGTATGAGCAGATGTACGGCGGGCGGGATGTGAAGTTGCTGCCACTGGAGCCTGGCCACAAGTATTTTCTCCGCGATCCGCTGGCTCCAGGTTGTGGCGAACTTTTGGAGATAGGCTGTGGCACGGGGAATTTTCTCGCCGCTGCCCGCTCGGCCGGCTACTCCGTGACGGGCACGGAACTGGATCGGAACGCGGCACGCTTTGCAAAAGACCGGCTCGGGTTGCCAAGGATCTTGCCTCTCTCGATTGCTGAGTTTGTGAAGCAGCAACGGAGCGAGAGTTTCGATATCGTTACATTTTTCGAGGTGCTGGAGCATCAGGCGAGACCAGTGGAGTTTCTCGAGCAGGTGAAATCCTGCCTCCGGCCCCGCGGCTACGTGGCGCTGAGTGTGCCCAATCGGGAGCGCTGGCTTACCGGGCCAGATGTTCTGGATTATCCGCCGAATCATTTCTTGCGGTGGGATGCCGGCGCGTTGCGCAGCATACTGATCGCCCAGGAATTTGAAATTCTGTCGCTGCGCGAGCAATCCGCGGGTGTAAGGCATACGGCGCAGATGATCAACATGTCCCTGCGCACCGGATTGATGCGCACCGTGGCGGGAGAGAGTTCGGCGAGTTTTCGAGATGTGATGCAGATGCCGCCTGAGCAGGCGGCGGCATTGCAGAGAGCGCCGACGATGAGGGAGAGCGGAACAGAAATGCTTGGACGCTTGAAATTTGCGGCTTGTTTTCCGCTGGCGATCGCAGCGTATCCCTACGTCCAGGCGCGGGGCCATAAAGGGACTTATCTCTATTGTCTGGGCCGTCTAAAGAACTGATCGGCAAGAGGGCCTGACGTCCACTTCATTTCGTGCAAGCCTCTTGCTTTGCCGTACTTGGTCCGAAATCGCCGATAGAAATCCTAAAACCCTCGTCCCAAAGACACTTCGACGTTGGGTGCCAGGCTTTAAACAGCCCCTTACTGTACTCTTAAATTAATGTTCTTGCGCTTCCGTCTCTTTATATTTACTATACTCTTCCTTCTCTCGCCAGGTAACGAAGTAGCGCTGATTCAGGTCTCAACCCAGCGCGGGAAGAGCGTCGCCATGGAGACCAGCCCCATGAGCACCACAAGGGCATCCTCGTCGTCACTCAACGAAGTGCAAGCCGCTCGATCCGCGAACGAGATCACCATCAAGCTCACGCCCTTCGATCAGCGCCACTATCGCAAGCTCATCGAAGCGCGCGCCGAAACTATTCGGCGCGTCGTGGGAAAGATTCATTCACCGTTCCGATTGGCGACCGCGCTCGATGCCGGCTGTGGCGTCGGCTTTTTTTCCAAGACTTTGGAGGAGTGCGGCCTCAGTGTTTGCGGCTTTGACGGCCGCGCCGAGAACGTCGCTGAAGCCCGCAACCGTTTTCCCGGCATTCCTTTTGAATGCGCGGACATCGAAGATCCTGCAATCCTCGAACTCGGACGCTTCGATTTCGTGTTGTGCTTCGGACTGCTGTATCACCTCGAAAATCCTCTTCTCGCGATTCGCCATCTCCGCGCCCTGGCGGAAAAAATTCTCTTCGTGGAGAGCATGTGTTTTCCGGAGGAACGACCTTCGATGCTGCTTCGCGAGGAACCCCGCGAGGATGACCAGAGCCTCAGCGACATCGCGTGCTACCCCAGCGAGAGTTTCTTGGTGAAAATGCTGTACCGCACAGGGTTTAACGCCGTCTACCGCGTCATCCCGTTGCCGGACCACGACGATTTCCAAGATACCGCGGGGCACGCGCGCAGGCGCACGGTGCTTCTGGCTTCCACAATCCCCGTCGATGTGGCGGGATTCCGGCTGTGCCTGGAGCCTCGGGAAAACCAAGATCCGTGGGCCAAGAATCAGGGAGCGCGAGCTTCGCTGCCCCGGCGTATTGCGAGTTTTCTGACGAGCACGAATCGCGCGAAGTACATCACGCTGGCGCTGCGGGCGCGGCAGATTTTTCCGGAGATGCCGATCCCCTTACGGCTGCCGTTTGGGGCGTGGTGGCTAGCGGAAAAAGGCGGACTCGACCACGAGTTGATTTACGATAGCTTCGAAGAAATCGAAATGCGCTTCGTCGAAAAACTTCTCCGGCGGGGAATGACCGTGCTCGATGCCGGCGCGCATCATGGCTTATACACACTGCTGACTTCGAAGCGCGTGGGAAGCACGGGCAAGGTGATCGCATTCGAGCCGTCCCCGAGAGAGCGCTGCCGGCTCGAAAAGCATTTGCGAGTCAATCAACGCAAGAATGTGGAGCTTCAGGCTTGCGCCCTGGGAAGTGAGTCATGCGAAGCGGATCTTTTTGTCGTGGATGGCTTTCATGATTGGGGCAACAGTCTGCGGCCACCGGCGGTGGCAGGAGCCACGCGCAAGGTTCGTGTGCAAGTGCGCCGGATCGACGATGTGCTTTCGGAGCTTGGCATTTCTCGAGTGGACTTCATCAAACTGGACATCGAAGGGGGAGAACTGGGCTTTTTGCAAGGGGCGCCGCGGTTGCTGCAGGGCGCGTGTCGTCCGGCTATTTTGGCGGAAGTACAAGACGTCAGGACTCTGCCGTGGGGGTACGCGGCGCGCGAGATCATCGAATTTCTCCTGCGAAAGAACTACCGATGGTTCGCATTGACTGCGGACAGCATGTTACAGCCGGTGAGCTGCAACATGGAAACGTACAACGCTAACCTTGTCGCGCTGCCGGAAGAGCGTGTGGAAGAGTTTCAGCGACTGCTGAGGGGGTTGCCAGAGCGGTCCAATGGCGGGGCACCTTCATGAGCTGACGCCGTTCCACGTTTTCGTAATTTCAGCGCTTTCCCAGGATTACAAACAAAGAGTGCTGCTATCCTTGCAAGGGAGAGCGGATTTTCTGTCTATCCCGGTAAATGGTTGAGGGAATCCGTTCAAGGGACCAAGAAGCGGGGTCCGTTCGCGCGGGAGAAGGAAAAGCGCTAGAGGATTGAGGGCATGAAGATTCTGGTCACGGGCAGCAGCGGATTGATTGGTTCCGAGGCCGTCGAATATTTCGACGGGCAGGGGCACGAAGTCACCGGCGTGGACAACAACATGCGCCGCGTATTTTTCGGCCCCGCCGGCGACACACTCTGGAACTTGGAGCGATTGAAGAGGATGACAAAGCGGTTTGCGCACATAGCGCTGGACATCCGGGACCGCGCAGCGATCGACGAACTGTTTCGGACGCGGCAATTTCAATTGATCGTACATTGCGCAGCACAGCCTTCGCACGACAAGGCGCGCGAGATTCCAATCCTCGATTTTGAGGTGAATGCGCTCGGCACGGTAAATCTCCTCGAAGCGACGCGGCAGCATTGCCCCGAGGCGGTCTTCGTTTTTCTAAGCACGAACAAGGTTTATGGCGACGCGCCCAATGAGATTCCGCTGAAGGAGCTGGAAACGCGGTACGACTATGCGCGAGCGGAAGACCACGACGGAATTGACGAGACTTGCCGGATCGATCGCACGCTGCATTCACTTTTCGGCGCATCCAAAGCAGCGGCAGATATCGTGGCCCAGGAGTATGGCCGTTATTTCCAGATGAAGGTCGGGATTTTTCGCGGCGGCTGCCTCACGGGGCCATCGCATTCGGGCGTGGAGCTGCACGGTTTTCTGTCTTATCTGGTGAAAGTCACGGTGAGCGGCGGGAGCTACAGCATCTTCGGGTATAAGAGCAAACAAGTTCGCGACAACATTCATAGCCACGACGTGGTCCGCGCGATCGAGGAATTCGCGGCAAATCCCCGCCCCGGCGAGGTGTACAACCTGGGTGGAGGCCGCGAGAACAGCATCTCGATGCTAGAAGCCATCGACCGAATCGAACGGATGACAGGGCGAAAGCTGGACTGGCGCTACGTAGAAGAAGCGCGCAAGGGCGACCACATCTGCTACATCTCGAACCTGGGGAAATTCAAGAGCCATTACCCGAATTGGAAAATCACACGCGGCCTGGATAGGATCCTGGAAGAAATTATTGTTTCTCAGCGCACGCAGCACGGGCAGCCGGCAGCAAAGTAAACCAGCGACGATATTCCAAGAGCGGCGGTTAGTAAGGGCGCTGGGCGTCTTCCTCATGAAGACGGCGACGCGGGATTCTAAGGATATCGTAGACTTAAAGAGGGGACATCCGCGTGCCTGTGGCTGCAGAACTTCCGGATCGCAGCTAAAGCTTGGCCGGCCGGCTCGCGACAGCAGATGGCGAGACCTTACGTCAGCGTTTTGATCGATACGTACAACCACCAGCGCTTCATCGAACAGGCGATTGTGAGCGCGCTGGAGCAGGATTTTCCCGTTTCGGAGAGGGAAATCATCGTGGTGGATGATGGATCGACCGATGGGACTGCCGAAATCATCCGAAAATTTCAACCTGAAGTACGGGCGCTCAGGAAGGAGAACCGCGGGCAGGCCTCGGCGTTTAACGCAGGGATACCGGAATGCAGTGGCGAGATCATTGCGTTCCTCGATGGAGATGACTGGTGGGCGCCGGGGAAGCTGCAAGCGGTTTCTCGAGCACTTGCGGAAGACGCTGCTCTCGGCTTAGTGGGCCACGGTATTACGGAAATACATACGGACGGCAGGCAACACACGGAGTTGCTGCGCGAAATCCCGCGCGTTCGAATCAACTCCGAAGCCGGTGCGAGGGCATTTCGCCTTCGAAAGAGCTTTCTGGGCACCAGCCGGATGACTATTCGGGTGGAGGTGCTTCGCCAGATTGGATCCGTGCCGGAAGCGCTGCGGATCGAAGCGGACGAGTATCTCTTCACCCTGGGAGCGGCGATTTCTGACGTTCTAATCCTGCGCGAGCCGCTGACGTTTTACCGATTACATGAGACGAACGCATTTCAGATATCGGACGGGAACGTAGAGTTGCTTAGACGAAAACATAAGGTGTTGGCGGCCCTCGGGGAGTCCCTAGAGGCAAAACTGAGTGAACACGGAATCGCCCCAGAAGTATCGCGAATCGTCGTGGAATCGGTGCAGATGGAAGCGGAGTTGATTCGCCTGACCATAGAGAATGGCTGGCCGTGGGAAACGGTGCGGACAGAACTGCGAAATTACCGGATCATGCAGGAAGGCGCTTCGATGGCGCACTGGCTGCTCAAATGTTTTGCTCTGCTACCCGCCTGCACGCTGCCCTCACGGCGATACTACGCGCTGCGGCAGAGGTTTGCGGAGAATGCCGTCTATCTCAGAGCGAGAGAAAAGTGGCTCCCGATTTTTCAGCCGGCGCACGTGGATCGCTACCGGACAACGAGGCTCTGACGAATGGAGCCGAAGAATGCTCAGGAAGAATCTTTGAATGTTCTGATGGCTTCAGGAGTTCCGAAGCGCCGCGAGGGCGGAGTGGCGGCGATCATCTATAACCTCGGGCGGGAACTGGAGCGACTGGGCCATCGTGTCAGTTACGTTTTTCAAGAGGATTTGGCCGCTCCCGGGAGCGTTTCTCCGCGATTTGCCGAGCTGGTTTTTTCGCTTCGACTGGAGCGCTATATTGCGGACAATCGAAGGAATTTCTCGATCGTGAATTTGCATGCTCCGGTGGGATTTCCCTACGGAATGGAGCGCAAATGGCGCCGCTCCGCGGATTGCCCGCCCTACGTCATGACCCTTCATGGGCTTGAGGAGAGACGCGTGCACGTGATGAGTCGCGAGGTGAAGAAGGGCCAGGCGTGGAATTATTCCTGGCGGAACCGGCTGTGGCACCAGCTGTATCATCGGCCAAGGTTCCGCTGGTCCATTCTTACGGCAGACGGCGCGCACACCTACAGCCGGGACGTATGGACCATGCTGCAGCTCAAGTACAATCTGGATTCAGATCGCGTCGCGTACATCCCGAACGGAGTCGAGAATCGGTTTTTTATTCCCCGGGAGTATTGCACCGGAAATGGGCTGCGGCTGCTGTACGCGGGAACGTGGCTAGATCAACGCGGCATTTTTTATCTTCGAAATGCCCTGCGCAATCTCGCGCCACGAATTCCAGGATTGACGATGACAATCGCAGGAGGTGCTGTTCCGCCGGGCGAGATCCTGAAGTTCTTTGGAGAAGAGCTGGCCCCCAAGATCATGGTTCGTCCGGTCATTCCGTGGGAGCGCATGCCGGAATTATATGCCGAGCATGATGTATTTGTTTTTCCTTCGTTGATGGAAGGATTGCCGTCAGTGCTGCTGGAGGCGATGGCGACGGGGATGCCGGTGATCACTACGGAGACTTGTGGGATGCCGGATGTCGTGGAGAATGAAGTGAACGGGCGGCTCATTCCGCCGGGGAGTTCGGCGGCCATTGAAGAGGCTGTTTTGTATTTTGCGAATTCTTTGGAGTTGCGGCAGAAGCTTGGTGCGGCTGCCCGCGAAACCATGAAACGCTATACGTGGGAGCGCTCGGCGCGCTTGCTCGAAGCGCTTTTTCAGCGTGTCCTCGCCGCAGAGGGGCGATAGCCCGCATGATCAGCCTGGGCATCAACTATTCGCAGATGCATGATTCGTCGGCGTGCCTGGTGCGCGACGGCGAACTGCTATTTGCAGTGGCGGAGGAGCGCATCAGCCGCGTGAAGCATGACGCGGGGTTTCCGCGCAACGCGATTCAGGCGTGCCTGGATTTTGGCGGCATTAAGGCGAACAGATTGGATGAAGTGTGCTTTGGGTGGCAGGTTCCGGGAGAGGCGTTTCGTCACGATTTGAAATGCTACGCCACCGGGAAAATGCCAGCGACTTACCTGAACGGGCTGAATTCGACGTTGCATTTTCTGAGCATGTGGCACCAGGGAGGCGGGGCAAAACGGTTTGCGCAGAATTTTGGCGAGACCAAGGCGCGAATGCGGTTTGTGGGACATCATCTGGCGCATGCAATCAGCGCGTATTCTTATTCCGGATTTGACGACGCCGCGGTCGTGGTCATGGACGGGCGCGGCGCGTGGGAGGCGACCTCGGTCTGGCGCGGACACGACGGACAGCTTGAGCATGTTTTGACGATTCCGTTTCCGGATTCGGTGGGGCTTTTTTATAGCGAGTTCACGGAGTACCTCGGATTTCACCGGAACAGCGACGAGTGGAAAGTGATGGGCCTGGCGCCTTACGGGAAGCCAGGTGTGGATTTGCGGGCGTTCATCGAGCCGGAAGCTTCGCCTTACCGCGTGCACACAAAGCGGCTGTTGGAGAATGGGGCGACGCCGTTTTCAGATATGGTGCGCCTGCTTGGGGCGGCGCGGGTTCCAGAAAGCGAAATTGCTGAGCGGCACAAGAATATCGCCTATGCGGTGCAGGACGCCTGTGAAATCGCGATGATGAGCGTCGTGCGGCTGGCGATCGAGAAAACCAAGTGCCGCACTGTTTGCCTGGCGGGCGGCGTGGCGCTGAATTCGAAAGCGAACGGCAAGATCGCTGCGTCGGGACTCGTGGAAAGAATTTTTGTGCAGCCGGCGGCCTCGGATGATGGCGTGGCGCTGGGCGCGGCGCTCGCGCCGTATCTCCAGGACGGCGGGCGTTTGCCGATGAAGCCGATGCGGCACGCATACCTCGGCCCGGCGTTTGATGACGATGCCATCGAGGGCGTGCTGCGGACTTATAAATTGAAATACACGCGGCTGGGGGATGCGGCGGGGGCCGCGGCAGAGTTGATTTCGAAGGGGAAAATCCTCGGGTGGTTTCAAGGGCGGATGGAGTTTGGCCCGCGAGCCCTTGGGAGCCGGTCGATACTGGCGGACCCGCGGGATCCGCAAATGAACGCCAGGGTCAACAACGCCGTGAAATTCCGCGAATGGTGGCGGCCGTTCGCTCCTTCCTTCAAGAAGGAAGCGGCGGGGGAATATCTCGAGAGCGCCACGGATTCGCCGTTCATGATTGTTACGGCGCAGGTGCGGCCGGAGAAGCACAGGGTGATCCCATCCGTCACGCACGTCGACGGAAGCGCAAGGCCCCAGACAGTGGAAAAAGAGATCAACCCGCTGT
>Ga0137362_10002561_pt1 | contig 11882 bp, 11 predicted proteins | sample MadtaG_2_FD_104801 | JGI IMG/M metagenome (GOLD analysis project Ga0137362, IMG submission 104801) | Vadose zone soil microbial communities from Angelo Coast Range Reserve, California, USA - Mad1_100_16 metaG | ecosystem: Environmental > Terrestrial > Soil > Vadose zone | place: USA: California... | reverse complement strand
GAACGATTAGCCTGTCGGCGGAGTGAAGCTCGATTTGCTCGCAATAGCCTTTGAACTGATCCATCAACTCGGCGCGTCCTTTGATAACGCGGGGCCAGCCGGCGATCTCGTAGAGAACCTCATAGACAACGTTGTCGGCGACGATATCGAAGAAGTGACCACCGTCGACCAGGCCGCCTAACGCTCGCCGAACGAGTTCGAAGTAGGGTCGGGCGCGCTGGAACGCGGCATATTCCCGGTTCTCCATCAGGGTCTCCTCTTTTACGGTGGAGCGTCAGTCTCTATCAATGCCGGGCGTCCACTGCCCTCTGTGAGCAGGGAACGTTGAGCAATCCCCGCCGTGTGAAACGGCATTGCGTATCGGCTGCGAGGTTTAGCCCGCGTCAGGGGTCTCCCATCGGAGAGGGGCTTTTCTTCAGCGATCCGCGAGTCACCAGCCATATCGTACTTCGGCACCGAAGTAATTAGTGTCGTGACCACCCACGGAAACGACAGTAGCGCCGGCCGAAAAATGCACCACTTCGATCGCTAACGCGATGTGAGGCGTGAGGCCGCATTCCGCTCGGAACTGACCATAAGTGCCAACGTAGCGGCCGCCGCGCCCGGCGGTATCCGGTACGCGCACGTCTGGCAACGTGTAGATTGCATCAGCCACGGTCGCGCGCCATTCCACACCCATTCCAGAGTTGAGCTTCACATTGGCTACGGGGTTCATCGAAAAGCCGGCTTTGAGATGGACTAAATTTGCATAGGTTGTGTAACCCGCAGTTGTGAAGTAGTAGCCACTGGGAAACAGCGGGTTGAAGCTGTTGAGTTGATTGTCCGTCGAGTTCTTGTCCCCCGAAGCTGCGTCGAATTGCAGGCTGATTCGCGGCCGAACCGTACTCGATCCCAAGGTTTGTCCAATAACAACCCCTGTTGCCCAGGCGCGGATAGCCCGCGCGCCTATTCTTCCGTTTTGGGACATTGCCTCGGCGTCCCAATCAACGCGGCCACTGACTCCCGTGTAGCGAACCTCCACGAGCTCGCGGCGCTCGTTCCCGCTCGCGCTCGGAAATCGCGCATCATCTTGTCGAAACTGCCCCACGTACGCAGATAGCGACGAGGAACAGGTGACTTGCCGCTCTATCCGAGCGAGACCAAAGGAGAGATGCGGACTGCTGTAGTCGTCAAACAAAGACGAGTCCCGATTTTGCACGGGATGCGTATAGAGCGTGATGAAGCGCCAAGGTCCTCTCGTGTAGGCGACAGAAACCCCATCGTACGATTGGCGCACATTCGGCCCGTCACGCACAGAAAGAAAACGCTGCAAGTCAAACCCGTTTTCCTGGCGACCGATCCGGATCGCTACCGCTCCATCCCCCAAAGGCTCCGAGACCGCGATAAATGCTTGCTCGATGCTGAGACGGTCTTGATCAACCGGCGAGAGGCGTTCTTTTCCGGGCGCGGTGTCGCTCTGCAGTTGAAGGAATATCTGGACCTGCCCGGCTATCCGCAGATCCGCATGAGCTTCCGTGCGACTTAAGAGGTACGAATCCCGTTGGTTACCGCCGGTGCCGAGGTTGGCGTCATTGACCTCAAAGCGCTCCCGAATATTGGCGCCAAAGGATACGTATGTCCGCGCGTCATCATTAGACAGCGGGATGTATTTGAGCTCATCCAGTGGCTCGCGCGGAACAGCGGGGTCTGCAAGCACAGACCAGTCCTCTGACCACCGATTGAACGCAATCGCAGGGCGAGCGGGTGTGTCAGCACTGACGCGTATGGATGTAAGGCTTAGCATAGCGAGAGCGCCGGTGAGGTGTGCGAGTTTTGGGGTGTGTGATACTGGCGATCCCCTCTAAATCTCACCGCACCTGACGAAACGTCTTACGCAATTCGCTAACGAACAACTCGGGCTGCTCCAGGGCAGCGAAATGACCGCCTTTGGGAACGTCGTTCCAATAGAAAAGCTTCGAGTAGGTTCGCTCTCCCCACACCTTCGGTGGCGTGAACATGTCGCCTTTGAATATGCTCACGGCAACCGGCAGATCGAGCGGCATTCGCGCGAAATCCTTCCGGAAGCTCTCGAAGTAGAGCCGCGCCGAGGATGCGGCGGTGTTGGTGAACCAATAGAGGCTGATGTCATCGAGCATCGCGTCGATGCTGAGGGCATCCTCGGGATTGCCGTGATTGTCGGTCCATCCCTGAAACTTCTCGTAGATCCACAGCGCCTGCCCGACTGGCGAGTCGGCAAGACCGTACCCTAGCGTCTGCGGGCGAGTCCCCTGGATGGACGCATAGCCGGAGGCATCCGTCGAGAACCTCTGCAGCTGAGCAAGCGCGGCCTGTTCTTGCGCGGTATAGCCCCCTGGCGGTGGCGGAGGAGGCGGAAAGAGAATCGGAAGATTCAGATGGATGGCAGCTAGCCCCGAGGGTTGCTGCTTGGCCATCCAACTCGTCACGCCGGCTCCCCAATCGCCGCCCTGCGCGACGTAATGGGTGTAACCGAGCCTCTGCATCAGGACCCCCCAGGCCTCCGCGATGCGCGGAAGACGCCATCCCGGTTCGGTCGGTTTGTTCGAAAACCCAAACCCAGGAAGCGAGGGGATTACGACGTGAAAGGCGTCACCGGGCTCGCCGCCATGGGCCGTCGGATCGACCAAAGGTGCGATGACCTGCAGAAACTCGATGACCGATCCAGGCCAGCCATGAGTGATGATGATGGGGAGCGCGTCCGGGTGCTTCGATCGGACGTGAATGAAGTGAATTCCTAGGCCGTCAAGTTGCGTACGAAACTGTGGCAGAGCATTCAGTGAACGCTCGAGACGACGCCAGTCGTAGCGAGTGCGCCAGTATTCGACGAGTGCCCGCGCTTTGGCGAGCGGTACACCCTGGGACCAATCCGCTACGGGCTCCTTGTCCGGCCAGCGGGTGTTGGCCAGTCTCCTTTTGAGATCGTCCAGTGCGGCCGCGGGCATATGGATCTCGAAGGGTGTCACGGCTTTCGTCGCCGAGGGGAGCACGAGCTCCGCGACCTTGTCGGTGCTCGCACGGGCAGTTGCTGGGACAAACTCGGCGGACAAGATCACGGCACCGCTGGATGCCGCAGCCGCAAGCAGGAACTCGCGGCGCGAGCTGAGGGGCGCCGCTACTTCCGTCTTCTTGTCTGTGTCATTCAGAGGGATGTCACAATTCAGTCTGTCCATGGTCACTCCAGCAAGTCGCTGTGGTGTTTCAGGCCGTGTCCACAAGTATGATTTCAGCGGGTTCGATCGCCGTGATGACGATTCCGGGCTCACCGGCAATCGCGATGCCGTCACGCTCTCCGACCTGTTGGTCATTCACCATGACTGTTCCACGCGCGGGAACGAGATAGCCGTAGCGGGTCGAGGGCAGGGGATATGCAATGCGTTGCCCCGCTTCGACCGTGGCGCCGAGTACCCTGGCGTCGGCCTCAATCCGCAGCGCATCCTGGTCTTCGGGAAATCCGCTCGCGAGTGGCACGAACCGACCCGCGCGCTGCATGTCGGCAAAGGGTTTAGTGGCCCAGTAGGGATCGAGTCCAAGCCGACGGGGTAAGAGCCAGATCTGAAAGATTCTCAGGCGTGCGTCGGTGTCGTTGCATTCGGAGTGCCGAATTCCACGGCCGGCGGTGATCGCCTGCACGTTTCCCGGACGAATCTCGCCCCAACCACCCGATCTGTCTTCGTGTTTGAGTACGCCTTCGCGCACGTACGTGACGATCTCCATGTCGCGATGCCCGTGCATCGGAAAGCCGCTGTGCGGGGCGATCTCGTCGTCGTTCCAGACGACGAGGTTCCCGAGCCGCGCGTGCGCGGGGTTGCCCTGGGTGTAGACGGCGAAGTGGTGCCTGGCTCTGAGCCAGTCGTGATCTCCACCCCCCAGGGTGTCCAGAGCTCGAAGTTGCAACATCGTGTTCGCCTCGCCCGATCGGGCTTTGCGATGACCCCTAGGTCCGCACGCCGAGAAGGGTAGTGCTGCAACAGTCCTTTATTTAGACCTCAATTTGGAGAAGACTTCTGTCGTACTTAGAATAATGAGGCCGGTCGCCCTCACCGAGGCTGTATCCCATGGACGCCTTCAAGGACCTGAACAACCTCTACTTCTTTGCCAAGGTAGTCGACTGCGGCAGCTATACCGCTGCTGCCGAGATGCTGGGCATGCAGAATTCGAAGCTCAGTCGTCGGATCGGGGCATTGGAGAGGGAACTCGGCGTGCGCCTGCTCAATCGCACGACGCGGAAACTCTCGCTCACTGAAGCGGGCAGGACACTCCACCGCCACTGCGTCGCGCTGATTGCCGAAGCCGAGGCTGCAAAGGACGCAATCAACCAAACGCTGTCCTCGCCGCGAGGGCTGGTTCGGGTCAGCTGCCCCACCGGCCTGCTTCAAGGCGGGGTTGCCGATATCCTCGTGCAGTATCTCGCCACGCACCCCGAGGTTCAGGTCGCACTCGAGGCGACCAATCGGCGAGTCGACGTCGTCGACGAGGGCATCGACATCGCGATTCGGGTGCGGCTGCCTCCACTCGACGAATCCGACTTGGCCATGCGGTCATTCGGTCCGTCGGACATGATTCTCGTAGGCAGTCCCGCGCTCGTAGCGGCTTATGGACAGCCCCAAGCGCTTACGGACATCGCGCGCATGTCGACGCTGTCGACGGGGACACTAGGGAGAGAACATACGTGGCATTTTGTCGACGGTGAATCAAGACCAGCCGAACTGGTTCACAACCCCCGTCTGAGCGCCAACGACTTTTACACCGTGCGTCGCGCAGCGCTTCGCGGAGTGGGTGTAGCGCGCCTGCCCGCATTGCTTGCCAGAGATGACTTGTCGAGCGGGGCACTGGTTCGACTGCTGCCGTCGTTGAGCTCTCGGTCCGGTGTCGTGCACGCCGTGTTCCCATCAAGGCGCGGGATGGTTCCCGCGGTCCGCTCGCTCCTCGATGCCCTTTCGGAGGGCTTCGCCGCTAATCCGTGGTTCGTGGGCGATCGCTCAAACGATCAGCCTGACGGGTAGTTTCGGTGGAACCACCTGGCGCGCGGGCGGCCAGGGGCAGCTCGAGCTAGAACGCGTCGCCCCTCCAGTTGAGCGAGGCGATGAGACTGGTAGGAAACCATGGCCCGCGAGCGCGTCGGATCAGCAACTGCCACATTTCAAGCCAGCGTGGATGGTCTACGTCGGCGCCGCGCTCGCGGCTGGATTGGCGTGGTACATCATCTTCTCTTGCCGTACGGGCTCGATGAGCAGGCGCACACCGAGTTCCTTCTCCAGGGCACCGACCCGGCGACTGAGCTTCGACGTCTGCATGCCAAGCGCCTCCGCAGCGGCCGTTTAGCCGCCGAAGTCAACGACTCTGGCGAAGAAATGCAGGCTGTTCAGGCGCCTGAAGGCGTCCGTGGGGTATGAGCCGGGGCCATTATTCTAACCGCGACAAAAGTCTTCTCCAGATTGAGGTCTAAATAAAAGGCTGTTGCAGGACTACGCTCTCCGCGTGAGGCCCTTGGGCTCACCGCAAGCCGGATCCGGCGAGGAGAGAACGATTGAGGCGGCGTGTCGCGTATCTCGCAATTGCAGTCGCTGTCCTCTCGTCTGCGACGTCGCTGACAGCGATCGCTGAAACACGGTCGATCGCGCTTCCAGGTCTACGTGCGTTTCCGGAAAGCCTCACGTCAACAGCTGACGGAACCTTGTTTATTGGGCGCCTTGGTGACGGGGGTATCGTCCGCGCAAATGCGCGAAGCGGTGAGGTTGCGGTGTTTGTTCCACCCGGCGCATCAGAATCACGGTCCATCTTAGGGGTGTTCGCAGACGAGAGGGTGAACATGCTCTGGGCGTGCTCGAACGACTTGAGCGCCTTAGGAGGGCCGTCAGGTAGCGGTGACAGTCGCAGCGCTCTGAAAGGTTTTGATCTTAGAACAGGCGCCGCGAAGCGCAGCGTCCCCCTGCCAGGCGCTCATGCCTTTTGTAATGACATTGCTGTCGATGCCCGCGGCGCGATCTATGTTACCGACAGCGCTGGTCCGAACGTCCTCAGGTTACCCGCGGGGGCTTCGACGTTCGAGGTATTTGCCGCTAGCCCGCAGTTCTCACCGCCCGAAGGGGGTATCGGGCTTGATGGGATTGCCTTTGGCCACGATGGCAACCTCTATGTAACGACCTACACCGCAGGTGGGCTCTTTCGCGTCGATGTCAAAGAGGGAAGGGCAGAGGGTGTGACGAAGCTGCACGGCAGCTCGCCCCTGACCCGCCCGGATGCGCTCCGATCGTTGGGCGAAAACAGCTTCCTTCTAGTCGAGGCATCCGGAACCTTGGATCGCGTCAGCATCTCCGGCGATGCGTTTGCGGCGGCACCGATTCGTGGAGGGTTCCGAGAGCCGACGTCGGTTACGCAAGTGAAATCCACCGCATGGGTTAGTGAGGGTCAATTGGCGTTCTTCTTCGACCCCGCAAGAAGGAAGTCGTCGCCCTCTCTGCCGTTTCGGATCTACGCCGTCCCCTTAGTCGGAGAGCAGACCCGGTGAGGTTCGAGCACATGTCCAACCTGAGAGCCTTGAGCGCCCTGTCCGCGGCCTTATTTGTCACTCAAGTCTTGCACGCGGAATCAACATCGTACCCGACAGTGTCAGATGCTCGGCTCGAGCAGCCGGACGCCGGCGATTGGCTCATGTATCGGCGTACCTACGATGGCTCGGGCTTCAGTCCTCTGAAGGAGATCACGGCAAGCAATATCCACAGGCTGTCGCTGGCTTGGTCTTTGAGCACCGATTTAGTCGAAGCCCACGAAACGACGCCGATTGTCAACCAGGGACGAATGTTCATAACAACGCCGGGCAATAACGTCATTGCGCTCGATGCCAAGACCGGTACCCAGCTTTGGCGGTACGTGAGGAAGTACCCGGTCGACCTATTTCAACTGCACCCGACAAATCGCGGTGTCGCTCTTTACGGTGACCGCGTCTACATGGCAACTACCGATTGCTCCCTCGTTGCCCTAGATGCCGCGTCGGGCAATGAGATTTGGACGGTTGCGATCGATGACTATAAGACGGGCTGTTACTCCACGCTGGCACCGCTCGCCGTACGCGGCAAGATCATCGTTGGCTATTCGGGCGGTGAGTTTGGCGTTCGAGGATCAGTGAACGCCTTCGACGCAGTGACGGGGAAACGAATTTGGAAAACGTACACGGTGCCAGCGCCAGACCAAACCGGGGGGCGGACCTGGACGGGAGACAACTACAAACGCGGTGGCGGGTCCATCTGGATCACGGGCGTCTATGATCCTGCTTCAAACACGACTTATTGGGGTACGGGGAATCCTGCGCCTTGGGTTGCCGACAATCGGCCGGGCGACAATCTTTACACTGATTCAACGCTCGCCCTTGATGCTGATACCGGCAAGATCAAGAGCTATCACCAGTACACCCCGCACGATAGTTGGGACTGGGATGAAGTATCGGCACCGCTTCTAATTGACACAGAGGTCGACGGAAAGCTCGTCAAGACTGCGACGCACGCCGGCCGGAACGGCTATCTGTGGGTTCTGGATCGCAATCACGATCAGCTGAAGTTCTTGCACGCCTTCCCGTTCTCCAACAACAACGTGTTTGAGTCGATCGATTCCAAGACCGGCCGCCCCGTGATCGACGAATCCAAGCGCCCGGGCGCCAAGCAAGGCGGCGGATTTTGTCCGAGCATTGGCGGCGGCAAGGGCTGGCCGCCAGAGGCGTGGAGCCCTCAGACAAAGCTTCTCTACGTTCCCGCGAACAACAACATTTGCGGGTTTTTGCCAAAAGGCGAGGTTCCAAGCGCCGATGCCCGTGGGTTTTACGTCGGATATGAGACGGAGGCCATTTTTGGGTCGGTCCGTACCGGGCCCGGCTCCGTGGATCACTTAGGAGAGCTTCAGGCTTGGGACTTGAACACCGGCAAGCGAGTTTGGCAGCACAACTTCAAGACTATCCTTTGGGCGCCCCTCTTGGTCACGGGCGGCGACGTAGTCTTTGCTGGCGGCACCCCCGATCGAATGTTCAGAGCGTTTGACGCTCGCGCGGGTGATCAGCTGTGGAGCTTCCCGGCACCCTCCGGAGTAATTGGAATTCCGACCTCATTCGAGGTCGACGGCGAGCAGTACATCGCTGTCACCTCCGGCTGGGGTCTTGACGCCCAAGGCGTTCAGAACGGCATCGACAAGATCGAAGGCACCAAGACTGTCGTCCCGAAGGGGGGCACGATCCTGGTGTTCAAACTTCAATGACGCGCGACTGCCGTGAAACTCGGTGTCGCCGCGCGCTGGACGACCGGCGCAGTGCAAGGCGCGTGCGCCTCGAGAGCGGAGGGCGCGACCGGCTCGCGCTGGAGTTGCGATCTGGGGCGAACCAGACGGTTGCAGTCATAGCTTAAGGCGCCGTTATTCCCGCCTTGGCGACGTGGCCCTCCACAGGAGATGGATATGCAAGAAGATTCCCCACTCGCCCATTCGGTGACGACGTCTCGCCGCGGACTGCTTACTTTAGCGGCCGGCGGGGCGCTGAGCACGGCGATCGGGGCTCCACGAGCGTTCGCTCAGGCAGGTGCGCTCAAGCTGCCAAAGGCGACCGATGCCGTCGAACCGTTCTCGTTTTCGCTGCCGCAAAGCGCAGTTGATGACCTCAAACGCCGTCTGGAATCCACCCGGTGGCCGGAGCGGGAAACTGTTGGCGACTGGTCGCAGGGCGTTCCCTTGGAGAAGGCGCGGGCTTTGATCGCCTATTGGCGCGACAGGTACGACGTGCGCAAGTTCGAAGCTCGCGTCAACGCCTTCCCGCAGTACCGCACGAGTATCGACGGGCTCGGGATTCATTTCATTCACGTGCGGTCCCCTCACCGCAATGCGCTGCCGATCATTATCACGCACGGATGGCCAGGATCATTCGTGGAGTTCATGGAGACTATCCGGCCTCTCAGTGATCCCACGCACTTTGGCGGGCGGGCGGAGGACGCGTTCCATGTCGTCGTCCCGTCGCTCCCGGGCTTCGCGTTCTCCGACAAGCCGACAGAGACAGGTTGGGATCTAAATCGAATCGCCCGCGCCTGGGCAACACTGATGCCGCGCCTCGGCTACAACCGCTGGGTCGCGCAGGGGGGCGACTGGGGTTCAGGCGTGACGCACGCCCTGGCACATCAGCGGCCGCAGGGACTGATCGCGGCCCACGTGAACTGGCAATTCGTATTCCCGGCGAAGCCTCCCGACCACCCCACACCTACTGAACGCAGGGCGATTGACCGTGCGTCGTGGTTTGGAAGCGACCAGAGCGGCTATTTCCGCGAGCAAGGAACGCGCCCGCAGACAATAGGCTACGCGCTCGCGGATTCGGCCGCCGGTCAGGCGCTGTGGATCTACGAGAAGTTTCAGGCATGGACGGACAATCACGGCAATCCCGAGGACGCGCTCAAGATCGACGCCATGCTTGATGACATCAGCCTCCATTGGTTCGCCGGTACCGCCGCATCTTCTGCTCGCATCTACTGGGAGGCCATGCGCTCCGGATTGGCGGGCCTTTCGGCAGGGCGAATCGAACTGCCAATGGCTGCGTCGGTCTTCCCGCACGAAATATTCTGCCCGCCGAAGGCATGGGCAGAGGCCCTGTGGCCGAACTTGTTTTATTGGAACGAGGTCGACAAGGGTGGACATTTCGCCGCGTTCGAACAACCAGCGCTCTTCACGGAGGAGCTGCGAAAGGCGTTCAGATCCCGGCGCGCCTAGCGCTGACGCTCATTGAGAGGGACACATCATGCCAGCATCTACGAAAGTCGGTCTCAACGCTCTTCTGACGCCGGAAAACTGCGTCTTACTCCTCATTGACCACCAACCTTTTCAGCTGACAAACGTAAACAGCCACGAGCCCACGATGGTGATCAACAACGTGACAGCTCTAGCCAGGACCGCGAAGGTGTATGGCATACCGACGATCCTCACCACGGTCAATGAAGAACGCGGGGGCGCAATCTTCAAGCAGGTCCAGGCAGTTTTTCCGGATCAGAAGCCGATTGACCGCACTTTCATCAACTCCTGGGAGGACCGCCGGGTCGTCGAGGCAGTGAAAAGGACGGGCCGGAGGAAGGTGGTCATGGCCGCTCTCTGGACGGAGATGTGTCTTGCAATGCCCGCTATCCACGCGATGGGCGACGGTTACGACGTATACGTCGTTACCGACGCCTCAGGCGGGGTCTCTCCCGAAGCACACGACATGGGAATACGTCGCGTAGAGGCTGCGGGGGCCCAACCCATTACCTGGCTTGGCATGGCTGGAGAGCTTCAGCGTGATTGGGCGCGCACGGAGCCCCTCGGAGAAATCGCCCAGATCTTCATCGACCATGCCGGTGCTACTGGATCTGCACTCCTGTGGGAGATGCAGTTGCTCGGTGCCTCCCAGGGGAAGGCCGCATAGCGCTATTGCGCCAAATGCGGCTAACACACAACCCGTGAAGGAGAGACAGATGAAATCGGCCAGCGAGCTGCTTGAGGCCTACCTGAACAACGTCGCGACACCAAAGGTCTCCGCATCTCAGTTTGCCGAGAACGGCGTGCTCGAACTGCCATCCGTCAAGGCTTATGCGCGCGGGCCCGCCGAAGTCGAAAAACTGCTCGTCGGCATGCTCGCAAAGGTACCGGACTTTCGCTTCAAAAATCTGACCTACTTTATCGAAACCCCTGACAAGGTAGCGGCGGAATACCAAGTCGAAGCTCTGGTCCCCGCTACCGGCAAGATTTATCGACAGACCTACGCCGGCGTGCTGCTCGCCGAGAACGGCAAGATCAAATTACTCCATGAGACTCTCGACACCTTAGCGGCCTCACAAGCCTTCTCCAAGGACTAAAGTGTGCCACTCGCTCAAGCCTCGAGTCGCGCGCATGATGCTCAGTCACTTCCTGCATCAAAGGACATTGAGATGAAATGGGAAACACCGAGGGCCATCGAGCTTCGCTTCGGCATGGAAATCACCATGTACGTGGCTAATCGCTGAGGCCCGACCGGGGTCGGCCCGTGCCAGGGGCCGAGCCCTTTTTGGCAGGTGGATCCGCTCGCTGCCCTCTGTGAGCAGAGAACTCTAAGCAGTCCCCGCTCACCGAATCGGCGGGCGGCCGCCTTTCCTCCCGTTCCTTCGGGCTGCGGCTGCTTTGGCCGCAGATGATCGCCGGCCGCCGACGCGACCCAATTCGGCCATCCATTCGGGTCCTGCAAACACCGACGACACCAGGGCACGGATACTGAGATCCAGGTCCAGGCTTTCCCAGTGCAGCCCGCTGCCCCGGCCGAGCACTTCGACCGACTGAACGTCGCTGGGTGCGGCTCGCTTCAGATTCGGAATCAGCTTCACCGGCATCGTGATTACTGCTCCGTTAGTGAGTTCGATCCGTAGAAGGTCGCCCCGTGCGCGATACGTTGCCCGGGCAGCTCTCGGCTCGGTCTTTGCGGCCCACCGCCCGGCACGGGAAGCCCGCGCAAAGGCCGAGCGCAGCTCCTTCTTTGCCCATGCAGGCATCGCCATGACGTAGCCCATTGAAGCGCGGAATCGCCAGCGTGAATGCTAACCGAACGCTTGGGTTTCGTCAGCCATGCCCACTGTCCCCAATGCGAGTGAATTAGATTCAGGGAAACCCTGTAAGTTCTAGTTCTAAATGGTGGGCGGTACTGGGATCGAACCAGTGGCCCCTGCCGTGTGAAACGGGGGTATAGGGCCTACTAATCAACAATATGCGACACCGGTTCCCAGTTGCAACAAGGACTTGTTATCACGTGGTGTCACGCGATATCACGCAATGTCACGATCGCACTGTCCCAAAATTGTCCCAGCGGCTGCTTACGACCGGGGAGGTCCCCAATTACTGGCAACAAT
>Ga0137362_10002559_pt1 | contig 11883 bp, 8 predicted proteins | sample MadtaG_2_FD_104801 | JGI IMG/M metagenome (GOLD analysis project Ga0137362, IMG submission 104801) | Vadose zone soil microbial communities from Angelo Coast Range Reserve, California, USA - Mad1_100_16 metaG | ecosystem: Environmental > Terrestrial > Soil > Vadose zone | place: USA: California... | reverse complement strand
TCTACGATGCCTGCGAAAAACAGCTCAGCCATCCGCCCCGTCCGCCTGGCGACCAGCCCGACGTTGTTCGACGCGTAATGATTCTTATCAGCGACGGCGAGGACAATCTATCCACTCACACCCGCTCCGAGGCCATCGAAATGGCCCAGCGCACCAGTGTGGTCATCTACTCCATCAGCACCAGCACTCAATGGATCCAGCTTTCGCAGACCGATCCCTTGAAGCTTGCCGACCGTAAGACGCACCTCACCGAGGGCGACAAAATTCTCCAGGAGCTAGCTGAGGAAACGGGCGGCCGCGCCTTTTTCCCCTACCACGTGGATGATCTGGATCAGTCCTTCCAGGACATCGGCGACGAGCTCCGCAACCAGTACTCCATTGCGTACATCCCCACAAATTACATTCTCGACGGCCGATACCACAGAATCCGCATCGAGATCCCTGAGCACAAGGGCTATCAAGTCCGCGCGCGCCGCGGCTACTACGCCCGCGCCAATCGCGACACCATCATGCAGCCCGCCCCCTCCGGTCCCTCCATCCCCTGAGTCTCAAAGTTTGACTACCCTCTATTCGTGGGTCACCATGTGGCTCTGACCCGCTCCATGGAATCCTGACGTGAAGGCTCTGAATCGCAAGCATATAATCGAAACCGGAGTTAAGGTCCGGAGTTTAGGATGATGAGCATGCTCAAGTCCGCGTCTATCCCGGCACTGCTGATTGCCTTCACGCTGTGCGGTGGCGTGCTGCGGGCGCAATCGGCGCGCTGGCCCGAGCAGAAGGCCAACGCTTGGTACGCCCAACAGCCCTGGTTGGTCGGAAGCAATTACGTTCCCAAGTCGGCGATCAACCAGCTGGAAATGTGGCAGGAGGCAACTTTCGATCCCGGCGAGATCGACAAGGAATTCGCCTGGGCCGAAGGCATGGGCATTAATACCATGCGCGTCTTTCTCCACGATCTCCTCTGGCAGCAGGATGCCCCCGGTTTTCAAAGGCGCATCGACCGATTCCTCGCCATCGCCTCGCGCCACCACATCCGTCCGCTCTTCGTGCTCTTTGACTCCTGCTGGGACCCATTGCCTCACCTCGGCCCGCAGCACCCGCCGATTCCCGGAGTTCACAATTCCGGCTGGGTGCAGAGTCCCGGCGCGGCGGCCCTCGCCGACGCAAGTCAATATCCGCGGCTGAAAGCCTACGTGCAAGGCGTCGTGGGAGCCTTTGCCAAGGACGACCGCATTCTGGCCTGGGACGTCTGGAACGAGCCCGGCGCCGATAACCTTGGCAGCTATGCGAAAGAGGAGCTGAAAGATAAGACCGCCCGGGTCACGGCGCTCTTACCGCAGGTGTTTGAGTGGGCGCGAGTGGCGAATCCCGCGCAACCTCTCACCAGCGGCGTGTGGGCTGTCGACACCTCGCGGGACGGAGCAAACCTCGGTGAACTGCAGCAGATTCAGCTCCGCGAATCCGACATCATCACTTTTCATAACTACAGCTGGCCGGAGCACTTCCAGCGCGAAGTGACATGGCTGAAGAAGTACAACCGGCCGGTGATCTGCACCGAGTATATGGCGCGTTCCGTGGGGAGCACGTTTGACGCCGTGCTACCCATCGCCAGGCGGGAACGGGTCGGGGCCATCAATTGGGGATTCGTTGCTGGCAAGACGCAGACCTATCTGCCATGGGAATCATGGGAGCATCCCTACGTTCTCAGCCAACCGCCAGTGTGGTTTCATGAGGTGTTGCGTCCCGACGGAACACCCTACCGCCAGGCGGAAGTGGACTTGATCCGTCAGCTCACGGGAAAGCAGTAGGAATGCGGTATCCTCAAGTACGGAAACATTGGTGTGGAGACACGACGCTGACGCGCCGGTGCGGTAGCCCTGGGACCATCCATTTTTTTGTCTTTTGCCTTGACATCTCGTCTCTGTTCGATTACTGTAAGTGTTGGTTAATCGTGTGCGTACAATGCGGCAGCCCTTCTGCCGCTTTTTTCTTTTCCAGGGTCAAGCCCTTGAGCGACCAATTCCAAACACTCTTGTAGGCGCCCTTTCTAGAAAGCAGGCGTTTAAGTCCCGTAGAATGAACGCTTCCGAAAAATGCCCATTTTGCACAATTTTAGTGCAAATAAGCCCTTTAGAATGAACAGTTGCACGCCCCTCTCGTAAGTGTTCATTACAAAGAGTTTACAGAAAATGCTAAGTCCTTTAGATTCCGCACTTGCAAAAAAAGAGGGGGGAGGGTCCCCCTCACCGGGGAACATCGCGCAGCAGCACCGCATCAGATTCCGTGTGCCCCCGCTCGATGGCGATCTGGGAACCGTCCGGCGAATACCGGAATTGCCAGATTCTCTCTGCAGTAAAATGCGTGAGCTGACGAGGAGGCCCTCCACCGAGCGGTTGCATCCACAGGTTGTCCACGCCCTTTTCGCGGACCACGTAGACAACCGCCTTGCCATCAGGCGCAAAGGCCAGCGGCGTCGTAGCTCTGGAGTCCACGTCCTGATAGGCGATCTTCCTATCCTCAACGGAATAGAGATCCAGGACCAGCTTGTGATCGAGCTCCCGAACCTCCAGGGAAATGACCGTCTTGCCATCCGGAGAGATGTTCCATCCTCCTATGGCCGAATTCCAGATGGGTTCGGAGGGTCCACCCTCGACCGGGAGACGTTTCAGGAGGTGGTCATTTCCATAGTCCTTGTAATACACCCATCTGCCATCCGGCGAGCAGATCGGATCGGCTTCGTTCGTGCCGGATGTGAGCTGCGTCAAATTCGTTCCCGCGGAATCCATTCGCCAAAGATTAAAGCTGGTCTTGCCCAACCGTCCCGCGGACCGAAAAACGATGTACTTTCCGCACGACGCAACCTGATCGGAAAGATGCGCCGTATCCGACAGCACCACTGTTTCTCCTCCGGTAGGGCTGACGATTCGTATGTCCGGCGCTTGCGGAAGGACCAGTCGTCCGTCCGGCATCCAATCCCAGTGCCAAATCATGCTGCGCGACGACAAAGGCACGGCCCGCAACGCGTCCGCCGCCGCCGCCGGTGCCACGGCAAGTTCATACTTGGCCTGTGTCTGGTTCGCGACCAGACTCCGGCCGTCAGCAGCAAGACTCGGGCGCAGGTATTCGTTGGTATCCGAGGTTACCGGCCGGAATTCACCCCCAGGGTAGCCGACAATCCCCAGTTGCTCGTTCAGCCCAGCCGCTTCGCTGAAACCGGAGACCACCAGGCCGGTTGAGTCCGGCAGCCACGTTCCGCTGGAATAGAAGCGGTCGCGGGAAAGCGCCACGACTTCCCGACTGCCACTGGCGACATCGACTGCGAGGAAAACGCCCGTCGCGCCGCGCCCCAACTGGGATGCGGCGATAACGATGGTCTTCCCGTCCGGCGACCACGCCGGAGCGTAGTTACCATTGTTGCCCGAAAGAGTTGTGTTGCTGAACAGCGTGCGGTCCGGCGAGCCATCGCTGTGGGCAATTAATAGGTCGTAGGAAGGAGAATCATGCCGCTCGCGCAGGTACGCAAATCGCTTGCCGTCCGGCGAAAATGTAATTGGGCTGTCGACGTCCTTGATCAGCAGGCGCGGCGTCCCGCCAAGCATCGGCGCAGAATACAGCGAGGCATACGTGTGTTCCGCTTCGTCCCGCCGGACGCAGTAAATGTAATTGGCGTCGGGGGAGAAGGTTAGGCCCGCGTAACGCGTGGCCGCGGGCGGAACGACCTGCGTGTTGCTGCCTGTGGGAATGTGCCGGAGCCACAGCGATTGCAGCCCATCGTCGTCACGCACATGTAGAAGGTACTTTCCGTCGGGGGAGAGTGTGGCGAGCGAAACGTGGCCGTTGTTCGTTAAATTCTCTATCGTGAAGTGCTCAAAGGGCAGGTGCCGCGATCGCTGCAGGAAGGAAAAAATGCCGAAGCCCGCAGCAAGTAAAATGACAACCGCGACTGTTAGCGCGAGTCCAGCGCCCAATTTATTCTTTTTTGCGGCAGTAACCAGCGCCGAACTGCCCGGCGCCGCCGGCTCTCCCGCGCTCGTGACGGCTCCGGACGCTGCCGGGATGCGTCTCCCGGAACCCGTCGAGCCCTGTGCCCGTGTCGGGTCCAGCTCCCGCTGCAGCCTCTTCAAATCCGCGCGTAGCTCGGCAGCCACTTGGTAACGAAGATCGCGGTCTTTCTCCAGCGCTTTGTTGAGAATGCGTTCGAGCTCAGGCGGGACGTTCGGATTGAGCGTAATCGGAGCAACCGGCGCATAATGCAGAATGTTGTCGAACACCACGGCGCTCGTCGAGCCAGGGAACGCAAATTTTCCCGTGACCATCTGGTAGAGCACTGCGCCCAGCGAAAACAAGTCGCTCCGCCCGTCGAGCTCTTCCCCGCGCGCCTGCTCCGGAGACATGTATTGGATCGTGCCTACCGCCATCCCAGGGCTTGTCAACAGGGTCGTTTCTCGCTCATCAATGGTATGCCCGGCGAGATTGTCTCCATCCCTTGGCAGCAGTTTTGCCAGCCCGAAATCCAGCACCTTCACCGCTCCGCTCTCGGTGATAAAAATATTCGCGGGCTTGATGTCGCGGTGCACGATGCCTTTCTTGTGCGCCGCATCCAGCGCATCCGACAGTTGAATCCCGATCTCGACCGTGCGCGGAATCGGCAGCCTTCCCTCCGCCAGCACTTTGTCGAGCGATTGGCCTTCCAGCAGCTCCATGGCGATGAAGGTGCGGCCCTCGTGCTCTTCGATCGCGTGAATTGTGCAGATGACGGAGTGGTTCAGCGCCGAGGCCGCCCGCGCCTCGCGCAAAAACCGGTCCATCGTTTGCGGGTCCTGGCGGCTTTCTTCGGGAAGGAATTTCAACGCCACGCGGCGTCCCAGCTTGGTGTCCTCGGCTTCGTAAACGACGCCCATCCCGCCGCTGCCGAGCTTGCGGAGAATTCGATAGTGCGCGACGGTTTCGTTGATCATGTCCGCTGGGGAAAGAGAGGATGTTAGTCGCTCAGCAAATCCCGGTCAATGCGTGGCCCCTATGCAGCAGTGAAGATCTGGATGCTTTTCCGGCCTCAACCCTTCGGCGCGTAATACCCTTTGCGCGCCAGTACGCGCAGATCATGGTTGGCTGTTTCGATCTTGATTTTCCGGAATTTGCCGTCCCGCGCCGGGTTCGTCGGATAGTACCCAAGCGTGTACTGGCTCCGCAGTTCCTGCGAAATTTGGTCGAAGGCTTCTTCAAGGTGCTTTTCCGAATTCACTACGATCATTCGCCCGCCGGTCTCGTCGGTGATTTTTTTGGCGACGCCCGCATTCGCGCCTTCGCGGGGATCGTAGACGAGCAGGATGTGGACTACCGTATCCGTGCGCTGCGCCGCCTCGATGGCTTCCTCCACGCGGACCTTGCTTCCATTGTCCACTGCGTCCGTCAGCACCACGACGGCTTTGCGGCCCGCTTCCGACGAGAGCTTTTCATTGCACGCCAGATACAGGGCATCGTAGAAATCCGTCCCGATCGCGCCGCGCGTCGGAATCGTTCCGGGAGTAATCATTGGCCCGCCGGCATTGATCCTCGCCTTATGAATTGCGCGGTCCAGGATCGAGCGGTCATCCGTGAAATCAGAGAGCAGGTCCACGTCCAGGTCGAAGGAAATCACCATCGCTTCGTCGCCCTTGCGCATCACCCGGTTCAGGAAGCGCGTCGCTCCCTCCTGAATCGCCCCCAGCATGTACTGCTCGCTGCCCGAAGTATCCAGGAGCAACCCCAGCGTAATCGGCAGCGTCACTTCTTTTGAGAAGAACGCGATCTTCTGGTCCTGGTTGTCTTCCGCGACCTTGAAGTCTTCCTGCTTCAGGTCGGTGACGATTCGCTTGCTCTTGTCGCGCACCGTCACAAACAGATTGACGAGGTTCACCTGTGTCTTGATAACCGGCGCCTGCCCCGTCGGCTCCTGCGGCAACGCGGGGATCGCCAGTGCCGTGGCGAGTCCCGAAGTCACGCACAGCGCCACGAGTTTCTTGAGAGAAGACATGTATACTTTCCTTGACGAGAGATGCCCGGCTGGAAATTGTCCGCTGGGTTGCTTCCGCCACTTTAGGATGCCGCCAAATGGCGCGAGGGATGCGTGCTGCATGCCGCAAGCGGCCGTCCAGACCTGCTCCGAGAGGAAGTTTGGCCTTGGGATGATGAAAAGTCTATCGAAAACCACGAGAGTGGCGGCCGCACTTCTCTTCACGATCCCTGCCGTCTGGCTAGCCGCGCGGGCTGCCTCGCGGTTTCCTGCCGCACCCCAGGCGTCTTCCAGCCAGTCGCCCTCTCCGCCATTGAGCGAGGCGCAAACTAAAATCATTGTGAATTCCAGCCTGGTCGTCCTGCCCGTCACGGTCAAGGATGGCGCGGGACGCCTTGTTCCCGATCTCCAAAGGAATGAATTCCGCGTCTTCGAAGACGACGTCGAGCAAAATATCGACGTCTTCACTGCCGAGGCTTTCCCGCTCTCGATGGTCGTGCTCATCGACAATGACCTTAAGTCTAGGGACGCCAAGCAGGTGGAAGGCAGCCTCGACGCCATCGTCGGCGCCATGAGCAACAGCGACGAAGCCTTCGTCTGCCGCTTCGATGAGTATTTTCACGAAGGCAAAGGCTTTACAAACGACCAGGACAAGCTTTTGACGGAGCTCCAGCGAACTCACCTCGACAGCCAACCCTCTGTGGCTCCGCAGGGCTCCCCATCCAACGAACCGACCATCAACGGCCATTCCGTCACGGGAGGCCCCTCGATTGCCAGGGCCACCATGGCTCTCAAAGGCCAGTCCACGAAAGCCTTGGATGACGCCGTCTTTTCCGCCGCGCAACTCCTGAAAGACCGCGGCCGCAACCGGCGCAGAATCATTTTCCTGGTCTCCGACGGCCAGAACGGGGGGAAAAAGGCCAATACCAACAGCTACGACAACACCGTGAAAGAGCTCCTCAGCCACGGCATTTCCGTATTCGGCGTAGGCGTTGGCAGTGCCATTTTCGACCGCAGGTTTGAAAGGCTTTCCAAGTACGCCCACGACACCGGCGGCGACGTCTACTACGCGGCCAAACAGAACGCCATGGCGGAGCTGTACTCCCGCGTCACCGAGGAGGCCCGCAACGAATACACTCTCGCCTATATGCCCCGCAACACCGACCGCGCGAAGGAGTACCACTCCGTCGAGGTCCGCGTGAGGCGCGAGGGCCTCAGCATCCTCACCCGTGGCGGCTATTACTCCGGCCCGGTCTCACGATAATGTGAAATTTCGAGTCGAGTGCTGAATTCTCTTGACTCCCGCCCGTGTTGCTCGTATAGGAAACCTCGTGGCGTGGGCCGGCGGAAGCGCCGCTCATCGCCGCTGACGAGGAAGGGAGTATTCATGAAGAAGAAGGGGAAAAAGGAAGACAAGAAGGGCCCGAAAAAAGGCAAGTAAACGGGTTTAGACAAGACTTGGATAACCAGGGCGCTGCTCACCCGGCGGCGCCCTTTTGCATCTACGGGATGAATCGTTGTCGTCCAAGTCTGTCGAACGACTAACGGCCTCGGCGCGGCGAATCGGCGCCCTCTAACTCCCGAGCGACTCTTCGTGCGCCGGACAAATCGGTTTGTAGGCACAGCTGCGGCACACAAAACCGGGCTTGGCGGGAAATTCCCCGGCGCGGATTTGGCTGGCCGCTTCCAGCACAATTCCTTGTGCTTCGTCGAGCTGTTCTTGATCCCGCGTCGTAGCTAAAATCTGGTTGTTCTGCAAATAGTGGAACACCAACCGTACCGGATTCAGTTCGAGGATTTCCTTTGCCGCGAGCGCGTAAAGGCTCAGCTGCAAGTCTTTTCGGGCGTCGGCCTCCTTTTTCGGTTTCCCGGTTTTGTAGTCCACGATCTCCACGTCTTTGCGTCCCAAAGAATTGATCTGATCGATCCGGCCGGCGACAATCACGTCATCGTCGAGCGGCAACTCAAATCCTTTCTCCAGCTCCGAGATTCTTGGCGGAGCCTCCATCATCGCCGCATGAAACACGCGCAGTTGTTCGAGGCCGTCTTTTTTGTATTCTGCTTCCTGATAGTCGTCCTCGAACCCCGCCGAGCTCCATTCCGTTTCAAGGATGCGCGCGACTTCTTCAAAGGGGAGTTTCACCCCCTTGCGCAACTGCTCGATGAAGCGCTTGATGGTGGTGTGCATCACGCTGCCGAAGCTCAGCGTTGCGCGCGGCCCCTCTTTCAGCGACCACAAATACCGGAAGAAGTACCGTTGCGGACACTTCCGGTAATTTTCCACCGCCGACGCGCTCAGCTTCAGCGGCTCCGGCGACGATGGATGGAAAACTTCCGCCCATCGCGCAATCCTTGAGAAAATCTTTGGCGGCCCCAAGGAAGCAGGGAAGAGCGAAGCGTCCTCGGTTACGTCATTTGTTTTTTCCGTATCCATAGGATCCGCGGGTCTCAACTTTGGCGCAATCTGCAAAACGTCGCGTTTCTTCACCGAGGGATCCATCAAGATGTCTTCGATGAACACCGGCACTTTTCCCTTCTTCTCCGCCACGGTGGTGATGGTCAGCCGCCGTTCGGCGCGCGTCAGCGCCACGTAAAACAGCCGCCGCTCTTCCTGAATGTGAAATTGTCCGGCGGGCAATTCCTCTTTCATGAGTGCAGTCGGAAATTCAAAGAGCGGCGAGCGTTCCGTCGCTGGAAATGCCCGGCTGTTCACGCGCAGCAGAAAAACATGCGGAAATTCCAGGCCCTTCGCGGCGTGCACGGTCATGAGCTGCACGGCGTCGCCCGGAGCATCGTCTTCGAGGGCCAGAGTCCCGCCCGCCTGCTCGTAGTAGTCCAGGTATTCGAGAAATTCCGCCAGGCCTCGCGTCTCGCTTTTCGGTTCCCACTCTTTAGCAAACTCGTCGAGCCGCTTCACGTACTTCTGGTCCCGCGCGCTCGCGCGCGGCGCAATCTCGAGCCACTCGATCAAATCGGAGAGAATTTCCCGCGCCGTTCTTCTCTTCAGCGTTTTGCGCTGCGCGGCGAGGTATTCGAGCAGCTCGCTCAACGCCGAATGCGACGCGTCGAACGGGAGCTCCGATTGTGGCGCTTGCAGCACGTCGTGAAGCGCCGTTCCGCGCTTCTTCGCGGCGCGCTCTGCCAGGCGCACGAGATCGGCCGCTTCCAGATGCCATGCCGGCGCGGCCAGCACGCGCGCGCAAGCAATGTCGTCAAAGGGCTTGGCAATCAAACGCAGGTACGCGAGCACATCCCGGACAAGTGGATGCTCGAGAATCGAAAGATTTGAAATCACAAACGGAATCCTGCGCCACGACAGCTGTTCCACCAGATGGTCGCGGTGCGCATGCTGGCGGTACAGCACGGCAAAATCCCGCCAGGGGCGCCCGGCGCCGTGCAGCCGCTGCAATTCATCGGCGACCCAGCGCGCTTCGTCTTCTGCCGTGGAAAGTTCCGCAATGCGGATGCGCTCGCCTTCCGGCTTCGTCGCGGAGAGAACTTTCTTCGGAAAATCGGCGCTCACTTCGTTTTGCGCGATCACCTGCGTGGCCACGCGCAAAATATTCGGCGTCGAACGGTAATTCTCCGTCAGCGCCACGCGAAACTTTGTCGAGTCCTGCCCTGTCTTCCATCCCGCAAATCGTTCCAGAAACAACTTGAAGCTTCCGAAGGAGGCGCCGCGAAAGCGATAGATGGCCTGATCATTGTCACCCACGACGACAACGTTCCGCGGCTGCGCTGAAAGCAGGTGCAGCAGCTCGAGTTGCGCGATGTTGGGGTTCTTAAAATCGTTGACGAGAAAGTGGCGGAACCGTTTTTTTAGCCGAGCGCGTAGTTCGGCATCCTTTTGCAGCAGCGCAACCGCTTCGGTGATTAAGCCGTTGATGGCCACCGCGTGCTTCTCACGCAGCAGCGCTTCGCTCGCGCGGTACGCGCGCGCAATTTCCTGCTGCAGAGTGACTTGTTCCGTGCGCTCGTTGTAGGTGTCTTCGTCGAGCGCCGCGCGTTCCGCTTCCAGTTGCTTGGAGAGGCCGTCGGCGTAGCGCTGGTAGTCCTCGCTCGAAACCAGTTCATCCTGACAGCGCGAGAAAAAGGCGATGAAATCGCTCAGGAACTGCCCCGGTTCAGCGAGCCGCCGGAATTTCTCCAGCCTCAGCCGCCGCAAATTCCGCCGCAGCAAAATCCAATGATCCACTTGCTCGAGCGCGACGCGGTCCGGCGCGACTTCTTTCAGCAGCGTCTCGCAAAACGAATGAAACGTGGCCAGAATGACGCCATTTCCGCGTTCGCCGCTGGCTTGGAACACGCGCGACTTCATTTCGCCCGCGGCCTTCTTGGTGAAGGTAAGGCCGAGAATGTTTTCGCCGGAGAGGGATTCATCGGATTGCAGCAGGTGGCGGATCCGCTCGGTGATGACACGGGTCTTGCCCGTGCCCGCGCCGGCAATGACGAGAAGCGGCCCCTCTCCGTGGGTGATCGCCCGCCGCTGCGCATCGTTCAGGTTGAGCGCGAATTCGTCGCGCGGCTCGAGATCGAATAGTGTCGCCATCAACCAGCAAGGTTAGCGGATTTCAGGGGGAAGGGGAAACGAAGCGGACAGGCGCAATCACTTTTCGAGGATTCAGCGCTCCGCTTTGCGCCCTGCCGCTACGTCTGCCGCAAACTGCGCGGATTTTCCGCGCGGGACGCTCAGCGATTCCCACTTGCCGGTGGCCTTAACAGCGAAATGTTTAGCCAGAAAGACAATCTGCCCCGCGTGATGCGCGTAGTGCGCGACCTGGCGAGTGATGGCCTGCATCACCGAGTGTGGCGTCGTTCGGATGGTCACCGTTTTGGTGAGGTCTGCGTCGCTCAGCGGCTCGAGCGCGTCGAAGACGTATTTCCAGCCGCGCTCCCACAATTCCAGCAACTCGGCGCGTGTCTTCGGTGGATTCTCGAACTCCGTGTCGCGGTTCCGGTCCGGCTTTTCGCCATCCGTGGTGAGAAAGTCTCTCCACCGAGAACGCATGTTGCCCGCCATGTGCTTGACGATGATGGCGATGGAATTCGATTCGGCATCGAGAGGCGTGAACAAGCCGTCGTCGGGGCACTGCTCGATGGCGCGCTCGCTCAGCTTTTTGTAGTAGCGGAACACGTCGATGGAATCCTGCAAGTAGGAGGTGGTCAATTGGTGGGGCATGAGGGGAATTCTCGCGCCGGAGGAAGGAGAAGGCAAGGGAGGGAGAGGATGCGAAAGTCTTTGCTTTTTCTTCGCCCATGTGTTAATTTCCCGGTCGCCGCTTTCGAGATACTCTGCGGAGTAACACCGCTGAAGGCTCTTGAAGCAAAGGAGAAGCACTCATGACTATCGGACAATCGATGCTGCCCGAGTTCGATCAGGAAATGCAGAATACGCGCAAGACGCTGGAGCGGGTTCCCGACGACAAGTGGAGTTGGAAACCCCACGAAAAGTCCGGCACCCTTGGATGGCTTGCCGGGCACGTCGGCACGGTCCCCGAGTGGATCTCGATGACCATCAACACTCAGGAACTCGACTATGCCCCGGTGAACGGACCGTCCTACGAACCTCCAAAGATCAGCAATCGGAAAGAGCTCCTTGCGGCGTTTGACAAGGGCTCCGCCGAAGCGCGCGCGGCGCTCGCTGGTGTCAGCGATCAAGAGATCATGAAGGGTTGGACGCTGCTTGCGGGCGGCAAAGAGATCTTTACGATGCCCCGGGTCGCGTGCATTCGAGGTATGTGCCTGAACCATTTGATCCACCATCGCGCGCAGCTGGGAGTTTATTTCCGGTTGCTCGGCGTTCCTGTCCCTGGTCTATACGGACCCTCTGCGGACGAAGCCACGCCCGCTTCCACTGGGGCCGCGGCAAACTGAGACCTTTCTGAGGAAGG
>Ga0137362_10002557_pt1 | contig 11885 bp, 10 predicted proteins | sample MadtaG_2_FD_104801 | JGI IMG/M metagenome (GOLD analysis project Ga0137362, IMG submission 104801) | Vadose zone soil microbial communities from Angelo Coast Range Reserve, California, USA - Mad1_100_16 metaG | ecosystem: Environmental > Terrestrial > Soil > Vadose zone | place: USA: California... | reverse complement strand
GGAAGAAGCCGAAATTCACGCCGGCTTGATTGCCGGCCTCGAAAACGGCACGCTTCGCCCCGTAGTCGGCAAGGAGTTACCCCTCGCCGAGGCGGCACGCGCCCACAAAGAAATCCTCGAGGCCGGGGCCGCAGGGAAAATCGTTCTCCTACCGTAACGGCTTTCTGTCAGCTCCGGCCGAATCTAGCGCTTTGCCTGGTAGCCACGCCGTCTTATAATCGTTGTCTACCGATGTCGGCGCGAGGGGCCCCGCGTGGACTTTGGGTCAGCTCAGTGACGTGAACCCTACACTTCTACTTACGGCATCTCTTGCGACGCAAAACCCCATCAGCCACTATTGGCACAAGATCACCGATAAGACCTTTACCGGCATCTACCACGCCAATGCCTTCGACCTGGCGATGATGATTCCTTATTTCGTCGTCCTTCTCGTCCTTGCGGTCTACGGCCTGCACCGCTATTGGCTGGTGTACGACTATTTCGCCTATTCGAAGAACCTCCCCCCGGCTCCGCCTCCGGTGGCCGATTATCCTCGCGTCACCGTTCAATTGCCCATCTTCAACGAGCGCTACGTCATTGAGCGTCTCGTCGAAGCTGTGTCGCGCTTCGACTACCCACCTGAGCTGCTCGACGTGCAGGTGCTGGACGACTCCACCGATGAGACCTGCGATGTCGCTCGAGCCTGTGTGGAGCGCCACGCCGCACAGGGCATGCCAATCGTTCACCTCCATCGCCTCAACCGCGAAGGCTACAAAGCCGGCGCTCTGGAAAACGGCTTGAAAACCGCCCAGGGCGAATTCGTTGCCATCTTCGACGCCGACTTTCTCCCCGAACCCGATTTTCTGCTGCGCACCATTCCCTACTTCATGAATCCGCAAGGCGGCAGTAAAATCGGCATGGTGCAGACGCGCTGGACCTATCTCAACAGCGACTACTCCCTGCTCACTAACGTTGAGACCATCCTTCTCGACGGTCATTTCGTGGTTGAGCACGGTGCGCGTTCTCGCCGGGGCACTTTTTTCAATTTCAACGGGACCGCCGGGGTCTGGCGCCGCAAAGCTATCGATGATGCCGGCGGCTGGGAGCACGACACACTCACTGAAGACACCGATCTCTCGTATCGCTCGCAACTCAAAGGCTGGAGGTTTCTCTACCTCCCGCAAATCGAATGTGCTTCCGAACTCCCTGTGGACATGAACGGTTTCAAAGCCCAACAAGCGCGCTGGGCCAAGGGCCTGATGCAAACCGCAAAAAAAATCCTCCCAAGAGTTTGGAAATCCGACGCGCCCTGGCACGTCAAAGCAGAAGCATTCTTCCACCTAACCGGCAACATCAGCTACCCGCTGATGATCCTGCTCTCTACCATGTTGCTGCCAGCAATGATCGTGCGCTTCTATCAGGGCTGGTTCCAGATGCTAGTGATCGACCTGCCGCTCTTTCTCGCCTCCACGTGTTCCATCTCCAGCTTCTATCTCGTGGCGCAAAGAGAGCTTCGTCCTAAGACGTGGCGGCGCACGTTTCTGTATTTGCCTTTCGTCATGGCCACGGGCATAGGAATTTCCGTGCGCAACGCACAAGCGGTGATCGAAGCGCTACTCGGCAAGAGAAGCGAATTCGCCCGCACGCCGAAATTCAATATCGAAGGCAAACAAGGAACTTTCGCAAAAAAATCGTACAAAAACAAAGCCGGCTGGATGCCCTACGCGGAAATTCTCTTAGGCTTGTACTTTTCTTCGACTGTGGTCTACGCCATCCTCAACGAAAACTATGCCACCGTGCCGTTCCTGCTGCTCTTCGTTTGGGGTTACCTCTACACTGGCGCGATGTCCCTCGGCCAAACATACTTCGCGCGTCTCCGCTTCGGCGTCAACGCCCCTGAAATGCGTCCCGCCACCTCCGGGGCGCCGGGCTTCTGATTGACTTATGCCGGCCCTAAGTGAAATGGGCGCTTCCAAGATGTCCCCAAGGGAAGCACTTCTTTGGTCTGCCAAAGATGTCTGTCGTGACATCCTCGAAGGCGCTCGAGACCCATTCGAAATCTGGCGAGATAGGCTCCGGATGCAGTGCTTTCCTGAAGAGTTGATGCCGATCTTCAATGAGATCGAAATGCAGGGCACCGGACTCCTTCCTGGAAGCGAACAGGAAGCCCTCATTCTTTCCCATGCTCGCGACAGCGTTTCCCCGGAACGGCGGCAAACCGCGTGCGCCCAGAGCGAATCGTCCGTACGTTTCTTTCAAAACGCTGGACTGCGGTTCCATGCCATCACCGCCGGGCCCAAAGACGGCCCCGTGGTGGTCTTGCTCCATGGTTTCCCGGAATTCTGGTATGGTTGGCACCGGCAAATCGAGCCGCTGGTCTCCGCGGGATTCCGAGTCGTCGTCCCCGACCAACGCGGTTACAATCTCAGCAGTAAACCCGCCGGCGTGGCAGCTTACGCTTTAACGGAACTCGTCTCCGACATCCTGGCCATCGCCGATCAACTCGGTCAGGACAAAATCTTTCTCGCCGGCCATGATTGGGGCGCCGCAGTTGCCTGGAGCACGGCCCTCTTGCATCCGCAGCGCATCGCCAAGCTCGCCGTCCTCAACGTCCCTCATCCTGCGGTGATGCGCAAATTCCTCAGCACGCATCCGCGTCAATTCTTCCGCAGTTGGTACATGTTTTTCTTCCAACTCCCCTGGCTGCCGGAAGCGCTTTTCTCCACCTTCAACTTCCGCCTTGGCGCGCGCGCGCTTCTCCACTCCAGCCGCCCGGGCACCTTCTCTGCTGAAGACCTCGCCCAATATCGGGGCGCCTGGTCTCAGCCCGGCGCTCTGACTGGCATGATCAACTGGTATCGCGCCCTCTTCCGCACTGGCGTCAAATTTCAGGACAAAAACGTCCGCGTCCCCACCCGCATCCTGTGGGGCGAGCGCGACGACTTTCTCCTGTCTGAAATGGCTCACGAAAGCCTGCGCTATTGCACCAGCGCTGAGCTCTTCACCTTTGCCAACGCCACGCACTGGCTGCAGCACGAGGAACCTGATCGAGTCTCGCAGATACTCGCGGACTTCTTTCGCGCTTGAACCGCGCGGCATGCTGGTCGTTTGTTGCTCCGGGCATTCAGGTGTTGCCGCGCGGGTAATTCCGGGTCGGCAGCGCAGGTGCAGCGGGACGCACGATCCGCCCCTATGGCCATTCAATCCTCACTGGCGGGTTAACCAGATATTTCGAAAGGCCGGACGTTTCAGTTACAATCGCCCGGCTGTGAGTGGCGCGCCCGCGAACTCACGTGCCCGGTGGGCGCAACAATCAAATGGTGGTTTCGAGGTGCGCGAATGAGTGGTCGCTTGTGGCCGGTGCGGTCGCCTGGTTTGCTGAATTCCGCAAGACGGGCGCTCCGCGGATTGCTCTGTGTGGTTTGCTGCGCAGCCGGCGTGCAAGCCCAGGAGCGCCGCGAGCGCGAGCCCAACAGCGTCTACGCCGAACGCCGTGCAAAGCTTGGCGTGCAAGTCGATGGGCCAATCATCCTCTGGGGTTTCACGGGCCGGGAGGAAGTTTCACAGGCCTACGTTTTTGCCCAGGAGGAGAATTTCTACTACCTCACCGGTCACAATGAAGAAGGCGCCGGCTTGATTATCCTCCCCGCGGGGCAGAAGGGCGACGTCGCCAGCGTTTTGCGCGAAACTCTTTTTCTCCCGGCAAAGAATCCGCAGAAAGAAAAATGGAATGGCGTCCGCATGTCATCCTCGGACCCGGGCATCGAAGCGCGCACTGGCTTTGTTGTCGTAAAACCGTTCGAGAGCGACTTCCGCTCCGTTGTGGAGAATCTTGCGAAGACATTTCCGAATTTCTATACCATCCTTCCCTATCAAAAAGAACTCGGCGGTTACCCGCACGAGAAAGCCGTTGTCGATTGGCTACAACTTGCTGCACCGCAGGCCAAGCTGAAGGACATTCGCACGCAGATCAATACCCTGCGCCAGATCAAGTCACCCGGGGAAATCGCCTTTCTGAAACAAGCGATTGACCTGTCGGTGGACTCCCACCTTGAAGCGATGAGGTTGATGCGCCCCGGCCTCTACGAATATCAGGTGGCGGCAAAAATGGTCGAAGTCCACGCCTGGGGCGGTTCAGAACAGGAGGGTTACGCCCCGATTGTTGGCGCCGGCCCGAACTCCACCGCGCTGCACTACGACAGGCTCTCGCGCAAGATCGAAGACGGCGACATCGTCGTTCTCGACGTTGGCGCGCAATACTCCGGCTACTCCTCGGACATCACCCGCACGCTGCCCGCCAACGGCAAGTTCACGCCGCGCCAGCGCGAAATCTATGACATCGTTCTCGGAGCGCAAAACGCGGCCCTCGCCGCTCTAAAGCCCGGAATGGACTTCTGTATCAAGGGCGACAAGAGCGTCCACAAAATTGCCTACAATTACATAAATTCCCACGGCAAGGATCTCCACGATAAGCCACTCGGCACCTATTTCATTCACGGCCTCGGCCATCATATCGGCCTCGATGTTCACGACCCGGGCGAATACTGCACCCCTTTCCAGCCCGGCATGGTCATCACCATTGAGCCAGGCATCTACATCCCCGAAGAGAATCTTGGCGTGCGCATCGAAGACGACGTCCTCATCACCGAAACCGGCCACAGGCTGCTCAGCGAACGCCTCCCCCGAGATCCGGGTGAAATCGAAAAGATCATGGCGGGAGCCGCGCCGGCACGCGCAAAAACAGAAAAAGGCGAGGCCCGAAACGTTTCGTCAGCGGAAACATCCACCGACGGCAGTGTGATCCGGAGCTTGATTGAGAACTATGCGAAATCGGTTGATGCCGCAGACACCGCTCTCGCTGCTGAGGTCTGGTCGGATTCGTCGGATGTCTCCTTCCTCCACCCGTTGGGTCACGAGCACGGTTTCGAGCAAATCAAGCAAAATGTTTACATGCGTTTGATGGGCGATACCTTCTCGGAACGCAAACTGACGGTTCATGACATTTCCCTTCATGTTTACGGGGACGCAGCCTGGGTCGAATTCTATTGGGATTTCGCTGCCAAGTTCAGAGAAGATGGCTCTCCCCTGACGACCCACGGTGGGGAAACACAGCTCTATCGCAGGGAACAAGGTCGATGGCGCTTGGTTCACGTCCACTATTCCGGAATGCCGGTAACGGCAGAAGGCCAAGGTTTCTGAGCGGAGGGAACATTTCTGATGCAAGCGGGCTCACCGCAGCGAGGCAGGGGTTTCGGAACATTGATAGCTCACAGACGGCAGGACCTTGACTCAGAGCGGTTTTTTCCTCTTCCTTGACGTTTCTCCTCAGGTGCCCTATTTTCGCATTCGTAAGTACAGCTTGTCTTTTAGCATGTCTTGTGTAAATATATATACAAGATGAAGATCGCACCCAAAGGACCTCTCGCCTCGCGTTTGCGTCAGCATAAGTTTGCACTCCTCCGTCAATTCCCCATCCCGGACGACCTGCTTCCCGGCTCCTTGGTCCTCAACTACACCCGCTGTGGGAAGCCCTCTTGCCACTGTGCGAAAGGCAAAGGCCATGCGGCCTGGTCGCTGGTCTTCATGGCCGGCGGAAAAAGACACGCCCAGCGCATCCCCAAAGAATGGGTCGAGGAAGTCCAGAAGCAGGTCGATGCCGGCCGTAAATTTCAGGATGCCGTGCGCGAGGTGCTCGCCGCTAACGCGCGACTGTTGGTATTGGCGCGTAAACAACGCCATCGATGAAAGGTCCCACCCCACGCCGCCTCTGGACGTACGTCACGCGGTGCCTGGGTTTGCAGTCTTATTTCCGATCTCCCGGAGATGGTCGGCTCCAACCACAAATTCCTGCCAAAGCTTTGCTCTGGTCTCTGCTGATCGGCCAAGTCCTGCGCGCCTCGAGTTTCCTGGCCGTCGAAAGGCTGGTGCGCTCCTCCGCCCGTCGCGCGCTTGCGGTGAGTACATCATTCAGTGATGATGCTCTCGACTACTTCACCGAACGTTTAGATCCGACTCCCACACGGGCCGCCTTGGCGCGCGTCCTTCACCAGGCCAAGCGCAACAAGGCATTCGAAACCAGCGGCGGGATCGGCTTGGCCGTGGATGGAACCACCGTCGGACGGTGCGCTAGCTGTACTTGTCTGCTTTGCCGTCCCCACCGCAATGCCGAGAAGGAGATCGTGGGCTATCGGCACCACTTGGTCCTGACCAGCGTGGTGGGGACGGGGTTGTCTCTCCCTTTTGACGTTGAACCATATGGACCGGGCGACAGCGAATACGCTGCCGGGCAGCGTCTGCTGCGCCGCGCTATGGAGCTGCTGGGCGTCCGTTTCGCCGCCTACGTCGTCGTGGACGGGGAATTCGCCACCGCTCCTTTTCTACATACCGCTGGCGATCTCGGCTTGCCAATTGTGGCTCGCCTGAAAGCCAACTTGCCCGAGTTGTTGGCCGCGGCAGAGAAACGTTTTCGTTCCCAGGCTCCCAAACTCACCTTCCATGACGGGCCCGATCGCGTCCAGCTTTGGGATGCCGACGACTTCGACCCGTGGGAAGCTCTGCGCTGGGAAACCGTACGTGTCCTGTTCTACCGTCAGCAGAAACCGGACGGTGAGATCATTGAAGCGTTCTGGCTCACCGATTCCCCGATCGCAGAAGTCAGCAGTCGCGTGCTGTATCACCGAGCCAAGAGCCGTTGGGAGATCGAGAATCAAGGGTTTAATGACGCCAAGAACCGCCATGGACTCGGGCATATCTGCCATCATCACCCGAACAGCTTGTTGATCACTTGGCTGCTCACCAGCTTGGCGCTGACCATCGAGCGGCTGTACCGCTTGCGTTATCTGCGTCGCGGCACCCATCCCATGCGCACCGCCGCGGATTTTGTTTATATGCTTTGGCTCAGCCTGTCGCGGCCCGCAGCGGCCGATACCAGTTGACCCACAGGTTCTTCGCGCCCCTCACCAGACGCACTGTCGCTACTCTCGCAGCCGCGCTCCCCCGCCAGGGCTTCCGCCCCGAGGATTCTGTCACTCGAAAATAGGCGCTTGTGGCTCGCGACTCTGGAAAGCTGACCAGGCCCGTCAATGTTGGCTCGCATCTCGATCGCGCTGCCAAACTTACGAAACGCCTGACTGCCCGGTCGGTCTATTGCCCTGAGCGGAACAGCCTGCTATATTCCCGGCATTCCAGCCCCAACTTAGGGATTTTGCGCGTGGTCGAGAGTCAGGCCCGTGTCCTCGGGAGCAATCTCCAGCCGCTGCATCCTCGCACGGTATCCGCGTTTCTAAAGCTCTAGAAAGAAAGGCACGTTGCCATGAAAAGAAAGCTAGCATACCTCTTCGCGTTGGCTGTCGGTCTCTTCTCGGCCCTCGTGTGGCCGGCCACGGCTTGGCCGGCCCGCGGCGCCCGGCTGGTCGTGGATGACGACAAAGTCGAGTGTCCCAGTGCGGGGTTCGCTCATATCCAGGACGCTATCGAGGCCGCTTCTCCCGGCGACGAGATTCACATTTGCAAGGGTAGCTACGTCGAGCAGGTTAAGATCGGCAAGCCGCTCACCATCGATGCCGACAACGGCGCCATCCTCATGCCCTCCGCCATGCAGGCGAACACAACCAGCCTGTTCGACGCTGCTCCCATCGCCACCGCGCTGCTTGTGGCGGGCACAAACGGTGTCTCTATCTCCGGGCTAACCGTGGATGGCGCCAACAACGGCATCTCCCAGTGCACGCCAGACCTCATCGGCATTTCGTTCCAAAATGCCTCCGGCGCACTCGCTCGCATGACGGTCCGCAATTTCAAGCTCGCTGCGTCACTCAATGGCTGCCAGAGCGGCACTGGCATTTTCGTCCAAAGCGGCAACGGTGGCGTCTCGAAAGTCGAAATCGACGATTGCACAGTTCACGACTTTCAGAAGAACGGCATCACTGCCGATGAAAAGGGCACCACCACGGTCATTCGTCGGAATGTTGTCACGGGCATCGGCCCAGCCACCGGTGCGGTGCAGAATGGCATTCAGATTGGCTTTGGCGCCGCGGGATCGATTCTCGAAAACGTGGTGACCAACAACGTCTGGGCGCCGTGTACCGCCATCGCCGCCTGCACCGCTGTCGCCACTAACATTCTCGTCACCCAGTCGGACGGCGTGGAGGTGTCCGGCAACACTGCCGGCATCAGCCAGGTGGACATCTTCATTCACGGCAACAATGCTGCGATCGAGAGCAACGAAACTTTCGCTACCGTCGTTTTCGATGACATCCGCGTGCAGGGCGATCAGTCCCGCGTCCGTCGGAATCATGTTCTCAACGGCGCTGAGTCCGGCATCTTCCTCTCCGGCAACAACAACGTCGTTACAGAAAACGTGATCACCGAGGCCGCCATCGGCATCCTCAAAGAGACCGGTTCCTCCGGAAACATCATCACCGGAAACCGGTTCTTCAATACGCCCGTGGCGGTTCAAGATCCTCAATTCATCAACCTAGCGAAACTCATTTCGCCCAAGCGCTGAACAACTGCTCTGGCTTCTCGAGTTCTCAGGAGCGTTGCGCCATTCCCGGCGACCGTTGCGCGTTTCCGGTCATGGATTAGCTATAATTGACGCGCTTGGGAAATGTTTATGAAGAGAATCTGCCTTGCGCTGCTTGGCGGTTTGCTGGGAATCCTTCTACTGGGGGATGGGAAGAGCCATCCCTTCCCAGGTGAACGAACAAGCGGAATGCCCTCCGGCTCCTAACACCGAAGGGTAGTTGCAGGGTCGTGAGTCTGATCGCTTCCCCCGGGAGGAGATGCTCACCTTTCTCTGAACCAAAGGCATCTGGGGATACCTCCGGCGACCATCCAAGGGGTTATTATCGAGAACAAGTCCGAGAGGTGGAGGAGGGCGGGTGGTGAGTAATTTTTGCGGCCTAGTACTAGCGGGCAAATACAGGCAACGAGTGGGAGGCCGTGACAAACCTAATTGTTTCTTAGATTTGGAGCCGTTCTCGGGAAGTTGCGGTTGGTTGGATAAATGCAGTTCGTTTTGACCACCCGGGGTTGGTGAAGGGGGAAGCATGTTCAATAGACGCAGTGAAGCCATGGTAAATGGGAAGGTGTTCCGGCCGACGAGGTTTGTCCCCGTTCTGGCATTGATCCTCTTGCTCTCCGCGGCAGACAGTTATGCCGACAATCGAGTGATGGGGGAAGTGCAGTTTGAAGGCGCGAGCAGAGTGGAGAGGGACTCGGGGGTCTGGATCGATGGACAGTATGTAGGCTATCTGAAAGAGCTAAGAGGCGACAAGAAAGTGATGCTGCTGCCTGGAGAGCACGAAATCAACGTCCGGCAGGCGGGTCTTGAGGACTTTGTTCGCAAGATTGTGGTCGAACCTGGTCGAAAACAAACGGTGCACGTGGCCATGCAAAAAAGCGTGGGATGGCAGACACCATCGACAACTGCGACGTTGAAGCTGACGGTACAGCCCAATCGAGCCGCCGTGTTTCTTGACGAATGGTATGTAGGACATGTGGGCGAATTTGGCGGGAAGTTTCATTCGCTGCTGATCGCGGCGGGAAAGCATCGCATTAAGATTGAATTGCCGGGCTACCGAACGTTCGAGACCGAAGTAAACCTATTGGCAGGACAGAAATCGGAAGTAAAGACAGAGCTCGTGAAGGGCAGCATCGAACAGAACGATGCAATGATTAAGCAGAGTGCCCGGCAAGCCGCATCAAACCCGCGTTAACTGAATCGCATCGAGCCGGTAGACGAACGGCTGACCCGAAGTCCAGTTGGCGTCAGTAAGCTAAACGATCACCTTAGCCAAGTAGTTCGTTTTCAAGCTTGCCGAAAACGGAAGACGCCCAGTGCCGCCGAAGGGAATTCCCAGGCCGCGACTGGTATCCACTATTCCCGCGGCGGGACCGATGAAAATGGCCGGTGTCTTGCTTGAAGTTCCGTCGTCGCGGCGAGAATCAAAGCGACCGAAAACGATAACACCATGGCAGACGTGAAAATTCGCAAGGCCGGCTCCTGTGCCGGGGAAAAGCAAGCCAGGCCTGCGTTCAAGAATTCGCGAGGTGTCCAGTTCGGCGTGAAGGTTCCTCAGACCTTCGTCTCGTTGAAGCGAAACTCCGCGCACTTTAATCCGTGACACTTAGTGCGTCCGGACATCACTTCCGGCGCTAAATACCTGGAATTCTCTGATATGCGCTTCTGAGGAAGAGGCAAGGATGTTCAGCCGGATACGGGAAGCGGTTATGGGTCCGAAATGGTCGATGCGCTTGTGACCGATTGCGTTACCTTCAACAAGTGAGCTCCAATCCTTGCCAGTCCACGCCTCGATCCGGAAGTGCTCCACGTGCTGCCCATCGTTCAGCCATTCCATGACCAACGCGTGGTCAAATGTTAGTGGCTTGGCGAAATTGGCTTCGAGAACGGCATGATGCGAGCCGGCCGGCGCCGACCAGAACGTCTCGGGATCGCCGTCTAGCGCCGCCTCGATCGCCCCTTGGCCGCGAATATGCTCCTTGGCTATCAGATTTCTCCCGTAGCGTTGGCGAATGGCTGCGCCAAATTGTTCTAGGCGATTCACATCTGCTTCGGGCAGCATCCCACGCCGGTCGGGAGACAGGCCTAACATCAACTGGCCGCCTCGGCCGATGGTTTCTTCATAGGTTGACACCAGCTCCGCCACTGACTTGAGTGTGGCTTCATCGTTGGGGTGCCAGAACCAGTGGTTCTTGTGAAGCGGAGTGTCTGCTTCAACCGGCCGCCAGCGAAGATATCCGTGCCGGTCGAGTACGTTCCAGTTTTCGTAAGGAATAGTTCCATCCTCATTCCCAGCCCAGCGGATGTCTCCATATTCAAATAGAGCGGCGTCGGCGAATACCAGCGTGTTCGGCTGGGAGATGCGAAGAGTATCGATAATGCGAGGAAAATTATAGACGTGGCCTTCACTGCCAGCTCCGTCCAGCCAGAATTCCACCAGGTCCCCGTAGTTGGCGGTTAGTTCGGACAATTCCGCGATGTAGTAATCATCATACTTAGCGGAATTCTTGTATGACGGCTCGTGACGGTCCCAAGGAGAAAGATAAACGCCGAATTTCAAATCGAACTTTCGGGCCGCATGTGACACTCGCCGCACCACATCGTCTTGCCCGTTCTCCCAGGGGCTGCTCTTCACGCTGTAGTCGGTTTGCCCGGTCGGCCATAGGCAGAAACCATCGTGGTGCTTCGCTACCAAGACCACATACTTCGCACCTGCGGCCTTGATCGCCCGCATCCACTGCTCAGGATCAAACTGTGAGGGAGCAAATACTTTGGGACTGGCCGTACCGTCTCCCCACTCGCGATCCAAGAAGGTGTTTGTACCGAAGTGGATGAGCACACCAAACTCGAGATCTTGCCAGGCCACTTGCTGAGGCGAGGGCTTGATATCCGTAAAGTTCTGCGCATGCCCAGCCGATCCCGCAAGAATGAAGATGAGCATCACTGCAACCATGGGGATACGATTTGAAGCGCCCACTAAACCCTCACTTAACGCCAAAGTTCCCGCAAGCGGAGGGCGTCAGTCTATCTCCTGGAATCGCCAGCTTCTGCCCTCCTCCAAAGAACGCGAACTGGGCATGCTCGTTCGCAAAGAGCCGTGAACCTAGATTTGCGGCCACATGGCCGGCGATCCCCAGCGATGGCTGGGCGGCCTCGCCGCTGCCGTGAGACAGTTTGACTGTGCGCGTCCCCTAGCGACCGGCACGATTCAAACGAGCGAATGAGCCTGGACGCTGCCACCCTATACGAAACACCCTTCTCGCTAACTTCGCGGGACTTAGTTAGGCGCCGCCGATCCTCGGACATGCGCTCACACCGGACACACCGCTACGACAACCATCCCGAAAATCCAGTTCTGCTACCTCCCGACGTATTTCCATCTTGG
>Ga0137362_10002552_pt1 | contig 11890 bp, 7 predicted proteins | sample MadtaG_2_FD_104801 | JGI IMG/M metagenome (GOLD analysis project Ga0137362, IMG submission 104801) | Vadose zone soil microbial communities from Angelo Coast Range Reserve, California, USA - Mad1_100_16 metaG | ecosystem: Environmental > Terrestrial > Soil > Vadose zone | place: USA: California... | reverse complement strand
GAGGAGGCGAGAATACCGGTCACATTGCAGATTGTCCCATCTCCCATTTTGACGACGCCATACGCGCAACCCTCTGCCGTGCGCCAGTTGGTAACAAGCCTGCCGTCGTCCGCGACGAAAAAGCCCGTTCCCGTCCGCAGCAGCTTGCCCGATGCGTCGAAAACGGTGACCAAAATTATGGCCGGGCGGACGCTGCTTGCCAGTGTTGCCAAACCAGGCGCCTGGCCTTCCGACGGCTGACTCGGGAGCGGTGACGGAGTCGGCAACTGAGCTGGGCTGGTCAGGCTTGACGTTGCCGGCGGCTGTTCGGGGGATGGTTCGCCGACCATTTGATATCTGGGCTTTGGCTTGCAGGCAGTCATCGCAAAAACGGCCACGCAAAACAAACATCCACACGCGAGTCGAAAATATTTCATTTGTCTCCTGCGAAGATAGCGCCGGGGCTTTATCCGACATCCAATCATGGCAACAAAATTGGCGATCTGTCACGCCAATTAGTCACCGCGCTGGTGCCCGCCTGATGAAGTAAAACTCCCTGACCTGCGTCGCTTGTTTAGGCGGCGCAAAATTCAGCGCCGTTTAAAGTACTGCACCGCTCTTTCGTGTTTCTTGGCCGCCGCGCGTGTCTTAAAGGTGCCGAGATTCCTTCGCTTGCGGGTCTTCGGATTCTTCTTCCGAGAATATAATCGATAGCCGCCGGACTTAAGTTTCCTGATCACGTGGAATTTTCTTTCACTAACCAAAAATCTGTCTTCCATCAACGAGCCGACTTACGCACGAGAATAAAAAGCGCGGCCAGCAGAACCAAATCGAGCGCGAGATGGGTGGAGAAGCTCCAGTTTTTGCTGGCGTGACCGAAGCATCCGCAGGTGATATCGAGGCCACGGACTTTTGCGGCGACGGTGGCGACAATGAAGACGCAGATGAGCGCGATTAAGATCGACAATCCCCCGAGATAAAGACGCCGCGCGATCAGCGCGAGTCCGCAGAAAATTTCCAGCCAGGGCAAATGAAACGCGAGCCAGACACCGATCGCCCACGGCAGAATCTTGTAATTATCGATGTCATCGGCAAAACGAATCGGATCAAGCGCTTTGATCGCACCGGCGTAGATAAAAACAGCGGCAACAATTAAATCGACAGCGCGCCAGATAAATTTCATTTGTCAAAGAAAACGTCCAACGTTCAACTTTCAACGTTCAATTGCCTGAGCAGACAGCCTTTGACGTTGGATGTTCGATGTTAAGCGGTCGACGTTTGCTTCATTTCTTCGTCTTGAGCCATTCTTCCCAGCCGCCTTGGAGCACGAAAACGTTTTTGAGCTGCGCTTGATCGCGCAATCGTTTCGCCACTTCGCGACTCGCATTGCAACTTTGGCTGCTGCAATAAACGACGATACGTTTCTCCGGCGACCAATTTTGGAGAAATTGCGGCAGCAATTCGTTCCAGCGGTCTTCGTTCAACAAAATCGCGCCGGGAACGTGATCCCGCTCAAATTCCGCATCCGGTCGCGCATCGACCCAGATCGCGTTCTCGGCCCACGCCTGCGCTTGCGCGACGGTGACCGATTCCGAAGCGGGAATGGGCGATTGCCAAGAAACTTTCCCGCGAAAATAAACCGCCTGTCCGATTGCCGGTAGAAAGGCCAGCGCGATAAGCAGCAGCGCCTGTTTAATCGCGCGCGACTTCACCATTATCGCGCAACGGAAGCTGGAGTTGGCGCTGGGCCGGCGGTGACGATTGCGGTTGCGTAAGAGATCTTTGGCGAATTTTCAGATTGAATCGTGATCGTAGTCCCGGCCGCTTTCGCTGTTTGCGCCGGTTGCACGTCGATCTTGAACTCACCGCTGCCGGTTTGCTCGACTTTCGTTTGGAAAACTGGATTCGAAGACGTCACCTTGAGCGATTTGACGGGAAACTCTTTTGCCGCTTTCACGGTGATTGTTTTCGGCTTCGGTTCTTCGCCGCCTTGCCAATAAAGAACCGCGGGCTGAATTTCGAGCAACTGCGGGATGGTGGTCTTGAGCGTGAGAACGGCCGTAGCATGCGCCGGGTCGGGATCGTCCGTCTGCACCGTCACGGTTTTAACTTGCAGACCGGTGCGGTCGCCAATGTTGAACGTGGCGGTGATCTCACCCTTCTCGCCAGGCGCGACCTGGTCTTTTTGTGTTTGCGCCGTTGTGCATCCGCACGAGGCATGCACCGATTTAAAATGAACCGGCGTGTTGCCGACGTTTTCGTATTTGAAATGGCCGACCGCTTGCTTGTCGCCAATCGCGGGATGCAAATCGATCTGTGTTTGTTCCCATTTCAATTCCGCGCGCGCGGCGGTGGCGAGAAAGATCAAGAGTGTGAAAGCGAGAATGTGGGTTTTCATTTTTTCGAATACGAATCTTAACATAATCCGCGACCGCGTCACGCGAAGAACAACGCAGCGCGGAATCAATTAAGCCCGTAAACTTCCACCAGGGCGATGCCGATCGTGTTGTTCGTGCCGCGCACGATCGCAGTGTAATTCCCTGGCGCTAGCGTCGCGACGATGGCGCTCTCAAGATCATCGGTAGGCGCTAGACCGGTGGCTTCAATCTCAGTCTGTTGGCTGTCTTTCCAGTTGTCGTTAAAGGCGATGACCGCGCCATTTCCATTATGCAGCTCTAGGGTCGGATCGGCCAACGGATTGGTAATGCCATACTGGGCCAGGGAGGGACCAATTGCGCGCACGACCACTTTGTCAGAGTCCGGCCCGGTAATGATAAGGCCTCCGATCATGACGTTGTCTCCGGTCTGCACCAGTGCGCGGGTGGAGATGTTGCCCAGCTTGGAAACAACCGTGCGGTCCAAATCGAAGCCTTCCACCAGCGCAATGCCGGTTCCGTTATTGACCCCGCGCACAATCGCCGTGTACGCACCCGGATTTAAGCTCGTCAGGATCGCTGACTCTAAGTTGTCAATCGGGGCGAGGCCGCTGTCGATAATCGCTTGTTTGTTCGGCGCATCCATCCAGTTGTCGTTGGAAGCGATGACCGCGGCGGTGTGATCGTGCAGCTCCAGCGTCGGATCTTGCAACGGATTGGTAATGCCATAATTCACCAGGCTAGGCCCAATTGCGCGCACGATCACTTTCTTCTGTCCGCTGCCGGTAATGATAAGGCCGCCGATCATAACATTGTCGCCGGTCTGAACAAACGCGCGCGTCGAGATGTTGGCCAGCGTCACTGGAATCGTAGCTCCAAATTCGAACGCCCCAATGTCAGGCGCGTTCTGACGGACATAGCCGCGCTGATCGCGCGGCGGAGAGTTGGGATCGCCCGTGTTTATGGCGGGGCTATTGGACAAGAGCGCGATGGTTTGAGTGGGGCCGCCGTTATTTTGCAAGCCATTTGGATCAAGCTTGGGATCGAGTGGCGAATTGGTGCCTCCTTTGTGATCGGTAGCAGTATTAAACCCGTTGTTCTGGTCAATCCCGACCACGTTGAACCCTTGGGAGGTAAAAGTTCCCCAAACGTCAGGACCTGATCCAGCTGCTGTGTTCAAGGCGATGACGCTGCTTTTGACGTTGAACGGCCCTGAGCCGTTGTTGTTTAGTCCGCCGCCAATGCTCGACGCGGAGTTATTGCTGATCGTGCAGGTACCGAGATTAATCGTGCCAGTGCTGTCGTTCCAAATACCACCGCCAAAGCCTGGATAGGGCAGGTCCGGAGTATGGTTTCCGCTGAGCGTGCTATTGATGAGAGTCACCGTGCCCGAGCCATTCCAGACGCCGCCACCGTAGGTAGCCTCGTTACCGCTGAATGTGCTATCGTCAACATTCACGGTACCATTGCTACAGAAGATGCCGCCACCACGTCCTGAACCGGCACTGTTATTCCTGATCGTGCTGTTGGTGATAGTCACCGTACCCAAAAAGCTGATCGAAATGCCACCGCCGTCTTGAGTGCTGATGTTTCCAGTAAGCGTGCTATTCAGAATATTCAATGTGCCTTGAGCGTTGAGGTTCACAATTCCGCCGCCATTACCCCTTGCTATATTATCTTTGATTGTGCAGTTGGTGACGCTCAGTCTGCCCATATTGTTGAAAATTCCCCCGCCGCCGCCGTAGTCTGGTTGGTTAGTGAAATTATCGCTGATCGTGCTGTTAGTCACGTTCACTTGCCCGCTGCTATTGTTATAAATCGCGCCCCCGCCGTACGTCCCCTGGTTATCGCCGATAGTGCTGTTAGTGACATTTACCGTCCCGGTGCTGTTGTTGTAAATGGCGCCGCCGATGCCAGCAAAATTACCACTGAGTGTGCAGTTGGTGACGTTCACTGCGCCCGTGCTGTTGTTGTAAATGCCGCCGCCGACGCCGCTGCCAGCGCCGTTATCACTAAGTGTACAGCTGATGACATTCACCGTGGCGGTGCTGAAGTTTTGAATGGCCCCGCCGTTGCCTGTCGGAATGCCGAATTTGCTAATCGTCAGACCGGACACCGTCAACGTACCAGTGGTCGTCACATTGAAGATGCGGTAACCGCCACCCGTATTAGGTCGCGTGACCGTTAGCACGTTCGCGCCAGGGCCGGCTATCGTGATGTTCGTGCTCAAATCAGGCAGCGCCATGTTCAGGTTGATGCTGTACCTGCCGGTTGATGGATCATAGCCGGGATCAGATGTGGGAATGGAGAACTGGATGGTGTCATCGGTGCCGCCGGTGTTGTTGGCTGCCTCGATCGCCGCCCGCAAAGTGCAATGCCGCGTGCCGTCGTCGCAAACGGTACCGCCCGGAGGCACGATATCGCCGTCGCCCGTGCTCGTGACCACGAATAGAAATCCCACCGGCGGCGGAATAATTGCCGGACTGCCGGGGAGTGCGCTCGGTTGCCGGCCACTCGGCTGAGGCGGGCTGCCCTGTAGCATTTGAAATCCGACCACTGGCAGCACCAGTAGACCGGTTCCAACCAGAGAACGAAATAATATGCGCCGTTTCACGGTGCGCCGGGTCTCGTTATTAACGAAACGCGTATGTGCCGTCAAGGCTCAATTTACGGATGCGGCCCCTATTTGCGAAGCTGCAAGTCTAAACGCGACGCGCTAGTTCAGCCCGAAAACCTCAACGAGTGCGACGCCCGTCGTGTTGTTTACGCCGCGTACGATCGCGGTGTAATTCCCCAGCGGGAGCGTTCGCACAATTGCCGATTCAAGATCATTTGATGGCGCAAGACCGGTCGCTTCGATTTCCGCTTGCTGTGTATCTTTCCAGTTATCATTGGAAACGATGAGTGCGCCATTGGCGTCGTGCAACTCGAGGAAGGGATTTTGTAATGCATTGGTAATACCAAAATTTACCAGGCTCGGTCCGATCGCACGCACGATCACGTTTTCCGAATCGGGTCCGCTCACAATTAAGCCACCAATCATGACATTGTCTCCGGTTTGCACAAAGGCACGCGTGGAAAGGTTGCCCAGCTTGGACCCGGCGGTGAGATCGAGATCGAACGCTTCTACTAGCCCGATTCCAGTACCGTTGCTCACCCCGCGCACAATTGCGGTGTAAGCACCGGGATCGAGACTCGTCAGAATGGCCGATTCGAGGTTATTGCTCGGGGCGAGGCCGCTGTCGATGATCGCTTGTTTGTTGGGCGCATCCATCCAGTTGTCATTGAAAGCGATTACTGCGCCGGTGTGATCGTGCAGCTCCAGCGTCGGATCTTGCAGCGGATTGGTAATGCCATGATTGACCAGGCTGGGCCCAATCGCGCGCACGATCACTTTCTTCTGTCCCCCGCCCGTAATGATAAAGCCGCCGATCATGACATTGTCACTCGTCCGCACAAAGGCGCGCGTGGAAATATTTGCCAGTGTGACCGGGATCGTTCCGCCGAACTCAAATGCGCCCATGTCGCATCCGCCACTGCGTAGATAGCCGCGCTGATCGGTCGTAAGAGGCACGCCGAGGTCGTCGGTGCAGCCAGCGGGTGCGCCGGCGTCAATCGCGGGACTGCCGGTCAGCAGCGCACGGGTTTGCGTTGATCCGCCGTTGTTTTGCAGCGGGCCCAGGAGCGGGTCCTGACCGGTAATGTTTCCGCCCTGCGGTCCGCTGATGTAGAAGTTCGTGGTGGTTCTGATCAGATTATACCCGAGATTGCCCGTCACGGCGCCGGGTGTGAAATTAACGTTGTCGTGGGTAGTAAAGCCATCGTCAAGCGTGTCCTGCGTGATCCCATTGCCACGCGCGTTGTTTGCGATCAACGAATTCCGAGCGATGAACGTGTCGATGTCGCTAGCATCGGCATAGATGTACAGCCCGCCGCCTATACCGGGGCACGGGCAGTGGATAGGCAGTTGCACCCGGTTGCTTGCGACCGTCGCGTTGAGCAGTTGTGCGTGGCCGCTATACATATAGATGCCACCCCCATACAGGCTCACGGCGTTGCCGCTGAGCGTACTGTTTATGAGGGTCATGAGTGAGTCCGGGTAGATGAACCCATCGTTGTAGATGCCGCCACCATTTTCTGCGGAGTTGCCGCTCAGCGTGCTCTCCACGATGTAGGCGAAGTTCGTGTAGCCAGGATAGGCAGAGGTCTTCAGGCCGAAGATGGCGCCCCCGAACCGGCCGGCCGAGTTCGCATCCAGCGTCGTGCGCGTCATCGCAAATGGCGCGAAAGCCTCCATTGCTCCACCGTCGAACGTGACGTGATTGTCGTGCAGATGGCTGTCGAACACAGCCAACGGGACGAAGTTGCCAATGCCCCCGCCGGAAGCCGCCGTATTTGAATAAATCTCGCTGCGCAGGATAGTCCAGTGGGCGGTAGTGTTGCCATCGACATACAGGCCGCCCCCCGTTCCATCAGCCGTGTTGCTGTAGACCTGGCTGTTCTGTACGGCGAACCCGCCTAGGCTCGAGGGTAAGTGCGCGAACACGCCGCCCCCGGCGCCTACTCCACCGGATATCACCGTGTTGGCGCGCACGATGACATGGTCCAATTCGAGCGAACCGCCCTGAGAAGAGAAATTGGCATAGATACCGCCGCCATTTACTCCCGTGTTGCTGTCGACGATCACGTCACTCAGGTGCACCTGGCTGGCGCCTTCGATGTACAGACCGCCGCCCCCGAGGGCCCGAGGAGTTGGAGTGGGACTCGGCGTTGGTGTCGGCGTTGGTGTCGGTAGCGATTCGCCGTTGCGGATCGTCATCCCACTCAGAGTCACATTCTGCACCGTGGAGCGAATTTTGAAGACACGGTCGTGGGTCACTGAGCCATTGCCGTCAATGATCGTCGCGCCTGAGCCCGCGCCTTGGATTGTCATATCGTGCTTGAGGTCGAGGTCGCCAACGAGTGCATCGTCGTCGTATCCCACGCGGGTTATCAGGTACAAGCCCGATGGTACGATGATCGTATTGGGTCCCATAATAAAGTTTGCTAGCATAATTGCCGCGCGCAGCGTGCACTTGCCCGAAGGCGTGCTGGAACAAACGCCAGTCGACGGATCAGCATCTGGCTCATCGAGCGTGCTGTTCACGACGTACGTGTTGGCCGCCAGCGCGGGGCTGGCCAGCGCCACAAAAATGAGTCCTACGGCTAGTGCCGCGGCGCCCTTGGCGAATGCTTGTCGTCCAGACCGAGGCTGATCCGATTTGCTGTTGATTCGCCGCTGCACGACAACCCTGCCCGCGACGAAGTTGGCAATCAGCGCGTCCTCTTGTCAAGAACAAACGACCGATGTCAATTCAATCCGTAGACTTCCGCCAGCGCGACGCCGATCGTGTTGTTTACGCCGCGCACGATCGCGGTGTAATTTCCCGGCGCGAGGGTCTGCACAATCGCCGATTCAGCGTCATCGGAAGGCGGCAAACCGGTGGCTTCAATCTCGGCCTGTTGGCTGTCTTTCCAGTTGTCGTTAAAGGCGATGACCGCGCCATTTCCATTATGCAGCTCTAGGGTCGGATCGGCCAGCGGATTGGTAATGCCATACTGGGCCAGGGAGGGCCCAATCGCGCGCACGATCACTCTCTTCTGCTCGGCACCAGTGATGATAAAGCCGCCGATCATGACGTTGTCGCCGGTTTGCACAAAGGCGCGGGTGGAAATGTTGCCCAGCTTAGAACCAGCGGTCGGGTCCAGATCGTAGCCTTCCACCAGGGCGATGCCCGTCCCGTTGTTGACCCCGCGCACGATGGCGGTGTAATTGCCCGGACTTAAGCTCGTCAGAATCGCTGACTCTAAATTGTTGTTTGGCGCGAGTCCGCTGTCGATGATCTCTTGCCGGTTGGGCGCGTCCATCCAATTGTCGTTGAAAGCGATCACTGCGCCGTGATCGTGCAGCTCCAGCGTTGGATCTTGCAACGGATCGGTAATTCCGAAATTCACCAAACTGGGCCCAATCGCGCGCACGATCACTCTCTTTTGGCCGCTGCCGGTAATGATAAAGCCCCCGATCATGACGTTGTCGCCGGTCTGGACAAAGGCGCGCGTGGAGATATTGCCCAACAGGCCAGGGGTTGGGGCTGGCGGAGTGCCGTAGAACACATACACCGCACCCGCATCGTCAAAGTGCAGTGGATGATTCGTTACGTTGTGCATGCGCGAGCCAATGATTAGATCGGCGGTGCCATCGGCATCGAGGTCGCCGCTGCCAGCCGAAAAGCCGAATTGGTCGCCAGCTATTTCGCCGACGATGATCCATCTCGCACGATCGGAAACATCCGCCGTGCCGGATAGAGTCCCTCCAAAAACGACGAATGCGCGATTATTGAACGGGTCGCCGACAACCATTTCGGCTTTGCCATCGCCGTTCCAATCGAAGGCATACAATGTCCGCGGCGTGACGCCGGTGAATCGCGCTGCGGCCGCCGCGCCGATCGTTTGCGTTGCCACCAGCGTTCCGCCCCGCACCACATCTGTTTCGTTCGTTAGGCCGATGATGATGTCCGCTTTGCCATCGCCATCCACGTCGCCCGCCGCGAGAAAGTCGCCGGTCAAACCGGTAATGGTTGCGTTTGCCGGCGTGGAAGCGAGATCAATCGTGCCTGAGGATAAGGGCCCGTAAAAAACGTAGGCCTTTGTAGAGGAGCGCGCGATCAAATCCAATTTGCCGTCGCCGTTCACATCTCCGACAGCCACTCGACTCAAGAAGGAACCGTTCGCGGGTCCGTAAATCGTCAGGCTCGCCGGCATCGTGGCCAAATCCCACAACGCCGGTAAGCTGGCGCTGCCGAAGAAAACAAAGACCGCGCCCGCATTCGTCCGATTGCCGGGTCCCGTGGCGTTCCCTTCCGCGACGACCAGATCATCAATCGCGTCATTGTTAAGGTTTCCAGCCGCCAATGCATTCGGCTGGGCGAACGTCGTCGTCGCTTCGCCGGAGCGGAATTGCCACGTGGCCTGGTTCGTCGGGGAAAGCGTTTTGATGCCGGCCAACTCTGCGCCGCCTTGGAAAACAAAAACGGAGCCTTTGAGGGTCGGCGCTCCTAACGCGCCGATGATGAGATCGCGCGTGCCATCGCCGTTCAAGTCTGCTGTGGTCAGTGACGAGCTGATGTGCAGTTGATTGATGTAAGAGCGCACTTGCAGGCTGGGCGCAGTGTCATACAAATCAACCGTGCCGAGCCGCCGTGTGCCATTGCCGTAGAGCGCGTAAACACGGCCGCTGTCGGTGATTTGGTTATCGAAATCATCGGAATGGTTGTATGCGCCGGCGATGAGATCGGATCTGCCATCGCCGTTCACATCGGCCGCCGCGACGGAGAAGCCAATCCAGTCACTCGGACCGGTCGAGTTCATGTTCTCAACCGGGTTGCCCGGCCCGATGAGCGTGAAATCCGCTGGCTGGGTCGCGAGGTTACGTTGCACCTGGGAGGCTGTGCCGGTGAATTCGTCCGCGCCAATGTCTATTTTGTAAAAGCCGGAGGTACCGATCATCGGGCGCGGTTCGCCATCAATGTCGTGGTCCGGTGCGCCCGCGTGCGTGCCCGCATCGATGGCGGGCGAGCCGGCGTTGAGATGAAAAGTCGAATCGAGATTGGGGTTGATCACAATGTTAGTCGGATCGAGAGAAAAGCCTGCGACCGGGATCGGATAACTGTAAAAATCGTTGTAAGTGGCGGCAACCGCTGCACCACCGGTAGCACTCAACCCCGTCGTCCCAGACACACCCAAGCCCTGGATCACATTGTTGGTGGCCGTCAACGCCGCGGCAACGCGGATGCCTTGTGCCCTATTGTTCGCAAACGTGTTGTTAATCAACACGCCAGGACTATTGCCGCGCGCGGAGAGACCACCGACAGATGTATTATTGTTGAAGGCAATGTTGTTACTGATTATCGCGTTGGTAATCGTGTAGCCGCTGTCTAAGAAATCCAGCCCGCCCCCCAGGCCATAGGCCGGTGTATTCGCTGCGGCGTTATTGTCAAAGCGTGTTGAATCAATTGTGACGGTACTGTTTTCCGCGTACAACCCACCGCCATACCCCTCGTAATTTATGGCAGTCTTGTTGTTCGAGATCTGCCCGCGTTGGATCGTCACCGTACTCGTGTAAATGGCTAATCCACCGCCATCGCCAAAGAGAATGTTGCCATTGGCGGAATTACCTTGAATCAGATTGTTGGATAACGTCCCGCTACTGCCGTCGATCTGGACCCCACCACCGGACAAATAGACATAGTACTTATAACCCGCGATGTTGTTACTGATCGTGTTGCCACTCAAAGTGAAGGATGGAGAATTGGTGATGTAGATTCCGCCACCATAACCGTAGCCACCGCCAAACCCGAGGGCAGAAGCGGCGTTCGCCTTGTTGTTTGTTACAGTGTTGCCGGTCATATTCACCGGCGCGCCAGAAACGTAGACTCCGCCGCCGTAAGCCGTCGGTGGCGGGCTAGGAGTAGGTGACGGAACGGCAACCGCGGCGGAATTGCCGTCAATCGTGTTGTTGGTCAGGGTGACGGGTCCGCCGCCGTCGATTGCGACGCCGCCACCGTTACCGTACTTATCGTTGATGGCATTGTTTGCGATGACATTGCCGCTGAGTGTTGCCTGGGTGCTTTCCAATTCAACGCCGCCCCCGTTCCCACCCGAACCGGCGGGAATCTCATTACTCTCGATCCGATTATTCTGAATAATCGGTGCTCCGCGCTGGACCCAGATGCCACCGCCGAGCAAATAGCCCATGTTGCCGGTGATGATGTTGTTGCTGATCGTCGCATCGCTGTCGTGCATGGAGATTCCGCCGCCGTGATTGCCGCCGCCGCCGCCCGTGATGGTAAAGCCGTTAATCGTCGGCGCGACCTGCGATGTTTGTCCGTTTATTCCAACGATGGATATGACTGACTGACTGCTGGTGAAGGGACGAATGATTGTCACATTCGCCGAGGGATTCTGATTGGTGAAATCAGCACACGTATAGCCGCCGCGGATGATGACGGTTTTGGTGATGTAGAGATTGTACTGCGTTGCACTCACTATTTTCGCCTCGGTGTACGCGGCGGCGGCAACCTTGATCACGTCGCCGGGTTGCACGCTGTCCACCGCGGCTTGAATCGTCGTAAAGTCCGCGCCGCCGGACTGGCAGACATGCACTTCGTTCGCCTTGAGCGCGGCAACTGACGATAGGGCTAGAACAAACAGGATCACTCGAAGAAAATGATGCGAGTTCATAATCACAACTCTCCCTTCCTTTTAATCGCGGTTAAAGGGATCGTAATTAGGATCGGGATAGCGACTCGGGTCGGTGATGCGTGTGAAACTGTGCGTGCGGTCAACGCCAGTTCGATACCGACAGCGTGCCTTTTTCATAAGCAAGCACCAATGAACATACGTTTGGGATCCAAGCCCGCGAATAACGCGAATCGACGCGAATACGCACTGGCATTTCGTTGTTAATAAAAGCCCAATGTGCCGTCAAGCCTCAATTT
>Ga0137362_10002551_pt1 | contig 11894 bp, 5 predicted proteins | sample MadtaG_2_FD_104801 | JGI IMG/M metagenome (GOLD analysis project Ga0137362, IMG submission 104801) | Vadose zone soil microbial communities from Angelo Coast Range Reserve, California, USA - Mad1_100_16 metaG | ecosystem: Environmental > Terrestrial > Soil > Vadose zone | place: USA: California... | reverse complement strand
CGCTGCATGAAACGCGTAGTGCCTGCCGCTGTGCCAGGTCTCGTGTTTCTCTCGGGCGGACAGACCGATCAGCAAGCCACCGAACACCTCAATGCGATGAATCGTCTGAATCAGGTACCGTGGCAGCTGAGTTTTTCTTTCGGGCGCGCTTTGCAAGCTCCAGTGCTTAACGCTTGGAAAGGGGAACCGACGAACGTGGCTGACGCGCAACGAGCGTTCCATCACCGCGCCTGGTGCAACAGTAAAGCGCGCTTCGGGAAATACACCGAAGAGATGGAGGGCGCGAAGGCCGCGTAACGCTTCAAGCCATTTGATAAACGTGCAACGCTGTAGCCATGGCGCTGTGTCGCCGTGTTGCTCGATCACGCGGTAAGCGCCTCGACGCAGCGAAGTGGCTACAGCGAGTCTGTGTGCGCGCGACGCCTCTCACTAGCCGCTCTCGCTAATTTATTTAGAGTTCCGCGATGATCTACACCTGCCCAATGCATCCGCAGATCGAGCAGAATCATCCGGGAGCGTGCCCGAAATGCGGGATGACCTTGGAGCCGAAGACGATCGGGGTAGGAGATGAAGAGGAACAAAGGGGAATTCGGTCGTTGTCACGAAAATTCTGGATCGCGCTGGGGCTCACGATCCCGGTGCTGGTCATCGCGATGGGTCATGCCATTCCCGGGCTGCACATCGATTCGATCATTCCAAAGCAAATCGCGAAATGGATTGAATTTTCCCTAACGACTCCGGTGGTGCTTTCGGCTGGAGGCTTCTTTTTCACGCGCGCCTGGCGGTCGATCCTTAATCGTAGCCTAAATATGTTTACGCTGATCGCTGTCGGCGTCGGCGCAGCTTATTTCTACAGTGTCATCGCAGTAATCGCGCCCGGGATTTTTCCGACTTCCTTCCGACGCCATGGAGAAGTCGATCTTTACTTCGAAGCAGCGGCCGTCATCACCACGCTTGTTTTGCTGGGCCAATTACTAGAGGCGAAAGCGCGCAATCGCACCGGCCAAGCCATCAAGGCCCTGCTGGGTCTTGCAGCCAAAACGGCGCATCGAATTCGCGATGGACAGGAGGAAGACATCCCAGTGGATGAAATTCAGAAGGGTGATGTGTTGCGCGTTCGACCCGGCGAAAAAGTTCCGATCGACGGCGTAATTACTGAGGGAAAAAGCAATATTGATGAATCAATGATCACCGGGGAACCGATGCCAGTGAGCAAACGACCCGGCGAGAAAGTTGTCGGAGCCACGGTCAACCAAACTGGCTCTTTTGTAATGCGCGCTGAGCGAATCGGCTCGGAAACTCTGCTGGCGCAAATCGTCCAAATGGTGGCCGAGGCGCAGCGCAGCCAGGCGCCCATTCAAAAACTTGCCGACACGGTTTCGGGTTATTTCGTTCCAGCAGTGATCGGCATCGCTGTGATTACTTTCGTAGTTTGGTGGATAGTCGGGCCTGCGCCAGGGATGACCTACGCTTTGGTCAATGCGGTCTCTGTTCTAATCATCGCGTGCCCGTGCGCGCTCGGATTGGCGACGCCGATGTCGATCATGGTTGGGGTAGGGCGCGCCGCGCAGGCAGGAGTTCTGATTAAAAATGCGGAGGCGATCGAGATCGCGGAAAAAATCACACACGTCGTGACAGACAAGACCGGCACGCTGACTGCCGGCAGGCCAGAGGTCGTTAGCAGAGTCGTCGCGAACGGGGCAAATGAACGCAATCTCTTACAAATCGCAGCATCGGTGGAATCCCTGAGCGAGCATCCGCTGGCACGTGCGATTTTACACGCTGCAAAAGAAAAGGAGATTAAATTGCTCGAAGTGAGGGATTTCCAGTCGATCACGGGCGGTGGCGTAAACGGTAAAATCGATGGGAAATCTGTCTTTGTTGGGAAAGAAAAATTCCTGTCCGAATCAAAGATCATGATCCCTGAGGATCTTAAGAAGGAAGCGAGCCGGTTGCAGGAAAACGCCCAAACAACGGTGTGGGCTGGCGTAAACGGGAACGCAATCGGCGTTCTTGGTATTGCGGATCCGATTAAAGAAACCACTCGGCAAGCGATTCGCCAACTTCATGCCAAGGGATTGAAAGTGATTATGTGCACAGGAGATAACTGGCGCACCGCCAAGTCAGTCGCACACGAATTGGGAATTGATGATTTCACTGCCGAAGTGAACCCGCGGGATAAGATTGAGATCGTTAGGAAACTGCGATCACAAGGCGCTATCGTTGCGATGGCTGGCGATGGAATTAACGACGCACCAGCGTTAGCGGCGGCAAATCTCGGCATCGCTATGGGAACCGGCACTGATGTGGCAATCGAGAGCGCAGGCATCACGCTGGTGAAAGGCGATCTCATGGGAATCGTGAAATCAATTCATCTCAGTCGAGCAGTTATGCGAAATATCCGGCAAAATTTGTTTTTCGCCTTTATCTACAATGCGGTTGGTGTTCCCATCGCCGCCGGCATCCTTTATCCATCCTTCGGTCTTCTTCTCAGTCCGATGATCGCCGGGGCCGCAATGAGCTTCAGCTCAGTTTCTGTGATCGCAAACGCGCTCCGGCTCCGATCAATCAGACTGTGAAACCGAATGTTGAGCTTTCGATCGCCTAATGACAGGATCTTGATTGCGAAAGTTTGCGAGTCGTTTTATTTACTCGGAGAAGCTTCGATATCCAATCGTATGACCACACGACTTTTCATCGGCGTACTCGTTGGACTGCTTCTTGCCCCGGTTGTGCCGCTACTCGCGCAGGACCATCCGAGGGCTCCGCAGCAATCCCAATCGCAACAACTGCCGCAGACAAGAACCGGCGCTCCACAGGCTGCAATGACCGAAGCGACTATGTCCGACGTTTCAGACGGACTAAAAACATTCATCAGCGGCTACGCAGCAAAATCCGCCGACAAGAAGTTTCATATGCCGTACAACCGGAAGGATCTCTCGCTCGATCTGATCAAGGTCCATGACGACCGGTTTTCGAGTCTTGGCGGGAACAAATATTTCGCCTGTGTTGATATGAAAGGGACCGACGGCAGGGTTTACGACATTGATTTCCTAATGGCCGTACAGCCCGGCAAGCTGACCGTCACACAAACTTCCGTTCACAAGATCAACGGCAAGCCGCTCTACAACTGGAAAGAAGACAAGGGCGTTTGGAAAAAAGTGCCCGTCTCGTAGAGGGACCAGAGGGAGGGTAGCCATCTTGGCTGTCTCGGAAGACAGGCTTCCCAGCCTGTCGGTTGGTGGACCCTACAGGCAAGATGCCCGTCTGCCATGACAGGCTGGAAGCCTGTCTTCCGGCGCACGCGCCAAGCGAGGCGCTTGCTCTACTGCGGTTCGTTGGGCAGTGTGTCCGCACAAATGCCGAAGACGTTTTTCATCACCACCGCTATCTATTACACGAACTCGTCGCCGCATGTCGGGCACGCTTACGAGATGGTGCTGGCCGATGTGATTGCGCGCTATCATCGGCTGAAAGGTGAAAAAGTCTTTTTTCTTACCGGCGTCGATCAACACGGACAGAAAGTCCAGCAGTCCGCAGCGAAAGCAGGTGTTCCTCCGGCTGAATTCGTCAAAGGAATTTCACAAAAGTTTGTCGATCTTGCGAAAAAACTCGACGTGCAATACGACGACTGGGCGGAGACGATCAGCGATCGCCACAAGAAAGTCGTTCGGGGAATTTTGCAGCGCTTATTCGAAGAGGGTAAAATCTATAAGGACAAACAAGCCGGGTATTACTCGGTTCGCCAGGAACAATTTCTTACCGACAAGGAGCGCGGCCCCGACGGCGAATTCGGCCCGGAGTGGGGAGAGATCGAGTTTCGCGAAGAAGAAAATTATTATTTCCGACTGTCACAGCACAAAGACTGGCTGCTCCGATATCTCGAGAATCGAGCAGATGCCGTCGTGCCTGATTTTCGTCAGACAGAACTGCGAAATGCAGTCGAGAAAATCAGCGGCGACCTCTGCATCTCGCGTCCGAAATCGCGGCTCGATTGGGGAATCGAGCTGCCGTTCGACAAAGATTTCGTCACCTACGTCTGGTTCGACGCCCTGACGAACTACATCAGTTTCGCTGGCTACGATCCAAACGCGGGCGCCGTAGCCACCGGCCTGCGGCCGGTCAGCACCGATCGAAGTAGCGAGTCACTCGGGACGGCCCACAGGGCCGTGGCTACAACTGATTTCGATGCGCAGCCTCAGGAATTCCGCAACAAATGGCCTGCTCTGCAAGTTATCGGCAAGGACATTCTCGTTCCCGCGCACGGCATTTACTGGCTGATCATGCTGCACGCGATCGGATTCCCCGACGATCAAATGCCGCAACTGTTGGTCCACGGCTGGTGGAATCTCGGCGGCGCAAAAATGAGCAAGAGCGCAGGCAACATCATCGACCCATTCGTGCTCGCGGGTAGATACGGCGCCGAAGCGCTGCGTTTCTATTTGATGAATGACATAACGCTCGGGCGCGATTCCGAGTTCGGTGAAGATCGGTTGGTGATGCATCACGATATTTATCTTGCTAATAGCTTTGGGAATTTACTGAACCGTACGCTCAATATGATTCAGAAATACCGCGAGGGCAGATTAGCGCCGAGCATCGATTTTCGAAAAATTGTTGCAATGCACGAGCAGGGACTCGAGGCCGAGAGTGTCGAGATGAACGGAGTTGCCAACCTGGCATCCGTTGCGGGAAGACAAGCTATTTTATATCGAGACAATTTCGATTTGTTTGCAGCAAATTACGCGCTTCACAACGCGATTGAAATCGCTGTCTGTGGAAATTCGCTTGTCGAAGTGAGTTCGCCTTGGAAGCTGGCAAAGGATATGAGTGACGAATCACAGTGCACGCTGGATGCGGTTCTTTATGCCCTCGCCGAATGCCTGCGCATCATCGCAATTTTGATTTCGCCGGTGTTACCGAAAGCGGCGCATGGAATTTTCGATCAACTTAATTGGAAAATGGAGTTGAGCGCAAAAGAAGAGCGCTTCTCACTGGCAGACGTGGAGTGGGGGAGATTGCCGGATGGACATGTGGTCGGCAAACCGGTGCCGCTCTTCCCACGGATTGAGACTTCCGGGTAGCGTGCTGCCTGCCCGCCGGTGTGCGGGCGTCTCGTCCCGCACCTGCGGGACCGAGCGCGTCCTCGCGATCCCGGGAAATTGTAGGGCAACCGCGTCGGTTGCCGGCAGGCGAAGCGCCTGCCCTACAAACGTTTTGCATGCGCTGAAAATCTCGTTTTACGAGAAAGCCAGTGCAATTGGTCAGTGCCTTCGGGGCTACAACTGATCACTAGCAGTGAGCCCTAACCGCCGAATTGCACGATAACTACGTTGGAGCAGTTGTGTGTTCCCGCGGCGCATACCGTGTATGTGAATGTGGTTCGACTTTTTACACCAGTGTTATCGGTATACGTGCCAATATTGGGCACCGTCCTGATCAGGACGCCATTGCGGTAAATATCGATGTTATTCGATGTCGCTCCATTCCAGAAGAGATTCACTATGGCAACCCCTTTGCTTTTATAGCTGGTGGCACTCAGCGTGATCATCCCTGGCGTTGGAGTGGGCGTGGCTGTTGCCGTAGCTGTTGCTGTTGCTGTCGCTGTCGCCGTAGCAGTAGCGGTTGCCGTGGCTGTTGGTGTCGCCGTGGCAGTTGCAGTTGCCGTTGGAGTAGAAGTCGGCGTCGGCGTCGCCGGATCATAGAGTTCTGCACTGCTTAAGGAACTACCAAGTGCATTGGTTCCCCCCGCTACCAGCACCTTGCCTGATGCCAGCGTTGCCGTGTGATTGGCGCGTGCGGTGGCCATCATGCTGGCGCTAGTCGTCCATATCCCCGTTACCGGATCATAGAGCTCCGCGCTGCTCAAGTAACCACCACTATTCAATCCGCCCGCGGCAAGCACCTCGCCTAACGGGAGCAGCGTCGCCGTGTGATCAGCACGTGCGGCACCGAGGCTGCCCGCCAGCGCCCATGTCCCCGTTGCAATGTTATAGAGCTCCGCGCTGCTCAAGTAACTGCTGGTGCCGTTGAATCCCCCCGCCACCAGCACCTCGCCTGGCAGCAACGTCTCCGTATGACGGGCGCGTGCGGTGCCAAGGCCGCCGGTTGCCCCCCACGTCCCCATCGCGGGATCGTAGAGTTCCGCACTGCTCAAATAAGTGCTACCATTCAGTCCGCCCGCGACCAGCACCCTGCCTGACGGTAGCAGCGTGGCTGTGTGATAGGCACGTGCACTGCCGAGGATGCCGGTTCCCGCCCACGCCGTCGTCTCAGGATTACCGAGCTCCGCGCTGCTTAAGGAAGTAACACCATTATTGGTTCCGCCTGCGACCAGCACCCTGCCTGACGGCAGCAGCGTCGCTGTGTGATGGGCGCGTGCGGTGGCCAGCAAGAAGGCGCTAGCCGTCCACATCCCCGTCGCCGGATCATAGAGTTCCGTGCTGTTTAAGGAGGTAAGACCATTTTTGCCTCCCACGACCGCGACATGGCCTGATGGCAGCAACGTCGCCGTGTGAGAGTCGCGTGAGATGGCCATGGCAGCGGTCGGCGTCCATGTCCCCGTCGCTGGATCATAGAGCTCTGCGGTGCTTAAGGAACTAACACCATCGGTTCCTCCCGTGACCAACACCTTGCCAGACGGCAGCAACGTCGCCGTGTGAAAGTAGCGTGGACCGTTGAGACTGCCGGTCGCCGTCCAACTCGGATCAATCATTACCGGATAGCGCAAGCCTGCCGCCACCACGAGCCGCAACCCTCGCGTTCCCGCCGCAGAGGGCACCGCGTCGACCTCCCAGTGAACCGCATCGGCCCGCAGGGCCCCGTTTACTTCAATCAACCACGGCGCTTCGATCTTCACACCGTGCCCGGCCTTGTTGGTAAAGCGCACTTCGTCATTCACCAATTCGACGTGAGTCCCGGCGCTCAGCTCGCTCACCTCGTACGCGAACTCGCGCGGCGCACATTCATCTTGCAAAAAGAGAGACTCTTCACTGCGCCCGGAACTCACCACATGCACACTGTCTGTCTCTGGATAGGCATTGTGATAGATCACCTGGCCATTGTCGATCTGCGCTGCCACATCCATGCCGCCCACGGGCCGCACCGCTACGCGCACCCCTTCGCCTTCCACAACGAACGGCTCACCATAACGCGCCGGATAAAAGCTGGCCAAGCCCATGGCACCGCCCGTCCCATGCCTCCGCGCCATCGCCAGCCACGCTTCCTGCTCGACCGACTTGAGTCCGGCCGGCGGTGTTAAATCTTGCGTCTGCACCATCCGCGCCTGACGCGCACTGAACCCGGCGATTTCATGTCCGCCGATATGTTGACGGCTCGCCGAAAATTCGATGCTCTCCGATTTTCGCGCACTTGTGCGTTTTTGCGCACCGGAGGGCTCCGATACGCCTGCACGGTGATGCGCATTCTGAAGAGCCGTACCGGCGCCAGGCGGCTTTTGCTCGAATTGGTTTCTCGCAGGGACCGCAGCGAGCGTCAGCAACGCTGCCGACAGCGAGATGAGTATAGAGGAGAATGTGATTTGAAGCGCCGAAGCGCGGACGGAACTGTTTTGTTTCTTTTTCATGGGTGTTTTTTTCTTCTGTTCGTTCCCTTACAAAGGAAAAAAATCGGGAGCGTTTCAGAAAAAATGAAAATCTTACTGCGCTCTTTGACCACGGATGACACGGATAAAATTCTCTAATCAGAAGGCGGGGTTCGATTACTTCGGCGCCGAGGGAGGCGCCCCCGCCTTCGCCAAGGCTACTGGGTGGTTTAAAGAGTAGTCGCGCTCAGCAATCTTACTGGTTGTTCGAAACCGTTTGTGGAGCGGCTTTGCTCGCTTCAAGCTGCGCGCTCACTTTCTGGATTTGCGCGGACTGCTGTTTCAGTTCCGCTTTGAGAGCATTAATTTCCTTCTGCTGTTCCTGGACGGTCTTGTGTTCTTTGAGGAATTCATTGAGCAACATCGCGTTCACGGCGTCGTAGCGAACGGTGAATGGTTTTCCGTCCTTATCGGGCAGCACCAGGGCGGGATTCACCTTTGCGACTTCTTCGGCAATCAAGCCAAATTGCGGTGTGCCTTTCGTGTCCGTCTTGTAGTGGAAGGTGACCGGCCGGAGTGACAGGAGTGCTTCGCTGGTTTTCTCCATCGTAGCGATGTCCTTCTTGAACCGCTCTGATGAGGCGACCGTGCCGAGCTGCCCGTCAGCCGACACGATGACAGGCGCTGTCGTGGCGTTTTGCGTATTTACGCCATAGACGTTGCCAATCCAAGCGGTGTTGTTCACGTTCGCGCCTGACATGTCCGCACCGATACAGGTGACATTACTCGCCGTGAAAACGCCCCACCCGGCACGGGCACCGACGACGGTGTTGTTAGCACCGATACTATTGTCATTAAGCGCTTGGGTGCCGATAGCCGTATTGCCTGAGCCAGTCGTGTTGAGATAAAGTGCGGAATCGCCGATCGCAATGTTCAAACTGCCGGTGGTGTTGTTATAAAGCGCTTGGACACCGTTAGCCGTGTTGACAATGCCGGTGGTGTTGCTATAAAGCGCCTGGTATCCGTTGGCCGTGTTCACGATGCCTGTGGTATTGCTATAAAGTGCCTGGTCTCCGTTGGCCGTATTCTCGTAGCCGGTGGTGTTGCTATAAAGCGCACTGTTACCGATGGCTGTGTTGGATGTGCCGGTCGTGTTCGCATAGAGTGCATCAGAGCCGTTGGCCGTGTTGTAGCCACCGGTAGTATTGCTAAGAAGCGCATCAAAACCGCTCGCCGTATTATAGTTGCCGACGGTGTTGCTAAAAAGTGTTCCAAACCCGTTGGCGGTATTCAAATTGCCGGTGGTGTTCTGCTGAAGCGCAGCATACCCAGTGGCAGTATTATTGACGCCAATACTGTTAGTAAGCGCCGTATAGCCATAGGCAGTGTTGCCGTCGCCGGTGGTGTTGCTGGACAGCGCAGCACTACCGGTGGCCGTATTGCCGAAGCCGGTAGTATTGCTATAGAGCGCTTGGTATCCGTTAGCCGTGTTGTGGTCGCCGGTGGTGTTGCTAAAAAGCGAAAACCAACCGTGCGCCGTGTTGTTTGAGCCGCTGGTGCCTAAATTTAGCGCCTGAACGTTCTCGGCCGCGCTGTTGTTGTTGCCGCGGTCCTCAGGTTTTAGTCTAGGGTCTGCCTGGGCGAGCGGCGCAAGCGCAAGACACGTCAGCGCCAGCGCGAGCAATCGCAATGATTTCAGATTAACCATGTAATTCATCAATTTCTCCTTTTTGAGTTCGTTCCCTTACAAAGGAAAAAAATCGGGAGCGTTTCAGAAAAAGTAGAAAAATCTTTGAGGACCACGGATTACGCGGATGGCATGGATGATTTTTTCAAACTGAAGGGCGGGTAGGGCAAGCAGTCCTCTGCACGCCGCCGTTGGAATCAGACGCGTAAATCGATGCACGCTAACGGCGCGCACGGAGTGACGCGCCCTACCTATCCGTACTTCATGCGGCGCGCCCGGAGTGACGCGCTCTTCCTATCCGTGCCATCCGTGCAATCCGTGGTGAACTTATTTCTGTTTCTCTTCGCAGAGTTTTTGGAAGCGCGGTTCGCCGCGGAGGGGATCGAACATTGGATCGAGCCGGAGCAGTGCGGGAGTGAGCGGCGCAGTGGTGAATGCGCCAAAGTACGGGATTGCGAGTAGTTTCTCCAAAGCGTCGATGGCGCGGTCTGCCTCCCCGGTTTGCGCTGCCACCCGGGCGAGGATCTCGAGTGCAAACGGACCATTAACGACGTCCTTATCGGGCGGGTTCCCCGTAATGGCGCGCTCGGCCAGGGCTAGTGCCGCGGCTTTGTCACCGAGGCCCATGTTGGCTAACGCGAGAACACAAATGAGTTCCCAATTTTGCGGCTGCTCTTCGAACAACGGCTCAAGTTCGCTGCGCGTCTGTCGCCAACTTTCCTGAGCGGCGGCATGGTCGCCTGCGACTCGTTGCGCCCAGCCTAACCAAAAACGCAGTTCACCATTGTAGAAACCGAACGCTGGATCAGGCTGGGCCAGTATCTCCTTTAGCCGAGCGATGATCGGTGCAGCTTGGCGCTCTAGAACCGCCTGGTAAGTTTGTATTTCCCACGCGCCGAAGTCGTGGGCGTTCGGATGCAGCGGAGCGAGAAGAGAAGCAGCCCGGGGCAGATCGCCCTCGGCTTGCGCGATACTGGCCTTGATCACAGAGGTGTCAATGTCATCCGGTGTAAGATCGAGAACCTGATCAAGCTTTTGCAGCGCTTCGGGAAAGCGACGTACAACGACCAAGGAAAGAGCGTGCTGAGTAAGCAGGTTAACGTTGCGTGGGTCGAGCCGCTCGGCTTCGTTGAAGTAGGCGTCGCTGCGGTCCCATTCGCCTCGGGTTCGCTCAACATCGGCGAGGGATTGAACAATCCGGCTGTTATTAGGCAGAAGCGAATGTGCCTGCTCAAGGTAACGCACCGCGGTGTCGTAATCCTTGAGGCAGGCGTAGTGATAATAGCCCTTGGCGAGCACGGCCTCGCCGAGAGCGGGCTGAAGAGTGAGCGCGGTTTCAGCTGCCTGGCGCGCTTCCTCACGAAGGGCGAGCGTCGGCTGAAGATTTAGTGTGTGGTAGCCGACGCCATCGGTGTATGACAGCAGCGCCCAGGCGAGGGCAAACTTCGGGTCCAACTGCACGGCTTCTCTGAGATACTTCTGCGCCTCACGGGAGTTGGCGGGTGTGCGTTGCGTTCTCAGACTATAAGACAGACCACGCAGATAAGCGTCGTAGGCTTTGGGATTCTCTGTCGGCTTCTCGACTAACGCCTGCTGCTCGCGCCCGGTCAGTTTCGCCTGTAATGACTCGGCTATTCGCTTGGCAATCTCGCTCTCGACGCTCAAGATGTCAGTCAACTTCCGGTCGTAGTTGTCTGCCCAGAGATGGGAATCAGTTTGCGCGTTGATCAACTGAACAGTGACTCGCACGTGGTCGGCCGCTTTTTGCACACTACCTTCCAGAATGTTCGCTACGCGAAGCTGCTTCGCAATGTCGCGGAGATTACTCGGTTTGCTCTTATATTGCTGCGTGGAAGTGCGCGAAATAACTTTCAAGTCTGCGATGCTAGACAACCGCGTCAGGATCTCCTCTTGAATGCCATTGCCGAAATAGGCGTTATCTGGATCGCCGCTCAGATTTTGAAAAGGTAATACGGCAATACTTTTTGCCGGTACGACTTCGCTCGCAGCGCTGGAGACGGACTTGCGTTGAAGAATGTACGAAGCTGCCAGGATACAGGTGATAATCACAGCGGCCGCCAACGTGCTGTAGGCGAACCGGCGGCGCTGCTTTTGTTTCGCGGCATCGGTAGCGGTAATGCAGTTGTTAAGTTGCTCCTTCAACCCCGCGGGTGATTGCGCACGCTTTGCTGGATCGGGCTCAAGCATGCGCTTGATAAGATCGACAACCGTGCGCGGGATGCCTTTCAGTTGTTCGAGAGGCAACGCGCCACTCAGTTGCTTCTGGCGAATTTCGTCACGCGTGCCGTCAAAAGGCAGATTGCCGGTTAACATGAACCAGAGCGTCACTCCTAATGAATAAATGTCGGATCGTGCGTCGGTTGTTTCCCCGGCAAATTGTTCGGGACTCGCAAAGTGTGGCGTGCCAATGAAGCCGGTCCGAACTGGACTGCTGCTTGCGCTCGCGGATTGATCAGTGATGTCTCTGACCAGACCGAAGTCGATTAACTTCGCCACGATCACGCCATCGGCTTCGCTGCAAAGCATCACGTTTGCGGGTTTCACGTCACGATGAACAAATTGCCGCGTGCCGGTGGCAATCAGAGCGCGCGTGATTTGTAAGGCGATGTCCAGCGCGATGGGGCAGTCGATCGGTCCTTTGCG
>Ga0137362_10002547_pt1 | contig 11903 bp, 10 predicted proteins | sample MadtaG_2_FD_104801 | JGI IMG/M metagenome (GOLD analysis project Ga0137362, IMG submission 104801) | Vadose zone soil microbial communities from Angelo Coast Range Reserve, California, USA - Mad1_100_16 metaG | ecosystem: Environmental > Terrestrial > Soil > Vadose zone | place: USA: California... | reverse complement strand
TTCATCCTAGTTTAGTCTAGGTCTAGACTGACATGGTCTGTAGTGCGAATGTGCAGGACGTTCTCGTTCACGAAAAACGTGAACAACGAGATCTCTTTCCAGCTGCATTGCAGATGGTGATTCTCCGACCGTTGAAGCGACAGCATGGCTATGCCCTCGCGCGGCATATTAAGCGGATGTCTAACGATTTACTCCAGATTGAAGAAGGCTCACTCTATCCGGCGCTCCAGCGCCGTCTAAAGGACGGGCTAGTGTGGCGCGTCTCCTCCACGAACTGTCGCGTCCGGATTTACAAGTTGACACCTGCAGGAGTGAAGCCCCTGGAGCAAGAGGTTTCGCATTTGAGCGCATGCTCGCGGCGTGGCACGGGTTTTAGCGACAGCTGAATCATGAGTTGGTACCAACAATTATTCTCGCGCCGCCGCCTCTATGGCGATCTCTCCGAAGAAATTCGCGGGCACCTCGAAGAAAAAATAGAGGAGCTGATGGCGAACGGCATGTCCAAATCAGAAGCCACCGCCACTGGCCGCCGCGAATTTGGCAACGTAACTCTGCTCGAACAGGACAGCCGCGAGATCTGGCAATGGCCATCCATCGAAACCTTCTTCGCAGATCTTCGCTTTAGCTTGCGCATGTTGAAGAGAAACCCGGGATTTACAACCCTCGCCGTTCTATCTCTGGCGCTGGGCATCGGCGGAAACGCGGCCATGTTTACTATCCTGAACGCGGTGCTCATCCGGCCCTTGCCGTACCTTGACGCGGGCCGATTGGTGCAGGCGGCCAACACCGGATACTACCCCCCGGGCGGCGTCGTAGCTCTTCAGCAAGGCAGCAGGACTATGGACTTGGCGGGGTACGACCCCGGCATCCACATGAACCTGAACGGTCAAAATGAGGCATGGCGTCTGACGGGAAGCTCGGTATCCGCCAACCTTTTCACCGTGCTGAACGCGGAAGTCGAGTTCGGCCGCGCTTTCCGGGTGGGAGAGGACCAGTCCGGGCAAGACAACTTGGTGATCCTCAGCCATTCGGTGTGGCAGGACAAATTTGGCGGCGATCGCGGAATCATCGGGCGCGTGGTCACTCTCGGGGGCGTAGACCGGCAGGTAGTGGGTGTAATGCCTCGTGTGTTTGCATTTCCCGACACTGCCACGCAGTTCTGGATCCCACTGCACTTGGATCCCCGCGATTCGAACGCTTATTGGGCAATGGAGTTCATGCCAGTGATTGCAAGATTGCGAGGCGCAGCGACCCTCCGACAAGCGCAGAGTGAGATTCAGTCCCTCAGCCGTCAGATGATCGACTTGTTCCCATATTCCATGGGCCGTAACTGGAATGCCGAAGCCACCCTCCTTCCCCTCCAACAATTTATGGTTACTAACATTCGCGCCAAGCTGATCGCGCTGCAATGCGCCATTGGGCTGGTGTTGCTGATAGCTTGTGCCAATGTTGCCAGTCTGTTGTTGGCCCGTGCCACTTCCCGCCAAAAAGAAATGGCTCTTCGCGCGGCCTTGGGCGCGGCACGGGGCAGGGTCGTGCGTCAGCTTCTCACGGAGAGTGTCACGCTTGCGCTCGCCGGCGGAGCACTGGGTATCGCTTTGGCTCTTCTCGGTTTCTCTGTCTTGAAAACGGCCCTGCCGGTAAGCATGGCGGGCTGGTCCGACATCCCCATTGATTGGCATGTGCTGGTCTTCGCCATCGCACTTTCTGTGTTGACGGGTTTGGCGTTTGGACTCGCTCCGGCCATCAGCGCTTCCACACCGGATCTGGCAGGAGCCATTAAGACCGGCGGACAGCGCTCGGGGGGTACAGCCAGAACTCGGCTTCGTGGCGCTCTGGTTATGGCTGAGGTTGCTCTTACGGTTGTGTTGTCGGTGTGCGCAGGACTTTTGATCAAGAGTCTGTGGATGTTAGCGCAAGTGAATCCGGGATTCCAACCTGAGCGCCTCTTCACCTTGCGCGTCTCGCCTAACCAGGGTCTATGCCACGAACGGGCTGCCTGCGTTGCGCTTTATGACGAGTTGCTGCGACGAACCAAGAGCATTTCCGGAGTCTATGACGCCGCAGCAGCAAACACGCTCCCCCTTGCAACCGACATACCTTCTCTCGCAGTTCGTGTGGAAGGGCAGTCGTATTTGCCTCAAGAGCACACCTCGCCGCTGTTCTGGTTCGGGGCCGTCACCCCGGAATATTTTCGCCTGCTGCATATCCCGATTCTTCAAGGAAGAGCATTCGCTCATAGCGATGCAGGGAAGTCCGCACCTGTCGTTATCGTAAGTGCCGCGACGGCGCGCCACTATTGGCCGGGTCAAAACCCTATCGGTAAACACGTCTGGCCCGTGTGGGAGGACAACTGGAGAACCGTAGTTGGGGTGGCTGGGGATGTGCGCCAGTACGATTTGGCAGACCATTCCCCAGACTATATCCAGGGAGCAATGTACATGCCTTATCCGCAGTCGGTTGATTCTACTCGCCAACTGCCTGCCACCATGATGCTCATTGTGCGAACTGGCGCTGACCCGATTGCTGTTGCAAGCGGCATCCACCAGGTAATGATTGATTTGAATCCCAACGTACCAATAAGCGAAATCCGTACCATGGAAGCCTTGGTCAACGACTCCACCCAACAGTCCCGTTCCATGATGTGGCTCTTTGTCACTTTTGCCGGCGCCGCGCTTCTGCTGGCATCCGTCGGCACCTATGGTGTGGTGTCTTACTCCACGGCGCAAAGGACATTCGAAATCGGCATACGCGTAACCCTCGGCGCGACGAAGCGCAACATCTTCAGTTTGGTTCTCGGCCAAAGCCTTCGATTGGTATTGGCAGGCCTTGCGCTGGGCGTCGTGACTTCGTTGGCGCTGACTAGGATGCTGGTCACTTTTCTCTACGGCACTGCAGCGACAGATCCAATTACATTCCTGGCCGTTGGTGGCCTTCTGATTGCCGTGGCGCTCCTCGCCGGCTATCTTCCGGCGCGCAGAGCCGCGCACCTTGATCCGTTGGACGCCTTGCGAGGCGAGTAGCCGATCGAATCGTGACAGGAATCGGGTCAACGCCTTCGGACAAATGATTGTGCGCATCATACGTGCCCGTATGCTTGGGGAATCATGAAAAGTAAGCGGCATACCTCTAAGTGGAGCTGGCGGTCGCAATCTCAACCTCAACCTCTCAGAACTACGTCTGTGGGCCGCGGGTGCGGAAGGTATGCAGGAACTGATGCGGCATTCGGCAATCCGCGTCACGCTGGATACCCGTACCCAAGCTCTGACCACTGAGACGCGTAATTACAACCTAAGCGGCCATCTGCTACCCCCTTAGGGTTCGGTGTGACAATCCACCTGTATCAGGTTTACCACAGCTACGAGAACGCGCGGACTGCCGGACACCGCGCCACGTCCGGTAACTTCTTGAAGAGAAATGGCGGGGACGACGAGGCTCGAACCCGCGACCTCGGTAATCAAAGGGGTAGGGAACTTTGTTGGCGCTCTTTCCATACAAGCGACAGCTTGAGCCATATTTCGCAGCGAAGCATCACTGTTGAAGTGTCGAAATGTTAGCGACGATGTCAGCACCGCGGGGGTTAGTTACTGCGGGATTAGCTCCGGCGAAACCAGATTACGGGCGGAGCGGCATCCGGCATGAATTTGGGGGTTTTTGGAATCACTCGCTGCAGAGCATCGGCGAAGGATTCTAGCTACATTTCCGGGCCGCGTCCTAGTGCGGGCGGGTGCATTTCGTACTCGTGCGGCGGCTCGGCGCCCAGCAGGTAACGCACAAAATAATCCCAGCGCCGGCGCATCATATAGGAACTCTCTGCGCCGTAACCGTGATGCTGGTTCGGCAGCAGCAGGAGATCGAAATCCTTGTTCGCTTTGATCAGCGCATCCACCACGAGCAGTGTGTTGTACGGCGGCACGTTGTCGTCCATCGTGCCGTGCGCCAGCAGAAGGTGCCCCTTCAAGTTCTTTGCGAGGTTTTGGTTTGCCTGTTCGTCGTAGTTCGTGGTCCCATCCGGATTTCTTGCCAGCAATCCCTGGTAGCGTTCGCCCCAGTCATCTTCGTACTCCCGATTGTCATGGTTTCCGGATTCGGAGATCCCGACCTTGAAGAAGTCGGGGTACCGAAACATCGCGTTGGCCGTCGCATAACCACCGCCCGAATGGCCCCAGATGCCCACGCGATCGATGTCAATCCATGGATATTTCGCGGCCAGTTGCTTCATCCCGGCGACTTGGTCCGGCAAGGTGTTGTCTCCCATATTGCCGTAATAGAAGTCGTGAAATTTCTTGGACCGCAGCGGGTTGCCCATACCTTCGATTTGCACCACCACGAATCCCAGCTCCGCCAGCGCCTGGCAATCGCCGCGGGTTTCGGCGAACGACCACTGACCGACGCTTCCACCCTGCGGTCCCGGATAGATGCTGTTGATGATCGGATATTTCCTGCTGCGATCGAGATTCGTCGGCTCGAACATCAGCCCGTTCAAGTCGGTAGCCCCGTCGCGCGCCTTCACGGTGATCGGAATCGGGGGCTTCCATCCGGCGGCCACCAGGCGCGAGACATCCTCCTTCTCGACCGTATAGAGCAGCTTTCCGCCCTGGTCGCGAACCACGGTGACTCGCGGCAGGTCGGGCTTCGAGTAGCTATCGACAAAGAAGCGGCCCGAGGGCGAGAGTGACAATTCGTGATTGCCGTCTTCAGGGGTCAGCAGCGCCGCGTTATTGCCGTCGAACCCGATGCGGTAGAAGTGCGTGAAGTACGGGTTGCCTTTCTCACGGCCGGCGGCGAGGAAGTAAATCGTGCGGTTCTTCTCATCGATCCGCAACAACTGGGTCACCGCCCATTCGCCCGACGTAATCTGATTTTTCAACCTTCCGCTCGGCAGATCGTAGAGGTACAGGTGAGACCAGCCATCACGCTCGGAACACCAGATCACCTCGTTCGATGCCTGCAAGTAACGCCAGTTCACGCGCCCCTGGCCTGATTCGAACTGCGTGGCCACGGTTTCTTCGAGCACGTCGTGCACTGCGCCCGTCGCGGCTTCGGCGACGCGCAACTGCTCGTGCTTGTGGTCGCGCGAGGTGGACACGAACGCCAGATGCGCTCCGTCCGGACTCCATTCGACGTCAGCCCACTCGCCGCCCCGGCAGGAAACGTCGTCGCACAGCGTCGAGCGGTGCTGATCGGCGGGAAGCTTCAAGCGAATCACCTTCGGACCATCCAGATTGATAATCACCCGCTGGATCGTGGTCACTACTTCGTCGCCTGGAAGCGGATACTTCCACGCTTCCAGCTTGGGATGTCCGACCTTGGTCTCTACCAGATACATTTCTCCTGTACCGCGCTGGTCCTGTTGGAACGTCGCAATCTTTTTCGAATCTGGCGACCACAGCAGGATGGGACGATTGCTGTGGATCCAGCCCGCGTTGTCCGTCGCGTACCCGAAATCCTTCACGCCGTCCGTGGTCAGTTGCGTCTCCTTGCTGCTCGCAGTGTCACGCATCCAAAGATTCCAATCCCGAATGAAGGCGGCGCTCTTGCCGTCGGGTGACTTCACTTCATCGCGAGGCGCTGTCGAGCGTTCGCCCGGTTTACCTATGGATGTGCAGCGGTTCGCTTGCAAGTCACACTTCCAGTTTTCTCCCTGAAGGCTAAACGAGATCGACTGTTGATCCGTGGAGAACGCGAAGGTCATGAACGGCAGGTGCGCTGCTTCGTATGTCTTGCCCGCGGCCACGGACAGCGCGGCGGCTACCTTGGCGTGATCAAACGCCGGCTGGTGCGTGCCGCGCGTGGCGTCAAAAAGTACGAACTCGATTCCTTCCGGGCCGGTGTGGCGATACCAGAAACGATCGTCCGGCAACCACGCAGGGCGCACCCTGTGGAACACAAGCGAGGTTGTGTTGTAAGCCAGGAATTTTTCGGCGCGCTGGTAATCGGAGGCGGTGACGGGGCCGCCGCGCCGCCACTCTCCTGCTGTGCGGCAGACAGCGCTATGGGGCCGGCAGCAACAGCCACTGTCGTTCCGAGAATTACGAGGATGGGAACGTACACTCGACGCATTGCGAACCTCCCAGCCTTAAGGTGAGCCAATACTATCCTGAAATCTCCAATGCTGGTAAACGCGGTACTCGTCGATGTGAATCCGGCGAAACGGGCGGTAGGCAATGAACCTCTATCTGGGACAAACGGTACACTCTGTAGAGAAAGGTAGGTTCTCTGCAGATGACCAATCGATCGGCGCGAAAAGTTCGCCCAAACAGCAATAGGCATCTGGCTTGGTAGATTTGCTAGACTCGCCAAGCCAGGTTGCCTCGCACGGCCTTCGTGCTACTCAGAGTCGGTTTTGCGGATTGGACCGATATGAGCATGCTACTCAGGGTGATTTTTCTGGTGCTTGTCGGCGGCGGTTCGTGGTCACTCGACGCGGTATGGCGTTCGCGCCGGAAGTCGACGTGAGCGAAGCGCGCCCATGGAATCCAGCGGCCGGGTCCCGTGACGTGGCCATAAATTCTTTCCCTTCCAGAACGCATCAACGCCGAAGACTGCTGAACTCCTCGAGAGTGCCGAGTCTCATTGCGGCAGGCTCACGCGGCGGAGCAGATCTTGGAACCGTGCGTCCGCGCGGAGAAAGTCGAATTCAGGAGCGGTTTTTGCTTGGAGGAGGAAGTTATCTTCCTGGGCGCGCAACGCTTCGTCTAACCAGTGCAGTACTTTGGGCCCGTCCTCGATGGTTCCATATTGAAATGCAACCCACATCGCTTCGTAATTGCCCTTGTTTCGAGCGTATGGCGCGCAAGTGGGGACATCCGCAGCGCGTTTCAGGAGCAGAATGTCCCGTCTTTTCGGTGTCAAGAATATCTCCGGCGGATCGCTAAGAGCAGCCAGCGAAATCAATCTGTTTTGCAATAGTGGTGGGACCGGCGGTTACCTTGAGAGGCATTCCGTTTGTGTCCAGATTGGTCGTCAGCGAAGACGGCGAGCATATTGCCGCGCTGCCGGACATGGGTTTTGTAGCGTCTGCTTCGACGGTATAGAGCACGTCGCCACTAGCCGGCGAGGTATAGGTGATCTTGCCGGCCGAAAAGGTGCCCACGTTCGGATTGCTGGCTGGTACCACGAGCGTATATTGGGCACAGAAGGCTCCTGTGGGGCTGCCTGTTGCGGGGCAAGGCGCGGCCGACTGGACGGCGACATTTGAAACGGAACCCTGGAGAAGTGGAAGTCTGAACGGACGGGTCGCGCCGCCAGGGAGCGAGACCGTTTGCAAGGCGCTCGTCGACGCGTCTATGTCGGCACTCGTCGTCCCATTCAGCGCGGTGACAATACCTTGAATTCTCCCTGGCCCGGTGGCCGTTCCCGTCTCCCCCACAAGAGGAAGAGTGCCGATATCCGTTCCTCCGGGAACATTGACCACGACGGTTGCGTTGTAGGTGGTGCCCGTATTTCCGACGGCGTCAACGACGACATCAAAAACAGCGCCCATCGGCAATGGGCAAAAACTGAATCGCCCTCCCGTGTCAGTTACGGCCTCCATGAAGATGCGATCTGCGCCAGACTTGTCCGGATTTTCCAGTGCAACTGTAGCCCCTGCGATGGGTTGAGAGGTCACGCTGTCAACAACTTGGCCTTTGATGCCTGTTATGTTTGTGCTGACCACGCCAGCGGTCAGGGTAGGCTTCAGCCGGAGCCTGCCATTGCCTTCCAGGATGATCGAGGCGCAGGCGTTGAAGTCAATATTGATGTCCACGGTCTGGCCCTCGCCCACGTGGATGGGCCCGCCGACGACCTGCCCTGGAGGAATCTTCAGGCCCGTATTGGCCTGGCTCGAGAGCTGAAGCTCTGAAGTATTGTTGTTACTGTCCACAACGCAATTGAATACCGGGCCGAGAGTGGCGCAGGCATTCGAGGCCGGGACTGCACTGGAGCTAGAATTGTTAGAAACCAGGAGGAGGCGGATCTGTTGGTAGTCGCCCGCAGGAAGGCTCGTATTGGAGCCGAGCTGCTTGAGCAGGCAAGCCGCGTTGGCCGGAAGGTTTAGCAAGTCTACCTGAACCGGCTGCGCATTCAACTCCGGAACGAGTTCCACCCAACCGGCGGAATTGTCGTCCGCCGTAGCACTGATGTGTGCCTGCACCGAGCGGATGGTGATAAACACGCTCTTGAAATTGCCCGCCGGTGGCAAGCAACTCGGGGGATCACTGAGGCTCACGTTGACCGTAGCCATCCCGTTGTTGAATTGGCCCGTGATGGTTGTCTTGCCACACGTCACCAGGGTCAGACCCACTGCTACGAGGGCGGCAAGAACCGCCAAGGACACGTGGGAAGAAGAAGGTTGACGATTCGAACGAGCGCGGAATTCCATCCTCACACCTCCGCGGTCTCAGTTGTTAACGAATGGAGGCATCCCGAGGGCGGGGACGTCATTCGATGTTCCGAAGAGAGTATGAAAAGAGTGGGCCTGATAGTCAAGGAGGGGTCTCTTGCCGCCTTGCTTGCCCTAGTCCGTACAGTGTCTGCCGAATGCCCCTATATGCCTTAAATCTTGCCGAGCGTAGCGCGGATGCTTACAGGGACGACTATCCAATTCTGAAGCGATCCGGGGACGTCCCGTGCGGGGGCTACTCCTTCAGCGATACAGGATCGGACTCATTCTTCGGCGACTTCTTATCCAACAAGGAGACGAGTTGGCGGCCCGAAGCCGGGACGCCAACCTTGCCTTCGCGGACAATCTCCTTAGCACTGAGGCTTCGCCCATAGAGCTTTTTGTTCGCACTGCCGTCAGACCGGAGCGTCGATCCCTCGAGTGAGATACCTGCGAACAGGCCGCGTGAACGAGAATAGCTGAGGACCTCGGCCCTCATCACGATGTCGGTATCCGCCGCTGCTGTGCGTCCCTTGGGCCCGGCGGCTGCGGAGGCGTCCGCGCCAAGTTTCACTTTGCTGCTCAAAATTGAGTTCGCGCCTTTGGGATTCATGACCAAGAGTACGAAGTCCGTGGCCTGACCACCCAGCTGCAAGCCGATGTTTGCACCTTCGAGCGCGAACAGTGCGGGAGCGCTCCAATGTCCTGTAAAGTGCTGGCCAGTTCGGCAGGTGATCACACCCCGGCCGAAGTCACCTCCGATCCCGATTGCGAATTTCAGAACCGAAGGAATCACAATGACGCATTCGGCCTTGTTCAGCAGGTCCTTCGGAATGCCATCAGGGATGTCCATAATTTCCTTGAACACCTGACCGCACGATTCCAGGCGCTTTTGCTCCCTGCTTTGACTCGCGCCGAAGGCCGCACACGACACAAGAATGGCTACGACAAAAGCACCGGCTTTTCTCATGGCATTACTCCAGAGCGTCTATTCGATTCTTGCGCCGCTGGCCGAGAAACAACAACCATGCCAGTGTTTGGGCTTGTCCTAAGGAGAAACTCATCACTATGAGGTGCGGGGTCGATAACACGACACATTCCTGTTGGTCATAACTTGTAGTGGCATTGCGTTTCCAACTAATCTCGAAGTCAGACACATTCGGACTAGGAGGAGACCTTGCGACCGGCTCGATGGATGGCTGTCTGCGCGTTCGGGGCACTCTTGCTCACCGGCAGTTTGGCACGAGCCCAGGGTCACGGAAACGGGCACGCAAGGGGACACGGAAAGCACGGAGACGACGACCAGGGTGAACAGTTCTATAAGCATCACGACCGCGAGGTTATGCGCGGGTGGTACGACGACCACCAGAGTAATCTTCCGCCAGGGCTTGCCAAGAGAGATCGGTTGCCACCTGGTTTGGAAAAGCAACTCGTGCGGAGTGGCACGCTCCCGCCTGGGCTCCAAAAACGGCTGCAACCTTGTCCAGAAGAGCTCGAACGGCGGCTACCTCCTCCACCTCCTGATTGCGCGCACGTCCTGATTGGAGGGCACATTGTTCTGGTGAACCGCCGGACCAATGTGATCCTCGATATCGTCCATTTTGAGATCCGCTAGCCGCATTTGCAGGTGGTCCCTGTCAGACCAGCCCCCAATCCGTTTTGAACGTGCCGTTGTCAGAGAATAGCCCGTCCAGCGCTGACCGAAGGAGCGCCGTAGAACCAAGGGAAGAGCGGCCGCTGCTGCGTGTAACCGTTGGTATGGTCACCGCCGGGATATCGGTATCGACGAGCCAGAGCGAGGACATAATTAATTGATGCGCGGCGAGGCCGGTTCAGTCAACCCCCCACGTGGCTGGAGCCCAGGATGATTATTGGTGCGTGTCGGCCGAGGCTTCCTTTTCCGCCTGCTTCGCGGCCGACTTGCTGTCCGTCGAGCTCATCGTGGGCTTGAGCGTCTGAATCGCCTGTCCGAGGTTCGAACCCTTCGAGGGCACGGTCATGCCGGGACAGGCGGCCGCGGTCGCCAACTCAGTGCACTTCAGCTGATCAAATGGAATATCCAGATTGTGAGAGACGTGCACCGCTGCCACGAATTGCCCGAGGTTGCGGAACCCACTGGCGGCAGTCTGAAGATCCGTGCCGGTCGGCAAGAGCGAGCTCAGTTTCGAGGAAAGCTGTGTGTTCTTCGTCAGCAACTGCCCCGGCGTGTGCAGGCCGGACGTCCCGGAAGCATCCATCCCATGCCCTCCGCCCATCGAGCCGGCCGCAGCTGACCCACGGCCGGGGTGGCTCTGGCTCCGCCCCTGTGCAGCGGCCGGAATCGCCAGTATCCACGCCGCCGCCGCCGCTAACGTAATGGTCAAGAATATGCGTTTCATGTGTTGCCTCCCTAAAGGAACTACACCGAAGTAGTACGTCATTTACAAAACCTACAAACCCGGATGGCGCAAGATCGCACGCATGTTCACTGCGATGCCAAAAGAAATCGTATTGAGATGGTAATGCGTGCTTCTGCTGTAGCCGACCGTGAAGTCAATCGCCGTGGTCGGCGAGAGACCCAAACCGGCGCTAAATCCGTTGTCCGCCGCCAGGCTCGAACCGCCTGTTGTCTGGTGGCCTTGCAAAAACGGAGGGCCGTGACCGGCGGACGCTCCAGATCCGTTCCCAAGAACTCGGCTGTCTGTCGTCTGCGACCCCCATGGCGCGACATCGAAGGCCGACGCCGCTACGCTAAGCCAATTAACAACGTGATACGCGGCTCCGGCCTGGAAGTGGCCGAGTTCTCCGTAGGAAGCAAAAGGCCGCCGATAGACGAACGTATCGGGTATAGAGTTCGCGAGGCCTACCTCAAGGAACGGAGTCCAGTGACCGAAGTCACGATCGATTCGATTCGTCCAGTCGTAGGTACCGTGCCCCGTGGAGATTCCGTCGGACGTGCTGCCGGTGGGCGCTCGCCCTGTAAACTGCGTCTTGAAATTCAGCGCAGGATTAGGAAACGAGAGCTGCACCTGCCCGTAAATGTCGCCCAGATCCGTAAACGAGTTTGTGGTCGAACCTCCGGAAGCCGTTGAGGTATTGGCGCGAACGAAATAAATCGGAACGCCTGCGTCAACGAAAAGGTGGCGCCCGTACAGGTAGCCTACCGAAGAATCAAGCAGCGTCACTTGGCCTTCCGTGTTCGAACTTCCGTCAAATTGCTCGATCCATGTGAAATGGTCAGAACGCATTGCCGGGACCACTGACGACGAATTACTGCTTGGCGCACTGCTGTTTGCCTGCGCGCGCACTTGCGGCACCAAAAGTAACGCCGCAGCCGCGATAAGCAATGTACGGAACAAGCTTGTCGCCTTAATGTCAGATTCGATGCGACTTCTCATCGGACTAGGCATCACCGGCAGTCTCGCATTTGTGTGTTCCTTTGTGGATGTGGCATTTCTTGGGCCTAAGCGACGCCAACCGCGTTGGGCACACAACCCTGTGAAATGCGTGCAAACCGGCTGCCAAGTAGCCCGCGTGCCGTCGCCCGGCTATAAGTGCC
>Ga0137362_10002544_pt1 | contig 11911 bp, 8 predicted proteins | sample MadtaG_2_FD_104801 | JGI IMG/M metagenome (GOLD analysis project Ga0137362, IMG submission 104801) | Vadose zone soil microbial communities from Angelo Coast Range Reserve, California, USA - Mad1_100_16 metaG | ecosystem: Environmental > Terrestrial > Soil > Vadose zone | place: USA: California... | reverse complement strand
CTTTCGGGGAATTTCATTCCAGCGACCGCGACCAGCCCGGCTTGTAGGAAACGTCTCCGTTCGTTAGTTCCTTTTCGATCCTCCATTCTCGATCCTCCATCCTATTATGTATTTCCTCGTCGGGCGAGTTCTTTTTCGGCCAGCGCGCAGACGGTGCTCGGATCAGCCCGCTTAACCAGGCTTGCCCGGCCGTCGGCTACGCGACCCTGTAATAATTGGACGACCGCTTGCAGGTCTTCCACGGCCACATCCTTCGGTGATTGCTCCAGCAATTGGGTCAGGGCGATGATCGCTTCCTCGGCCGTGCCATCGTCGGCGGCCCAGAGGGCCAGCGGCTTCACCGCTTTGAGCGGCGCCACCTTCCAGATCGCCAGGGCCGCGGCCGAGCGGGCATAACCGTCTTTCTCGGCCAATTGCAGGAGCGGCTCGACGGCTTCTTGAGCGTTGATTTCGCCCAAGGCTCGGGCGGCGCGCGATCGAATCAGGCCATCCTCGTCATCGAGAGCTTTGGTCAGCCCCGCGGCCGCTTCAGTTCCACCCGTGCGCCAAAGCGCGAGCACCACGCTCTCTCGGACCGTGCCATCGGCATCGTGCAAGACTTCCATCAAAGCGGGAACCGCCTCGGGGCTTTTGATGTCCCCCAAGGCTCGGGCGGCTTGAGATCGCTTCGTGGGATTCTCATCCTTGAGCGCTTCAATGAGCGGTGGCACGGCCGTTGCGCCGACTTTGGCTAACGCGGCGGTGGCGGCCTCCACCAAGCGCTGGTCCGAGTCCTTGAGAGCCGCCACTAGCGGTGGCACGGCCGCGGCGCCCAACGCCACGGCTTGATTCCAATCACGCAGTGCCACCGCCAACAGCGCCTTTTCCGCGTCATTCTCTGGCTGCCAGCCGAGAAGTCCCAGCGACCGTGCGGCTGTATCGCGCACCACGCCGGAGGAATCTTGCAGCGCTTCCACCAAAATCGGATTCGCTTTCGGATCGCCGATCTTGCCCAAGCTATCGGCCGTCAGTCGACGGGTTTCGGAACTCGAATCGGCCAGCCCGGCGGCGAGCGCGTCCACAGCCGGCTTGCCGATCTTGACCAAAATCTCCGGCACCAGCTTTCGCAGCTCGGGATCTTTGTTCTTGAGTTGGGCGAGCAAGGGCGCGACCGCCGGCTTACCGATGCGGCCCAGCGCCTCCGCCGCCGTCCGCCGCGCTTCCCGGTTCATGTCCTTGAGCAAGGCCACGAGCGGACCCAGGGATGCCGGGCCGATGGCTACTAATCCTTCCATCGCCGTGCGGCGAACTTCCGGATCGATGTTGCTCAAAGCGCCGGCCAAAGGCACGACGGCTTGAACGCCGCCGATCTTTTGCAGCGACAATGCCGCCGCTTTTTGGACTTCCGGCTTGCCCTGTTGGATCATTGCGGCGAGGGCCGTGATCGCCTTGGGATCGCCGAGTTTGCCGAGGGCCTCGGCGGCCGCCTTTTGCACCAAAGGGCTGCCGTCCTCGAGCGCGGCCGCCGCTACAGAATCCACGTGTCGGGGGTCGCCCGACGTCCCCAGTTGTTCCATGGCGCGCACCCGTGCGTCCACGCCTCCCACCTTAAGCTGCAAGTTTTCCCACCACCCCATACATTGGCCCCCGGTCGTCGGTAATCTCTGGTCCGTAGAAAGCAGCTGGTTACCTGTGAAAATCTAGCATAACCTGCAAATCTTAGGGCGTCCAGTTGCCTGAATATGACAGAATTACGAATTTAGGCAGGTGGGTCGTTTGGGAAGGGTGTTCCCCTTTGGCCTGATCGGAAAGGAGATTGACCATGCGTTGTCACTTCAGCATAGCCGCCATGATGGTCCTGGCGGGCGTCTTGCAGATTCGGAGTGAACACGATCGCCCCTCGTCGCCCGCGCCTGCGAACGCTGAAGCCGATAAAGAAGGAATTCTCTGGCACAAACTTGAGGAGCGTATAGCGGAGATTAACCGCCGCCTCGATGGTGTCCTGGGCGTGGCCATCCTCGATCTGAGCAACGGTCACCGATACTTGCTCAACGGCGACCAGGTCTTCCCGCAAGCGAGCACCATCAAGATCCTTCTTTTGCTCGAGCTTTATCGACAATCGCAAGACAATGCACAGGGTCAAGCCAAACTGACGGATTTGTATACAGTGAATCCCTCGGACTTGGTGCCCGACAGCGACATCCTCCTCGGACTGACACCCGGTGTGACCCGGCTTACGAATCGAGACTTGGCCACCATGGTGATGGCCGTCAGCGATAATAGCGCAACGAATGTTCTGATTGACCGTGTGGGCATGGACAGAGTCAATCAGCTCCTGGATCGCCTGGACCTGAAAAAAACCCGGTTGCGGCGAAAGATGATGGACCTGAAGGCCGCCAAAGAGGGCCGCGAAAATGTCTCCACGCCGCGGGAAATGATGCTCCTCTTCGAGGCCATTTACGGCGAAAAAGTCTTGAACAAGGCCAGTTCCGAGGACTTCCTTAAGGTCTTGAGCACGCACAAAGAAAGCGTCATGCTGCGCGGACTGCCCGATGGTGTCCGCGCCGCCAACAAGCCGGGAGCGCTCGAAGGCGTGCGGAACGATTCGGGCATTGTCTTTGCCCCTAACCGGCCTTTCGTTCTGTGTATCATGGCCACTTACTTGCAAAACGAAAGGGCGGGGGAAAAGGCCATCAGCGAAATTGCCGCACTCGCCTACGCCCATTTCGAACTGCTGGGGCGAGCGTCGACCTATGGGCGAGTTATATCACCCGGCAACAGCGGCTCCGACCGGGGTAAGCGCGAAGTGCCGCCGTAATTTATCGAATTCTGATAATTAGCGGACGGGCAAGGTCCGCGAAGACTTTCCAGGCTTGGAGCCGATCATTTTGCCGTTGGACGTGGCAGTTGGCCTTAGCTCGGGAGTTGAAAGCCGCTGGCTGAGCCACCAACTGCCGAGGAACAACAGAGCCACCGACGCCGCCAGCACGAGCCGGCTGCGTCTGGAAGAACGAGGATGTAAGATCGAAGAATGAGCACGGAGGATGGGAGATAGAGAATCGCCGTTTGTATTTGGCGCCGGCGGCACGATGGAGGAAGTAATACTGTGTTCTTCAACGCTAGATTCAGCGGGCGCGAAGTGTAAACCAGGACTCTTGGTTTCTCGATCCTCGATCCTCAATCCTCCATCCTCAATCTTCAGCGCTGCGAATCCGGGCCAAAGTTGCGGCATCTCAGAACGGAAGAACGAGCGCAGCAACTCATCAATGTCCAGTTTCGGATTTCGGATTTCGGATTTCGTATTTCGTATTTCGTATTTCGTATTTCGAGTTTCTTCACTCATGGGACTTCATGAACTCCCTGGGCCGTCAGGCGCTCGGCTAGCCGCTGGCGTGCTCGGCTCAAGCGCATGTGCACGGCCGTTATTTGAATCGCCAACACCTCAGCGATTTCCTGTGCGTCATAATCGAGCGCGTATCGGAGCGTGAGTATTTCACGATCCGCTTCGGGCATCTCTCGTAGCATCGTTCGGACCTGCGCGAAAGTCTCTTGCTGTTCCAATCGCTCCAAGGGCGGCCGGCCGTTGCTTTGGACGCCGTTCATGGTCTGCGGCGGCTGCGTCCCATTACGGCTGAAGGCGCTCTTGGCATAATCCTCGGCCAAGTTCCGGGCCACCCGCAGGAGCCAAGCCCGCGGATTTAGAATCCTAGTATTCTCCTGCCATTGCTTCCAAAGCCGCAGGAACGCCTCCTGCATGATGTCTTGGGCCGTGTCGGCGTTCATCCACCGCGCATAAGCCAACGCCCAGACTTCACGGCTATGGCGCTCGTAGAGCGCCTCGAAGTCCGCGGGTCGCTCAGCCGGCGTAGACGCCGTTGGCTCTTGCGGGCGCGATCTCATTTCCCTGCTCGCCCCGTCGCTGGCCCGGCCGCCTCGATTCCCGAGGCAACACCTGCGTCGATCATCAATAGGACGATTCGGCCGGGAATTTCTAACAACTCTTCGTCGCCAAACTCTCCTTAACTATAACGACGTGCCTCGCCGGAAGGAAGATTGTGGCCGGGCGGCGGAAATGGCAGGAGAATCGTGGCCGATCATGAGTACGGCGGATCACACAATCACCACCATATTGTCGCGGTGGACGATTTCTTCGTAGGGGAGTTTGCCGAGGACGTCGGCGATTTGCTCGGTGCGTAGACCGCAGATTTTGCCGGCGTCGGAAGCGGAATAATTCGTGAGCCCGCGAGCGAACTCCACCCCGGCGGGATCCACCAGGGCCACGACATCGCCTTTGCCAAAGACGCCGGCTACCGCCGTCACGCCGATAGGCAGCAAACTGCGGCCTTTGTGCTCGACCGCCTGCCGAGCGCCGGCATCCACCAGAAGCCGGCCCTTGGTCTGGGCCGTGTAGCCGAGCCATCGCTTCCAGGCCGGCACCGTGTTGCCATGCGGCAAGAACAGTGTACCGACCGGTTCGCCGGCAAAAATCCGATCCAGGATGCCGGGTTGCGTGCCGTTGGCAATCAACACGGACTCGCCGGCGGCCGCGACGAGCCGAGCCGCCCGCAGTTTACTCCTCATTCCGCCCGTGCCCAGGCTGCTACGACTCGGCCCAGCCATCTCGGCAATCGAGGCGTCGATATTCGGAACCGTCGTCAGGAGCCTGGCATCCGGATTCAGCCTGGGGTCCGCATTGAACAACCCATCCACGATCGTGAGCAGCACCAAGAGCGGCGCTTGCAGGAGGTTGGTCACCATGGCGGCCAGATGATCGTTGTCGCCGAAGCGGATTTCCGCCACGCTGACCGTGTCGTTTTCGTTGATGATCGGCAACACGTTCCACTCAAAGAGAGTGAGGATGGTGTTGCGAGCGTTGAGGTAGCGCGTGCGGTTGTCAAAATCCCCGGCGGTGAGCAGAATCTGGGCGGTGTGAGTGCCGTGGCGTGCCAGGCATTCTTCATAAGCCCGCATCAAAAAACCTTGGCCCACGGCGGCGCACGCTTGGAGATGGCGCAGATCGCTCGGACGCTTGTCCAGACCCAGCCGGCCGACGCCGGCGCCGATGGCCCCGGAGCTGACCAAAGCCACCTTGCGTCCTTGCTCGCGAAGGCGTTGAACTTGATCGGCCAGCGCTTGCAGCCGGCCCGCATCCAGCTGCCCGTCCGGCCCTGCCAGTACATTGGTCCCAACCTTCACCACCACCGTGTGGGCCAGCGCAATCACTTCTTGGCGAACGGGATCGAGCATAATTTGGTGAGTGGTGAGTGGTAGGTGGTGAGTGGTGAAAGGTGTGTAGTATTTTGGTTTACGTTTCGCGCCCGCCGCAAATACAAGGATGTCCAACTCAGTGTACCAGACTCAACATAACCTGAAAATCGTCCCAATTCGTGGAGCGGGCGCGAAACGTAAACCAGTCACTCTAATCACTCACTACTCACTTATTCACCACTAACCAAAATCGCAACAACTTTGTAACACCGAGAAACGTCTATTTGACGGGGGGGAGCCGGTTTCTTATACTCATTGTGGCCCAAAACACCGCCAGCCGCCTCTCCAACTCCTGGCAACGTTTCCGAACCTCTTCGAGAACTTTTGCCAGGTTCTTGGTGTCGATTGGAAGCTCGAGTCTTCATGGAGGTGCGCCTTGGATTCTCGAAACTTCGAGTGCAAGAGAAAGGCCCGCTTTTCTCTGCTCCTTCTGTTTTCTCCTGTTCAGACAACTCTTAAGGCCCGATTCCCAGCCGCCGTCCTGATCTTCATTTGGGGATCGGTTTTCATTCCTGGGGCTCAAGGAGCAGACGCCAAGTTAGAACTCCTCCGTCAGAAAGCGGAGCAATCCGAAAAAGCCGGGCAGTGGGAGCAAGCCAGCGCCCTCTATGCTGATCTTTTTAGCCACGATCGCGGGCAGTTCGATTCCCTCAAGGATCGTTATCAGGTCTGCCTGCGCCATGTCTATCAAAGTCGGAGGCATCACGAGACCGCTTTTCGCGAACGTGTTCTCAATAAGGACGTTGCCGGCGCGCTTAAAGTCTACGAGGAAGTCCTGACCAAGCTCCAGGCGAACTATTTTCAGAAGGACAAAGTCAGCCTAACTCGCCTGATTCAGCATGGATTAGATGAATTGGCCATGGATTTGGAGGACGCCTTCTTCTCTAAGGAATACTTAAGCTCGGTGTCGGCGAGTTCCTTGCAGACGTTTCGCAGCTGGCTCAAGGAAAAATCTCATGCGATTCATGATCTGATCGAGGCGAAAAACACGGCCTTGGAAGTAGTCCTCGAAGCGCAAAGGCTGCTCGATCTAAAACCGGCCCTCGTCGTGCTGGAGCTTGCTTGCGGCGCGTGCAACGCCCTGGATGAGTACACCATGTTCTTGACCCCCGGCTTGTTGGCGGAGACCTACGCTTCGTTGGAGGGAAGATCCATCGGTATTGGAATCGAAGTGGATCGAGCGAGTCCCGGACAGCCGCTTCTGATTGTGCAAGCTCTTAAGAATTCTCCGGCCGAAATGGCCGGCCTCAAACCGCGCGACCGTATTATCCGCATCGACCGACAACCGGCCGACAAGTTGTCCCTCGAGCAAGCGATTGAGAAACTCAAAGGCGATGTCGGCAGTACGGTCGAGTTGGAAGTGGTTCAGCCGGGACCCACGATGTCCCGAACGCTCACGTTGGTCCGGCAGGCTGTTTTTGTGCCGAGCGTCGTGGAAGTGCAGATGTTGGATGAACACCTGGGCCTGGGCTATTTTCAACTAGTCGGCTTCCAAGAAACCACCCTCGCGGAAATCGATGAGGCGGTGGGCCAGCTGCAAATGCGCGGCATGAAAGTGCTCATTCTCGATCTGCGGGGCAATCCAGGCGGCTTGTTTCAAATCGCCGTTCAGGTGGCCGAGCGTTTCCTGACCGCGGGGGTCATCGTAGCCACGCAAAGCCAAGTTGCGACTTTCAACAAAACTTACACGGCCAATAACGCCGAGGCTTGGCGAATTCCGCTGGTTCTTCTGATCGACAACGAGACAGCCAGTGCCGCCGAGGTCATCGCGGGCGCGTTCAAGGACCACCGCCGGGCCCTCTTGGTCGGCCAAACGACCTTCGGCAAAGGATCGGTGCAATATGTGGTGGAGTTGTCGTCGATGTTGGCGGGGATCCGAATTACCCAAGCTCGGTTTTTCTCCCCGCATGGGCATTTCTACGGCAAAGGAGGCGTGGCGCCTCATATCCCCGTCGAGCGCACCTCGATGATGGCGTTCGATGAGGCCCAGTTGCAGGCCGCCGTCAGCGCCGCTCAACGGCTGGTGATGATGACACCCATGAAGTGACGCTAAAGCAAATTCGAAATTCGAAACTCGAAATTCGAAACTCAAAAATCAAGGAAGAGAAACGCGGAAGAGAAACACAAAAGCACGAAACTGCGAAAGGCCGAAAAAGAAGTCGTAGACAACGTCACGATGTTTCCGCTCCCTTCTGAATCTGCTCCCGATTCTTACAGCTTTCATCCGACTTGGTCGCATGCGCTGGCTCATCCGCCGCGTGGTTTGGCGCTGGCACGAGAAAAAGGTTGGGTCTTAGCTTGGGATAGCCAGGATTGGTTGTATCTCCTAAACCCATCTGGCGAGCGGCAGTCGCAAATGCACTCGGCGGCCAAGTTAACTACGGCCTCAGGCGCGGACAACGGCTCGGCGTATGCGGCCGGGGGCGCGCACGGCGAAGTCTGGTGGCTCAGCCCCGATCTCCGAACGCGCTGGGACCGATCCGTTGGGCATTCGGTGACCGCGCTGGCGCTGGATTCCTTCGGACAATACTTGGCGGTGGGAGATTCCCTGGGGACATTGACGATATTCGATTCGCAGGGCCGGCAATTGGTTCGAGCTCAAAGTCAGCGGCCGCTGTACCACTTGACGTTCGTACCATCCGCTCCATTTCTCGTAGGCGCTTCCGATTATGGTCTGATCGCCTGCTTTGATTTCAATGGCAAACTGATATGGCGCGACGGCATCGTGGCCCACATCGGCGCTTTGTCCGTAAGCGGCGCCGGGGAAAAGATTGTCCTGGCCTGCTTTTCCGAGGGACTCCAAGAATACGATGTCAAAGGGACTAATCTGGGCCGGCAATCGTTACCCGAGGCGACGCGATTGGCGGCATTGACCTATGACGCCCGACATTTGCTGGCGGCCGGAATGGGCAATCATTTACTATGGCTCGACTCCCAACATAGAATTCTGTCCACTCATCGACTGGAAAAACCCGCCGTAGCGATGGGTCTAAGTCCGCTGGGAGATCGGATGATCGTGGCTCAAGCGGAAAGCTCCCTGGTCGGCCTCGATTTGCGCCCTTCGCTTCGTCCGTGATAAATTGCCGCGCTTCCCTTCAACCCTCATTTCTTACCCAATCTCGCATTTTCCCTACAGCTTGATCCACAAGCCCGCCGATGGTATCAGGAGCACCCTTTTATTTGTGAAGAGTGAGTGGTGAGTAGGTGAGTGGTGAGTGGTGGCAAGGGATGTATTACCACTCACTACTCACCACTCACCAAAGAGGTGGCATGTTCCATTCGGTCGGACGCTTGGCGACGGCCCATCCTTGGATTGTCTGCGCCGCCTGGTTCCTGGCGGGAGGCGCTATCACTGCGCTCGCGCCGGCTTGGGACTCTAAGGCCCAAGACGATGATATTCGCTTCTTGCCCGAGCGCTGTCCGAGCGTTCGCGGCTACCATCTTCTGGAAAAATCTTTCCCCAAGGACATTTCACAAAGCCGAGCCATCTTTGCTGTCGAGCGCGAGGATGGCGCTCTCACGGACGCCGACTTCAAGCTGGTGGACGGCTTCGTCGCTGATCTAAATGACTTGCGCACTCGCGAGCCGGATTTGCAAATCGGCCAAGTCAACTCGTATCGCGACGGGTTTGTCGGCAATCGGCTAACGAGCAAAGACCGGCATTGCACGCTGATCCAGGTTTCGCTCGGAACGCCCTACCTGGCCCTGCAAACGCGAGCCACGGTCGATCGCGCTGAAGCGGAGTTGCGCAAACGGCTCGCCAATGCCGATGGTAATGAGCCGACGGTACTTACGACCGGCCCTGGCGGGATCGGCCGCGATCTCATCCGAGCCAGCGCCGACAGCCTCGAGGGTACAACTCTGGCGACGGTCGCGCTCGTCGTCGTGGTTTTGTTGTTAGTTTATCGGGCGCCTTTGTTGGCCCTGGTTCCGCTGATGACGATTGGCATAGCGGTTTGGGTGGCCATTAAGACGCTCGCGCTCATGACTTTGATTCCTGGGGTTCACCTGGTCAGTGTGAGCAAGATATTCGCCATCGTCATTCTTTATGGCGCCGGCACGGATTACTGCCTGTTCCTCATCAGCCGTTATCGGGAGGAGTTGAGCGACGGGCTGTCGATCGCTGGGGCGATTGAGCAAAGCGTCGGCAAAGTCGGCGGCGCCTTGGCTGCCAGCGCGGGAACCGTGATCTGCGGGCTGGGAATGATGGGTCTGGCCGAATTCGCCAAGGTCCGTTGCGCCGGCCCAGCCATCGCCTTGAGCCTGGCCATGGCCCTACTGGCATCGCTCACTCTTACCCCCGCGCTCTTGTCCATCCTGGGTCGCAAGGTGTTTTGGCTGTCGTGGAAGAAGCCGTGGAGATATGGAGACCAGGAGACAGGGAGACCAGGAGACAGGGAGACAAGGAGACACGCAGACCAGCAAGATGCAAGAATGTCTGGGTTTTTGCGGCCCATTCATGCAAGTCAAAGAGCAGCTATGGATTCAGGTCTTCCGGTCTCCTTGTCTCCCAGTCTCCTTGTCTCCCCCTCTCCCCCTCTCCGTGTCCCCGCGTCGTCTTCTTCGCTCTGGGATCGCATCAGCCGGGTGGTGGTCAAGCGTCCCGCCCTGATCTTTACCGTCACGGTGGCCGTGCTGGCGCCTTTGGCAATACTGGGGCTTCGTGTGCAACCGAATTATCGGCCCACGGGCGAGCTGGCGCCCACTTCGCAGAGCATCCAGGGAATCGCCGCCATTCAGCGTCATTTCACGGCCGGGGAGACTGGTCCGCTTACCGTCCTGCTCGTCTCACCGACCGATTGGAACACACCCGATGGCAAGGAACTGATCGCCCATCTCTGTCGGGGTTTCGCCAATTTGCCAAACGTCGCCGAGGTTCGCAGTCTGACACAACCGCTCGGAGCGCCGATCAAGGCCTCGCCGCCCGAGATTAGCGGTAACAGTTTGCTCAGCGGCCTGTTGAAAACGGTGCGACGAAACATCGACGACGCCTTGGAACAGGCGAACCGAGCGGCTCGGGAGTTCTATTGCGCCACGTTGCCGCCGGAAGAAGACAGACAGGGAGACAAGGAGACAAGGAGAAAGGGAGAACGCGCACCTGATTCGACGGTTTCATGGCAATTGGGTCAGAGTTATTCAAACCCCAGGAATCCTGGCCTCCCGGCCTCCCCTTCTCCCGGTCTCCCTGTCTCCTCCTCACGCGGTCCTCGTTTCGTGACGCGTCTCGATGTCGTGCTTGGATCGGACCCGTTTGATCAAGCCAGCAAGGAAACGCTCAAGCTCATCCAAATTTGGCTGGAGCACGAGTTGCCGAAGTCCGTCGGGCATTTGGGCGGCGTGCAGGCGGAGTGTTTCGGCGTCACGGTCGGCTCGTATGACTTAGCTCAGGTGACGGAAGCCGACCGCGCTCGCGTCAATCTGCTGGTCCTGGCGGGGATTTTTTTGATCCTCCTGATTTTGGTCCGCAAGCCGTGGCTGGCCGCCTATCTGCTGATCACCGTCCTTTTCAGCTATTACGCCACGCTGGGGGCGACGGTGCTGGCCGGGCATTTCTATACCGGCCGAGCGCTCGATCAGGTCGATTGGCGCGTGCCGTTTTTCCTCTTCACGATTTTGGTGGCAGTGGGTGAGGACTACAACATCCTGCTGATCACCCGGGTGCTTCAAGAGCGCAAGCAGCATGGCATGGTCGAAGGAACGCGTCGAGCTCTGGCTCAGACCGGCGGCACGATCACCAGTTGCGGTCTGATCATGGCCGGCACATTTGCCACGCTCATGCTCGGCGGCCTGGGCACGCTAATCCAAATCGGCTTCGCCTTGGCCTTCGGCGTCCTCCTCGACACTTTCGTCATTCGTCCATTCATGGTGCCGGCTTTTACGTTGCTGGTGTGGCGGGAGAAGAGCGCCAAGGACGACTCTAGAGCTCAGCCAAGCTCTGAAGCGGTAAAGCCGGTACTGCGAACTGGGGCAGTGTCTCGCCTCCTCCCGATCATTCCGCGTGATCGCGTGGCATAAACGAAAGCGACATAGGCTGGAGCCACGCCCCTTCTAGCCATGCAGATCTTCCTATCGGCGGAAACTTATTGCGAGGCATTATTTCCTTCGCTTGGCGAGCGAACAACGCTATCATCGCAATTAGAATTTAACTACTATTCTGGGCGGGGTTCACGACCTCATGACGCAAGAAGAATCAGCAGGCGAAATCGGCCCAGGGGATTCCTCATCCCTCCTCATGGAACTCAAAGCGCAATGTGAACGACTTCTGCGAGTCGTCCGGGGTTTGGAGGATGAGAGAAGGCGGGATGCGGAAGCATTGGCAACCCTGCGCGCCCGGTTGAATCAATATGAGCGCGTTCTATATGATTGGGCACACCAGCAGGTTCGCGAGGAGGACTGGAAAGACTTCGACGAATCCGATTACACGATCTCCTTCGAGGGTGTTGTCGCGGACCTGGGAGCGCCAGCAAGGACCATGAGTACGCCCAATGGAATGAGCTTCCGACTGGTCTGCTCGAAGGCGGTCCTGGACAAAGTGAAGGTGCTTCATAAACAAGCCAAAGATAGTGGACAGGGTTCAACATTTCTTTCTGCCCTGAAAAGCATTGTCGCCAATCTGCGGGAACAACCTCTTCAATTCGGCGAACAACGGTTTACTCTTCAGCAT
>Ga0137362_10002542_pt1 | contig 11917 bp, 8 predicted proteins | sample MadtaG_2_FD_104801 | JGI IMG/M metagenome (GOLD analysis project Ga0137362, IMG submission 104801) | Vadose zone soil microbial communities from Angelo Coast Range Reserve, California, USA - Mad1_100_16 metaG | ecosystem: Environmental > Terrestrial > Soil > Vadose zone | place: USA: California... | reverse complement strand
CCCAGGGACCCCGGGTGCTGCCGGGCGCGTACCGGGTACGGCTGACGAAAGGTGCCCAGGTCATAGAGACGTCAATCGTCGTAGGCCTCGACCGTCGTGCGGGATTCACCGCCGAACAGCGTCAGGCGCAATTCGAGGCGACCATGCGGGCGCACGCGCTGTTTGGACGCATGAGCGATCTCTCGGACCGGCTCAACGGCTTGAAGCTGTTGGCGGAGCAGCGCTCCGGTGCGCTCGTGCGTACCGACGCTGCATTGGCCAAGCGCCTCGCTGGCTTTGCCGAGGAGGTCGGGGCGTTACGCAAGGAGATTGTCGCTACGAAGGAAGGCGGAGCGATCACCGGAGAGGAGCGGCTACGTGAGCATCTCGACTACGCCTACGGCGCCCTTATCTCCTATGAGGGACGGCCGGGTGATTATCAGATCGCGCGCATCGCGACGCTTGAGCGTGAGTTGACTGAGGTCGACGACCGCGCGAGCAGGCTGCTCCAGAGGCACCTGCCGTCACTCAACGATGCACTCAAGCGCAAGGGCTTGGAGACAATCGCGGAAGCCGCGGCAAGCGAGCTCGGGGCGCAGCTTGCTGCCCGCCAGACGTGGTTGGACGCACACGAGGAGCACGCCACCAGCGCCGCGACCCGGGGAATCGAGACCCGGGGAATCGATTAGAGGGGTCCCCAGGAAATCGAGCGTCTTGATAGACGAACTGTCGCGGCTGGCGTGATGCTCGATTTCCGGGGTGCTTTAGAGACATCCCTCGGAGACGAGCATGCTGTATCTCGATGGTGCCGCTCTTGCCGCGCGCCTCCATCGTCACGAGCTGATCAATCGGCTGCAGCAAGCGTTCGCTTCCGATAGCACCGCCCCTCCCCGGCAGCACTACGCGCTAGGCGACGGCGCCGGTCGCAGCCTGCTCATCATGCCCGCGTGGCGCACCGGCGGTCCCGTCGGCGTGAAACTCGTGACGGTTGTCGACACTAACGCTGTGCGCGGCCTGCCATCGGTGAATGCATGCTACGTGCTCATCGACTGCGATACCGGTGTGCCACGAGCGGTCCTCGACGGCACCGAACTCACACTACGGCGTACGGGTGCCGCATCGGCGCTCGCGGCAAGGTACCTGGCTCGGCCGGATGCGGCGCGTTTGCTGATGGTCGGGACGGGCGCGTTGGCGCCGCACGTCGTGCTGAGCCATGCGGCTGCGCGGCCGATCACTGCAGTTCGGATCTGGGGGCGGAGACCGGAGCGGGCACGGGAGGTCGCTACCGCCCTGGGGAACCACGGTTTCTCCGTCGAGCCCTGCGACGATCTCGCCGCCGGCGTCACCTGGGCAGATATCGTTAGCTGTGCGACCTTGAGCTCCACGCCCTTGATCGAAGGCCGCTGGCTGCGCCCCGGTCAACATCTCGATTTGATTGGGTCCTTCCGGCCCGACATGCGCGAAGCCGATGACACGGCCGTGGCACGAGCCGAGCTCTATGTTGATACGCGCGCAGGCGCGCTAGCCGAAGCCGGCGAATTGGTGCAGACGCTTGCCTCCGGTGTCATCGGGTTAGCGGATATCCGCGCCGAGCTCAGCGAATTGGTTCGCGGCACCGCCCCGGGGCGGCGGGCGCCCGACACGATTACTCTCTTCAAGAGTGTTGGGACGGCCATCGAGGATCTCGCTGCGGCGGAGCTCGCCGTTGAAGGCGGAGCGCCGGGTCACGCAGGCTAACAACGTCTCGTGCTCCTTCCTGCATCAGAGCTTTGCGACAAGGGCCGCAAACGAGCGGTCATTAATCCGACACGGATCGCATCTTCTGGGCGACGGTCACCGAGGTACTCGCACCAGCCTCACTCGCTGCCGACGCAATGATGGCATACGAACATCCCCTCCGGGTCGTACTTTCCCTTGATCTTTAACAGCTTCCGGTAGTTCTCGCCCCAGAACTCCCGCTGCCAGCGTTCTCCGCGGCCACCGCGTAAGCGCTTGGCTCGGCATTCCAAGCACCGAGCCAACCTGTCGATTGAGTGCCACCGGCGTAGTCCGCAATGGCGAACGGATTCTTCGCATCACGCATCACGGCCGCGCAGGCATCGCTCCCTGCGTCGATTCTGCAGGGCTGCAGGAACGACTGCGCCTCCTGGAGTTTGCCGTTGAGACGTGAGTTCAGTCGTTGCCACTCAGCAGGCGTGGGCCAGCAGGACTGGCCCGGCTTACAGGCGTAAGCAGCACCTTCCTTTTGCACCTCTGTGGCCTTAGGCACCGCGCAGTGCGCATCTGGTGACGCATTGAGGAGTAGGAGAATTCCAGCAGCTATCCGTCGTCCCATGAGTTCAGTCCTCGCGCATATACCTGCAGGGGCCATTGCCCTCCCTTACGTCATACGGTCCAGGTCCCTCCGGCAGCGGTCTTCATTAGCAGCCATCTCCTCGCACCTGATGTCTAACCGGTAGCATATGCTACGGTCAGCCGTGAGCAACCGAGAATACCGCAGCAGTTCAGTCGGATCGGACCAATTGAGGACAGCGACCGCCATGAGAATCTTGGTCACCGGCAGCGCCGGACATTTGGGCGAAGCGCTGATGCGGGTTCTGCAACACTCCAATCATGAGGCGATGGGACTCGATATCAAACCATCCCCGTTTACGCAGCGCGTGGGATCGGTAACACAGCGCAGTTTCGTCAAGCAATGCATGCAGGGAGTGGACGTGGTTCTCCATACGGCGACCCTCCACAAACCGCATATTGCGACTCATACTCGGCAGGAGTTCGTCGATACCAATATCACCGGCACTCTGAATCTGCTTGAAGAAGCGGTGTCGGTGGGCGTCAAGTCGTGTGTCTTCACGAGCACCACGAGTGCATTCGGCCGCTCTCTCCTGGCCCCTGCGGGCGCGCCGGCCGCCTGGATCACCGAGGACACAGCCTCTCTCCCCAGGAACATCTACGGAACCACCAAGCTGGCCGCGGAGCAGTTGTGTGAATTGTTCCATTACCGGAGCGGTCTGCCGTGCGTAATACTGAGGACGTCGCGCTTCTTTCCGGAAGAGGATGATGACAGGGCGACACGGAACACCTACAGCGATGACAACCTGAAACTCAACGAGTTTCTATATCGACGTGCAGACATCGAGGATGTCGTCGATGCGCATATGCTGGCAATCCACAGGGCATCCGCGATCGGCTTTAATCGATACATCATCAGCGCAACCTCGCCTTTCACGCGGGACGACCTGCGCGAGCTGCGCGTGGACGCCGCGTCTGTCGTGAGGCGATGCGTACCAGGTTACGAGGACGAATATGCGCGGCGCGGCTGGTCCATGACCCCGACGATAGATCGCGTGTATGTCAACGAGCGGGCGAGAGTGGAGTTAGGGTGGCGGCCGCGCTACGACTTCGGTTTCCTGATTCAACGCCTGCATGCGTCCGAGGACTATCGGAGTCCGTTAGCTCGCGCGGTGGGTTCCAAGGGATATCATGCCGAATCTTTTTCCGCGCGGCCATATCCGACTGAATAGCCACCAATTAGGGCACTTTGGCCGTTTCAACGAACGCTTTGAGACGCTTCAGCTGACCGCCCAACACTTCATCCACTGCGGGCGCTATGATGTCAAAACCACCCTCCATGTAGCCGCCGACGCTGTAAGTCATTTCGAGCTTTGTGCCGTCGCCAGCGCTCGCGAGCGTCCAGGTGAGACTGCCTGTCAGCCCCGATCCCTGCAGGGGACCGAGCGCCCCAGTCAGTCGCACGAGCTTGAAAGGCTGAAGATTCACAACTGTCATGTGCGCAACACCTGCGCCGCCCGCGAGCCGTTCGCAGAAGCATCCGCCGGGTCGCGCGTCAATCGAGAGATTGCTCGACTTGCCTGAATAGGTGTGGTGTGGATCCCACCACTTGCCGATATCACGCAGCAGTGCTGAATAAACCCTCTGCTCGGAAGCACCAATCACCACAGCGTGCTTCACGAGGAAGCCGGTCGCGGATACCTGCACTGCGGCCGATGCGCCGTCCGCCGCACAGAGACACGCTAACAGGATCAGGGCTCGGTCGAACATCTTGGAAGACCCCCATCGGCAACCACCGCCCGCTCAGCCGAGCGCAGCGACTTCGGCTCGCGCTGACCTTGAGGCGCGCTGCAGCATCCAGGCGAAATGCTTTGCGACACTTGAGACCGCGTCTCACACCGCTAGACCGCCTTGGAATACGCGACTCCGCACCCCCCAATCCCACAATACCCATCCGGATTCTTCGCCAGATACTGCTGGTGATAATCCTCCGCATAAAAGAACTCCGGCGCGTCGGCGATCTCGGTCGTGATCGTCCCCCGCCCCGCGGCAGTGAGTCGCGCCTGGTACAGCCGCTTCGAGTCCTCGGCGGCTTTGCGCTGCTCCTTATCTAACACGTAGATCGCCGACCGATACTGCGTACCAACATCGTTTCCCTGGCGCATCCCCTGTGTCGGATCGTGAGATTCCCAGAACGCCTTCAGGAGGTCGTCGTAGTCGATCTTCTGGGGGTCGTAGATCACGCGGACGACCTCGGCGTGCCCGGTCTCGCCCGTGCAGACCTCCTCGTACGTCGGGTTCGGAGTAAAGCCGCCGGCATAGCCCACTGCGGTCGCATACACCCCGGGGAGCTGCCAGAACAGCCGCTCCGCACCCCAGAAGCAGCCGAGGCCGAATACGGCTTCGCGCATTGCAACTGGAAACGGCGGCACGATGCGGTGGCCGCTCACGAAGTGCATCTCGGGTACTTTGAGTGGCGTGCTGCGCCCCGGAAGGGCGGCTTCGCGGGCGGGCATCGTCGATTTCTTGCGGAACAGCGCCATGGCGGGCACTCCTGGACGTGGCAGGCAAAGAGTGTGGGGATCCATAGCGGCGAACTCAAGCCTGCGTCGCAGGCTTACCAAGGCCGTGCGGTCTTAAAGCCCCGCGCATTTCCCTTTTGTGCGCGTGCACCTTGCGACTGTGCCGCGTCGCACCGTAAGCTTTCGTGCGTATGGGCATCAGTCAATCGCAAAACCTTCGCACGCCGCCAGTCGAGATGCTGCGTCCCTACGGGATCCGCGTAAGCCTCCCGCCCGGCGATCCGTTCCGCAAGCTCCTCGGCCCGGAGTGGCATCGGATCCACTGGTATCCCACGCAAGCAGAGCGTGACGCCGAGCTTGCCGAGATGAGCCGCAGGCACCAGTACTCTCGCGCGGGAGACAAGCCGTCACTGGTCTTCCAGAAGGTCGAAAAGCTCGCCGAGAGCCGCGGACTATAGCGGGGCCCCCGACCATGGAGGACTTAGAACGTGCGGCCGAGGAATAGATAAAGCTCCTGATCCCCGTGCTCGTCGAACCCGCTGGCCACATAGACCGGTCCGAGCAAGGTATCCAAGCCAAGAAACAGGGCCGCGTCCCTGCGCGTGTTGCCAAAGCTCGCATCCCTGCGACTTTGCCAGACGTTGCCGGCCTCGAGCGACATACCGAGATACGTCGGTACGTCGAAATAGCCTGGGCCACCTCGCCCGATCTGCCGATACAGCAGCAGACGTGCGATCCCGAAATGCGGCCCGGTGAGGGAGTCGGCCCTGAGACCGGAGAGATTGAACAGGCCGCCGAGTGGGAATAACAGACGCGTGTCGGTCACGCCGCTCTCCAGAGTCGTCCCCGCGGACGTTGAGAACACGGCCGTGTGGCGGCCAAATGTATGCGCGGCGAGGTAATTGAAGGTGAGCTGATCTGCGGTCTGGCCAGAGCCGCGCGCGTTGCGATCGGCCTGCCATTGCAAGGCGGCCTGCTGGCCATTGTGCGGGAAATTGACGTCGTCTAGCCGGTCGTAGGAAAAGCGCAGGAAATAGTCACGCGTGGCGAAGGATTGCACCGGCACCGTCGGCGCGCCGATCGTCAGAGTCGAGTGGCCCTCCTCGCGCTGCACTCCGGTGCGGATCTCTCCCCAGTTGCCAAACTGGCGTCCGAAATCAACCCCGTAACTGAAGGTATGGAGCCGGGTCTGCGCGGTCTCGTTCTGGCCACTGAGCGTGGGCACGTTTCGAGCCACCGTCGCGGCGTGTGGCATCACGAAGTAGCCGGAAGTCGGGGACAGCGGCAGGAACACTTCCGTGGCAACGAGAGAGGTCTGACCGATCTGCAGATCCCACACCCACTCGCCGCCGGGTTGCGTGATCTCCGACATCACGAAGCGCATTGCGGCGTTGTAGGTGGAACTGCCCTGCAGATCGTCCTGGATGTTGAGTCCGAAGCGCAGATAGTTCGGACCGATCGAGTTGCCGCGCGCGGTCAGCGAAATACCATAGCGGTCGTTCTCCTCGACAACCCGATAGTCGAGCGTATCGAGAGTGCCCTGGCCATAGAGCGCGGTGACCCGGCGTGCCACGGCATCGGGATCGAGCGGCTTACCGGTGAGATCCTTGAAGAGGCTCTCGAGCTTCCGCGAATAGTGTTGCGAGCCGGACTCGACCTGCACGAAGTCGATACGTGGCGGTCCGCGACGCGCCTGTTCACGACGCTCAACGTAACGTTGCATGTCTTGAGGCCCGACCGCCAGTGCGGCAAGCCGGTCGCGCGCATCGTGCGCCGCAGCTTCGCCGATACCGACCACGCGAGCGACGATGCCGAAATCGAAAGACGAGGTGTCGCCCAGCGCGGGTCTGATGAGAATATCGTCGGGCTTGAGCTTCGCGAGCTGCTCCCTGGAGTTGCGCTGGATGAGAATGGCCAGCATCTGGTTGGAGATCACCGGAGCGCTGGAAAGCTTCTCACGCGGCAGGAGCGGAGCACCGACGTCCACCACTATGAGGATGTCCACGTTCATGGCACGCGCAACATCAATAGGGAGGTTCTCGGCGATCCCGCCGTCCACCAGCAGGCGACCCTCACGCTCGACGGGCGCGAAGACGCCGGGCGCGGACAAACTCGCGCGCATCGCGCTCGTCAGGTCGCCCGAGCCGATGACGACCGCCTCACCCGTCTCAAGATCCGTCGCCACGGCGCGAAACGGACTGGCCAGATCATCGAAATTCGTGATGTGCGCTACCGGCAGCGTGAGACGCCGCAGAGTCTGGTTGAGTCTCTGCCCCTGGATGAGCCCCTTGGGGAGCAGGACCTTGCCGGCGCGCAGGCCGAGCGGAAACTTGACCAGGAAGTTCTGATCCTCCTGCTTGCGACGCAGAGTGAGATCCTCACGGGGCGGGCGGTCGCGAAACGCATCCTGCCAGTTCAGGGAGGTCATGACCGACTCGATCTCTCGCGGACTGAGACCGCTGGCATAAAGCCCGCCCACGACGGCGCCCATGCTGGTGCCGGCGATTGCATCGATCGGCACGTGCATGTCTTCCAGCACCTTCAACACGCCGATGTGCGCGGCGCCGCGCGCCCCGCCGCCTGAGAGCACCAGGCCAATGCGGGGACGCTGGCCCGCCGGCTGCGCCGCAGGCGTCTGGTCGGAGGCCTCCTCGGCCGTCGCGATGCTCGAGGCCGCGAGCCACAGAACTGCGAAAATAAAGCTGAATAGCCCGAGACGAGGCCTGACCACCCGTGGTGAAATCACGGCGCAAGAATACCAGCATGCGGGGCGGGAGACTCGCCTTTGCCGTGAGTTGCCTTGGGATCCGGGCCTGCGCCGCAAGCGCGGGCCGTCGCGGAGAAATTTGCACGTGAAGAACCAACCGAGCCGCGCTGCGTGGCGTGCGATCTATGCTGTGAGCCGCCTGGTGCGAGCCGCGGCCACACTGGCCGCCGCAGCGAGCGCTGTTGCGACAGGCGCCAGCGCGCTTGCCCAATCGCCCGATGCGAGCGACTGGGGCTATTACGGCGGCGACATGTTCGGTCAGCGTTTCTCGAGCCTCGATGAGATCAACCGCAAGAATGTCTCGCGCCTCACCGTCGCGTGGACCTATCGCACCGGTGAGCTCGGGGCAGGGTTCGCGCGGGCAGACAAGCTTTCCTTCGAAGCGACGCCCGTGCTCGCGTTCGGTCTGCTGTACCTCGAGACACCCACGAACATCGTAATTGCCCTTGATCCGGAGACCGGACGGCAACGCTGGCGTTTCGATCCACGCGTGGACCGCACGCGTCATTACGCCGAGGCAACCTCGCGCGGAGTGAGTATCTGGGAGGACGCGAGTGCCAAGCAGCAAGCTCCGTGCACGCGCCGCGTGTTCACTGGCACATTGGACGCACGTCTGCTCGCGTTGGATGCCGCGACTGGCCAGCTTTGTATGGATTTCGGCTCTGGCGGCCAGGTCGACCTCACGAGTGGCCTGCGTATCCGCGATCGGGCCGACTACCTCGTCACCTCGCCACCGGCCGTCTACGACAATGTCGTGATCGTCGGCTCGGCGATAGGCGATAACCGCGCGGCGAACGTGGAGCGCGGTGTCATCCGGGCGTTCGATGTACGTACCGGGACCAAGGTCTGGGGCTTCGATCCGATTCCAGACTCGCCGTCTCATGCGGCCGCGAGCGAATGGAATCCTGCCCAGGCGGCTGCAACCGGCGCGGGTAACGCCTGGGGCGTCATGTCCGTGGATGAGGAAAACGGCCTGGTGCTGGTGCCGACGGGCTCGGCGAGCCCTGATTTCTACGGCGGCAAGCGTCTCGGCAGCAATCGTTTCGCCGACTCGCTGCTGGCGTTGGATGCCAAGAGCGGACGGCTTGTCTGGCACCAGCAGCTGGTACATCACGATCTGTGGGACTTCGACGTCTCAGCGCAACCGGTGTTGGGGGACATCGAAGTGCAGGGGATCCCGGTGCCGGCGGTCATTCAAGCGACGAAGACGGGCATGCTGTATGTCTTTGAGCGCACGAAAGGCCAACCTCTGTTCCCGATCACGGAGAGGCCTGTACCGCGCAGCCTGGTGGTGGGCGAGCAGGCCTGGCCGACGCAACCGTTCTCCTCGATCCCCGCGTTCGTCTCCCAACGACCACTGACACCGGGGGACGCGTGGGGCGTCACGTTCTGGGATCGCGGCAAGTGCCGTGACATGATCGCATCGCATCGCAACGAGGGCATCTTCACTCCGCCGGACACCCGCGGCACGATCCTGGCTCCGGGCTACATAGGCGGTGTGGACTGGGGTGGCATCGTCTTCGATGAGCAAAGGCAGCGGGTGATTGCCGCCGTGAATCACCTGCCAATGGTCGTCACGCTGATCCCGCCGGAAAGCCTGGAACGGGACGCCCGCTCCGGCGACTTTCCCCGTTCGGAATTCGCGCGGCAGGCGGGCACTCCCTACGCCATGCGTCGTGAGGCTCTGCTGTCGCCCTGGGGACTGCCGTGCACGGCCCCGCCCTGGGGCAGCCTTGTCAGTGTCGATCTGCGTCGCAACCGCATCGTGTGGCAGGTGCCGCTCGGCTCGACCGAAAGCATCGGACCGTGGTTCGCCCCGACACGCGAATTCGGTACCCCCAACATGGGAGGGCCGGTTGCAACAGCGGGCGATCTGGTGCTGGTCGCAGCGGCGATGGACAGCTACTTTCGCGCGTTCGATATCGAGACGGGCCGTGAGCTGTGGAAATACCACCTGCCCGCAGGCGGCCAGTCGACTCCCATGACATACCGCGCGGGGCGCCATCAACGGCAGTTCATCGTCATCTGCGCGGGCGGGCACGGCGGATTGGGCACTCCGCACGGCGACTACGTCATCGCATTCGCGCTCCCAGCCCTCCCGTTACCGGGAAGCTAGAGCCGATGCGTATCAGACATCTCCTCTGCACGGCTCTCGCGCTCTGGTCCCAAGGAATCTCGTACGCTGCCACAGACGATTCGCAGCTCGAGCAGATCGTTGTGACGGCGCGGCGTGCACCGGAACCGAGACTCAACTTCGCGGGCAGCCTCAGCCGGTTGAGTGCTCAGACTATCGATCTCGAGGGCGCTACCCACTATTCCGAGCTGTTGAATCGGGTGCCCGGGGTCTACATCCAGCATGGCAGTGGACAGGAGAGCCTGGTAGCGATCCGCTCGCCGGTTCTCAATGGTGCGGGCGCGTGCGGCGCTTTCCTCATGCTCGAGGACGGTCTGCCCATCAGGCCCGTCGGATTCTGCAACGTCAACGAGATGTTCGAGGTCAACACCGAGCAGGCCGACGCCATCGAAGTGATCCGCGGGCCGGGACCGGCGATCTACGGCGCCAACGCCATGCACGGCATCGTCAATGTCATTACTCCGACCCCAAAAGAGTTGTCAGCGCTCGCCGCGGCAGTCGAGGGTGGCACCAACGATTACAAGCGGGTGAAGTTCAAGACCAGCACCGATACGATCGGCGCAGGCGTCGGGATGTACGGCCTCTACACGAACGACGGCGGCTATCGCGCTAATTCGGGCGACGAGGAAGGCAAGGTCAATCTGCTGGCGGACACACAGCTTGGCTCCGGGACGCTGCGTATACGGAGCGCCGGCACGCTTCTCAATCAGCGAACCGCCGGCTTCGTGCAGGGATTCGCTGCCTACAGCGACCCCGCGCTGCGCACATCCAACCCGAACCCGGAGGCCTTCCGGGACGCCTGGAGCACGCGCCTCGCGGCCCATTGGACGAGCGAGCCCTGCAGCGGCTGCAGCGACGCCCTGCACGCCATTGTGCGCAGATCGCGCATGCGGTTTCTGCAACACTTCCTGCTGGGCGAGCCTCTGGAAGACAATTCGCAGACGAGCTTCGAGATTTCCGGCGCCGTCTCGCGACCCCTGCCTGGCCGGCTCGATGCCCAGATCGGCTTCGATGCGGAAACCGCCAGCGCGGACTTACTGGAGGTCCAGGGCTCGCCGACCGTCGGCGGCACGCCGCTCGCGCGTGCGATCCGTCCGGCAGGACGGCATTACGACTACACGGTCGCGGCGCGCACCGGGGGGCTTTTCGCAGCGCTCGAGCTCAATCCGAGTCAGCGCTGGCGCATCGAGTCAGTGCTGCGCCTCGAGCAGACTCGCTACGCGTACGAAAATCACATGATCGCAGGAAACACAGACCAGAACGGCGTGCCCTGCCCCTTTGGCGGCTGCCTCTACAGCCGGCCGGCGAGCCGCGACGATCGCTTTAACAATGTGGCGCCCAAGCTGGATGCGAGCTACTCGCTCACGGGGCATCAACGGATCTACGTGATGGCGGCGCGCGGGTTTCGTCCGCCGGAGATAACTGAGGTTTACCGCTTGCAACGTCAGCAGTCGACCGCGAATCTCGAGTCCGAGCGTCTTGACAGCGTGGAGCTTGGCTGGCTCGGCGAACGTCGAGTCCTGCACTGGAGCGTGGGGGCGTACGCGCTCGACAAGCGCAAGGTCATTTTGCGCGACTCCAACGGATTCAACGTCAGCAACGGACGCACGAGCCACCGCGGCTTGGAGTATGAACTGCGAGCACAGCCTTCCCGGCGCGTGCAGCTCATCGCGAGCGGATCGGTAGCGTGGCATCGATATGAGTTTTCCGAAGCAATTGACGGTGGCGACACGATCGCCAAGGGGAACACCGTGGCGACGGCGCCCCGTAACGTGCACAATCTTGCCGTCGCCTTCGAGCCCACTGCCCGCACTGCAGCGGAAGTCGAGGTCAACTACGTGGGCAGGTACTTTCTCGACGCATCGAACCGGCACACCTATCCCGGCCACACGCTGCTGAACGCGCGGATCCGGTACGCGCTCGCGCCGGGCTGGGAGGCGACATTGAGAGTGACCAATCTGCTCGACCGGCGCTACGCCGACCGCGCGGACTACGCGTTCGGCAACTACCGGTACTTCCCCGGACGCGAGCGCAGCGGCTTCCTCGAGATCGGTTACGATGTGCGTTAGCGGGCAGAAGTCGCGCCTTGGCGAGCGTGTCGAGCGAGCGCAAGCCACGCCTTTTGCTCGCGGGCTGAAAGGGCCACAGGCCACTTTCAGCAGACGGACCACGGCTGCAGGCCGCTTTCGACAGAAAGCATAGCGGAGATACGAATGTCGGGCT
>Ga0137362_10002529_pt1 | contig 11932 bp, 13 predicted proteins | sample MadtaG_2_FD_104801 | JGI IMG/M metagenome (GOLD analysis project Ga0137362, IMG submission 104801) | Vadose zone soil microbial communities from Angelo Coast Range Reserve, California, USA - Mad1_100_16 metaG | ecosystem: Environmental > Terrestrial > Soil > Vadose zone | place: USA: California... | reverse complement strand
GCATCCATAATGTCCGCCCCGATGACGCTGGCGGCCTGGGTATACGTGCTCGACGGGCGATCTGTATCATTGAAGCCGGAGCCTGCATTCCACGCTGTCGTCCCTGAATCCTCGGGTGGCTGCGAAGAGCCCCGTGTTGCCATGGAGTTGCTAACCGTAGGGGATCGTTGGTCGGCGAAGGGATCAAGAGGGACGGGCAGCGGGTGGCTCTCATCTGCCTCATGCAGTACATCCTGTGGGCCGAAGGACGAGGTAAGGGGAGAGCGAATAGATGGACGTGAAGAAAGGCCCTTTGCGGAGGAGGCAGGCACAATGGCCGCCTTCGCAGCGCTCGCAACCTGACGGCCAGTGACAATCGTAGGTACTTCTGAAAGGACATCGCTGGCATAACTGGCATTTGTGATGTAGGAACGATCGTCTGGTATTGTAGAAGCACCAGAGGGGGAGGCAGAGTTGAGAGGTACAGATTCAACAGAGAGGTTCATGTGATCCATATTGAGCTCAACACGGGGAGCACGTAAATTGTGTACAAGGGATGACGAGCTTGCCTGGGGCAACGATCCTGATGGAAGCACCGAAGCGGGAGGTGGAACGAATGCAATAGGGATAACATTCGTGGACTGAGAGCCTGTGGAGGTGGTCTGAATAGAATGGTTATCACCGAAGGGATTCGAGTGGGAAGATTGGGACTGAGTCGGCGAAGATTGTGAGGTCGGGTCAAGATTGATGGTGGCGTTCGAGTTTCCGTACACTCTTACGACAGACTCACTAGGAATAGGAGCGGTGGGTTGGGTGACGACAACCTTCTCTGTAGGATCGGGACGATTGAGGACGGTGTCAGCCGGTGCTGGGATGTCCTTGACCCCTTGTACTGCAGGTTGGAGGGCCACTGCATTCCGGCGGCGCCACCAGAAAAAGACACCGACAAAAAGAGCCAAAAATATTAGGGAACCCACGACGGCACCTGCAACCACCCCTGCACTGGTCCCATGGCCAGAGTATGAAGCTGGCTCGTCTTGACATATAGAGGTGCTACATTGGGAACAGCTCCTGAAGTAGACGTAAAAAATGCGCGTGGACGATATAAAGCCAAGACACATACTGCGCAATTTGAACACAGACCTGAGAAGGTCCACAGTTACAAATGGGGGGAATACTTGGACATTGGACACAGCCTCGAGCTAAGAGATGGTCCAAACGCATAGCAATCACGGGGAAACGAAAGAATGTGGTCAGAAAGCGAGGGCGCAGATGGAATGGGCTTTGTGGTATCCAGCACTCTCTAATGAGAGAACGACGGTATCAGAGGTAGCTGTGAAGCCAGAAAAAAAGAGGGTATAAGGTGAGAGAGATGGGATACGAGGAGAAGAGGAAAAAGCTCGCAGTTTTGCGATTCGCGAACATTACGTAATTTATTTTGCTTCTCTACAACTGAGCTCGCTCTACACTACGTACTCTTCTCACATATTCAGGCCATGATCGCTAGTATTATAACTTATTGGCACCCTGTTGTGCCTTGCCCATACCGTGTCAGTGGCTATAGTCGTATCTGTAGTTCCCCCAATCAAAACCCATGCACGTCCACTATAGTAATCCACGTACTTTTTATAAAACGCCTCGGAACTGGATGGCACGGCCTAGAACCACCCACACTTTTTATGAGCACACCCCAAATGATCATGTCGCTTCCGTACCTGGCTACGTCTAGCCCCGCGAGTTTTCCGACCAGCCTTCTCAAGCTCTCTGCGGTGTTCACGGTCTTCGCGTAGCCACTGAATAGCAATTTGAAACAAGGTGCTGTCCGGCGCCCTTTCACTGTTACCCGGCGATTGTGGAACAATGGAAGGCAGAGGCCACGGTGTTGCGTTCATCACAAAGCTTCCCAGGCGCATATGAGTTATGTGGGTGGGGAATTGATTCAAACCATCAAAGATGTGAGTGGCGTCTAACGGTGGTGGGCATTAGTTCCCATGACATGAGGGACTCGCCGGACCCACAGAGAATGGTCGCATTGCGATGCTGGCTATCCTCTTTCAAGAAGATCAAAAGGTCATCTCGCACTTGTACATCGAGATCAACTGTGACCTTCGCCGCCCAAATTTACCATCGACTATATAAATATCTAGGCACGGTACCATGGCTGTGCCGTAACGTACCTCGTCGAGCAAGAGGACATCCCACGGTTGCATGAGGCCCATGCACAGTTGCACACGCCGCCTCTCACCATCCGAGATGGCATGCATGTGCCAGTCAAGGTCCACGTCGAGAATATCAAGAAGGCGATCACGGCGCTCCTTGTGACGGTACCCGCCTACCGAGTCGAGAAAGTACTCAACCACAATATCACCGCGTACGACCGGGTTCATGGCCCTGTAAGCCCTTTAGGGTTAAGATATGTTCGTGCGCGGTGATCGTTTCGTTAAGAAAACTTCCCATTCTGTGCCGAGATACGTAACACCCGACGGGGAATTGCGGAAAACATCACACCCTTTTATTTGGATTTGTGCCCCATTTGATGTGACCAGCCGCTTGCCTGCAAGAATTTGAAGTAGTGTTGACTTGCCAGCTAATGAAAACGAGTGTCGATAAACGCTGACAACGTCGATCGCTACGAGGCGGAATGCACACCCCCATTAGCGCCAATGAGGAGCGTGCGAGAGCCCTTTGGCAGACTGATGTTGATGTCGATCAACGATGGTGGTCCAGATGGTTCGTGGTTATATGTCAGGTTCTGGACAGAAATTTCGGTGTTGCCAGCCATTCGTCTTCACGCCTCAGGTGGTAGAATGACCTCTCAGGAAGGGGGGCGAGAGACGAGTACGGTCAACACTAAAGTACGTGATGGTTTTTTCTTGGGCGGTGCCCAGGTACCAAGGGGAGAATCGAATGCTACTATAACGCTGGTGGTGACCATCAGAAAAGGATGTGAAGAGCTTATAGACATCGTTTAAAACAAACTCACGATCACGGCAGCTGAGAACAACTGAGGGCAATCGACTCGCACACGAGTGGCGGTAACCTCTGCCTTCAAGTTCAAGTTTTACAACATGTCGGATTTTCCTGCATTGCCTGGAGCGTACAAAGCGCTCTTCCTATACATAGAACCAAGTATCGTATACCTTCATATACTCCCCTCCGCTCTCATTGACCAGACTCAATGTGGTAGTCACCACCATTTTACCAGTTATTCTCATCTGGTTCACACCTGGCGCTGCCTGGTTCCATCACGAGCTCATACCAGACTCGGATCCACACAGATTATATGCTAGCGTAGATGATCGCACCCGTCTGGCCATTTGGCAACTGGGAAATTGTGCGTTCCGTGGCCTGTGCTCCTTTTCCCCCCGTCCTGACCTTTTGGGTGACACAGGCTATCTGTTACTCGGGATGCTCTCATCCCTGGTCTTCCGGGCGATAAGGGATGCACTTCCCGGTAACCCTGCCGCACAGGAACGCATACTAGGTGCGAGTCTCTTGGCGATGGCAATAGCAGATGTGAGTCACCACTGGCATACGATCATCTGGCTTCAAATAATGACCTTCCGTACTTTATAGGCAACGCAGTAAGCATGTTGTTCGCAAGTCACTCCGCAGGTTCTAAAATCGTTGTCAGTATTGCTGCGTCTTTTATTGGCCTTCCGGATTCCCTCAAATACCATCCTGAGCTCTGGAATCCCATGACACACGGCAACATCTCGATTGTCGTCGTTCTGCTGCTTTTCCGGTTCGTCCGCAGCAATTTGAAAATGGGCTGCACTGACTAATCCGTGTTCCAGAGTTGCATGGTTTTTGGGTATTGGGCGCACGAGGCATTATTTTGGGCAAAGGTCGAGGTCGTCGAGCGTCACGGTAAGAGCGAAGGACAACTAGTATACTGTTTGTTTCTGTTACAGAAGCTGTTGAACGAACACTCCGAGTCCGGGTCGGGCCGAAGCCATACACTCCTTACTCCTTATTACACCTTCTTTCACAACACACAATACATTGTCTAAGCTGTCCGGGTATATCTTATCACGGATTTGTGGATCCCGTGCGTTCTGTGCGCTCACATTTCAACATTAAAAACTGCAGACTACAGTGCATTGGCAGATCAAGATCGGACATTACAGCGACACTCGGAGGCGAGTGGTCGCAGTGAGTTAACACGGACTCGGAGGGCCGACTGTCATTCTGTCTTTGCGGCACTTGGGTGGAGAATCGACGTTATTTGACAACTGATATGTGACCATCAAAATGATCTCGGGTAGAGAATCGGGCCATTTTAACACTGCTATGACCACAAAAATGGTCTCGGTTAGCGAATCGGACGATTTTAACACTGGTGTGACCATCAGAAGGGATCTTGCAGCCGGTTAAAATGGACCGATAACTACGGCGGTTGGGAACCAGGTGAACGACCTGGACTTGCGAGTGGTAGTCCAATTTCTTTCACAGCATGTCGGATTCAAGTTTTCCTGCATTGCCTGGAGCGTACAAAGCGCTCTTCCTATACATAGAACCAGGTATCATCTGTATTGTGTTCCCCTCCACTCTTAGTTGACCAGGTTCGATGTGGCAGTTGTCACCATCATAGCAGCTGTTCCCATCCTTTTCACAGCTGGCGCTGTCAGGTTCTATCATAATCTGATACCAGATCCAGACAGATCATTTACTAGCGTAGATGCTCGCACTCGCCTCGTCATTACGCAGCTAGGAACCTGTGCGTTACACGTTCTATGCTCCTTCTCCCATCTAACTTTTGGGTGCGACAGGCTGGCTGCTGATGGGGATGCTCACATTCCTAACACACCGTGCAGTAAGGAATGCGCTGCCTGGTAACCCTGCCGCACAGGAACGCATACATGGTGCGATTATGTTGTCGATGTTGATAGTAGATGTGAGTTACCTACGTCCTCTCACGAATTGATCTATGACCATCTTCCGTGTTTCACAGGTAATACAGTAAGCAATTCTGCTCGCAGTTCAACTCATACGCTCTGAACTCTTGTTGTCAGCATTCCTATGATTTTTATCGGCCTTCCAGACTCCCTCAAATACCACCCCGAGCTCTGGAACGTCACAATACACGGCAACATCTCGCTTGTCGTTGTTCTGTTGCTTTTCCGGTTCGTCCGCGACAATTGGAAACTGGGTTGCGCCAGCTAATCCGTGTTCTAGGGTTGCGTGGTTTTTTGGTATCGGGCGCACGAGGTATCATTTTGGGCAAGGGTTGACGCCATCGAGTGGAAGGGCAAAGTACAATTAAGATATCATGTTTCTGTTGTAGAGTGAGATCGTGTTTTGTTGACTCGGAACGCCGGGCCGAAGCCGTACGCGTGCATTGTGCCATGACTTCCACTGCTGTTCTAGAAATTATCGATCTTACAGACACCCCGGACGACAACGAGAGCCAAAAGGTACCAAAAACTGCAGTCTATGGTACAGATCGAAATCCAGAGAAGAATGCAACGCGGGCGGCGCGCAAGCGCAAGAACGGCGAGGCACGCAGCTATCCTGCGAAAGCACCGGATGGCTCCTTCGAGCATGGTCATACCCAGTCGGTTGAACCCACTGAAACACGACCTGCGGTCGATATCCAGGAGAGCAATGGAGAGGCCAGAGGGAAGAAGAATCGACGCTCAAAGAAGAACAAGGACAAAGACAACAAGGATTCGGTGCCTCCTTCGCACGAGGATACCCAGCACGACACGTTGCCCACCTTAGACAATGAACAGCTCTTTTTTGTCGATACCGTGCCGGCGGCGGTTCCTGAGGACCTCACGTTTGACCCGGCTCGCGACACCAAGGTCACGCCATCAACCTCCCAAACATCGGGGCGGCCAGACAAGGTCCCACTGCTCTTACCCGCACATATATCTGTCCTCGATCCCGGAGAGGATTTGAATGTGCAAATTATCCAACCCGCAGAGTCAGACTCGGATTCAGACTCTTACATCGAATACCTCGACTACGATGATCGCCTGGTGCGCTCACAGACCCTCTGCTAACATGGCTCTGTCACTCATTTTGCATAGGCGCCCGACATGGTGCGTTACTTCGAGGCCGCTGCGGAAGAGCAAAAGCGCTTTGTTTGCAAACGATGTGGCGCAGCCAGCGAACACAGGTCTAAAGAATGTCCCGTACTGATCGTGCGTGTAGCTCATATAACCGTATCTAAATCTGATCTATAAGTGCCCTGGCGTAGTGTTTGACTTGCGGGGCGCGCGATGAACACCCCACACGCAGCTGTCCGATTAGTAAAACATGCTTTACTTGTGGTATGAAGGGACACATCAACAAGGTGTGAGACATCCCTTCGAGTATGTATGAGTGACGCTAACTGCGCACCCGGCAGAACTGTCCAAACCGGCATACCCGGGAAAGGGTAAATAACTTTGATAATTGTGATCGCTGTGGATCAGATAACCATAACACAAACGTGCGGTCTATTTCTGTTGGGTACATTACAATAAAACTGGTCGTCCCTAATCTCTGATTTAGGAGTGCCCTACTATCTGGAGATTGTATGAATATGTTACCGACCGTGAGCGCGAGGTTATTCTTCAGCTTCGGGAATCGAAACAGCCACTTGCTCTTGGCCAAGGTGGGGAAGGCTACATTGCGAACGACGAGTGGTGTTACAATTGCGGAAACAGCGGGCACCTCGGTGACGTATGTCCATCACATCATATCTCATGGAGATGCCGCCTCGATCGCTCATGAAAAAAATCTGGTCTTTGCCGATCCCACAGGATTGCCAAGAGCTTCCTCGCCCACACGACGTGCCAGACGCGCCGTCTGCCTTTGGACTGTGGAACATGCTCTCTGGACCTTTCTCAGACGCCGCTGCGGGGCCTGTACGCGCCCGCGCACCGCGCGACTGGGAAAACGGGGAAATGTTCGGCGACGGCTGGGGTGCAAACGCGCCGATAAACGTCGGCAAGCGTGCGCGTAACAAAGATAGGGCGCGAATGGAACGACGCGCTCTCGAGCTTCAGGAGCAGGAGCAGGACGACCCAGGCGATTGGTTCGCCAATGCGCGGAATATGCGCAATCGCGGCGTCCGAGGCATTACAGAAGGTGGTCCTGATGCCGATGGACACGGTTTCAGAAAGAAAGACACGAAGATTCGGATTGCGAGGGCGTGGAAGAGCGACGATCCGCCTCTAGTTAATAGCAAGCTGAGCTTGCTTGACCGTGTGAGCAACGGCGATGATCATGGCCATCATTCTCATTCTCGCGATTACCGCCATGGTCGTTTTAGCCGAGACAGGGACAGGGACAGGGACAGGGACCGCGGACGCGACCGGGGTGGTTGGGAACAGAGTCGAGACCGAGACCGAGACCGGGATTGGGATCGGGATCGGGATCGAAGAGGTCAGGATTATGGTGGATTACGCATCCGCGGATCTGCTGGCAGCAGTGACTCTTCGCGTCACACTGACTTGAGGGTGGACGAAGTGCGGGAGGATCAGAGGCGGGAGGATTCGAGAACCCGAAGCAGCAGGAATAGGGATCGCGAGCGCGAGTCTCGGACGAACCGAGATCGGAGCCCGCGAGGCCCACAATATAAAGGAGGGTATACGCGATAATATTGAGATATTGACATCTACTATCCAATTGCGATGAGTGAGTCGAAGTAACTTACCATATAATCTATTACTATGTGCGTCACTCAATCTCATCCCATCCATTTATTCAACGTAGCGTAAGGTGTATAAGCTGAAGATTCGAGCTGGTGAGCAAGTGAAACTACGGTACTGGTATATTATTGTAAAAGAGATTAAACAGCAGCTAGGAAAAGCACCTACGTATCATAATTCACTGTCCAAACCTCTCAGGGAGGGCGCTAGAAGTGAGACTCCCTACATATGCATCTGGGTCAGGTGCGTCCAACGTCCGTGACGCCGCGGTCCAAGACGATACTTCTGGCATTGGCATTGTGCGACGCGGCGATGTCGCGCGGGGATGAGACGATGAATCCTTCACCAAACTCGGAGGTGAGGCCGCGGGTTGGGAACTCGGAGAAACTTTGCCCGATACGACCGAACGGACACCCAGGACGGTCTGACTTAACGCGACTAATACTGACCGCCCACTGTGACCAGTCGCTTCCGGTGACCTTAGTGGCTGAGCCTGTGTCACAGGCGGCGCTGCATCGCCATGCTGGAGGAAGGTCGTGCGGATCGATGAATCTGAGAGCCCTCGCGTGCGCAATGTACGTGAGGGGTCAGTTCCACTACGTTCCTCTGAGGATGCATGAGGGTCGGGATCAATGACTGCATCTACGTTACGTGGGAGCGAGCTTGGCGCGTTGGTGTCGGTTCCGGCCATGGCTCGACCCGCAGCACGCCCGAGCGTTGAACGCCGCAGTTGGTCAGCTCCTGCTCCCTTCCGCCGTGAAGAATCTGGAGGGAGGATGACCCATGAATCATTGCGCGGGGCGCCGACGAAGATACCCATAAGGTTGGTCGAGGTACTTCGGATTGCAACCGGCGCCGCAATTGCATCCTGCACGGTTTGCCGTGCGGCAGGAGGCACATTGGTGACGGCACGCCCTGCACCAGTTCCGGTGAATTCGACGTTCACAGTCGTGGCAGATGCCGATGTAGCGGGACCAAGCTTAGGGACGGATCGGGGAGAAGGCCGTGTGGGTCCACGTGTTCGGTTAACACCATGTGGTGCCACCTCCCGCTTTGAATCGCTTGACATGGCACTGCCGAAAAACTTCGAGAATGGGGCCATCCACCCGCCGCCGGAGCCCAAGGAAGGAACCATCTCGCGAGGCGACGATTCATCCCTCGGATTCAAAGTCATTTCACGCACGTTCGGCGCGATAGATGGATCGAGGACGATGTCATTGAGCGTGGTGCGGAGGGTGCCGAGCTCTTTGAAAATGTCTTTCAAAAACTTGAGTAGGGCTCGCAGGTCGCGCCTCGTGCATATCGTTGTAAATTTGTCGTCCTCCAGCGCAGCCCGGAAGACGGAGCGCAAGTTAGCCACTTCTGCAACAATCCCGTCAACGGTTGAATGAGATAAATAGCTGACGTCCGCCCCTAGAATCTTCTGTCTCTTCAGACGCGTCGTTAAGGTTCGTGCGTCAGCTTGTGCAATCCTGTTGAACAACTGTTGGACGTGATCCAACAGAACGCCCAGCGTAGAGGGATTATCGGCCAACGAAGACGACTCGGACTCCCCTTCGTTAGGAGACGCAGGAAGACATAGTTGGCCGCTATAACTTGTTGGAGATAGAAATCCAGCCCAAGGTCGAAAATCAGTCTGAACAGCACGATGACGCTGTAGGGAGTCGTATAGCCTGTCCCTTCTGGACTTTCCCGGGGTCGGATCGTCAGCATCTGATTCGTTTGTCGTACTCCCGGGTTCAAGCTCAATATCTATATCAGCGTCGCGTTCCCTTCTGGGTCTAACACATCTTGGCCGAGGGGAGCCAGGGGAGAGATGGCGTCGGCTGGTCTCTGGTGTCAAGGGTTCCTGGTATATCGTTACAGTAGACTCATGGAAAAGTGCTGGACAATACCCACGAATATTTGACGGGATGATGACTCTAGGCTAAGAGGACGCTTGACTACTGAGGGTTTGTCATGCGACGAAAAGACACCTGAGATGGGAGAAAGCGGTCCAGGCGCCGTTCCATACACCATAGACGATGGGGTTGACTTGGGAATGTCCCGGCCTCTTGGAGAACGTATAGGAAATGGCATCCGACCTGGATGATAACGATCAGGAGGCCTGAAGAACAGTTCGATAGAGCTATGACATGCTACCTTCGGGAGAAGATGCAAGACGCTCTCCTACCTCTTCCTGAAGCACTTGTAATGCCTCTCGAGACCCGGATAAAAGCTCCTGAAGCTCTACATTGTTCTTTCTGAGAGCCTCTTTATCAGCCACGAGTGATTCCAGAAGCTTCATAATTTCATCATGGTGTTCGATGGATGTCAGCTCGACCCGCTTTCCACATAGCCATCAGCCGCGGCCGTCAACTGCGAATAGCCATGCAAAGACCCACCGAATGCTGTAATCCTGCTAGCCACTGTTTAGTCTCGTGCATCATCTCTTCTGTGGTTTGGCCGCGTTTCGCCTGTTCTTCCTCCAACTGCTCTTCGAGAACACGAACCTCCAAGTCCAGCTTGGCTTCATGAAATATGAAATGGAGGGTAGGGATGACCAGAGACGAGGCTCACCGCATCTATCACTAAGAGAGGCCAGCCTGGCTTCCGCGCCTCGGAGTTTTTGTGCCTCGCTGTCCCTCTCCTGTCGAAAGTCGTCCCTCTCTTGTAATGCCTCGCTGAGGCGCGCCTCCAAACCGACAGTGCGAGCATATTCCGTCGACAAGCGATTGAACGCGGTGCGCAGCTCCTGCAAATCCGTAGACAGGTTCTTATTGGATACTTCAGCGAGTTCGTTGTTAAGCAGCGCCTGAGAGAAACGCTGGATTGAAAAAGAAGAACCATTAGCGCGTCGGAGAACCCGAACTGAGATGATTAGCAGATGCAACCTTCTCTAGCAGGGCGTTTTCTCGTGAGAGGTCAGCTATTCTGTCTTCCAATTGACGGCGGGTGGCTGGGTCAATGCCGAGATCTAAGGGATCACTGTCCGGTTTCGCTCGCTTGACCGACTCAGCACGCTCCGTGGCCTAGACAAGTTTAGTGGACGGCTGAGCAGAGAAGTAACTGTACGGGGCGGACCTGTATTCTCCGAACATATGCTTCGTGCCTCTGTAACAAGGCCTGCCCAACCTCTATGCATGATCAGTTTGAATTGGGTGTGACCAGGAGTAATACGACGCACCAGCACTGAGAACGAGGCGGCTCTCCAACTTTGCCTTAACTGCCAGCCATGCCTTGGTGTATTCACTGTCGTCCGCGTTACATTCGCACCCTGGGCGGTGAGATGGTTGCTCTGGGGTTGAAACTCGGGAATAGTCAGCCAAGGAGCGGGTCAGGTCGTCGATGGCAGTGGACGCGTCTAAGAAGCTGCGCGATAAAGGAGAAACTGTTTGAGGGGTTGATCGCAGGGACATGTCAAGTCGATGGCTGTGCAAACTGATGAAAGGTGTCCACTTTCAATTTCAATCCAAGCAGACTCACGTGTTCATGAGAAATGGAGGTTTATTATGCGGATAGATACAATCATGCAGGGTATCATAAATAAAATGAAGGCAGACAACAAAACAACAAAATGTATTACGTTCCAGCCGATGAATCTCTCATTCCGTAATTTGTCGAACAAGTTCAGCAATCCAAGTCGCAACCTGTGCCGTCGCCGCGTTCACCTTGCTTGCCGCTATGAACTGGAAGGCGGTACACAACCCGCCCATACTCAGCTCTTCCAAAGCCTCCCTTTGCGTCCGACCCGCGACGATGCCACTGCCGCTTTCTTCCACAGTGGCTAACGTCGACATAGAGTTACTCCATCCAGATCGGCTCGGGTACTGGAGAACGATATGGAAAACGTTCGATGCGGCACTTAGTACATGGGAGTTCGAGGACCCCGCGAAGGCATCTTTTACACGGTCTTGCAAACTGTCATAGCTGTATATTTCAAGCATGAGGAGCTGCCCAAGCATATGGCGACCAAGGTACTAACCATATCGTGAGAACCTCGGGGTAGGCCATAGCTACGTCAGAGAGCAGTCGGAAATAGATTTCCGTTTCAGTATTCTCGCCTTGAGAGATTTCCAACATGATTCCAATGAAAGAAATCACAAGTAGCGCCGAGTTGGTGTCTGTGATGTTCAGCAATTCTAGTGGGACGCTTGGGACGTCCTCTTCATCCACACTCTCCGTCGAGTCGTCCACGGCTAGGTACTCGTCTAAATTGGCATCGTGCAATAATTCCCTGAACTTTCTCCGTGTTGTGGCAGCTGACAACAATGCGAGGAAATAGCCAAGCGCGTCCGGTGCAACACTGGGGATCGTGGCAACCTCCGAAT
>Ga0137362_10002528_pt1 | contig 11935 bp, 12 predicted proteins | sample MadtaG_2_FD_104801 | JGI IMG/M metagenome (GOLD analysis project Ga0137362, IMG submission 104801) | Vadose zone soil microbial communities from Angelo Coast Range Reserve, California, USA - Mad1_100_16 metaG | ecosystem: Environmental > Terrestrial > Soil > Vadose zone | place: USA: California... | reverse complement strand
GGAGATCCGCGCATTTCGGATCTATGACGGCCCTACCGAAGTGCACAAATGGGCGCTCGCCAAGAAGATCAAACGCGAATGGGCGACGGCACACCCATGAACAATTCGACCAATGAGGCTTATCTAGGGACAACGCCGGTACGAGCGGCTTATCGCTTGGACGAAGCCGCCCTCGAGGCGTGGATGCGCGGTAACGTGGCAGGCTTTGCGGGGCCTTTGAGTATCGAGCAGTTCAAGGGGGGCCAATCAAATCCGACTTACAAACTTATGACCCCCAATGCCCGCTACGTGCTGCGGCGTAAGCCGTCAGGACCGCTCGTGGGAAATGCGCACGATGTAGAACGCGAGGCGCGAGTGCTGCAAGCGCTCGGTCAAGCCGAATTTCCGGTTCCCGCGGTCTATGCCGTCTGTACTGACGAAGCCATCATAGGCTCGCGGTTCTTCATCATGGAAATGGTGGAGGGGCGGATTTTTTGGGACGCCACGTTTCCGCAGGTCAGTAGTGTGCAGCGACCCGCGTATTTCGACGCAATGAATGACACGATAGCGCACCTTCACTTGCTTCAATATAGTGCCTTCGGTCTCGCGGATTACGGCAAACCGGGCAATTATTTTGCGCGGCAAATCGGTCGCTGGTCAAAGCAGTATCTCCAGGATGCCGACTCCGGACGCGATCCGAACATGGATGCGCTCATCGAATGGTTACCCGCCAATATCCCAGCCGACGATCAAGCCAGTTTGATCCACGGGGATTTTCGCTGCGATAACATGATATTTCACCCGAGCGAGCCCCAAGTACTCGCGGTTCTGGATTGGGAGTTGTCCACCATTGGGCATCCGCTGGCGGACTTTGCGTATCACGCGATCATGTACCGAATGCCTCCGGACATCGTTGCCGGGCTGGTGGGGGCCGATCTTTCCAGCCTCAACATTCCATCGGAAGCCGAATACATAGCTGCTTATTGCGCGAAGACGGGACGGACGTCAATTCCATCCTATGATTTCTACATTGCGTTCAACTTCTTTCGACTGGCTGCGATTTTCCACGGCATCAAAGGCCGCGTCATCCGCGGCACAGCTGCTTCGTCGCATGCGAAGGAGCGAGCCGGAAGTTTCCCGACGCTTGCACGGTTGGCGAGTAAAAGTATGGCGGCCTGCCGATGAGCGAAACCGTGCTATTTGCGATCGAAAGTTCGATCGCCCGATTGACTCTGAATCGTCCGACTCGCGGCAATGTCATTGATCTCGAAATGGCGCGTGCACTGTTCAAAGCGGCCATCCGTTGTGACATTGATCCGGCTATTCGCTGTGTGGTACTCACTGGGGCCGGCAACATGTTCTGCGCCGGCGGTGACCTGGCGGTGTTCAGCGGAGCTGGCAAGCAGGTCCCGGCGCTGCTCAGTGAACTCGCCGGCACTCTCCACATGGCCATCTGCCGGCTCATGCGCATGCCGAAGCCCTTGGTAGTCTTGGTCAACGGGCCGGCCGCCGGCGCCGGATGTAGTCTGGCTATTTCAGGCGATATCGTCTTGGCTGCGCCTGCAGCGCATTTTACCGTCGCTTACACGGCAATTGGCCTCACGCCGGATGGGGGCATGAGCTGGCTGTTACCCCGGCTAGTGGGGCTGCGCAAGGCGCAGGAGATGATCCTGACGAATCGTCGCGTCAACGCCTCGGAAGCCGAAGCGATGGGGCTGATCACGCGTGTGGTGGCTGAGGGTGCATCAGACGCCGAAGGCAATGCAATCGCCGACACGCTGTCGCGCTCGGCAACCTCTGCGTTGGGTGTGGTGCGCGCGTTGCTCCTCGACAGCTCGTCCGAGATGCTCGAGGCGCAATTGGAAAAGGAAGCTCGCGCCATCACCGCGGCCGGCGGCAATGCTGAAAGCGAGGAGGGTATTGCAGCCTATAGCGAGAAGCGAAGACCGAATTTCAAGAGGACAAACTTATATGGCTGATGCCTATATCGTCGATGCGGTGCGTGGAAAGGGCCGGCCTAAAGATTGACGACATCGATCTGTACGAAGTCAATGAAGCATTCGCGCCGGTCCCACTGGCTTGGTTGCAAGCGCTTCACGCGGATCCGGCCAAACTCAATGTGAACGGCGGAGCAATCGCGCTGGGCCATCCGTTGGGAGCTTCGGGCACGAAGCTCATGGCCACGTTAGTCCACGCCCTGCGATCCCGAGGCAAGCGCTTCGGATTACAGACCATGTGTGAAGGCGGCGGAATTGCCAACGTCACCATCGTGGAGGCATTGGACGCGTGACGCGCCAGCGCGCAGCACTCGCGTGCGACCTCATCATTGCAAGCGAGCGGGCGATTTTTGCCCTGCCGGAGCCGCGAGTGGGGATTGCGAGATTTCGGAACAGACTCTGGCGTGGGTACCACCATCGCGCTGAAGCGGACAAATAAGAATTGGTAATGAAGATAGTACCCGCCACAATACGTTCGCGACGCTGGACGGTGAGTTGAAATTCTGCAATCCCGGAAATTGTCTAAGGACATGATCGGACGTGATTGGCGCCCCCCTGGCCGTTGACCGCATGATGCGGAGAACCAACCTCGGCGCCGATCGGAGGTTAGAGTTAGAGTCGCACGACGTTCAGCTGGCCGGCGACATCTAGTGGGGGCCGTTACAACTCTTCGTATCGATGGGGTTCCATTGCGAGCGTTGCAATATTCGGCGGTCTGCCGAAACGGGCTCGCGCGGTGAAACTCAGCAACAAGATGCCGAGACTGATTACTCCGAAGATGAGCGGCATTCGCTGGTCGGGGATGAAGGCCATCGCCAAAACGATGCCGAGCATGCCGGCTATCGCCAGATAGGTCAGATACGGATACGCCCACATGCGGATGCCGAGTCGCGCCGGATCCTCCCGTTCCAGTCGCGCGCGCAGGCGCAGCTGCGAAAACGCGATCAACACGTAGACGAATATCGCCACCGTTCCATACGAATTGACGAGAAAAGAGAATACCGTGTCCGGCGAGACGTACGACATAACCACTGCGCCATAGCCGAACAACGTTCCGAGAAGAATGGCCCGCGACGGCACGCCATTGCGGCTGAGCTTGGCGAGACCTTCGGGAGCATCGCCGCGCCGGGTCAGGGCGAACAGCATGCGCGAAGACGCATACAGACCCGAATTCAACGCTGACAGCACCGCAGTGAGGACCACTGCGTTCATGATCTGCGCCGCGGCGGGAATTCCCATCGCATTGAGCGCGCTGACATAGGGCGTGGTGATTCCCGCCGAATTCCAAGGCACGAGGCACACCACCAGGAGAATCGAACCCACATAGAAGAAGAGGACGCGCCTGATCACCGAGTTCGTCGCCTGAGCAACCGCTTTCGCGGGCTCGGCCGCTTCAGCCGCTGCGATCGTGACGATCTCGGCGCCAAAGTAAAAGCCCGTAGCCGCCACCGCGCCGGTCAGGATTGGTAGTATGCCGTTCGGGGCAAAGCCGCCATGCGCGGTGAGGTTGGCAACGCCATGGACAGACCCCGGCCACAGGCCCAGGACGTACATGCCCCCAAGCAGCAAGAAAGCAACTATCGCCGCAACCTTGATCGAGGCGAACCAGAACTCGAACTCGCCATATGACCTTACCGAAATGAGATTCGTCAGGGTCAGCGATATCAGCAACGCCAAACTGATGAACCACGCCGGTACGTTGGGCAACCAGAAGCGTATCAGCCCGGCTCCGGCGACCGCCTCGAGCGCCACGACGATGACCCAGAAATACCAGTACATCCAGCCGGTCAGAAAACCCGCCAGCTCACCCAGCCGTGGCCGGTCGCTCCAAGCCAGACGCGCGTATTCGTAAAATGAACCCACCGCCGGCAGTGCGACGGCCATTTCGCCGAGCATGCGCATCACCAGGACGACCAGCAGTCCTGTGATGATGAAGGAAAGGACGGCCGCGGGCCCCGCCGCCTTGATGACCACACCGCTGCCGACGAACAGACCGGCGCCGATGACCCCGCCAAGAGCGATCATCGTCATGTGCCGCTGCCTCAAGGCATGGCGCAGCCCGCTTGAAGGCGCAGGAGCGCTTTTCACGGCAGGTTCCGAGAGAGTCTCGGCAATCGGCTGACTATCGCTCACATATCATCCCGGGCTCGGCCAGTGGAGCAAGAGTGTATCCGACAAGTGGCGGCATGATTGCGCTTATACTGGCTGGGACTGTATCGTCTGGCCACCGCACGACACCAGCGGCCGCGCTCAATCGCCGCTGGTGACCAGGTGGCGTGCCAGATGCTCCGCGTGATTGCGCAGTTCCGTGGCGGCGGTCGCCTCCCAGTGCGCGGCGCGCAACAAGGGGCCTAGGCTGTGGGTAGTTTGGGCTATCGTGCGGTGGTGATCGGCCGGCTTCCTATTTCGCCACATCAAACAGCGTTGTCCCCTGCATCGTAAAGACAAGCCGGTCGTTCTGGTTCCAAAGTTCCGACTTCGACAACAGGATTCCTGTGCGGCCGGATGGCGACTTACTCGAGCGGAGCACCTCGAAGCGAAGGGCCACTTTATCTTCGGGACGGACGGGATGAAGCCACTTTATCGAATCGATCCCAGATGAACCGAATGATTCGGATCCGGCCAAAACGTTTTGCACCATCAATTCCATTGCAATGGCGCACGTGTGCCACCCGCTTGCTATTAACCCTTTCCATCGTCCCTCGCTTGCACGTACTGGATCGACGTGAAACCACTGGGAATCATAGCGCGATGCAAACTCGATCATCTCTTTGGCAGTGACGAGGCGAGGGGGCGTCCGAATTACGAAGCCTGGAATGAGGTCAGAGAAGCGCACGGATATTTCCTTGTGGTTGCCGGATCCGATTACATTGGATGACAATATATCGTAGCGCTCAAGTGGGATGGGTGAATATGAAAGCGATCGCTATTGAGACCCGAGCATGCGCTCAATGACCTGACGAGCACGAATCCCACCGGTGTCAATGCTGAACGCCTTCAACTTGAGAGCGGGATTCCGTAGAATCGAACGTTGCTGTGCTTCGAGGACCGCGACGTCCTCCATAAATACGCCACCTTGCTGCTGTTTGAGGCGGGCGGTGAATCCGGCGTCGGCGATGTCAAAATTCCGAGCCATTCCCCAGAAGTAGTGGCTGGTGGTGTCACTTTCCGGCGTCATCGCGTCGATAACAAAGCCCCGCACGCCTTGGTCGTGTGCCTCGATCGATGCTCCGGCGGCAACGGGAGCCACGCCTACATCGATGATCACGGAGGACGGCGCTAGAAAATGGCAAATTTGCCACCTATCAACCGGACCGTCCTTTTTCAAGGCGTTTCGCCAAAAAGGTGGCGCGTCAATGTTTGCCATCCAACGCGTGACGACAACTTCGTTGCCTTCGGCATGCGTGTCGATCGGCGCACTGAGAATGTCGAGCTGACCGATGGATCCTTGGTGTACATAGGTTTCGTGGGTGAGGTCCATCAAGTTGTCGATTATCAATCGGTAGTCACACATGATATGGTAATAGGCGCCATCGAACGTCCAATTTGGATGAGAACACGGCCAGAAGTCGGGAATTAAGACCGGATCCGCGCGGTCCTCGTCACCGATCCAAATCCATACGAATCGGTGCCGCTCAACGATCGGATAGCTCTTCGTGCAGATGCTCTTGTGAACACGCTCCGTTCGCACCGGCATCTCAACGGCCTGGCCATCAGAGTTGATTAGTAAGCCGTGATACCGGCAGCGGATGTTATCTCCCTCCTTTATCCCGAGGGAAAGCGGCAAAAGCCGATGGGGACACGCGTCGCGTAGTCCGACGACAGTGCGGTCGAATTTTCGATAGAACACAATCGGTTCGCCGCAAATTATTCGAGCGACTGGCGCCTGATCGATCTCATTGTCCCACCCCGCCACGTACCACTGATTTTTGACGAACACAACGGACACCCCTCAATTAAGGCTCGTGGTGCAGCATTTACTCCGAATCAACCACGTCTGTGAGCGTAGGACAGCAAGGTGTATCTAACTTGGACGGCATTCTATCTCCACCCGGCATGCGCGGGTGTTGTGGCGCCGCAATAGTGTTGCAATGGAATTGAGAAGACTATAATGTTACCGTTCACATGATACAACAAACCGGTACAATGTTCATCTGAGATGAGAGCGAGAAATACATGCCCAGAGAATCGCTGAGGAAGCTGTTGACGGGGGCCAAAAGCTGCGTCGTGGCGCCGTGTGTCTACGATTGTGCCTCGGCTCGCGCTGTGGAGATGGTGGGCTTTCCAGCCATGATGCTGAGCGGCGGGGAGGTTTCCATCGCAATGAACGGCGTCATCGACTATGGGTTCAACAATCTGACTGACCTTGAATGGATCACCAGCAGAATCAGTCAGACGTCGCCTCTGCCTCTCGCGGCGGATGTCGAGGATGGGTTTGGCGGTCCACTGGCGGTTTATCGGGCCTGCAAGCGAATGGTTCGCGCAGGCGCAAGCGCACTTCAGCTTGAAGATTCCAGCGACATGGAGGAAGCCACGAGCCTGCTTCCCCGGGAGCGATACTACGAAAAGGTCCGGGCGGCGCTGGCCGCTCTCGCAGGGACCGACTGCATCCTGATCGCGCGGACCAATGCCGATCCGGCGACCGAACTCGACGAGGGAATCGAGCGCTGCCGGAAGGCGGTAGAACTCGGCGCACAGATGACCACCGTGGTGAAGTTGAGCAATCTGGACGATGCAAAATATGTGGCGCGGAAGGTATCCGGGTGGAAGATGTATCCGGATGTCGCCGGCAAAAATGGTGTGCCGGAAGTCACCGTCGAGGATATTTATCCGCTGGGTTTCAATTTCCTGACCATGCACTACACGCTGAAGGCGGCGATGGACGGCATGCTGGAGCACGGAAAGAAAAACTTTGCGCAGCAAGGAAGTTTGTATACGTGCGACAAGAAAGATGCCACGGGGATAGACGGCGCGAGCGCGACCCCACTTTTTGATCCCCGAGGCTACATGGAACTCGAGGGGCGATTTAGTGCGAAGAAGAAGGAGTACACGATCGTCGGACACCAGGTAGACGATTACCCAACCGGGTTTGTGAAAACACCGATCGAGGACAGGTTCTAACGGTCTCTCGGCAACGGTGGTCTCTGGGAGCGGAATCTGGCGCGGACCCTCGGTAGTACGTTCTTGCCTCAGCGCAGCGAAGGTAGCGACGCCATCGGCAAATAGGCCAGCCGGCGATCGCCGCGCGCCGTGATATAGAGTGTTCCTTCCATTTCTAGCGCTCCGCACGAGTAATTGATGAGCTCGTTGCCGGATCGGGTGACCAATGCCGTCACAGTCGCACGCACAGGATCAATGCGTGCGATGATCCAAGGTTGAGGGCATTCCGGGCCGTCGCAGGCCGCAATCTTTGCGACATTGCTCCGCTGCCCGGCTACGAAGAGGGAGCCATCGGGCGCTCGTTTGATGTTGTCGGGGAGAAATTCAAGACGGATGTCGTGCCGGACGCCTGTCCGCCGGTCGAATATCACGATCGCACGGCCACTCCAGGCGCTGACATAAATTGTGGCCTCATCCGCGCTGATCTCGAGCCCATTTGCTCCTGAGATGCCCCCAGCATCAACGGGGCTGAAGCCGCGGCCGGAATGCCACTCCCATAGCGAGCCGGTGTCTTCGCCGCGACCCATTTTGACCCATGCCTCCTTATCGCGCGGATCGTAGAAGCTGCCGACCAATAGGCCGCCATCGGCCATGGGGACGACCGCGTTTGGACGGGTTCCGGGCGGGGCCGGCACACAGCCGACCCACGACGCCGTCGGCACCGGTCCTCTCGCGTCTATCTTGAAAATCTCGATCGCAAACCGATCACCATGATTGGCGGCGTACAGCGTGTGCTGTCCGTCAGGGCCTGCGCGAAGGTTGATTCCATCGATTGACATCGTCGCAAGGTCGGGCGGTTCTGCCCGCTCGCCGATACCGCCAGCGGCCGGACGCATCTGCGGCATGCCAATCGGAAATAGGATGGCCGCGCGCTTCGTGCGGCCGTCAATGATGTATAGGTGCGCCGGCGAGCCGATGTTCAAGCCGCTGGACACCAGCCAGCGAGTACCAGGGATATGCGCCAAGTCCTCGCTGGCGGTGGGACCACAGATATAACTGAGCCCATTGCTTGGCGCGCAAGAGTACTTTGCCGGCGGCATCGTCTCCGCGTGGGCGATGGAAACCGCGCCCGTTCCGGCAATTCCCCCCTTGGCCTTGGCGTTAGAGACTCGCTTCACCAGCCCCCTCGATGTTGCTTGTCGATTCTAGCGATATGAATCGGATGAGCGTTCGCGACAGCACGTCCTACCATAAAAGTTTCCGCGCGTCGGCAAACTTCCAATGTTTCGTTGACATGTTGCAGCCGAACTAGTATATGATACCGGTCACATCAATAACAAAGTACTTTCGATCATGTTGAGTCGACGTGATGTCTGCGACGGGGGGCTTTTGATTGGGTGTGTCACGCGTGCATTTCTGGGCGATTGCCGGTCCGGCTTCTTCTGGCGGGAAGCTGCCGTGGGTGGATTCCACCGCCCTTTGTAGGCGCCGAACGCGCTACTCCCATCTCCTGCAAACACCGCGCTCGGATTCTGGCCTCAACATGCGTTTTGTCGAAAAAAAATGATACCGGTATCAGAGAAGGTCGGGCTTTCTTGCGGGCCGCCGGAGCTCTCGGGAGGTCGAACATGAACCAAAGAAGGGGAGCGGCGATGTCATTCGAGCTGCGTAAATCAAGATTCGAAATTTCTTCCCAATCGGCCACGATTGCGCGGGCGCATCGCGGGGCGTTGGGGTGGGTGGTTGCGATCGGCGTACTGGTCGCTGCGAATGGAACGGCAGCCCCGGTGGAACTGACCGCGGAACCGGTTTCCGCGCAATCCGCCGGCGGCTCACCGAAATCCGAGGAACTCGCCGAGATCCAGGTGACCGGTACTCGCATCGTGGGCGGTGGCTACGATGCGCCAAATCCGATCACCACGGTGAGCGCCGCCCGACTCGAGGAACTTGCGATCACCGACATAGGCGAGGCGCTAAATCGCATCCCTTCATTCAGAGCAACGCTGACGCCGCAGACGACCGAGGACGGAGCTCCAACCAATTTGGGCCAAAGAATCGTCGATCTTCGAGGTCTGGGCGCGAATCGAACCCTCGTTCTGGTTGACGGCCGAAGGTTTGTTCCGAGCAATTCCCAGGGCACGGTCGATTTGAACAATATTCCGACCAATCTCATCGACCGGGTGGAAGTCGTCACCGGGGGGGCCTCGGCGTTGTACGGCGCCGACGCTGTCGCAGGTGTGGTCAACCTGATTCTCGACAAGAAGTTCAGTGGACTGGACCTGGAGTCCTCATTTGGACGCAGCCAAGCAGGTGATAAAGATACGGTTTATCTTTCCTTGAAGGGTGGAACAGACTTCGGCGGTGGAAACGGTCATCTTATCGTGGGCGCGGAATTCGAGAACGACGATGGAACCGGGGGCTGCAGTTCTCGCGACTGGTGCAATCAGAACACGAACATACTTGCAAATCCGACACCGGGCGTAAACGGTCTGCCCGCCAACTTGAGGTTGTCGAACCTCTTCGCCGTGAACTCACCGAACGGCCTGATTATCTCCGGGGCCCTGGCGGGAACAACTTTCACACCAAGCGGCAGCCCGACGCCTTTCAACTATGGGAAGCTGCCTGGATTCGTATTCATGCAGGGCGGAGATTCTGACAACGGCAAACAGCTTTGGCTGGAAGGCGCTCTGGTTTCAGTGCCGGTCCAGCGCGATAACATTTTCGGCCACGCCGACTATGATTTCTCGAGCAGCATCCAGGGATTTGCGGAACTGTCATATGGCCGTGTCACTGCGAAGTCCGATATGATTCCTCCGATTGAATTTCCCACGTCGATTTCGGTAAACAATCCCTACATACCCGCGAGCATCCGGCCGGCGATGCTTGCAGACGGTGAGACCAGCTTCCTGCTCAAACGGCAGAACAACGATTTCGGCGATCTTCTTGGGAAATCCAACGACGTAACCACCCGTTTCGCAGCGGGACTGAAAGGCACTCTGGGCGATACGTGGCATTGGGACGCCTACTATCAGTACGGTCGGCACACGAACGACTCGCAGATCGCGAACAACCGAATCAACGCAAACTGGGCACAAGCGGTCGACGCCGTCCTGGCACCCAACGGACAGATTGTCTGTGCGTCGACGTTGACCAACCCGGGCAATGGCTGCCACCCGGTGGACCTCTTCGGATCGAACCAGTCACTCCCGGCGGCGAAGGCTTATGTGAACGGTACCTCCTGGCAGACGCGCGTTCTCACGGAGCACGCCGCTGCCGCGAATATGAGCGGATCTCCGATCAGGGATTGGGCCGGACCGGTGTCCATCGCCGGCGGACTGGAGTTTCGGCGGGACACGGCCGACGGCGCCGTCGACCCAATCTCAGCCATGCAGGGTTGGTGGAACAATACCAGCACCCCGATATCCGGATCCGTTCAGGTCTCAGAGGCATATCTCGAGACCGACGTACCCTTGGCTCCCGGTCTCGTCATGAACGGCGCCGTCAGAGAGACTCATTACGACACGACAGGCAGCGCGAACACGTGGAAGGTGGGCCTCGTCTGGGATGCGACCCAATCATTGCGCCTCCGCACCACATTGTCTCGCGACTTTCGAGCACCGAATATGGACGAGTTGTTCAAGCCCGCGAATAGCACGCCAACGATCTTGATCGATCCGAAGGACAATTCCCAGGCATTCGTCACCCAGCACCAGGGGGGCAACGTGAATCTGAAGCCGGAATCTGCGCGCACTTTCACCGCCGGTCTCGTGTTTCAGTCGCGTTGGTCAGGTGCGACAAATCTTCGAGCCTCGCTCGACTATTACAGGATCAAGATCGAAGATGCCGTGGACATCGTCAATCCGCAGACGACCCTCGATCGCTGCGCTGCCGGCCTCACGTACTATTGCCAGTTCATCACGCGCGGTCCCGCAGGTAACATCACGGATCTCGAAGTGACGGTGCTGAATCTCGACAAGCTCGAGACAAGCGGATTGGAACTTGCGGCTGACTACACGGTACCTCTGTCGGTAATATTCGGTAGTTCTGCCGGTGTTCTCGATTTTAGTTTGATGACCACTTACGTCAATCACCAGAAACTCACCGACAGCAACGGAAACACCGTCGAGCGAGCGGGCCAAACCGGCCTGGAACTGCAGGGTACTCCCGGAATGCCGCGCTACCGCGTGAATCTGCTGACGAGCTACAAGAACGGGCCGGCGACGGTTGCGCTCGAAGGGGTCTTCATCAGCAAAGGCATATTCGATCCGGAACTCAAGGGTCCGGATAGCCCGGATTACAATCCGTACGCGGCGAACAGCATCAACGATAATTCGGTTTCCTCTGCGTGGTACGCAAATCTTTCGGCAAAGTATGCGGTCCTCGATCGGGCCGCCGGCAAAGTTGAAGTCTTTGCAGGTATTGACAATTTGTTCGATCGTCAGCCGCCGTTCTTGCCCGGGTTCCACAATCCCATATTCTTCGACAATATCGGGCGGTACTACCGGGCCGGCGTGAGGGTGAAGCTCAAGTAAATTACGCAGGAATGGGCCCGCGCACGCGTGCGGGCCATTCGCTTTTCCGGAGTTGACATCAGACATCCACCTTCCGCCTCGTCGATTGCATTGGCAGCAACGATCGGCATGATGGTCAACATGCCGTCGCTGATCGGTGCGACGTTTTCGTTGTTCCTGAAACCTGTATCAGCGGAGTTTCATTGGGGTAGAGACTCCATGCCGCTGGGGATCATGATCGCGTTCACCCTTACGACGATCCTTTATCCGGTCGTCGGTAGAGTAGTCGACCGGGTGGGGTCCCGCAGCGTACTTCTCACCGGAATGCTGCTCTTCGGATGTTCCGTG
>Ga0137362_10002509_pt1 | contig 11960 bp, 10 predicted proteins | sample MadtaG_2_FD_104801 | JGI IMG/M metagenome (GOLD analysis project Ga0137362, IMG submission 104801) | Vadose zone soil microbial communities from Angelo Coast Range Reserve, California, USA - Mad1_100_16 metaG | ecosystem: Environmental > Terrestrial > Soil > Vadose zone | place: USA: California... | reverse complement strand
TCGGGTCGAAAGTTGAGGAAAAACATTGGTGATCTGGAAGGATTTCGCGATCCCCATATGGGCAAAGCGATGCTGTGGCAGGCCCGTGACGTCCCGGCCATCGAACTCGACGGTACCGCTAGACGGCGGTAGCGCACCGGACACCAGATTGAAATAGGTGCTCTTGCCGGCGCCATTCGGCCCGATGATCGAGGTGATCGCGCCCCTGCTAAATTCGGCCGAGACATCTTTTAGGGCAACAAATTTGCCGAACACCCTGCCGACGCTTTTGGTGCGCAGAATGACCGGCGGCTGCGCGTTGCCCATCATTGCGGCTTTCCCCGCGCAATCAGCGTGCCCCAAATCCCGGCGGGAAAGAACAGCACGCAGATCATGAAGATGGCGCCGACAATGAGCTGCCAATGCACCGTCCATAGCGAGACGAGATTTTCCAGGAGCAAAAACACCGCAGCTCCGATCATCGGCCCGAAGAATGTCCCCATCCCTCCCAGCAGCGCGATCATCACCACGATGCCTGAGGTGTCATAGTGCAGGATTTCGATCGGCACGATGGACAAATGCAGGGCTTGCAGCGCTCCGGCCAGTCCGCAAAAGCCGCCGGACAGCACGAAAGTGATGAGCCGCGTCAACGTCACGTCATAACCAGACGCACGCGCGCGGGTCTCGTTTTCGCGTACCGCCTCAATTACGGCGCCGAACGGAGATGCAAGAATACGCGACAGCACGAAGAACGCCGCGATCACGAACGCCGCGATAACATAGTACCGGATCATCGGATTGATGAAGTCGAGCTTAAAGCCGAGCACATCGATGCTACGGACATTGATTCTGCGCAGACCGTTCTCGCCGCCGGTCCAATCGACGGCCTGATAGAACAGGTAGTACACGCACTGCGACAGCGCCATGGTCACCATCGCGAAGTAGATGCCGCGGGTGCGGATCGCCAGCACACCGATCAGCGTTGCCATCACGAGGCCGGCGCAAACGCCGATCGCGATGGCCGCGTACCACGGCAGCGCGAAATGGACGATGGCGATGCCGCACAGATAAGCGCCTGTTCCGAACAGCGCGGCGTGCCCAAAGGACAGCAAGCCGAGATAGCCGTAAACCAGATTGAAGCCGAGCGCGTAGAGACCGTAGATCAGAATGTTGACCGCAAGCGCGGTAAACGGCATCACGAGGGGAAACACCAGAACAACCAGAGTTGCGATGCTGGCGCGATGTTTGGTCGCAAACTCGAACCAGCTCACAGGCGCTGCCTGCGCGCCCTGCAATGGCTTGACCAGCTCATCCATGGCGGACTTGACCTTCAACTCATCAGTCCGGCGCGGCCGAAGAATCCTTGCGGCCGCACGATCAGAACCACCGCCATCAACGCGAAAATCGACACTTTCGCCATCTCAGGCGCAAACAGCGAGGTCATGCTGACGACGACGCCGACCAGAAGCCCAGCCAGCACCGCACCGCCGATCGATCCCATCCCGCCGACCACGGTCACGACAAAAGCTTCGGCGAGGATGGTGCCGCCCATCTCCGGAATGACGCCCTGAAGCGGCGCTGCCAGTAAGCCTGCAAATCCCGCGATCGCCGTTCCGATCCCGAACACGATCAGCCAGACCTTCGAGACATCGACGCCGAGCACGCGAACGATTTGCGGATCGCGCGCACCGGCGCGAATGATCAAGCCGAAGCTGGTCTTTTCCAGGAACAGCCAAAGTCCCAACAGCACAACCGCGGTCGCGCCGATCACGAACAGGCGGTAGAGCGGAAAATAGCCGACGCCGATGTTGACGGCTCCCTGCAGAATCTCGGGCGTGTCGAAGGGATAGCCGGTCTTGCCGAAAGCGATGCGGACAAATTCGACCATCACATAGCTTAGGCCGAACGTCAGCAGCAGCGGATAGTCGATACCGCGTCCATAGAGCGGCCTGATCAGAATATGTTCCACGGCAAGGCCGAACAGGCCGACAACTACAGGTACCGCGACCAGACAGAGCCAGAAATTTCCGCCAAGCAATAGCATATAGAGCCCGGCATAGGCACCAACCATGTAGAAGGCGCCATGAGCGAAGTTGACGACGGTCAGCATGCCAAAGATCAGGGAGAGGCCGATCGCGAACAGCACGTAGATCGCGCCTAGCGCCAGGCCGGCGAACAGTTGCAACGCGATGAGATCGAAGCTCAGACCGGCCATTCGCTTTCCCTAAGAGACGAAACGTGTACTCCGAAATGCAGGCGCTGTTCTGACCATCACGCTTTGTGACCAAGCTCCGCGCAGCTGCGTAAGTTCGCCTCATTCGGCTCGTCGGTCGAGACGACCTCGAAGACATCGGAGTCGTTCTTCATGTTCGCCGACTTCGATTTGATCACGAGAACCGATTGCACCGACTGATGGTCGCATTTCCGGTAGTATTGCGGTCCCTTGTAGTAGTCGTATTTCAAGGCCTCCATTGCCGCGATGACCTTGTCGGTATCGACGCTGCCTGCATTCTTGACCGCTTCCAGCATGGTACGAACGCCGCCATAGCCGAGCGCGCCGTAATCGGTCGGTAGTTTGCCGTCGTACATCCTGCTGAAAGCCCGATTGAAAGCCTTGGTCGAGGCGAACTTGTCCTCGATTCCCCAGTAGAACGAGCAGCCACCGATCACGCCTTCGAAGGCTTGCGGCCCGGCCGCGACGCGGCTGGCATGCGACAGCAACGGCGCGACGATCTGGATCGTCTTCTTGACGCCGAAATCGGTGGCTTGCTTCAGCACGATCTGCTGGTCGCGACCGAAATTGCTGATGCAGAGAATATCGGGTTTCAGCGCCTGGATACGGGGCAGCAGTGTCGAGAAATCGGACGTGCCGAGCGGATGGCGGATATCGCCGAGGTTTTCGATGTTGAAGGCCTTGCCGACCTCCAGGAAGCCGCGGACCATTTCGTGGCCATAGGCGTAGTCCGCGGTGAGGAACGCGACCTTCTTGCCAAATTTTGAAAAGGCGTAGCGGCCAACCGCGCCCGACGTCAAATGCGGGTTCATGGCCTCGTGGAACGTGAAGCGGCTGAAATCCGCGGCTTCGTTGATAGCGTCGGACTGGCTGATCGAATTGAAGATGATGCCGCGTTCTTTGGTGACGTTGTTGACCGCGAGCTGCACAGCGGCCGAAAGGCTACCGACGACGAAGTTCACCCTTTCCTTTTCGACCAATTCGAGCGTCCGCGTCGCGGCTTCGCCGGGATTGAGCTTATCGTCGCGCACGACCAGTTCCGCCTTGCGGCCATTGAGGCCACCCGCGTCGTTGAACTGGGCCACGGCGAGCTGTCCAGCACGCACCTGGTCCTGGGCCTCGGTCCCGTAAGGGCCGGTCAATGGGACGGGAAACCCGATCTTGATATTAGCTTCCTCTGCGCGAAGCAGATTGATACAAAACGGCGAGGCGGCAATCGCGGTGCCTGCGCCCGCCGTCGCCAGCAGGCGGCGGCGGGAAAGTGATCCGGGTTTGACGGCCTTCCTGGTCATGACTTTTTCCTCCCCTTGAATATTTTGTCTTTGTATTTGCCGGTGGCGCGCTCGCTTAGATTCGCCCAAGCGCCGTCAGGATAACCTGTGGTATCAATGCAATCTCTTTAATTATAGTATTAAACGGCCTGAGTGCGTCATTGACAGCGTTGGCCACGGCCGCCGCCGCCCCCGCCGTACCGGCCTCGCCCGCGCCCTTGGCACCCAATTCACTCTCCAGTGTCGGCGACACCACGTGTCCGACATCGATATCGGGCATTTCCCCCGACATCGGAACCAGGTAGTCGGCCATGTTGGCGTTGGTAAGCTGACCGCGCTCGTCATAGATGCATTTCTCGAACAGCGCAGCTCCAAGCCCCTGCACCACCCCGCCTCTGATCTGCTCGTCAACCAGTTGCGGGTTGATGATGGTGCCGCAATCCTCCACGACCCAATGTTTGAGCAGCCTCATGAAGCCCGTCTCGGTATCGACCTCGAGCCACGAGGCCTGCACGCCATTGGTAAAGGCGAAGGGGTATTCGCGCGGCACGAAGTGCCGCGTCGCCATCAATTCGGGCTGAATTCCCGGCGGTAGCGTATCGGGACGGAAATAGACGATGCGCGCCAACTCCTTCAATTCGATCCTCGGCGCACCGTCGCTGGTATTTGCGACGATATTGTCGACGATATCGAGCTCGGCTGGCGCCGATTGCAGGATCGCGGCAGCAACGTCCAGGATGTTCCTGCGCAGGATTTTCGCCGCCTGCAGCGCCGCCTCGCCGCCAATCCCGGCGCCGCGCGAGGCCCAGGTGCCACCGCCGTAGGGCGTATTGTCGGTATCGCCAAGGATGACGCGGACGCGCTCCATGGAGACGCCGAGTACGCTGGCGACGATTTGCGCTGTGATGGACTCCGAGCCCTGCCCTTGTTCCGTGATGCTGGTCTGGCAGATCACCGCCCCTTGCGCATCCAGCCGCACCGCCACGCCATCCTGCGAGGAAATCTTCGCGCCGCCGACACCATAAAACGCGGCGCTCGGGTTGGTAACCTCGATGAAACTCGCAATGCCGATGCCGCGGTGAATATTCTTCTTGCGCAATGCTGCCTGTTCGGCACGCAGGCCATCGTAGCTCATCATAGCAAGGAGTTTGTCGAGCGAGGCATGATGCGACAATTTCTCAAACCTCAGTCCCGAGAAAGACGCGCAGGGATAGGCGTCATCGGGGATGAGATTGCGACGGCGAATTTCGACCGGGTCCATTCCGATCTTCATGGCTGCCAGATCAACCAGGCCCTCCGTCACCGAGCAAGCGATCGGATGGCCGACCGCGCGGTACTGGCACATCACGTTCTTGTTCTGGAATACGACGCGGGCCCGCGCGCGATAATTCTTCGTGACATAGGGTCCGCCGACGAGATTGACGACTTGGTTCGCCTCGATCGCGCTGGTACGCGGATACATCGAATAGGGACCGATCCCGGTGAGGTCGTCGATTTCGAACGCCATGATCACGCCGTCACGCCTGACGCCGATCCGCCCCTTGCAGCGATGGTCCCGGGCGTGAATGTCGGTGTTGAAACTTTCGACCCGGTCGGCAACGAACTTGATCGGCCGACGCAACAGTTTCGACAACGCGTAGGTCGCCATCTCATCGGCATAGATATGGACCTTGATGCCGAAGGAACCACCGACATCCTTGCAGACCACGCGTACCTGCGATTCCTGCAGGCCGAGGTGAAACGCCGCGATGTTCTGCACCATATGCGGCGCCTGTGTGCCCTGATAGATCGCGAGCCTTGCATCCGCAGCGTTCCAATCGGCGACGACCGCGCGCGGCTCCAGCGTAACGCCGGTATGACGGCCGAAGATGAACTCCTTTTCCACGACCTCGTCGGACTCGGAAAAGGCCTGATCGACAAGGCCGACATCGTGAATGCGCTCAAAGGCGAGATTATCGCCGAGTGAAGGATGGATGAGCGGCGTCCGGGGATCGAGGGCGGTGCGCATGTCCGTCACCGCTTCGAGTTCTTCATACTGGACCTCGACGGCCTCCACGGCGTCCTCTGCGAGCGCGCGACTGTTTGCGACCACGGCCGCCACTGCCTCGCCCTGCCAGCAGACGCGATCAATCGCGATGGCGTGCTGGGGAGCGGATTTCAGGCCCTTCAGATGCGAGAGCACGCCGACCCACGGCGTGATGATATTTGCCAGTTCTTCACCTGTGACGACCGCGACGACGCCAGGCATGCTTTTGGCTACCGTCGCGTCGATCGCGACAAGCCTCGCATGCGCATACGGGGAGCGTAGGAAAACGACGTGCGCCATCCGCGGCAGCTCCATGTCGCTGACATAGAGCCCGCGCCCTTGCATGAGCCGGTCGAGGTTCGGCCGTGGCACGGTCTTGCCGATATAAGAATTCGGCCGGTCAAGAACCGAAAGAGTCTCGGCCTTGGCCGATATGAGCGTCATGCCGCGCGCCCTCTCCGCGAGCGCGCCGTGGCCTCCACAGCGTCGACAATGGCTTGATAGCCGGTACAGCGGCAATAATTGCCCGAGAGATGCCCCCGTATCCGCTCGCGACTTGGCTCGCCATGCTGTCGAAGCAAGTCCTGCGCGGCCATCAGCATGCCCGGCGTGCAATAGCCACATTGCAGCGCATTGCGATTGCGAAAGGCGGCTTGCAGGTCGGCGACTTCGCCGCTGTCGGACAGACCTTCGATGGTCTGGACCGACATGCCGTCCGTCTGCACCGCCAGTATCAGGCAGGCTCGGACGATCTCGTCGTTCACCCGAACCGTGCAGGCACCGCACACGCCATGCTCGCAACCGACGTGCGTTCCCGTCAGATGCAAATGTTCCCGCAGAAAGTCCGCGAGGTTGAGCCGTGGCAAGACATGTGCATCGACGCGCTCGCCGTTGACATGAAGCGAGATTGGCAGAGGAGCGGTCACGTGGCTCTCCCGGCTACGCCAAGACCGGGACGGCCAAGCAACGCTGATATGCAACGGACCAACAGTACCTTTGCCAGATGCCGGCGCATCGAGGCTGTCGCCTGCTGATCATCGTGAGGGTCAAGTTCTTCACCAAGCGCCGTCGATGCGTCGGACAACAATGCCGGCGTGACCGCTGTATTGACCAGCCTGCTTGCGGCCTTGGGCATAACAGGTCGATCGCCGACCGCAAAGAAAGCCGGACGAAGGTCCATAGCAACGCCGGCTTCGACGACAGCCTGCGCGGCGAGACCGGCAATCGCGTAATCGCCGTGACGGCGCGCAAATTCAAGAAAAAAGTGCGCGGAATTCCTTCGCGCGAGGGGCAGCTCAACGGCAATCAGCAATTCCTCAGCCGACAACGCCGTCTGAAAAATGCCTCGGAAGAAATCCGCGGCCATGATTCTTCGCTCGCCGCTTCCACCGCGCACGAGGATGGTCGCATCAAGTGCGAGCATACAGGCCGGGAGTTCGGAAGCCGGATCGGCATGCGCGAGGCTGCCGCCGAGCGTTCCCCTGTTACGGATCGCGGGATGAGCGACATGCGTGACGGCCTCGGCCAACAGCGGCGCATGCGCAGCGATTTCGGACGAATTGAGCAGATCGACATGGCGAGTCAGCGCGCCGATGCGGAGAACGTCGCGCCTGACGACAATCCCACGCAGCTCATTGAGCCCGCCAATATCGACAACCAACTCGGGCGCGATCAATCGGAGATTCATCGCCGGCATCAGGCTTTGGCCGCCCGAGAGCACTTTCGCCTTCTCCCCATGGGCTGCAAGCAATTCCAGCGCCCTGTCAACGCTGGTTACACGGGCGTAAGCGAAAGCCGAGGCTTTCATGGACGTGACCCTCCCCGGCCCGATTTTATGCGTTTTTTGGATTAGAAGGCTGCGACCGTCAAAGGTCAAGTTTGTTTATCGAACGATTATTTCGGGGGATGCGACTTTTGGACTTGTCTTGAGAAAGTTAACGACGCACGGTCAGCACCTACGAGACGAGGAGTTCGGGGAGACGGAGGCTATGAAACTGGGTTTCTTTACGATGCCGATCCATCCTCTCGACAAGGATTGGCAGCTCTCGCTCCAAGAAGACCGCGAAGCGTTCCTGCTGGCCGACGAATTGGGGTTTACCGAAGGCTATGTCGGCGAACACGTCACCGACAAGGCCGAGAACATCACCTCCAGCGTCGCATTCCTGGCATGGATTGCTGCCGCCACCAGGCGGATCAAGCTTGGTACCGGCACCATCAATATGCCGAACAACCATCCGGCCGCCGTCGCGGCCACGATCGCGATGCTCGACCACATGCTGGACGGACGCTTGATCTTCGGGATCAGTCCGGGTGGCCTTTTGTCGGATGCGGAACTGTTCGGCAATCTCGACGCCGATCGCAACGCCATGTTTCTTGAGGCGATTAATCAGGTCCTTCAGATCTGGGCCGGCGAACCGCCCTACAATATCGAAGGAAAATACTGGAACATTTCGACGCAAAAGACCCTGATGACCGATATCGGCCAGGGCTTTATCGCACGTCCGCTGCAGCGGCCTCATCCGCCGATCGTCGTGACCGCCGTTGCGCCGTTTTCCAAGGGGGTCACCGAAGCGGCGGCCCGCGGCTGGGATCCGATCTCGGCCAATTTTCTGATGCCGGCCTGGGTCAAGAGCCACTGGCCGAAATATGCGGAGGGTTGCGAACGCGGCGGCAGAGCAGCCGATCCCGCCAACTGGCGGGTCGCGAAGAGCGTCTTTGTCGCCAAGGACACGGCGACTGCAAAGGCCTATGCCACCGATCCAGACGGCCCTTACGTGTACTATTACCGATCGCTGTTCACGAAGTTGAAAAGGAATGGCCGCATCGAGTTATTCAAGACCCGACGCGATCAGCCGGATGATGACGTCACGCTGGAAGCGATCTGCGACAAATTGATCATCTGGGGAACGCCGGAAAGCGTCGCCGATCAACTGCTGGCCTTTCAGGACGAGGTCGGCAAGTTCGGCACGTTGCTCTATGCGGGCAAGGATTGGAAAGATCGCGAATTGGCGCGACAGTCCATGATCCTGATGGCTGAAAAAGTGATGCATCGCGTCAACGCCGGCTCCCCAAGCCAGTCTAACGCCGCGGAATAGGTCTCGGCCAATAGCGCAGCGCGGCTCTTGTTGATCGCATCCCTATAGGCCGCGAGCGAAATCGGTGACTGGTATCGCGCGGAAATCGCAAAGGGGTAATCCAGAGCCATTTGGCTCAACGGCTTATCCGACCGCCTTGACCGCTGGGCGCCCAACCGCCACCGGCACCTGCCCAAAGACCCGCTCGTAGCCCGCCAAAAACGCGTCCACAGCGTTGCAGATCATCTGCTCCTTGTCCTCGAGCACAGGAGATTCGTAGATATACTTGCGGACGCCGTAGTAAAAGATTCCGCTGTGGAATACCCAGGCCATCTCCAACTCAGACGCCGTCGGCTTGCTTTGCGCATCGAGCCCCGCTTGATGCCGGCATTCCCCAACGATCCGCATCAGAATCTTGTCGCGGACCACACCGACATACCATCGATTGATGTCGAGCCCCTTCAAGCCCGAATAAAGATAAATACGAATCCATTTTCGCGTGAAAATCAGATTGGTATAGCCGCGGTAAAATTCCTGCAACCGTTCGCGGAGCGGACGAGTCCGATCCATCAGCAACGTTTCCCAGCCGGTATCGAGCGGTTCGAGATAAACCGTGCGATAGACCTCCTTGATCAAATCGTTCTTGCTCGGGAAGTAGCGGTATAGCAGCGGTTGCGTCACGCCCAACCTGCGGGCCAAGTCGCGCGTTCCGCCGCCGAACCCTTCCTCCGAAAAAAATTCGGTCGCCTTGGCTACGAACTCCTTGCGGCGATCATCAGGGGAAAGCCGCCTCTGCGGGGGTCGCGCACGCTTGGCCGATGCTTTCTTTCTCATGACTGCTTGCCGGCCGTATGACGGTCGTCAACGGCGGCGAACCGGCCGTAGCCACCGCGGGCAAACAGCAGCGGCTCGTTGCGATTGTAGGAGTAGGCCTCGACCGCGCCGAGGAAAATCACGTGGTCGCCGCCATAATATCGATTGGCCGCGCGGCATTGGAAACTCGCGACGCTATCGGCAATAATCGGCGCCTTTCCAAGGCCTGGCCTCCATTCGACGCCAGCAAATTTGTCGTCCGACGATTTCGCAAATTTGTTGGCGAGCGCCTGCTGAGACGCACCCAGCACATTGACTGCGAAATGGCTGGCGTTCTCAAACACGCTCAGGCTTGAGGAATAGAGTCCCAAACTCCAGAGCACCAGCGGAGGATTGAGTGAAACCGACGCGAAGGAATTGCAGGTCAACCCATAGGGTTTTCCGTCGGCGGCAATCGCTGTGATGATGGTAACGCCGGTCGCATAGGTGCCGAGCGCATTCCGAAAATCCCGCGGATCGATCGGCGAGTGGTCGCTCGCCAGTTCGTTGGCTGGGTCCGGACTGACTGGGTGCTTAGGCGCGTCGTTCATCCACTAGGCCTCAGAGCGTCAGGTTTTCGGACGGCAGGCCAAGTGCTACACGACCGTAGTTGGTGCCAGCCGCGTCGAAATTGAACGCGAGGTGCGAATTAATCGCATGGGCATCGCGAAACTGCCGCTGCAAAACTCCTGTTGTGAACAGTCCACGCGCACCGCTTGCTGAAAACAGCAGCGACACTGCTTCGGTGCAAATGTTGACGGAGTAAGCGCCATCACGTCGCAGTCTGGTCTTGGTGGCCATGTCCGGAATATCACCGCGTCTCGCTGAGGCCGTCGCCTCGATGCAGTTCGAACGCATGATCCGCCGGGCAGCATCGATCTTAGCAGAGGCCTCCGCAATTTTGATCTGCGTGCTCTGCATGTCGCCAAGCTTGGCGCGGTTGTAGGTCGAGGTGCGACGCCGAGCGATATCGATGTAGTCATCGAGGCAGGCCTGGGCATTGCCAAGCGCGACGCCGGATAGGACATAGGGAAACAGCGAGAACACCGGCAACGCGTATAGCGCGTTCGGATTGACGGCACTGCCTGGCGTCCGGCCGCCGGCGAGGTCGCTCACGGCAACCGAGAGCGCGTCGGCGACAAAGGCATCCCGGACCTCCACGTCGTTAGAGCCGGTGCCACGCAGTCCGGCCGCGTTCCAAGTATCGAGAATCCGATAGTCGTTGCTATGGACCAGAAATATCCTGTACTCGATTCCATCGGCTTCATCGTCGGATGAGACCACGCTGGCAAGCATATTCCATTCGCACGATGCCACCCCCGACGAAAACGGCCAACTGCCGCGCAGCCTGTATCCCCCCTCCACTTTCCTGGCACGGCCGGCCGGGAAAATGAAGGAAGATGCGATCAGCGCATTGACGTCCTTGTCCCAGACTAGATCCTGCGCATGCTTGTGGAACATGCCCAGCATCCAATGATGACTTGCAAGGTTCGCCAAATTCCATGCCACGGACGCATCAGCGCGCCCGAGCATTTCGGCGCAATCGACTAGCGCGACATAATCGAGCTCGGAGCCTCCGACGCGCTTGGGCTGCACAATTCTGAACAGGCCCGCATCATGCAGATCGTGCTCGGTCTCCGGCGGCAGGCGTCGCAACTCTTCCGTGCGCGCCGCACGGTCGCGAAGTCGTGGAAGAAGCGCCTCGGCGCGCCCAACCATTGCCGCAAGAGCCTGGTCGCTCGTATCCGGCCCCACGGATTGGCCTGTGCTTGGCTTTTGACCAACACCCGCCATGTGCCGTTCCTCGCTATCTCGCCAGGCGCTTGGCCTCGGATCAGCCGATCAAAAAAGAGACGAAAAAGCCTAGCTTTTGTTCTGCGACTCGAAACCCGCTTGACCGGTCCAAGCTACTTGGCGATTGTTTATCGCGTGGTCAAGTAATTAAGGCGTGGCTAGCGTTGCCCGTCAATCGAAATCAACGGGTGGAAAGCGGACCAATATGGACAAGACCGTTGGAATTGTCGGGCTTGGGATCATGGGGGGCGCGATCGCACGCAATCTGATTAATCGCGAATGGCGTGTTATCGGGTACGATATCGATCCAGCGCGGTGCGCCGAGCTCGCACAAGCGAAGGTTACAATCGCAGGTGACGTCGCCCAACTCATACGCGACGCACCGATCATCATGACCAGCCTGCCGACTCCCGCCGCCGTCGAAGACGTCGCCCATGCGGTCGCGAATTCTGGCCAACAACCTCGGATTGTAGTCGAGCTCAGCACGCTCAGCCTCGCCGACAAAATTCGATTTGAGGAGGTGCTCAAGCAAGCCGGACATATCGCGCTGGATTGTCCGCTCAGCGGAACCGGTGCTCAGGCAAAAAGTGGCGACCTCGTTGTCTACGCCAGCGGCGATAGCGGAGCCATTTCGAAGTGCATGAGCCTGTTTGCGGACTTCGCCAAGAAAAGCGCCGATCTCGGGCCGTTCGGCAACGGCAGCCGAATGAAATTCATCGCCAACCATCTGG
>Ga0137362_10002504_pt1 | contig 11964 bp, 7 predicted proteins | sample MadtaG_2_FD_104801 | JGI IMG/M metagenome (GOLD analysis project Ga0137362, IMG submission 104801) | Vadose zone soil microbial communities from Angelo Coast Range Reserve, California, USA - Mad1_100_16 metaG | ecosystem: Environmental > Terrestrial > Soil > Vadose zone | place: USA: California... | reverse complement strand
TCTCACCGTCGTTTAAGAATAATTTCGGTGTGGTGTTCCGCGAGTATGGGAAATTGGCATTCGACAAGAATGCAGCCCGAAAACAACAGGCAGTCTTCGTCGCTCCGGGGCACCCACTCTTGGAAGCGGTCATTGAGAGGCTTTTTCATGAGAGTGCCCCCGACCTCCAGAAAGGGGCAGTTTTTGCTGACCCGGATGCGCGATTCGACGGACTGCTATGGTTTGTCGAGGGCGAAATTCGGGATGGGGGCAACTCAATCGCGGGAAAGCGGCTGTTTACGATTTTTCAACCCGAGCATGGCGCACTCCGACTGATCCCCGCCTCAATACTTTGGGACTTGAAGCCTCTTGCTTCGCAGCAGGGTTGGGGGTTTAGTGCCGACCAAACTCTGGTCGTCGCTTTTGCAGTCGAAAACGTTCTCGAAGTCTACCGGAATGAATTGCTCAAACAACGTGAGCGGGACGCTGAGATAAAACGGAAGTACGGAATTCGTTCGCTGGAGCAGATGATCGCAGATTCTGATGCAAAGCTGATTGAATATGAAACACGACGCATGAAGGGCCAAGAGGTTCCGGAACCGACGATCCAAAATGAGACGCGTACCAAGGATGACCTGCTCAACAAGAAGCGCAAGCTCGAAGAGGCCATCAGGTGGGAAACCAGCTTGCTTCCATTGGAACCGCGCATCGTCGGAGTGGCACGGGTCGTTCCCGATCCAGCGCCCGACAGCGGAATGCGCGAAGATCAAGACATCGAAGAAATAGGGATGAGGGAGGCGATGGCATACGAACAACGAATGGGTCGGCTTCCCGAAGATGTCTCGCTTGAGAATCTTGGCTATGACCTTCGGTCGACTCTCGCGCCGACTGTCCGCTACATCGAAGTCAAAGCCCGCGCCAGAACTGGTGTAGTGGCACTCACGCCCAACGAATGGCTGATGGCACATCGTTTGGGGGACGAATACTGGCTGTACGTTGTCGAGAATGCGGCAAGTCAACCCACCTTGCATCGCATCCAGAACCCGGCGAGTAAATTCGATCCAAACGAAATGTTGGAGATTGTGCGTTACGTTTTGGCTGACTGGAAGCGGGCGGCAGAATCCGAGCCCGAGAGGTTGGGGTGACTGTCCGCGAGCGTATCATTGAGCACTTCAGAAGTCACCGGATGGCTTGGATGATGTCCTGTGGGTCTTTTGAGAACGGAAACGTGGAAGTATTCTCCAATTTACTATGAGCGATGAGCCGCTAAAGCGCCTGATTGAAGTTAATTTTCCATTGAAGGATGTGTCGGAGGATTCTGTCCGAGAAAAAAACATTAGGCACGGCAATATTTCGACTCTCCATATCTGGTGGGCCCGGCGGCCTCTCTCCGCCTCCCGGGCCACCGCTCTGGCGGCGTTGCTCAATGACGATCCTTTGAAGCGTGAGAACTATCTGCAACTCATCAGAGACATTTCTCCGTGGGAAGCTGTGTCGAAGGACTCCCGTCAGAACCGCGCACTCCTTGAAGAAGCCCGTAAGCTGGTACTGGCGGCTAACCGGGGAAAACGGCCCAGGGTATTGGACTGCTTTGCTGGGGGCGGAGCCATCCCACTGGAAGCCCTTCGCCTGGGTTGCGAAACATACGCCCTCGATTACAACCCGGTGGCAGTGCTCCTCAACAAGGCGGTTCTTGAGTACCCACAAAAGTTTGGGAAGTCCCAGAGCGTAAAGGATAGTGCGAGCGGCGACCTGGGAATGGAAATAGATCGCAGTGTGAACCCGTTGCTCGAAGAGGTTCGCCGATGGGGTGCCTGGATCCTATCAGAGGCCAAAAGAGAATTGGAGCAATTCTACCCAAAAGACAAAGATGGCAGTGTGCCCGTCGCGTACCTTTGGTCACGTACGCTCCCTTGTCAGAACCCTGAGTGCGGCGCGGAAATCACTTTGATGCGTCAGACATGGCTTGCTGTGAAGGACAGCAAGAAAATTGCCTTGCGGATGATACCGAACAAAGCGGCTAGAAGGATTGATTTTGAGGTCGTCGAAGGAAAACAAATTAACTTCGACCCAGACAACGGTACCGTTAATCAGGCACACACGCGTTGTTTGATTTGCGGGAGCACGATGGATGATGAAGTGACGCGCCGTCTGTTCGTGGAAGGCAAGAGCGGGCAGCGAATGGTTGCCGTTGTGCTCTACCACACGCAGCGTACAGGCAAGAAATACCGGCTCCCCCATGAATCTGACTTTGAGGCGTTTCGTGCAGGGGAATCGTGCCTCGAGTCAAAACGACAGACACTTTGGACTGAATCGGGCATTGACCCAATCCCTGATGAGGTCATACCAACTACTGAGCTTCGTCGTTTATCTGTACCTCTATATGGACTTACAAAATTCCAAGACCTATTCAACCATCGTCAACTTCTCTCACTCGTGACCTTTAGCTCCAAGGTTAGGGAAGCCCATCGGGCGATGCTCAGTGAGGGAAAAGACCCTGAGTTTGCTAAGGCTGTTTCCACCTATCTCGCACTCGGTGTGGACAGACTTGCCGATTTTGGATCGGTGCTGTGCGTGTTGAATCCAACGGGCGGGCGTGGTGTCGTGCATACCTTTGGGCGACAAGCTCTAGGAATCGTCTGGGACTATGCGGAAGCAAACCCATTCAACCCAGAGGGGGCTGGTTGGTCGACCGCCTGTGAAAAAAACGAGAAATGGATCGAACACGCCTCAGCAACTCTTCCTCTCGGTTCGGTACAGGCACAAGTTCGGCAAGGGTCTGCGACGGACATGGAATGGGAATCAGGTTTCTTCGATTTAGTACTAACTGACCCGCCCTATTACGACAGCGTTCCCTACTCACATCTTGCAGATTTCTTTTATGTTTGGCTTAAGCGTTGTGTTGGTGATCTATTTCCAGACCTCTTTGCAACGCCACTCACCCCGAAATCACTTGAAATCGTTCAAGACAGGCCACACAGCTTGTCCCCAAGCAAGAAAGACAAAGCATTTTTTGAACAGACGCTCACCCTAGCGTTCTGCGAAATCCATCGCGTATTGAAGCCCGATGGTGTAGCGGTCATCGTATTCGCTCACAAGACAACTGAGGCGTGGGAAGCCATCATTAATGCGCTGTTGAAGGCAGGAATCTTCATGACTGCTTCGTGGCCGATCCACACTGAAATGAAAGGAAGGCTCAACGCTCAAGACACCGCGTCGCTGGGTTCCTCGATATACATTGTTTGCCGCAAACGGTCGGCAAACGCCATTGGTGAGTTTCCGAAAGTTCGTCAAGAAATTGAAGATCGAATACATGAAAGATTGGATGAATTCTGGCGGGCCGGAATTCGTGGCGCAGACTTCTTCATGAGTGCGATCGGACCAGCCGTGGAGGTCTTCGGTCGCTATGAAAAAGTTGAGAAGCTCACGGGCGAGCCAGTAGAAGTACGCGAACTTCTTGATTACGTGGAAAAGGTGGTCAGTGAGTTCGCATTGGAACGCATCCTTGGCTCTGCAGAACTCGGCGGTGTTGACCCTGAAACCCGTTTCTATTTGCTATGGCGATGGACGTACAACAATGCACGAATGCCTTTCGACGAAGCGAGGAAACTGGCGACGGCAGTAGGAACAGAGCTTTCTGCGATGTGGGGACCCGGAAAGTTCGTTAGCAAAGAAAAAGACTTCGTACGTGTCCTGGGACCAAAGGACCGAGAAAATGACAAGAAATTCGTAGCTCAACTTACGTTTGGCACGATGGTGGATGCTCTCCACCGCGCCTGTATCTATTGGGAGCGAGGAGAGCGCAAACAGTTGAAAGAGCATCTCGCTCAGACTTTTGGAGCGAATAACATATTTTGGCAGATAGCGCAAAATATTGCTGACGTTTTGCCGGACGGTGACAAAGAAAAGCAGGTACTTCAAGGATTGCTGAATGTGCCCGAGGCCCGGGATAAGATTGCGGTCGCTACAGGGAAGCTTTTTTCCGAGTAAGTGGGAGTAGTTCAAGGATTAACCGATGGCGGGAATGAATACTGATTTGGAAAAAAAAAGAGAACAGACGCAGACATTGATAAAGCAGGGTCTCTACGACCAAGCTGTCATCATCTGCGGCCAGACGCTCGAACATCTCTACCGCTGGCTCTATAAGGAACTCCAACCGCGCCTGAAGCCCCAAGAGCAACAAAGCGTGTCGAAAAATATTGAAAAGCATGGCAAGGCCGTCGGTGACCTCACGATGGGAGAACTTGCGGGGCTATTCGAAGAGGTCAGGCTCTACGACATCGCCGAGCGTGAGTTGAAGCGCGACTTCTCTTTTTTGAAGAAGGCTCAAATGTGGCGCGACCTGCGCAACCGCGCCACGCATCCGCAAGGTAAGCCAGGCGACAAGGCAATTACTCGGCAAGAAGCAGAAGCCTTCCTTTCCACTGTGAACCTATACCTTCAGCAGGCCGGACTAGCGGAGGAAGAGCGCCCGGTGCCGGGCAGCGTCAAGCCTTGGCACCAAGTAGCCGTTCCTCACAGAGACATTCGCGACGGGAAGTTTGATGAGTCCGTGTTTGCCGCCGATCTAAGTGAAGTTGTGTCCGGCCGCGGTCCCGTTGAATACACGGACGCCGACACGTTCTTCCGCAAGACCCACCCCACCCAAGGGCTACTGAAGCTTCTCTCGACGGTTCTTTCGCGCCTGGCTGGAGTAGGGAAAGGCGAAGCGGTCATTCAAATCCAAACCCCATTTGGGGGTGGCAAAACCCACAGCCTTGTGGCCCTTTATCACCTGCTGAAGCATGGCGCAACCGCCAAACACACGGATGCCGTAAAGGCTGCGCTCAAGGAATCTGGTGTGTCCGAGATTCCCAACGTTCGGGTACTCACGTTCGTCGGAACAGCGGCAGATGCTTTGCAAGGGAAAACGCCTTGGGGTGAATTTGCACACCAACTGGGGCGATACGACTTACTGAAGGAGCATGATCAAAAGCGACGCTCGCCAGGCAAGGACAAGCTGTATGAACTTCTCAAAGGCGAACCGACCCTGATTTTGATGGACGAAATCGCCGAATACTGCGTGAAGGCCAGAGACTTCAGCGATCAAATGATGGCATTTATCCAAGAACTTACCGAGGCAGTAAAGGTTCTTCCCCAATGCGTTTTTGTGGCTACTCTTCCATCAAGCATTCCGTATGGTTTTGACAAGGAGGGGGAGCGCGCAGAGCAAGCGCTGCAACAATTGCAACGCATCTTTGGCCGGGTCGAAGCGATCTACACGCCCGTCGAGGGCGAGGAGCTATACGAAGTCATCCGAAAGCGGCTATTCGAGGATGTCGGTGACCCGCAGGAAGCCCGTCGAGTCGCTGAAGACTACTGGCAACTTTACCAAAAACTCGGTGACGATGTCCCCGTCGAAGCTCGGCAGACCGCATACCGGGACAAGATGCGCAAGGCTTATCCATTCCACCCCGAATTGATCGATGGGCTTTTCGAGCGTTGGAGTTCGTTCCCGTCGTTTCAGCGCACCCGTGGCGTACTTCGCCTGCTGGCCGAGGTCATAGCCGACCAATACAAAGGCCGATTCCCTGCCCCGCTAATTCAGCCGGCGCATCTGAATTTGCTCGTTCCCGGAATACGCCGAGAGTTTATCAAACACATCGGAAACGAGTTTGAGAGCGTTGTGGCTTCTGACATCGTGGATGGCAATGCGAAGGCGCAAAAGATAGACCGTGAGATGGGTTCGGAGTACGCCCGATTCGGCGTGGCTTCGGGCCTTGCATCGGCTATTTTCTTCTATTCCTTCAGTGGCTCACCCGAAAAGAGAGGGGCCGGAGTCAGCCGCCTGCGATTGGCCATGTTGCGCAGTGAGATTCCCTCGGCCGTCGTTGGCGACGCAGTACGGAGACTTGAAGAAGACCTTTGGTACCTTCACGCAGAGGGTGGACTCTACTACTTCACGAATCAAGCAAACCTGAACAAAGTCATCCTGGAAAAAGAAGAAGCCGTTCGGGACGAGCAGCTTGCCGACGAAATCCGTTCACGTCTGGAGAAAATTGCGGGCACTGAGTTGAAAGTATCTCTCGGGCCTGCAAGTTCCAATGACTTGCCAGACAATCGAGAGCGAAAACTTGCCGTCTTGTCCACGGACCACGTAAAGCAAAACGAACACACAGCCAAACTTGCCGATGAAATCGTGAATCGCTGTGGCCAGCCCTTCCGAAACTACCGGAATACGATTCTAGTGATGGCCGCCGACGCGAGCGAGCTTGGGGGATTGCGCCAGCTGGTCAAGCGAATGCTCGCACTTCGGGCGATCCAAACTGATAAAACTCTCACCAACAATTTGTCGACAGATAACCGCCATGCACTTGAAAGCAAACTCCGCGACGCTGAGAGTGGAATCGGATTTCGTATTCTCACGACTTACCGGCATTTGGCGCGGGCAACGGGTGACAAGATCGAATGGCTCGACCTCGGGTTACCAACTGTAGGGGAGCGCGGCTCGCTGGCAAGGCGCGTTGTCGATTACCTGCGCGCACAAGAAATCTTGCTCGCGAAGATCGCGCCCCGCCAGGTGCTACAGAAGACGATGAGTGAGGAAACAAAGGAAAAACCGCTCGGCGAAATCTATGAGGCGTACCTCAAGTATCCGAACTTGCCGATGCTCGAATCGGAGTCAGTACTTCATGACGCCGTGCTACAGGGCGTCCGAGATAGTCTCTTCGGTCTGAGGAGTGGCGCGCGACTCTATTTGGGCGAATCGGTGCCGTTCGGCGCAATCGACGTGTTAGCGTCGCTAGTCCGCAAGGAGGTTGCCGAGGCGGAGAAGCTTCTTCCGGGCGTCGGCACAACGGGAGACGCTGGCACAACGACTCAACCCACTGGTAGTAGTCAGCAGCCACTGCCCATCCCGGGCCTCACTACGCTGCCAGCCCCGCCCGAAGCTAGGGTGCATCACTTGAGTCTGCGGGTTCAGGTGCCTTGGGACAAGATGGCCGATTTTGTTCGCGGAGTACTTATGCCTCTCCGCGGCGACGGGGCGGAAATAGATGTTGAAGTGACTCTCAATGCCCGCTCACAAGAGGGCCTGAGAAAAGCAACCCTCGATCACAAGGTTAAGGAAACCCTCAATCAGATCGGCGCTAAGGTGATTGAGGAGAAAAAGCAGTAAGCAGTAAGCCCCAGTAGGCACTCCTCTTCAAAAGGTCTTGGAAAGAGAAAGCAGGGCACGGTGGCAAACCAAAGGATAAAGCAGCTTCATACGATTCCTGTGGACTGTTACAGACAATCGAAGTCGCAAAGCAGGCCAAGCGGGATAAGTGGGATCGCAAGGCAGTCGAAAAACGACAAAGACGACTAATCAAGTGGGGCGACTGAAGAATGGCAAGAATGAAAAGCGAAACTCGCACCGCCTGATGCGCTAGCCCAGCGACTGAAGATTACCTCCGTTTTACCTACAGCGGAGCGAGAAACGGCATGCCGCCAAGATACTATCGAACGGAAACGACCGAGAACGCCGTGGATGCTCTGGCACAGAGCGCCCGGTTTTACAAATCACATCTGAAGCACAAGTGGAAATGGTTCGTGATCTGCCTTCACGATTCGCTCTACTCCTTTTCCATCTGCGCAATCAAGGGCACGAATCCCGACCGGGTGATGAGAGGGCAGAATCTTGTTAGCGCACGTGAAGCACTGATTCGCTGCCAAAGCGATATCTACATGCAACAATACGTCCACAGCACAACCTTAGAGATGACCGACCATGAAAAAGAAATGGTAGACGAACTCTTGGTTTGGGTACGCGATAACTTGGCTCATTTTAGCCCAAAGATTTGGTCCATCGAAATCGCTTGGATAAAAGGAGTCGTGAAGCCTACCGCACGACTCATCAGATTTTTAGCCCTAGAGTCGGGCAATGTCAGGACGACCGCGGCACAACGAAACCGTGTAATACGCGCCCTAGCCTCGCTGGAAGGGGAATGAGCGTCTGTCTTCTGGCTGCCCATGTAAATAGGATCGGAGCCAAGCTATCCTTGTTTCACGCCTTCCGTTATCCTGACCACACGTCGGAACCGCCCCAAAGAGATGAAGAAACAAAACCAACAAAGGGAGGCTTGAGTTGGGCTATTTTTCTGACCGTCACCACGGACCTCCACCTCGGGTGGCAACTGAAATCCCAGAACACGTAAGCAACGGGATTACCGGATTGATCCGTAACCGTGCTCACGACGGTTCGTTTGGGCTGGAGTACCCGGAGCAGTGTCCAGACGGAAGGGGACCCACCGGTACAGATACCAATTTGCTCCGTGAGGCTTTGGGGGCGCATCGACTGTACGACATTTTCGGTCCCGGTGTACCTGCACCCACAACGTTGGAACTTCTCGACTTGATCGAATTTGCGCATGAAAAGATCGCGGAAGCTCATCGCGCGGGGCATCACGGCTTCTTTGATCATTACCACCTTGTTTTCGATCAAGACGAGGGACGAGCTAGGTTCCGCGCAGAAATGAACCGCATTTTCGAACGTAACGGGATAGCTTTCGAGTTGCGCGAAAACGGTCAGATTGAAAGAATCGCGCCAGAGGGACTGCGGGAGGCCTTGTCACAGGCAGTGTTCAACACGGGGGACGACGCGCTGAACGAATTGCTGGAACGAGCGAGAACCCGGTTCCTCAACCCAAATCCGGCAATTCGGCGCGAGTCGCTGGAGGCGCTCTGGGACGCGTGGGAGAGGATAAAATCGCTTGAACTTCCTGCCGACAAAAGGGAAAGCACTAAACGCATTCTGGACAAGGGCTCTGCCGAGCCGCATTTTCGGGAGATGCTCGAGGACGAAGCGCGGTTTCTTACAGGAATAGGCAACGAGTTCATGATCCGGCACGCGGAAGTGGGCAAGACCCCAATTGCTGACGATGAACACGTTGATTTCCTCTTTCACAAACTCTTCGCGATGATCCGTCTGCTTTTGAGAAAAACCAATCGCGGCGGATAGAAACTCCTCGCTACCCGTTGTGAAATTCAGCCCGCCATGGTACAACCTTTTATGTTGCCTTTGCTCGCCACTGCGAATCGCCGTTGCCGACAGAGGTCGGCCTCGAAATCTAGTAGTGCGCTTCAATCATTTTGTCCTGAACTGAACGCTGAGTAACTTCCAGAACGCTGAGCCGTTTCGACAATCAGAAAAATCCATTTCGGAGGGGGCCTATGGCGACCACTGTAAGGGTCCAGCTTTCGTTTGACACTGACGCGGCAAAGCCGCAGGTTTTTGAACGTGATGTGAATTTGGGGGAGCTTCGACAGGATGGGGGCAGGCAGTTTGTGGCACAGCATCTTTTCTCCGAACTCGAAAAGGGTGCCCACTACTTCGATTACCTCATGCCATTCCCATCAGTCGAGAGCTTCCTTCGCCCAGTGAACCAGACTTATAACTCTCTGGACGTAGTTTCGGACACGTTCGATGATCGGATGAACACGCGGGAAGTGTGGATCGAAATGGGCAACATTTTTCTGCGAATACAGCACCTTCTTGTGGAGGCGAGGACCTATCACGATGTAGAGATTGCTCATTCTGCGGGCACGGATGCGGAAGCAAACAACCTATCCGCTTTCTTTCACCTCGACAAAATGGCTCATTTTGATCTCGCTGCCATTCTGCTACAGAAAGTCCATGATCTGGCGGCACGCCTAATATTCGAGAGGTTGGGCGCTTCTCTCTTCGGCGATATCGACCGGAATGACCCGGAATGGGAACGATTTATCACCCCCGGTAGGGTCCGCAGGGGTTTGGACAACAGGGCCACCAACCCGCGCGTAGCTTCGCTTTCGGATGAAGAATACTCAACCCTCTTGAACATCTTGGATGATCTTCGCAAATCGGACGACGGCACGAGGCTTCACAGCTACCGGAATAAATTTGTTCACAGGATCGCGCCGTCTGTTGACCGGACCGATCTCTATGGACATTTGCAGGATCGCCGGAAGACTCCCATTGTGGGACCGGACGGAGAGGTGAAGGGCTGGACCAAAGGGTTTGGCCAAAGACCAATCGCGTCTGAGTATAAATTCCTCGAACTATACGATAGCGCTGTTGAGACATTCACTCATTACGTTGATACGTTGAAACGTCTGGAGGCGATGCCGCGTTTCGGACCCGAAGCCAGGGACGGGACTGTTGTAGCCTCCGCCTAATGGAGGCAGCCGGGTCCCAGATGCAATCCCTCGATTGGTCGGCAGCTCGTCAGCCATGTCGCCGACTCGGCCCAACAGGCTCGGGAAGCCCCCGAGGCAGCGGCCGGTGCCCAGACGTCATATTCCGCTCTCCGCGTCGTCCTGCGGCTTGTGAAGGGACGGTGCAGATTGACTGCCGAGTTTCCCTCCGCAAAAATCTCCACGACTGGAGTTCAAGGTGCAAAACAGGGCTGAGTTCTCTTGGAGCGAAATTCCCTACGGCTTCTCCGAGCTTAAAAAGGACGCGGGCTTGCGGTACCTAACCGGAATGGCTGACTCCTTGTTGCACGGAGACCATCTCCAGTGCTGCATCCGTAACTGCGCAGAACTGCTCCCTAAGCGCCATCGCGGACAGGAGCCATCGTTTTGCCGAAAGCACGGCATCAGCATGTCCACGAAACCGACTTACATTTACCGGAACGCGGAACGCAATTTCATAATTGGCAGGGGCATCCTGCCGAGCGTCTCCAAGGTGGAGAGGTGGCGCTTGGGGTTTGAGACTAGCGAGGACGCCTTGAGTTGGAACGTCTTCGTCGGCCTCTATGCTTTGAAGGGTTTGACAGAGACGTTCGAAGCGTTGACTGGGATAGCTGTCTCGGATGAGCCAGAGCTATATCTCTGGGGCAACCGTATTGATACGGACTGCACTTCATGGCCCGATCTGTACGAAGTCCGTGCGGCGCTTGAAAAAGGCATGGCCATCCCAACCGAGCCTGACATCATGCTGCGCGTTCCGGGGCAAGCCATCGCGCTCATCGAGGCGAAGCTCGGCTCATCCAACTCCAGGCTCGCCAAGAAAAAGGGACGTTTCGGTTCAGTCAAGGAATTTCTCGAGCGTTACAGATGCAAAAAAGGTGCAGCGGACCCGCTAAATCGAGAATGGATTTCAGGGCAGGAAGATGGTCACATTCTGGAACAGTTGTGCCGGAATGTAATTTTCGCCCACTGGCTCGCTTCGGACCGTGAACAGCCGTTCGTCGTCAACTTGGTCACACGTAAGGCTACAAATGATGAACAACTTTTCCGCCAGCATTTGGCGGAAAAGGGAGTTGGATTCCGTGTCCGCACTTGGGAGGATATTTGCGGGTTACCCGCCATCCAGAAAGAACGAGCATCCGTTCTGCGTCGTTATCTGGGAAACAAGACCCTAAATCTCTTGCCAGCATTCGACCTGGAACCTGCGAGTGTTGCTCCTGCCTTGTGAAGGCGTCCGTTGTTTTCGGACGAGATGTTGTTCATGGTCGTCGAAATCCGTCGACTACAGGTACTGCAGGGTCTTGACTAAGCCGACTACTAGAGTCTTCGAGCTAAGATCATGGGACTCTGCTGCGCGATTCTACTGTCCACAAAACCCTCGCGAATGGCGAGCGGGCGAAGTTAGAAACGCAGCCGCTTAGCGATGCCGCAATCCTTTCCACAAAAGAGATGTTTTTGGCAGGATCTCAGCCTCAGGGCAAGGCTCCGCTGATGGACTTAGTACGCCAGGCCGGGCATCACGAACTCAAAACCGGCGAGCTTCAATTTCCACTGGAACTCTTTGACCCGCTCTCCTGCTCGCTGCAAGTCGGGTCTCGAATTGAGCGCACTCCAAAAGGCTTCAAGCGTGGGCGCTTTCTCGTACAGTCCCCTAAACGATACCTCTGTAATTACAGGGACGAGTGTGGGACCCACAAATCCAGTGTGCTCGAAGCCTCTGCAGACGGTTACAGCCTCAATTCGACGGATCGGCTGGTCATCTGCTAGGTTAAGGGCTCGCCGTGCTAATTCGGGCCG
>Ga0137362_10002497_pt1 | contig 11970 bp, 16 predicted proteins | sample MadtaG_2_FD_104801 | JGI IMG/M metagenome (GOLD analysis project Ga0137362, IMG submission 104801) | Vadose zone soil microbial communities from Angelo Coast Range Reserve, California, USA - Mad1_100_16 metaG | ecosystem: Environmental > Terrestrial > Soil > Vadose zone | place: USA: California... | reverse complement strand
GTTAGTACGATTGATTTTCCTTCGTCAGCACTTGCAAAAATCTATATAAGCAAGGTCCAAGTCAGGTCTACCGTACTGACCCAGTGTCCTCCAACAAAGGATTCCGTCTAGTAGTCTTCAGTATACCCTCCAGGTTTTTTGCGGTTTTTTCTCTGCTCTGCCACAACCTCTCGTATATATCCCCCCTTCTATCCTTTTTTTGCGTTGAATGTCTTTCTAACGATGCGACGTGCTGCCACAGAAACATCATGCGTGCCTTCAATATCACGTTGCTCGCCGTCTTCAGCTGCATTGCCATGATAGGCGCGACTCCAATTGGGGACAGTGCTCCTGCTGGGGGCATTGGTCGTCGCCAAGATATTGAGTACGTCCCCTTAAGAAGAGCGGTTACGGCACACAGATGTTCTGACCCGATTGAACAATCTTCTCTTTACCTCCAGTTACTGCACGGACTACCCGATCATATGCCAGATCTGCGACGTTAGTCCTACGTTGGATTTCTGCAAGGGGCTGTGCGAATCTGTACCGGGCGGGCTTGATGTGCCCCAATTCTGCACTGCTGGGCCCATTCATCGTCGCCAAGATGATGAGTATGTCCCCCTTGAGAAGGGCGGTTACAGCACGTGGATGTTCTGACCGAAATTTTTATTTTTCTCCAGCGATTACTGCACAATCAACCCGGCCGCATGCCAGATCTGCGATGCTACTCCTACGTCAGATTCCTGCCAGGAGCTGTGCAACTCCGTCCCGAGCTGGCTTGATCTGCCCAAGTTCTGCTCTGCTGCGAGCATTGGTCGTCGCCAAGGTACCAAGTATGTCCTTTAATTGAAGAAGAGCGGTTACAGTACATGGATGTTCTGACCTGATTGAAATCTTCTTCCCTCCAGGACTTACTGCACAACCCACCCGCTCTCATGCCTGATCTGCGTCAATACTCCCACGTTGAGTTTCTGCAAGGGGCTGTGCACTTCCGTCCCGAGTGGGCTCTCGTTCTGCAATAACAATTAACGTAGTCTTCGACCTTCGACTGAGCTTTCCGCCGCCCACTTTCGTTCATCATCCAAACTCTCCCTTTTTACCCAGCCGCGATGCTTTCCCGCGAAGGATACATACAGTAAAGTAAACGCTTTAGTAATTTGGTGGATGAGCACCACCGCATACTTAACAGTAGCAGTAGTATTAGTACATTCCTTTTCTTTTTTTTGTGCGACGGCGCTAGCTGTATGATCCAAGTAAGATAATTCGGTAGTAAGTTAGTAGCTGAGCGACGCTCGTATTTACCCTTTTCTGCCTACGATGTGAATCTTAAATGATGATCACTTTCGAAGCTATTTCTTCAGATTCCCTCCCGAGTACGCCCAGGGCCGCCAGGCTTCAAGTTTATCGACTTGGAGAATAATGAAATGTGAAATTTCAACTGTTCGTGGCGTGAAAAGGTCTTCATCAGTCTCGAGTCATCTATCGCCAGCCTGACCGTCGCGTGGTGACCTGTCAGTGAATCGTCGGACGGGCTTCGGCGCATCCGAGTCAGTGATTCTTGAAAAAAAAAAAGTCAGCAGAGATGGAGAGACGGACGCTCAACAACAAACACAAAATCCTAAATTTTGAGATAGGACGTCCCCATGCCAGCCGTCCCTCACCGAGAAAACCAAGCAAAGCAAAGCGTCATAAAAAAGCAGGTATATATAGTGTATATATAAACATTTATGCAAAAGGATGATGGATGACAATGACCTCTGGAAAGTATGATGGTGAGAACGTAGGAAACGCCGGAAAAAAAAAGCCATGAAAACAAGACAGACGTATACTACAAAGAGGGGGTATGTGTTGAAAAATATACTTCGCACACATCGATGCGCGTGTTCGAGTTCACGCAACGACGTCCTCTCCAAGCATATGCGCAAGCGCGTCGTTCCCCTCATCCTTAGGTGCCTCATAAACCTCGAAAAGATCACCACCATTCACACGTCCAGGACTAGCAGCAGCCGCGGTGGTAGCACCTCGCGCCCCCTTGCCATTGCTATTACCCACCGCACCACTGCGGCGATTCTTGACAGACGCGCTGCTCTTCCAGCCGACGCCACGGCCCTCAAAGACCTCTTTGCGCCGATCGAGCAACACATCCAATTCGGCATCGCTGATGACACCACGCTTGCCGGCAGCAGTATTTTGCACGACTTCGATATGCTCGCCTTCGAGTTCGAGCAACTGTGTCGCCATCTCCGCTATTGTTTGTCGCGCCTCGCCAGCTTTGGCATTGCCACCGATTGGCACTTTGAATTTACCTGCAGGATAAAACGTTTTCGTTTGAGCACACACGCACGCATTCGCGGAAGGTAGGAAAGAGGGAGGCAAAGAGGCTGTGCCTTACCTTTGGCGATGACGAGCGCCTCCAGTTGGCGCTTCTCGGATGCACGCTGCATGATCTCGCTCTCGATCGTGCGCCTGCTGACCAGTCTAAAAATAAGCACGGGTTTCGTCTGCCCAATACGGTGAGCCCTATCCTGTGCCTGTAAATCCATTTGTGGATTCTACCAAATACCCATCAACATCAAGATCCGTTCTTCAATGATGCACCAGGTACGCACCCAGTCCTGGTCGTAGAATACGACGGTGTCGGCCGCTGTGAGGTTGATGCCCAGCCCACCCGCACGAGTACTCAGAAGGAAGAGCCGTGGCGCATCTGGTTTGTTGCCGCCCTTCTGGAAGCGCTCCATCTCCGCGCGGCGTTCTAACGGACCCGTTGAACCGTCTATGCGACATAGTGGCCAATGCTTGAACTCGTGTGCCCAGTCCTGCGGTTGCGTCATCATCCATGAGTAAAATGACGCAATAGCGAGGCCAGCGAGGACAGAAATTTTACCTCGATGACGTTAAGCATGGTGACAAATTGTGAGAACACGAGCACCTTGTGTCCGCGTGCGAAGAGTTCGTCAAGGAGTCGCTCGAGAACCATCATCTTCCCGCTCGCGTCGACCAGCTGTTCGTCCACGACCGGTTCGTACGTCCGCTCGTCAAGTGGCCAATCGAACAAGAACGGGTGTGAGCAGACTTTGCGCAACTGCATCACAACGTTCTGAAGATGCATGTTGTTCACCTTCCTCACTGAGCACGTAGGGTTCAGCGTCCGCAGAGCAAAGAGAGAAGGGGACGCACACTTGGCCTTGAACGCATGTTCTGCTCCAAGATCGGCCGTAGACTTGGCCGCGGGCGGCGCCATGCTAGTCCGGCTCTTGCGCGTACGCGTGCCCAATCGACCCAACTTCTCATCCTCCTCAATTTCACGCGCGATCCGCTCCCGATCGCGCTCTTTGGCGCTTTCACCGGGTCGCGTGCCAGTCAGCAGTCCCCGAAGGCTGCCTTTGAGAATGGCATCGTACACTTCGTGCTGACGCTGGCTCAACGGCGCGTAGAGCACATACTCTTTTTTGGGAGGTAGCGAACGCTCGACGTCCGCTTTGAGTCGTCGGAGGAGAAATGGGCGGAGAATCTCGTGCAATTTGTGAATGAGCACCGAGTGGCGTGATTCCGCGAGGCCATTGGAAAGGGTTGGGATCTTGAACCTACGGATACCTTTTTAAAGAGAGATCGAAAGAATATGATAGAAGAACCTACGAATCTTGGAAGGAGGCAACGTCGTCGAAGACTTCTGGCAAGATGAAATTGAGGAGAGACCAGAGCTCTGCCAAGTTGTTCTACGAGAGCAATGAGACCACGTATACTGCGAACATTGAATCCCACTTACATGCAACGGGGTGCCTGTCAAGAGCGTCCTTCCTGCGCTAGGGTATTTTTTGATTTCCCGCATTAGAATCGAGTCCATGTTTTTCAAGCGATGGCCCTCATCTACGATGACCTGGCCCCAGTCATACTTTGCAAGGTGAACACGGTCTTTGATGATCATCTCGTAGGTTGTAATAACCACAGGAAATGACGATAGCTGAGTAGTCGGGTTCGGGTCGTCGTCATCAGGCACATTCGACTCGATGCGACTATCCTCCTCAATGGTTTCTTCGTCTGAACTAACGTCACGATCCCGTCGCGACAAGCGCCGTTTTTTTGTGGGTGCCGGCTTTTTAGCAGGCAAACTTTCGTGTTTGCGAGGTGATGCCATAACAGTGCGACGAAGCTCAGCTCGCTCGTCAGGAGTGCCGTGGTACATGCAAACGGGAATCTACATGGTGCTTTAGCTTGGCGTTGACACACTGCCAAGTGGAGAAACTGACCTTGGGTGCAAACCGCTTGAATTCGTCTATCCAGTTGTGTAAAACGCTGAGGGGACACACGATAAGGAAAGGGGCCTCAACTCGCACGCGGAGATATGCAATAAACGCAATCGTTTGGATGGTCTGGAGAATGAACAATCAAGCACACCATTCGATGACATTCGCTAGTCGAGGGACTGCTCGTACGAACCTTGCCTAGGCCCATCTCATCCGCTGAATGGTGACAAATTCAGCAAAGTCTCTCACGACGATTGTCAGCGACGACCTACCCAAAATGCCAGAGGTGCCATTCTCCCACAAGCTAATCATCCAAGCAGCGCCCTCGAGCTGGTAATCCCTCAGCTTGGCGCCGGTGACCAACGCGGGCTGCACGAATGCGGGCTTGGGATCATCGTGAAGGACCTTGGCGCGTTTGAGAGGTTCCTCCGCTTCTTCCTCAGAGTGATCCTCATCATCACTGTCTAGACGCATGCGCTTTCCACGTCCTGATACGCGCCTCCCAGAGTGCCCTCCGCGCTGGTTCTGCTTCGCCTTTTTTGGTCGTTTCTGGTAGGAGGCAGCGACTGCGGCATGTTTCTCGCGCGTGCGGGCCATTTGGTCTTTCAGTACTTCGGTAAAAATAGAAGACTTTTCGAGAAGGGCCTGCATGCTCATGAACCGCGCATCCTCATCCTATTCAATTAACAGGTCATGTTGGGAACTACGCGTGGAGCGCAAGTCACTCACCGGATTGGAGTCGAGGATAGGAGGAGTGGAAGCAGCTGTGCTGGACGGTGGAGGTGGAGTCATCGCGAATGAGGGACCTGGGCTGGGTGAGGCGGAAAGGACAGTCATGGCGGTTGGTGGAGAAAGCTGGACGCGCTCTGGTCGCGTAGGAGAGACGCGGTCGCGTCACGGCCGGCCCTAAACATGGACACGTCGCTCCTTGAAATGGCGTAATGAAAAACGGGAACGGGCGGGCACGTGTTGATATATCCGAGGCTATGGGCAGTGCAGTCCCTTCTATTAGAACGAGATAAAGCATTACAGTACTACAGTATGTTACTTGGTTGGGCGGTGCGAGTCATGAGGAGGCTGTGTGCACGGATTCTAAAGCGGGGACACAGCCATTGACAGACCCAGTTGAGCGAGGGCCAAAGACCGGCACTGTGAGGTAGAAGGAGGCAGGCCTCGCGCCTGTGGATGAGGCACAACGCCGACCTGATCTGGGTGAGCGCATCGCCTCGTTGGGGCACGGCTAATCTAATAAAGTGCCCCTCCCCACACGCACTCTGCCCCTCCGGCGATTCCTTCCCCCGACGAGACACCTTCCCTCTTTAACCTTTCTTTCCATGGATCCGTCAAACTCTGCCGTTTTCCACCACCGAGCAGGCACAGGTCGGCGTACGTTCTTTTCTCTATTTTCAACTTGCCACTTATTATCCCATCACCAGCCGACGATCCCATCATCGACCACGCTGGCATCCCCTCGGCCTCTCTCAACTCTTCTACTCCCTCTTCTCACTCTCTTAACAACTCCCCTTGGCCTTTCCTGTCCCATCCCTCCCCGTCATCCCTCTCGTCCCCCTCCTCTTATCCCCGCTCAGCTCATTCTAACCATCCCAGTCCTGCTGATTCCATTCATTCTCCGTCCAACATGATCGGCGCCACTCCTACCTTCTATGATCCAGACATAGAGGCCCAGCCCCAGACAGACGATTATCACGACTGGGCGTCTTCCTACACTCAACCCCAGCTCGCTCAAGGTTCCTCGCCTTATCATCACCCACGCACCACTTCTGATCCCCACCCCGAGAGTCAAGCTCAGCCAACTCCCCAACACCACAATCGATATCAGTTTGTCAATCAGCAACCTCCCTCCACGTCCTCCGATCCCATGCATTCCCATTACTTCCCTTCCTTTGATCAATCAAATTCACTGTCCCAGGCCATGCCTCCCCAAGGCTGGTCTGCAGGCTCCGTATATTCCCAGCCCCCCGCTTCCAACGATCCCTATCTCACTGGCATGATTTCGTCCCATCAGTTTTCAGCCACCTACGACCATACTCAACCGGCTGAACAGTTCCCCGGTTTAGCCGTCCCACCTGCGCCACGTTCACGCGTCTCACCCGCTTCGGCCAATAATGCCCTCCCATCACCCGGCTCGTCCAATACCCCCACCCGAGCTTTCATAAGCAATGCTAACCCTAAACGAGGGGGCAAGTCCACGCCAAGCAAGTCCATGAGAAAGCGTCAAAAACCCGAGAGTGATGATGAGGACGATGAGGACGTATTAAGCGCAGGCATTGATGCGAACCCTCGGCCCAACTCAAGTCGACTGTCAGTTTTCCATTTTATAACGTAATTTCGGCGTGCTGATCGCCTCGTTGACCCTCATTCGAATCTGGCATCTCGGGCCGCTTTTATCCCCGGCTTCGCTCCCCGCATTACCACCACTGCTTACCTTTTTCTCATACCGCATTCTCACCACTTATTCAGTCCCGGAGCATGCACCTACTGCAAGCGCCTTAAGGTGTGTTAACAAGATCATCGTGCGGACCGCAATCTCATCGGTTGACCAGATGAAGTGCGATTTTCCTTCTGGTGAGAACATCTGTAAGCGCTGCAAACAGGGCAAGCATAACTGTATTGTCGAGGGCCGAAAACCGAGAAGTGCGCCTAAGTGAGCTATCCTCTCTGTCTCATCTCTCTCAATGGCGTCCATTTTTTATGGGGGTGTTTAACCGCTTCGGGAAAGTTGCTTGCCTTGTCCCGGTCCCACATGCTACAAAGCGACCTTTCCCGCGCGTCTTCACCTTCTGCGACTTCCTCTGATGATGATGAATGCTTATTTCTACCTTTAGTAAGCGCGAGTATCTCCTCGCGCAGCTGAGACAGAAAGACGAGCTTATCGACTCGCTCCTGAAGCAGGTGTGTCCCGAACATTCTAAGGAATATGCAGGTGCTTACCGTGACCTTATCGACCTGTTTCCCATTTTCTAGATACACAATCCATATCTGGCCAGCCCTCTCTCTATCGAACAATACCGCAATGCCACATCTTCGAACGATAAGCATCGTCAAAATGTAATCGCGTGGCTCGATCGACTCCAGTCCTCCGTGCGCTCCGCTCCTGTGCGCTCCGGCACCGCCGCGAATCCGTTCCAGCTCGACACACGCGTCGGCAAAGGTGGTGGTCAATCGGATGAATCAGATGAAGAGCACACATCGCAGAAGCACGGACAAGCACGTCCTGCGTCATCAGGTTCGGGGGATATACCGCTCTCTCCCAACACCCTCGTAGAATCAGATATCGACCCATATCCAGACGATGCGGTTCCGATCGGATTACTCGCAAACCTCGCGATCAGTTCATCAAGAGATGCCCCTGTGGCCGCAGACAAGACGCGAAAGGAGAATGCATCTGCGAACGACGACGATGTGGTGCGTGTATATTCTTGTTTGCCTACAAGTTCACCCGAAAGGAAGAGAGGACTGACGAATCGTTTTTCTCGAACGATGTTTGCGTTGATAATAGGGAGTCGCCAACAAGTCGTTCTTCATGCCAGGCCCGGCGACGAACCTCGGTTTGCGCAAGTCATTAATCGACAAGACGAGGCCACCAGATATTTTGGTACATAAACTCGTGACGCCTGATGATGTGGAGAAGTTGTTTGAAATGTGAGTTTGTTGGCTTTTATCACACATTGATACGAACCGACCCTGCGATGACTAGCTTCTATTCACGGATAAACGTACGGATAGATATGCGTGGGTCATGAAGCGGTTATTGATATGTCATCTTTGCAGCCATTCATCACCGTGCTTGAGCCCAAGTTACACACTCCCGCGCTCACCTTCTCCCGATGCCCGTTCTTATTCACCGTTGGTTTGTCGCCTTTTTGCGTCTCTTTAATGGCGATTCCGTCCTGACGGGTAATATCCTTGATGTAGTTTGCGCAATTTCGTTGCGTTACTCGGAGAAACGTGAAGTGTATCCGATTGCCATGCACTTTGCGAAGAGTGCCGCGGCCAATGCACTGATCGATGGCTACAAGTCCGTCGAATTATGTCAAGCATATATTCTGTTGAGTATATATTCTGTGCCCGCACGTCGCTGGGAAGAAGATCGTAGCTGGTTGTACACTGGCCTTGCCATTCGGTGCGCACATCTTCAAAGTGCATCCAGACATTGTCAATTCTAACGTGTTCCCCATAATTGTCAGAATCGCAACCGATTTAAATCTACATCTTCTTCCTCCGAAGCCGCCGACAACAGAGCAACAGGAGCTGGAGGTGTTGAACCGCACCCGGATATGGATCATCTGCTTCAACGTGGACAAGTCGGCCGCGGCTCAGTTCGGCAAGCCGTCGACCCTCAGGGAAGACCAGTGCGTTTCTTCTTCTCACAGACTCGTCTGCTTGCTAATCGTCGGGAACTAGTATTGTGCGCAAATACGAGTGGTACAAATCGTCGGTTTACAATAATCCTGTGAGTTATTGTCCATTTGTCTTTCTGTATATGTTGAAGCGTGACTGACCTGCCCATGCGCACCAGTATGACGTACACATCATTGCCTACACGGCACTTTTCCGCATTGTGAACAAGTTCCATCAAGAAGTATTCTCGGACCCTAACGCGACCAATGGGTTGAATTGCTCGATCGACTTCCGGGCAGTGACGTTGGAGCACGATCAGCTGCTGACGAACTACCGCCAAGAGTGGGCGGAGCGATTCGAACGGGATTCGGATCACACCAGTTCGTGCTACCTGCTGTTACGCTACGTATTCTCGGGCTTCTCTGACATCGCCCTAAAAAATTTCCATTCACGGTACAGATGCGGCCTGCGCGTTCCGTGTCAAGCTCCTACCATTGTACGTCGCAGAATCGTCTCCGGTACTTGTGATTCTGATTCACAGGCTCGTTTTGCATTGTAGCTACTCCAATTACGTGAGGCTTGTCATGTTCTCGTTCGGATTCCAAAAGGCGTTCCAGCGGGGCTTCGAACCCGATGACGAAGTCTTCTTCACTAGGGTAAGAACCTTACTTCTACATGATGGAATATATGCTGACCGGCGTTTTCAAAGAGCTTGGAAAGCGCCAAGACTGTCGTCACGGTACTCATCGATAATTTGGTGCCGACCGGTTACATCCGTTACGCACCAGACGGTGCGTAATCCACATGCTACTGTACTCTCGTCAGTCTCAACGCACACACATAGGATATTTCGTATTCGCCGCGTTCGCCTCGGCGTTCATGCTCAAGGTACGTGATCGCCCACTCTAATGCCGTATGGAACACGCCAGGGTTTCTGACTTTACCTTTGCTGTAGCTTCTGCGCCCAGAATGTTCCGGGTTTATCACCCCAGGTCTCGAATCCGAGATCTATAGAGTCATCGAGCGCCTCATCAGTACACTTGGGTCTCCTCAGATAGCAATCGATGAACGGCACACGCCCAAGTTGTATTCGCGCTTCCTGGCGAGCTTGCTTGCGAGACATAAGCGCGATGGTGCGGCTCAAGGTCGCATGCCTCAGCAAGGACCGCCAACAGAGCAGATGGCATCGGGTTCGAATGCCCCGGTGTATCAACAACCGCTCCAGCAACCGCAACCATCGCATGGCACAAGCTCGACTGGATTTTCGACAGGCGTCAGCGGGGCGAGCGCATCAGATTTGACTCCGATGACACTGGACAATAGGGTGGCAGTTCCGAACGAAGGAATTACGACGAACTCTGATAGCCCAGGAAACTATGCCTTTGACGTTCCACCAGATTTCACATTTGGTGTCACGAGCCATCAGGCCGATATGATGGACTTTACGTTCGACCCGATCGTCGCTCCTGGTAATGAGGATATGCCCGCTGCGATGCAAGCGATACAAAGTCCGACATGGCTAGAGAACATGTTGATGCCAGGGTCAGTAGATGGTTGCCTTTATGCCGTGTTCATCAAACTTATCGTGCGCGATTACAGGTGGTCTTGGCCGGCCGAAGAATCGATTCAGGATTATAACGGTTCCCCCGGAAGTGGTATGGCTCTGAATAACAACCATCAAAACTTCCAAGTACAGCCAACGGAAGCGCTCCGCGGAGCGCATCTTGTGCATACTTAATACACGGTAATCCTTCTCTCTGCGAGAGTTTTCCCACGTCATCCGGTGGCTGTATCTGGTCGCATTTTCACTCTCGTTGGCCATCCATACTTTACGAAACGTTTGCTCTTTCTACTCCTTGCTCGTCCTCATCGTCGTATCGCTCTCCTCGTCTCTCGCAATTATACTTACAGTACTTGACCGCAGTCTCCCGTGTGTGTATCGTTTGATTTTAAAGGAAAATATTGCAGTCCCACCTACCAGTACCATATGTTGGTCTGTCTGTTGTCTATCTCGTCGGGTAGCGAATTTTTGTTGTTTTATCCTGAATTAGTTTGCCGGTCGTATTGTAATGGGTTTTCTGCTTGTATGTACGTGCAAGTTGTGTCGTCAAAATAAAAAGAAACTTGCGCCTTGCGCCTTATCGTGAACTTTGCCAGATGAACAGATGCTCCCGAATCCAGATCGCGCGATCGTGTGATCGTTTGTACGAATCTGTACGAATCTCAGATTCCTGTGCTCAATTGATCGGAATAATCCACTTCACCGGCCACCCGACTACAGTGGTGGGTAGAGTCTGTGTCTGGGTAGTTAAATTTTACTTACGTTGGTGATAATCGCCGTCATCCGAGGATGTCGTTCATCTACTCACTCCGCGCGTTTAGGCCCGGGGCTCGGGTTATCGCGAATAAAAAATAATTCAAATCAACTTCTCACTTTGATCGCTACTACAGGTACCACTACCATGCCAGTGCCCCGCGGTTGTTGAAATTGCAACCTGGTGGTTGAAAATCCACTTTTTTTCCCCTTAAATCTGAAACATCCACTTTTTTTAGTTCCGGAATCACCGCCACCGCCGGGATGTATTCAAAAGAGGTTCTCTGGTATATGTATGTGTAAATTGTCGTCGAAGGTGTGTTTGTCTGTCTTGGGAATGTCATGATGATGTGCCGGACTCGGACTCGGAATGGTTTACGGAGAACGACTCGGAACGAGTAGTAGTTCAAGTTTGTCATCGATTTCTGTTGAAAAACTGCCAGTGGGCTCAAAAATGGGTGTTGTGTTTGTCGCACTGGCAGAACATCAAATATATGTTCATGGAGAGAAAGAAAGAAAGAGTCTGGGATGATCGTGATAATCCAAGGCATCGTACTGCGCTTTTTTCGAGGGAACACTCGTTCATAAGCATGAGTAGTGACAAGTATGAGACGTACGATAGTACTAATGGCCTCCATGATTCGATGCGATGAAGGTTGTTTAGTCCTATGTGTATTTCTGCGTACGATGCTCAAGTGAAAAGTTACATGCACCCAATGAGTCCATGACAATCGTTCCGTCGCTACCTACACAAAGTCCTCGATTAAGTCTGTCGTTATCACTTCCTGTGATCCTCCGCTCCATGCTCCAATAGTAGCTCCATAATGTCGTCATGCCCTTTTGCTGCCGCTATCGTAAATGGAGTCTGACCCTCGTCATCCCGCGCATGAACATCAGAGCAGCGCTGGAGAAGTAACCGTACAACATTAAGATGTTCTTCCAGGTTCGCCGCGTCGGGCATGAGGCAGGATGCCAGATGTACTAAGGGGGTCGCGCCATGGGCATCTCGAGCATTGACATCTGCACCATGCTCGAGAAGAACCCGAGCAGTTCCCACACGTCCGCGTTCTG
>Ga0137362_10002496_pt1 | contig 11972 bp, 10 predicted proteins | sample MadtaG_2_FD_104801 | JGI IMG/M metagenome (GOLD analysis project Ga0137362, IMG submission 104801) | Vadose zone soil microbial communities from Angelo Coast Range Reserve, California, USA - Mad1_100_16 metaG | ecosystem: Environmental > Terrestrial > Soil > Vadose zone | place: USA: California... | reverse complement strand
TCCGCACGGACCAATATCACATCGATATCCTGACCGCTCACTTTGTGCGCCATCCGGACTGGTTTGATGTCGTTGTTGGCTCCAATCTTTTCGGTGACATTCTCTCCGACTTGGGCCCTGCCGTGGTCGGATCGATTGGCGTTGCTCCCTCCGCGAATCTCAATCCGGAAAAAGAATTTCCATCCATGTTCGAACCCGTCCACGGTTCGGCCCCCGATATTGCCGGAAAAGGAATAGCCAATCCCATAGGGCAGATTTGGTCGGGCGCCATGATGCTCAGGCAATTGGGCGTTCCGGACGCCGCCGATGCCGTCGAGAATGCGATCGCGAATATTCTGGCGCAATCGAAAGTTCGCACTCCGGATATTGGAGGTATCTCGACGACTAAGGATCTAGGGACGGCTATCGCCCTGCAAGTGAGCAGGTAGGAGCAGTCACTTTCTCGGTGCTGGCGTTGTTTCCACAGACCCTTGAGGTTTCAATCGAAACGAAATCAATCTTACTTCCTTGCTGCTTTTATTCTCGAATACACACGCTGCGTGGCCAATCGCAATCCACCTAAAATCGCCGGGACGCAAAGGATTACCCGAGCTCGTCTCGTCTGCAGTTGGCTCTGATGCATCGTCTAGCAAGACGATCAATTCCAGGCGGCCAGCGCCGCCTAAGGTGACTTTCTGGTGGGGCAGCACCCGAACAAGGGTCACGTACGTCTGGTCGGTTTCATATTGGGGTTGTTCTATGTGTGTTTGGTCCGGCGGGGATGCCTGTTCACTGGGGCAGTTCAGCCCCTGGGTGTCAATCAACTTAGCGCAGAGATTGCGACCTCCTTGCTGACGGAAAAGGAGCTCTACGGTGACGTTGCGGTATGCGGTGTCGCCCTCGATCGACGTCGAATGCACATAGCCGCTGGACTGAAGCCGCACTTGACCCTCGGAGAGTCTCTGTCGTACGTCCGGTTTCCCGGGTGCCTCGACAACGACTTCAGAATTGCTCATCATGATGCTAATCGCGTCAAATTCATGCCGGTGCAACTGCACGGAATCGTGAGGGGCGACTTCGACCTCGTACACGTTCACGTATTCGTTGTGCAATGCAAGATGATGATGAGGCTCGGAAGCCAGCGGGATAACGGTCGGCATTTGCGCGAAGATCGGCAAGAGAAGACAACACATCGTGAGTAATAACTCCGTTTTCGCTTTCACGAAGGTTTTTCCATCGAAAGAGTAAGTCTGCACTTTTTGCTCAAGAACGCACTTTTATCATAACTCACCTGTTGGAGTTGAGAGCTAGGTACCGGCGTACTGGCGTTCGGGAATCTCTGTCAGAACGGGCTCGAATGAGCAGACACCGGAAGGCTGGATGATCGACCGCCAAGCTCAACCCTTGACCGATCCGCAGCGCGCGAGTGAAGGCTTCCTTGCCGCCATCGGCGGCCCGAAAGGGTATGGACTGGCTCTGATGTTTGGTTTGCTGGACGGAAAATCGAGCGGAGCTGTCTCGACATGGGGTATGAAAGGCCGGTGCATTTCCTGGATCAGGTAAATATAGCGAGGGTGCAACGAAAGATGATCTTAGGCGACAACGCCGCACGAATCCTCAAGCTCTGACCAAACAACAAGCATTGGCGGCAGTTCCGCCACGGATCGGATTATGCTGTGCTTCGCCATAATGAATACTGCTTCTGCGCTTCGTTTTCGTAATTCATGACGATCAGCCGTGGGAATTAGTTCCATCTAGCAATCACGCGGGCTTTGCCGAGCGATTGGCCAGCTTCCCAGATCCCCGTAGTGGATCGTCACCGCTCACAGGGCGGTGTTTAGCGCCCTCCACTTTCTTCCGCTGCCAGATTCTTTCGCAGAGTGTTGCGGTCTAGCTCGTTTTCCCAACGGGCCACGACGAGAGCGGCAACCGCATTGCCGGTCATGTTAACGGCAGCGCGGCACATGCTGAGGAAACGATCGATGCCGAGAATCAGCCCCATTCCGGCAACGGGTATGGTTGGGATCACCATCATGGTGGCGACGAGCGCGATGAAGGCGGCTCCTTGCACGCCGCTCGCGCCTTTGGAGGTGAGCACCGCGACGCCCAGGAGCGTGAATTGCTGGGCCAGTGTTAGATGCGTGTTGGTCGCCTGAGCCACGAATAACGCGGCAAGAGTCATGTAGAGGCTCGTGCCGTCGGCATTGAAGGTGTAACCGGTGGGGACAACCAGGCCGACGAGGGCTTTGGAGCAGCCCAGCTTTTCGAGCTTGGCCATGAGCGAGGGCAACGCGGGTTCCGAGGAACTCGTGGCCAGCACGAGGAGAATTTCTTCCCGAAGATACCAGAGGAAGCGCAGGATTCCGAAGCCTGCTACGCGGGCGATACCCCCCAGCACGAGGATGACGAAGAGTATCGATGTAATATAGAGGGTGACCATCAATTTAAGGAGAGGACTCAAGGAAGCCAGACCGTATTTGCCGATGGTGAAGGCCATGGCGCCAAAAGCTCCGATGGGGGCGAAGCGCATCAAGATAGCGACCACGCCGAAGACGACGCGGGTCAGGGCGTCCAAGAGATCGACGAGCGGTTTGCAGCGCGGGCCGGCGAGCGACAAAGCGAAGCCGAACAGAAGACTGACGAGCAGCACTTGTAAAATGTCTCCCCGCGTGAACGCATCTACAACCGTGTTCGGAATGATGTGGGCGAGGAACTCCGTAACACTTTGGGCTTTGGCCTGGCCGGCATATTCGGCCACGGCCTTGGCGTCCAGCGTGGCAGGATCGATGTTAAAACCGCTGCCGGGACGCACCACATGGCCCACGACGAGTCCGATGAGCAGGGCAAGAGTCGAGACTGCTTCGAAATACAGCAGGGCTTTGCCGCCGACACGGCCGACTTTCTTCATGTCCTCCATGCCGGCAATTCCGGTGACCAAGGTACAGAAGATGACCAAGGTGATGATCATGGTGATCAAACGGATAAAGGCATCGCCGAGCGGCTTCATGGCCACGGCGCTAGCGGGGCTGACATGACCGAGGATGATAGCAATGGCGACGCCGAGCAGCACTTGGAAGGAGAGGCCCATGTAGAAGGGCCTCTTGCGCGGAGGTGAAATTGTTTCAGGGGCGGTGGCCGGGAGAAGCATCGCTTGGACTAACTCCTTTGAAGCACAGGGTGGAGCTCGCGGACATCGCACAGAGTCTCCAGAGCGAGCAATTTGCCGATAAGAGCCTTCGCGTGACCGGGCGGCAGCGCCGCGAGGACCGTAGACACACCGCTGAGCTTGATCAAGCGGCGCCGGGTCACCATTCTGGAGTCTCTCTCTTCGTGGACATTTTCCTCCGAATGGCGGGTTCCTATCATAATTCCGCAAGAGCTTGGCGGCTGGTCCATGGCGAGCGGGGCAGCATCGAAAGTGCGAGAACTAAGGTTACGTTACGAGTAGTCTGGATACCTGAATTCAGCATTAATTTCTCTTAATCGCAATTAGTCTTCGCACGCCGCCAAAAAATCGGCCAAGTCTCCGCCAACGCTTTCATTACACGGAACAATTCGCTTTTAGCCTCAAATGCGATCCCTCGAATATCGGGCAAGCTGACGTAGCTAAGACACCGTGGCGGGGGCGACGGGACCCAAGCACGCGACCGCCGCGCGACGCGCAGACGTTCTAACTTTGAATGCGATCTCTGTCCGGCCCGACAGAGGCGTCACCGAACCGGTAAGGCAACTTTAAGTTCCTGTCCTTCTAGTTCCTCCTCAGAAACTCCACAATTGCAATCCGAGAGTCTGCCGTCAAGATCGGACACTCGCTTTTATTCAGCTCTTGTCTCGCAAGCTTGGAGATACGGACGCGTGAACCCTCAAGCCGAACTATCGTTCGGTGGCTACTTCGAGTATCGACCTTCCCAGGGTCCCCCGGGAATAGCATCATGCTCTGTGGATCGAGGGTTGGGGAGGGAATCTGGTTGGGCAAATACACCATCGGGCTAAAGAAGAATTAATACTGTTTTCAGGTATCCGACTTTGATAGTGACATAATCTCGTCCGGATCGGTCCTCCTTGCGCGAGCACCTATGAGCAAGATCAAGCCAGGCAAAGTGCCTTCGGAAGGGGAAAGCATGAGAGATGCTCGAAACAAATGCGGGCCGGAAGAGAACGGCCCGGCAATTCTTTCCCGGCGCAGCCTGCTCGAACTCACGGGCATAGTTGTCGCAACTGTGGCGCTTCCACCCAAGGCGGTGATGGCCAAATCATTCCTCAGCACGGACACAACGGAGCAAGGGGTGAGCCCCGTCACGGACAAGCTCAGCACATACATGAGCGAAGCCAGCGCTCGCGAGCTGCCCGACGAGGTGACTGAGAAAACGAAACAACACATTCTGGACACAGTGGCGGCGATGATTTCAGGTTCGCAGTTAGCACCCGGGCTCGCAGCGCTACAATTCGCCGCCGCCTATGGTGGCAAAGAGGTCGCGACGATACTGGCCTCGAAAATTGTATGTGGCCCGATCGAGGCGGCTCTGACGAATGGGGTGTTGGCTCACGCCGACGAAACCGACGATTCGCACGCACCGTCACAGTCGCATCCGGGGTGTGCGGTAGTGCCTGCCGCCCTTGCGGTTGGGGAGCGGTTCGGCATCAGCGGGACACACTTCTTGCGCGCCGTGACGCTCGGCTACGACGTTGGACCGCGCGTCACGATGACCCTGGGTGGGCAGCAATTCGAATCGGAGAGTCACTGGAGCACGCACAGCATCTCTCCACTCTTCGGCGCGGCGGCGGCCGCCGGCTGCGCGGCGAGCTTAAACGTGGCGCAGATGCGATTTCTCTTGAGCTACACGGCGCATCAATCCTCCGGCCTTGGTGCATGGAACCGTGACACCGAGCACATCCAGAAAGCATTCCACTTTGGCGGCATGACCGCCCGCAGCGGTGTCACTTCTGCCTTGGTCGTTCAGGCCGGATGGACCGGTGTCGAAGACATTTTCTCCGGGAAAGATAATTTCTTTGAGGCATACAACCCTCATGCCGATGCTTCTGGGCTGGCCGAAAAGCTTGGCGAGCGTTACGAAATTTTGCGGACGAATATCAAGAAATGGCCCGTAGGTTCGCCGATCCAGGCGGCACTCGATGCGCTCGAGATGCTGCGGAAGCAGCACCCCTTCCATTCGAATGAAGTACAGAAGCTCTCCGTGCAACTGGCCACGGATGAGGCAGCGATCGTGAACAACCGCGAGATACCGGACATTTGCCTGCAGCATATGGTCGCGGTGATGGTGATGGACAAGACGGTCACATTCAGTTCGGCACATGACAAAGCGCGCATGAAAGATCCGGCGACGCTCCGGGAGCGCGAAAAGGTGAAATTAATTCCGGATGAGCAGCTAGAGCGCCTCATGCCTTTGCGCGTGGCGATTGTGGAGGTGCAACTGACGGATGGAACGCATCTCACACAGCGAGTTGACAATGTTCGGGGCACGCCCAAGAATCCTATGGCCCAAGACGAAATTGTTGCCAAAGCCCGTGATTTGATAGCGCCGATCCTGGGCACGGCACAATGCGCAAATCTCATTGAGAGAGTGCTAAATCTGGGCAGAGTAAAAGATATCCGAGAACTGCGGCCTCTTCTGCAGCGGTCCTGAGCTAGACAGTTTTTCCCGGGGAATGAAGAATGGTGAGGATTGTCGATATCCGCGAAGCCGTAGTGCCGATCAAATCGGAAATTCGCAACGCGTACATTGATTTCAGCCAAATGACCGTGAGTGTGCTTGCACTGGTTACGGATGTGATGCGCCAGGGCACGCCGGTAGTGGGCTACGGATTCAATTCGAATGGCCGATACGCGCCTAGCGGACTCCTGCGCGACCGCTTTATTCCCCGGCTTAGAGCCGCGGAGCCTGCAACGCTGGTTGACGAAAACGGCGAAAACCTAGATCCGGTTCGAGTCTGGGATGCTGTCATGCGGAATGAGAAACCTGGAGGACACGGCGAAAGATCGGTGGCGGTAGGGGTGCTGGATATGGCCGTGTGGGATGCCGTGGCGAAGATCGCCGGGCTGCCGCTTTTCCGGCTCCTAGCAAACCGTTTTCGTGGGGGACTCTTCGGCAGCAAAGTATTCGTCTATGCGGCAGGTGGCTACTACTATCCAGACAAAGGCTTGCCGGCACTGCAAAATGAGATGCAAGGGTATCTCGATCTTGGATATTCCGTGGTGAAGATTAAGATTGGCGGAGCGCCCCTTTCGGAGGACCTGCAGCGCATTGAAGCCGTACTCAAGATCCTGAAGACTCCGGACCAATTGGCGGTGGATGCCAATGGCCGCTTCGATTTGGAGACGGCGGTCGCCTATGCGCACGCACTCGCCCCGTACGGGCTGCGTTGGTATGAGGAAGCAGGTGATCCGCTCGATTATCAGCTGCAAGCCAAGCTCGCGAATCATTATCCGGGAGCAATGGCAACGGGAGAAAACCTATTCTCCCTGCAGGACGCACGAAATCTCATTCGCTATGCTCAGATGCGATCAGATCGCGACATCTTGCAGTTCGATTGCGCGTTGAGCTACGGACTAGTCGAATACCTTCGAATCCTGGGTATGTTGAAGGAATATGGATGGTCGCCGACTCGCTGTATTCCGCATGGAGGGCATCAGATGTCGTTGAACATCGCGGCCGGTTTGGGGCTGGGGGGCAACGAATCCTATCCTGGAATTTTTCAGCCGTTCGGTGGATTTGCCGACGGGATGGCGGTCGAAGACAGTTACGTCAAGCTGCCGGAGATTCCCGGTGTCGGGTTCGAGGCGAAGAGCGAAATGTTTCGCGTTATGAAGGCACTGACGGATAACTAGCTGATCTCCATTCGAATCGAACAGAACGTTTCTGTTCAAGCTAAAAGAGAATTAATACTGTTTTCAGGCATTTGATTCGGTTAATGACATAACTTGGGTTGCACGGTTGAGTCCGCTCTGTCCGGACAACCTTGTGCAAATTCGCTCTATCGCGAAGTGCCCGGAGGAGATGAACGCACATGATACATGGCGAAGACAAAGATAAGCTGGCAGGGAGCGGCGGGGCAATTCTGACCCGGCGCAACCTGCTTGAACTCGCCGGCCTGGCATTCGCAGCCACGGTTATTCCGTCCGGCGTCGCGGCAGCGAAGGCAGCGGCCAGCGAAGATGAGGCGGCGCAAGGTGTGGGTCCAGTTATGGACAAGCTCAGCAAGTACATGAGCGAAGCGGGTGAACGAGCGCTGCCGGACGAAGTGGTCGAGAAGACGAAACATCACATTTTGGATACGCTGGCGGCGATGATTTCCGGCTCCGAGATACGCCCGGGACGCGCAGCGATCGAGTTTGTCCGTGTATATGGTGGTGAGGAGGTTGCGACGGTAGTCGCTTCAAACATCGTGTGCGGTCCCATCGAAGCGGCGCTGGCGAACGGAGTGCTTGCTCACGCTGACGAGACTGACGATTCGCACGGCCCGTCCCGTTCGCATCCCGGTGTCTCGGTAGTTCCTGCGGCGTTGGCTGCCGGCGAGCAGTTTGGAATCAGCGGAAAGCACTTCTTACGCGCCGTGACGCTTGGTTACGACGTCGGGACGCGCGTGACAATGAGCATGGGCGGACCGGGCTACCAGGCGATGACGCACAGGAGCACGCACGGCACCGTTGCGGCTTTCGGGGCCGGCGCGGCCGCCGGCTGCGCTGCGGGTCTTGGGGCCCAGCAGATGCGCTTGCTGCTGGATTACAGCGCTCAACAAACATCGGGAATCGGGGCCTGGAGCCGGGATGCCGAGCATATGGAGAAGGCTTTTCTCTTTGGGGGGAAGCCGGCGGCTGGCGGAGTCACAGCCGCGATGCTGGTCCGCGCGGGTTGGACAGGTGTTGACGACATTTTTTCCGGTCCCGACAATTTTTTTGAAGCCTATGCACCTAGGGAAAATGGAGTGATCAAAGCCGATCCGACGCAACTGGTCGAAAAGCTGGGGGAGCGCTACGAGATAACGCGAACGAACATCAAAAAATGGGCGGTAGGCTCGCCCATCCAGGCTCCGCTCGACGCATTCGCGGGTTTCTTCAAACAGCGTACGTTTACCGCCGACGATGTACGGAAGGTGGTCGTGCGGATCGCCAGCGACGAAGCCAACACGGTGAGCAATCGCGACATGCCGGACATCTGCCTGGAGTACATGTTGGCAGTGATGCTGCTGGACAAAACGGCCAGCTTCCGATCGGCACATGACAAAGCGCGCATGAAGGACCCCGCCGTGCTGCGGCAGCGCGCCAAGGTAGAGGTAGTTGCCGACCCGCGGATCGATGCCCGGCGTCCGAAGCGCGAGGCCATTGTCGAGGTGACGCTCGCCGACGGCACGCAAATGAACGAGTGGGTCCGAGATGTGCGCGGGACGGCGGAGAATCCCATGACGCGGGAGGAGGTTGTAGCGAAAGCACGAGACTTGATCTCGCCCGTTCTTGGCGCGACCGCGTCCGCGGCGCTGATCGAGAAAGTGCTGGCCATAGAAAACGTAAAGGACGTGCGCGAACTACGGCCCGCGCTTCGACGAGGATGAAGGGGGCGGCATCTTCGCACCGGCAAGCTAGAGCACGCGCAAAATGAATTCAGGGAAATTGCAAACGAGGAGCGAAAGAATGAAAAGGTACGCAGCGATTTTCTGGGTTTTGTGCACGATCTTGATTCCAAGAGCGCAGGGCCAGACGAGCGCGCCGCTGAAACAGATCCAGAGCATCCCATTGCCGAATGTGGAGGGCTATTTCGACCACATGGCGGTGGACATCAAAGGGCAGCGCCTGTTCGTTCCAGGAGAGCACCAGAGGACGATTGAAGTTATCGACCTGCGCGCGGGCAAAGTGATCCACACGATCACAGGGTTCGGAGGAGATCCTCGCAAAACGATCTATCTCCCTGAGACCAACGAAATCTGGGTGGACGACGGAGATGCAACGTGCAAAGCATTCAGCGGGGATACGTACGAGCTCGTCAAGAACATCCCTCTGACCGGCCATGAGCTGGACAAAGACTCGAGGAGGGTGCCAGATAACGGGGTTTATGATCCGGCCGCCCATCTGTTCTATCTAGGTGACAGAGCCGATGGTCTCAAAAAAGAGGGTGTCAAAGGCTCGATCGAAATCGTCGACATAAAGAACGGCAAACTCGCGGGGAGCATTGAAGTCAACGGCTTGAATCCCGCAGGCCTCGTGCTCGATCCGGCTTCGCCAAGAATGTTTGTAGTTATGGGTGACACAAGCCAAGTCGTGGTCATTGACCGCGAAAAGCGCACGGTGATCGCCACGTGGCCTATCACCGGGGGGCCGGAGCCCCATGCGGTGGCGTTGGACGCGGCCCATCATCGCCTGTTTGTCGGCAGCCGGGTGAAACGCTCACACATTTATAAACCAGGGAAGCTGGTGGTGATGGATTCGGATAGCGGGAAAGTGATAGATGCGATCGACACCGAGGGCGGTGTGGACGAACTCGAGTTTGACCCGCCAAGCAAACGAATCTACTACACGGGAACGACCGGCTTCGTGGAAGTGTTCAAACAGCTTGACGCGGACCATTACGAGCGCCTTGGAAGAGTTGCGACCGGGCCGATTGCGAAGACCACGCTGCTGGTGCCAGAACTCAAGCGGTTTTACGCGGCTATCCCCAAGTTCGTCATCCTGGTTCCTCCCATCCCGCAATCAAAGGAAGCAACCATCGAAGAGGCCAAGATACTGGTCTATGATGTGATGCCATGAGCGTTCCACGGCTGCCGTTGCCGAAGCATTCGAGAGGCAGAGTGCTGGGCCGAGAATGCGGTGGGGGAAGTACCCCCTTAGATGGATGAATATCAAAACAAAGAGCTTACAGAGAGAGTATTTCGTAAGCGATTGGTGCCAAGTCGAAGGTGAGTGGTGAGCGTAGAATGACAGTCGTAGCAAGGGACTCCGCCTTCACCTTCTTGAGAAAAACCGCCTCGACGCGTGTGCCGCCGAATGTTCTGAATTCGATTGCGACTCTTGAACCGGCAGTGGACCTTTGAGCGAACGAAATGCTGCCGGATACATGACGCCGGCGCGTTGCGCCGAGATCCTAGCGCAGCCAATACAGCCAAGCTTATTATTCGTTTCATTTGTAACGTCACGCGCTTGATTCAGCAAACCAGGGGCGGCTACCGGTTCAGCGACCGTAGACTAGCAATCGAAACGTCCCCGAAACAGGGGTTGGTTGTGGTTTGGGTTGCTCCGCAGTCGGTGCAGCAGCGGGAGCAAAATCCCCGGTGTCAAAGAAAAGTCTGTGTGTTTTGGGATCGAGCGCCATGTTTCGGGCCCCAAATTCCGTCTTGACGGTCTCAACTACGCTGAATTTGTCAGGCGTGTCTTCATGGAAGATGTGCAAAGTGCCTTCGCGCGTGGCGGTGAAGAGCAAACCTGTTTCGGGCTCATAAATATTCGTGTCTACTCCATCACCGATGGGAAACGTTTGGAGAACCTTGCCGCTGCCTGCATCCATGATGGCAAGCACCTTGTTGCGCCCGCCAATGAAGAGGCGGCGATTTTGCACGTCCATTTCCATGGCGGTGGCGCCTCCTGACGGAGCGATGGGCCAGTGGGCCTTGACAGTATTCGTCCGGGAATCGAGTGCGACGACCTCGTCTTTATCCTCGATATTATCGTAGATCATCCCCTTGCCATCAGCCACGGCGTACTCGGGGCGGCCGCCCATCGGAATTGTGGCCACAACGGTCTCTGTGGCCGGGTCTATCACAGTGGCGTCACCGCTCTTACCATTCATCGTGAAGATGTGTTTAGAGGCCGGCTCGTAAAGGATGCAATCCGGATTGCCCCCCGTCTTGATGTGGCCCGTAACTTTTAAGCTCTTCAAGTCGAAAACAACGGCTTCGTCGGCGCCACCGTCGCTGATGAAGCCGCGGCCAAGATCAGAGACGAGAGCGATACCATGAACTCTTTTCAAATCTGGAATGCTGCCGACCATCGCGCCGCTGTCCGCGTCCACGACTTTCACTTCCGTGTTGTGCGAGATGAAGAGACGCCGGGTGGAAGCATCGAACGTGATGTAGTCCCAGTATTCTTTGCCGCCAGGGGCAGCGCCGAGTTCGTATTTCTTGAGCAAGTGATAGCCCCCCTCCGGGGCACGTGCGATTGCAAATGCACCGAGCAGCAGGACAACGAAGCTCCACAGTCCAAGGCGGCCTAATCCAAAATATTTCATATAGAAACCTCCGCGGAACTCTAAATACAAACCGTTGACGGTTTCAGGCACAGGCGCGGCAACACCGCATATCTTTCAACCCGGTATTGCATCCATAAATCAAATCGCGCGCATTGAAATTTTTCTATAGATCGCCGGGCTCGATCAGGGCTGTAGTTCGTAAACCTGGAGCGCGAGCTTCGCATTCGCTTTCCCCTTGCCGGAGACGGCGATATAGATCCGATTCAGTTCAGGCACGAGGATAGAAGTCTTGGCGCGAAACCCGGTCGGAACATCTGCCAGATGCGTGTAATGGTCCGCATCTTTTTGTTCAAACACCGTGGTGGTTTCACTTCCTGTCACGTAAATTCTCTTGTGCGGGGCATCGAACCACATATCGTCGTGCAGCGGCGCACAGGGGAGCGAGGTCACAACTTTTCCCGTATCAGTGTCGAACACAAAGAACTTGGGTGGCTTTCGCGTGGCGATAAACACTCGATGGTTCGCTTCATCGAGAACCAATGAGTTCGCGGTAGCCGCTCCCGGAATGGGCCATCGAGTGACAACTTTGCGAGTCCCCATGTCGACGACGCCGACCTCATTGGTGGCCCGGAGGCTCACGTACATTTTTTTGCTTTGCTTGTCGATGGCCATTGCTTCGGATTCGTTTCCGGGAAGCGTAATTTCCCCGATCAGTTTAAACGTCTTAGTGTCAATGATGCTGAGCACATGGGTCTTTGCGGACTCTTCGCCGCCGCTGGCGACGTAATAGTATTTGCTCGT
>Ga0137362_10002495_pt1 | contig 11972 bp, 15 predicted proteins | sample MadtaG_2_FD_104801 | JGI IMG/M metagenome (GOLD analysis project Ga0137362, IMG submission 104801) | Vadose zone soil microbial communities from Angelo Coast Range Reserve, California, USA - Mad1_100_16 metaG | ecosystem: Environmental > Terrestrial > Soil > Vadose zone | place: USA: California... | reverse complement strand
CCCACTCGTCAGCACGGGCTAGTCGATCGTTAACAGCTGATTTAAAATTATCCACCCATTTCGATAGTTGCCACGGAGGCCTTAGTTAGCGTAATGACAATTGCGCACTGTATTGCGATGGTTGCCCCATTCGTGCTGATCTGCGCTGGTGTTGCAACCGGCCAGACAAAGGATGTCATAGAGTCGGAGACGGCTCCCCCAAAATTGGTAATGCTCGTTTATCAAAGATTCCCGTTCGATAAAGCGACTGAAAGCGGCAAGGCGCTCGCGGCCGCAGCACGTGCTTGTGCGAACCTGGCGGTGCCGAATTCATGGATTGTACTGGAATCGGTCACCGGAGATTCGGAAATGTTGTCGTTCGACCCGTTCGATTCATTTGCACACATCGGCAAAGCCTTCGCTAGGTGGGGACCCATTTACGCTGCTCACGCAGAGCTCGGAAAATTTCAAGCCCAGATCAATGGCGCGCTGGCGAGCCAGCGTACGATAGTCGCCGAGAGGCGAGATGACCTAAGCTACCGCGCGAACCGCATTGATCTGTCGAAGGCACGTTTCTTGCGAGTGCTCGAGGTTCGCCTGCATCCCGGCCACGAGGGTGAGTTCGCCGAAGCGTCTAAGATGCTTACTGCAGCGTACGAAAGAAAGGAATCCGATCTGCCGTGGGTCGTGTACCAGGTGAACGTGGGGATGTCCTCGCCAACATTTTTTGCGCTTGTGCCGATGAGATCTCTAGCGCAGAACGATGATTTGCTGAACCTACGGGATGTGCTGCACGAAGCAGAAGGGGAAGGCGCTGAGCGCATGCAACAGATCGCCCGCGCAGCGTACGCGCACACAGAGAGCAACCTTTACGCTATTAACCCCGAAAAGTCCCATGTCTCGAAAGAGTTTGCGGCGGGCGATCCGGAATTCTGGACGCCAAAACCGCCAGCGCCAAAGAAGGCCGCTGCCAGAAAGGGTGGAAAGAACAAGCCGAAACAGTAACCTTAGAAAAATGAGAGCCCTCAGGTAACTTAGATACCGATTGGAAACTGCCTTGACACTGACGGCAGACCTGACGCTAACCAGACGATAACTATCGATGATGTCTCCCGAGTACACTGCCAACCTCGGCATCGGCAGCCACCGAGCAGATGGTCGGCAATCCTTACCTTACCGGATTATGGAATGGAAGGGTTGCCCGTTTTGCCCGCCTCGCGGTTGGGGCATTCCTGCCGATGCTCCGATCCGATAAGATCTCCCGCATGGAACTCAAGGTGCTGTTTAGCGAAGATCCCGCATTTGTCTTAAGCAGGGCTGACAAGTTCCTTTCGTCGGAACCAATTCTGCATAATCTGATTCTGTCGATTCTGCACTCGCGCGTCGCTCAGGGCAATCCAGGTCGGTATTGGATCGCATTGCACGGAGAGGAAACCGTCGGCGTGGTCGTCCAGTCACCTCTGGAATATCCAGCGACCCTGACACCCATGGGACCGCGAGCGGTGATGGCACTGGTGGATGCAATTGCGGAAGCCGGAGTGACTCTACCCGGTGTCAACGGGGACGCAGCGACGGCAGCCAGCTTCGCTGGGCAATGGAGTGAACGATGTAAGTCGGCAGCCGCACCGTTCCAGGGAACGCGTCTCTACGAATTCTTGGGCCTGGGAGAAGTTCCCCGTGCTGAAGGTCATTTACGGCAAGCAGGTCCGAGAGATCGCAGTTTGATGATCCTCTGGACCCGTGCGTTTCAGGATGAAATTGGGGAGTCTGCAAACGACACCGCGCTTCGCGTAGACCGGGCGTTGGCCGTCGGACAGATCTGGCTGTGGGATCAAAAGGGAGAGACAACTTCTATGGCTGTTAGCCGTGAACCGGCGCAAGGCGTAGTTCGTTTGTCTGGGGTCTATACGCCACCCGAGAAGCGAAAGCACGGCTACGCGGCAGCCTGCGTTTATGCGTTGTCGAAACATCTTCGCGGCCGTGGGTTTCGGTGCATTCTCTACACTGAGTTGGGCAACCCTACATCGAATTCCATTTACCGGCGAATTGGATATAAGGCCGTAGCGGAGGCTCTCCGTTATCCCTTTGACTGATCCAGCAAAGCGCCAGTCCAACCCCACAGGTTACCTGCCGTATTGTCGGCCACTCTTCCCTAATCGGATTGTGGAAGAGTAGCCCGTAATCCGTCCACGATTAGCAAACACTATCTGACATATCGCTACGAAACTAGCGGTTCAAATCCGCGTCGACCTCCCAAGGCGTTTCTCTGAGCTAGCCGTGTTCGACGCGCGCTTTTATATCCGAGTACGCCGCATCGATGAGCCTGCTTAGCTCTGCGGCGTTTGTGGCCGTTCCCGGTCTCAGCTTCACATGGCGCATGAACTTGCCGGTGCCTTGCAACAAGCGGGCCGGATCCGGCAGCGCCGTACCGTAAAGAAAACCCACGTTTACATGCGAAGTGAATACATTGACGTAGCCGAAGGGCGCATCTCCCAAACATGCGACCGGACAGCCGTCATGCAAAAGCTCCCGGACTTCGTCCCCGCATTTTCGCATCACCTCAAACCACTGATGCGCGATGGCTCCCAATCCACCTGCGTGCTCTTTCATCCACGCATCGATGGCGGGGTCCCGCTCGATAGCGCCGTTGAATCTCAGCAATTCCGTTCTCATCGTCGCTACACTTTTCTGCCTTCGAGATCTGTAGGTACGTAGCATCCTTATCTTCCCTCCAGCAAATTCACTCGCCTGGAACAGTCGTTCTTGTCGAAGGAGTGTCGCTCCCGGCTAACGCCGCAGTCTTTTATAACCCCGATCGTCGGGGATACGGAAACTACCCCTCGCGTTCGCCATACGAGCGGGGCCGAGCGAGCGAACGGCAGACAATAAAAGGGGAAGATAGTTTCCGAATTGCCCGTCATCCGATAAAAATGGCGAGCAAGGGCTGTACGATGTCACGGGAGTTACATCTTGTGTGCAAAGTAGTAGTGGTTTTCGCCTTCATCACGGTGTGTTCCAAGCAACGACACGCCTTCGGCCTCCAGCGCTTTTCGGTATTCCTCGTAGCCAGGGAGAATTGAGGTCGCCCGGTCATGACATCGGGCGGAAAAGAACCGCTTTCATTCGGAGCGGTGAACAGCAATCTGCCACCGCTTTGCAACACGCCGGCAAATTTCTTGATCAATCCACGTTGGACTTCCGCATCGAGCAGAAAGAAGAGCCCCCAGGCAACCACGCCATCAAAAGTTCGAGTGAAAAAGTCCGAATCTTCTACATCAGCACACTCCACTGGAACGCCTGGAAAACGGGCTCGGAACGCTGCCACGATCGTGGGTGAGGCGTCCACTCCATACACTTTGAACCCGCGCTCGATCAAAACTTGCGAAATTGGTACGCCGGTCCCGCATCCGAGGTCTAGAACTGTTCCACCACCAGGCAACGTCTCGGACCAACCAGCCACAACTGATGCCCCGACACCTGAACTGTTCCTACCGCGGCCGGTTATGAACACTGATGCGACGTCTTCGTAGCCATTCGACTTGTTAGCACTTGCCAAGCGTGGCAAAAGTTTAGCACTCGAAAAGGTGCGGCGTTTGATGGTGGCTCTGAGTGCATTGTCGGCAAACCTTACCTTACCGGATTATGGAAAGTTTGCCTGTGATACGACAAAATGCCGAAGTGCGGCCCAACAACGTGTAGCGCGGCGTCGTTCTCAATTGACAACTACTGACACCGTCGCAGATACTGCAATCTGCGCATGTAGGATGCAACGGCAGTTCGCCGAAGGGCAATGCCCACCTACGATCTCATCGTGGAGGCCTACATGCCCAATCTAGAGAACCTCAAAAAGCAAGCCAAGCTCATATTGCGTTGGCATCGCGAACGCCACTATCCCGTCGCCGCACAAATCCGCGGGCATTTACCTCGTTTTCTGAATATGCCCGACTCCGAGATTCTTGCGGCGAGCTTTAAGCTCAGCGATGCGCAAGAAATGGTCGCAAGACAGCAAGGCTTCGATAGTTGGCAAGCCCTGAAAACTGGACTTTCGACCACGTCGCTCAAGGTGAAATCATCGCCATCCAAAGCAACGATTGTCAGTGCAGAGCCGCAACTGTTCGTCACCGATATCAAGAGATCATGCGAATTTTTCCATGAGAAGTTAGGCTTTACGCTTGTATTCAGTTACGGCAAACCTCCCTACTATGCACAGGTGGGTCGCGACGCGGCGCGTCTCAATCTAAGGTGCGTCGAGCGACCAGTAATCGAGTCGACGGTCCGCGATCGGGAGGAACTGTTGTCGGTATCTATGACCGTCGCTACAGCGGACGAGATCAAGCTCCTGTTTCTTGAGTTTCAGTCCGCTGGTGTTGCCTTTCACCAGACGCTGAAAAAGCAGCCTTGGGGCGCCAAGAATTTCGTCGTCAAGGATCCGGATGGGAATCTTCTGCTGTTTGCTGGACCCGCAAACTAACAGCTACCAAGCCGAAGTGTGCTGATCGAGCATGTATAGTCGGCAACCCTTCCCCTACCGGATTACGTACCGCTTGCCCGTGATCCGGGGAGCACGGCCTCCACCCTCGCCCAAGGAGAAGTAGTACTGAACCGCTTTTCACCTAGCTGATCCCAGACAAGTTTGAGCTGTCTTACAATCATACCTTGATCTCCACAAAGCCGGTATCTCTGGAAATGACGAATTCCGACGAGCAGAAGAGTCAACCGCGCATTGGGAAAGCCTTGCGATTGGTAGGTAGAGGCTTGGGACCTTGCCTGTTGATCGCGCTTGCTCTCTCACTTTGGAATCTAGGGATGGCGCACTGGCAGCATCAGCATAACCCCGTCCCTGGTGAGTTCCACATTGTGGATGGCTACGAAATGCACATAGATTGTCGAGGCGAAGGTTCGCCCGCAGTAGTTCTGGAGGCTGCTGCCAGTGCTCCTTGGTCGCTGTGGCGAGAGGTACAGCCGGAGCTTTCGCGCACGACACGGGTCTGCTCCTATGATCGTGCGGGTCACGACTGGAGTGAGCCCCGCAATGGCAATCGAGACGCGGAAACGATCGTGCGGGAATTGCACTCGTTGCTCGATCAAGCTAGGGTAAACCGACCCTTCATAATTGCAGGCCATTCTGCCGGGGGCGTGTATGTGCGCGAGTACGCACGAGAATTTCCGGCGGAGGTTGCCGGAGTCGTAATGATTGATTCGAGTTCACCTCAGCAGTTCGATGAGTTGCCGGGTGCTCGCGCTGCCTACGAGGAAGATAAGCGTGACGCCAAGCGCGAACTCTGGAAGACCGATTACGCGTTTGGTCGGGGTGGGAACGCCTTATTGGGCGCTGTTCCGTGTCGGCCAAGGACTATCCGGGATGGGCAGGCCAGTACGACGCGATGGCGTGCAGGCCTGGTTATGTTGACACCGACGAAAGTGAACTGAACTATTTCGAAGATTCATGCCATGAGGCGGGACGGCTCACAACTTTCGACAACATGCCCCTCCTTGTGATCTCCCGTGACCCCGATCTGCGAAGAGCGGATATGTCGGAGCGCCTGATCGCGCAACAGCCAGTATGGAACCGAGAGCAGGCGGCGTTGAAGTCCCTTTCTTCTCGGAGTTGGCGGGTGGTCGCCCGGAATTCTGGGCACATGGTTCCACTCGATAGGCCCGACGTAATTATTCGCGAAATGAATCTGTTAATCGGCTATCTCCGTGGTGGACCTCCTCCCCCTTTTGGAAACACGACAACAGATTGAGCCCTCGAATCCACTCCAATTTAGTAGGGTCGGAATCGTCGGCAACTCTTCCCTCAAGGCTTAACGGAAGGTTTGCCCGTCATCTGACATTGACAAGAATACGGAGTTTGATTGAGCCATCACTTTTGTTGGGACTTGCGGGGCGGCCAAGGCGCGTCCTATGGCTACTCCACGTGGAGTCTCTTATCTACTAACCTCAATGCCGCCGTGAGTGCATCGGGAGCCCTGACCTTGAAATCCGGGTCAACTCCCGTGTCGTTCCAATTGTACTTGGAGTATGGATTGATCGCCCGCACTTCAACAGTAGCAACATAGAAATTGTCTCCGATAGCGTGAAGATTCGCCGCGTGATTAGCTCCGGCGGTGGTTTCCCCGACTAGTGTCGCGCGCTTGAGCATCTTCAAATCGTAGGTGAACTCCTCTGCGGCGGAAATCGTTCGATGAGACGTGAGGATATACACGGGCTTGTTGGCGAGCTTGTTGCCGGGAACCGGTGAGTGCGTCCATGATTCTGCAGTTGTGTTCTCAAGTGGGCAATACATGTACTCGGGATGGTCGAAAAGGTAAGCCGCGATCAGGCTGACCATGCTCGGAAAGCCGCCACGGTTGTCCCGCAGGTCAAAGATTAGGGCATCGACATCATTCAATTTAGCCATGGCCGCGGTGGCAGTGGCCTGGCACACAGACGTGTCCGGGAACGCATTGAGCTTAAGATAGCCGACGTTGTGGGGCAGTATCTCGACCCGTTCAAAGGCGCAGTTGACCCGCCGCATCTCGTCTCGATATGCAGTGGGAAGCGCCGGCGGCGGTCCGGACGGGCGCTCCGGTATAGCACGCGGGCTATAAAGCAGCTCCAATTGATGATCGCCCGTTGCTTCTCGCATCTGCTTTGTTGCGAGACGGGTAAACTCCTCGGTGCTCGTGGCTGAATCATCATCGCCTTGTCGCTCGTGAGCGAGAAGCGCGTCCGCGGCCTTCGGTGCTTCCAAGGGATCGATGTGGTGCTGCTTAATTGACGCAATGGCGCTGGCGATAATCCGATGCCGCGACGTGGCATCTAAGGTAGGGTTGGCGCCTCGTGGGCTTTGGACACCCTGCTCGCTCCCCGATGCTGGCCGTTGTGGGTCCCCACCCTGCCTCTCGTAAGCCCCTGGAGATGCAAAGCTCCAACCGCTGGGCGGTCGGAAATTGCCGAACTCGTTCATGAGCCTGGGAAAAGAAACAAGCGTAATCAGCGACAACAGTCCCCCGAGTAGCAGTGGACGCCGTCCGGGAGATGCAGTATCAAACACAAAGAAGGTCGGCGTGCCGTTCAAGCAGGTCTTGGCTGGAGCAGTTGCGATGTCGGGTCGCTTATAGCAGTACTCGCGTGGAAGCGATATCACCAGATCAGCAAGCAAGTCGAACCACAGCCGAACTGACGGCCACAATCCAGTTTCGTTATGCGTACGGTCGCGAAATAGCTGCAGGGCTTCGTCCCCGTACTCCTGCCTGAAATGTGAGGGATATAGGTGAAAAAGTAAGCAAAAGATCACCTCAGACATAATCCCCCCTCAATATGTTCTTGGACCTTGCCACACGCAACAGATCGGCAAGCCTCTCGGCTTCGGAACGAGCCAGCTTTCGGCCCGATGATGTTAAGCGGTAATAACGTCGTCGCTCATCCCGCGCGCTCGGGTCTCGCGGATGATCAACTTCTTCAATCAGTTCCTCTTCTAACAGTGCACGAATCGAACTGTAGAGGGTTCCGGGCCCCAATTGCATGCGGCCCTCTGTCTGCTGCGCGACATTGCGCATGATTCCATAGCCATGAAGGTCTTCACCGACCAGAGCGAGCAGAATCTGAAATGCGGCGGAGGGTAGAGGGCTGAGCTTTTGTTTGGGCATGGTTGTAATCGATAATCGATATATCGATCATGGAGCATACAACCAAAAGACTGCCTGGTCAAGCTCTCACGTTGCGCTTGTCCAGCGAACGGTCAATAGTTCGCGTCTCAATAGCTCTCACGCCCAGAATCGCCTCTCACTTGTCGGCTGGTCGGCAACCCTTACCTTGGGATTACTTCAGGTTTGCCCGTGATTCAGAAGCTGCGCATCGAAATTTCGGACGATTCGTGACATGCGAAGAATCATTGCGGGTGTACCTGCCTTCCCTCCCGTACGTAGTTCGTGATTCGTGAACTGCGTTGACCTGCCGCCTAATGGCGAGTGGTCGCGTGATTTGAAGGTGAATGTCTACCTTACTCGTACCGCAGCGATACCGCGGGATCGACCTTCCCAGCGCGACGGGCAGGAATGTAGCAGGCGAAAAGAGCAACCAGAATCAGTGTGGGCAGCACGACTGCAAGAATGAGTCCCTGTGCCGTGTGGACACCCGGCACCAAACGCTGCAGAACGCGCCCGCTACCAATAGATGCGAGCAGGCCAATTCCGACTCCAACCAGGATAATTGCCAGGCTCTCGCGAAGAACGAGTCTGATGATGTCTGACGAGTGCGCGCCGAGCGCTATCCTCACGCCGAACTCAGGTACGCGCTGGCTCGTCAGATAGGCAATTACGCTGTAGATCCCGACGCAAGCGAGCAGCAGAGCGAGTCCGGCAAAGATCGCAAACAGGAGGAGCAAAAATCTTTGTCTCGCGAGCGAGGCACTGACCAATTGCTCCATCGTATGCACTTCATAAAGAGTCTGGTCGGCGGTGGCGCCACGCGCCTGCCTCTGCAACGCGTCGACCGTGTTCAGAGGAGGAACATTGGTCCGGACCACGACTGAAAGGACTGAAGAGAAGAATCGAACCATGTGATCGGGGACTTGGGCGAGCGGGTAGTAACACTGATCCTGAACCGTCGAGAGATCGTCGGCCGCGAGGCCCCAATGCCGGACGTGACCCACCACCCCTACCACTTGAATGGGCCGATCGCCCATCCCTTGCATCCATAGAATCTTTCCAACAGGATCTTCTCCAGCGAAGGCGTGGTGCGCCATATTCTCGTCGATCACGACAACCTGCGGGCTGCCGAGTCGATCGTTGTCATTGAAGAAGCGGCCATGAAGTAGCGGAAGTCGCATGACCTGCAAATAGTCCGGGGTAACTGCTGAAGCCAGCGCTTCCGCCTCTTGATTCGGCGGCGGGGGCGTTGCTGTAGCGCGGTACCCGAGAACATTCTCACCTTCACGCATCGGAACGATATCGGTCAGCGCAACCGATTGAACGGCGGGAACGCGCCGCATGCTATCCATCAGTTCCTGCCACGACTGTCGCGCCTGGGCAGGATTTGAAAGAACTGCCGGGGACAAAGCTACGCGTGCAGCCAGCGTGTTCCGGATGTCAATTCCCGGATTGAGCGAGGCAAAGCGCACCAGCGTGCGACCCATGACTCCGGCGGCACTCAGGAGCACGAGCGCCAGCGCGATCTGGGATACGACAAAGCCGCTCAGCGGCCTGCGTGCACTTCCGGCAATGCTACGGGAGCGAGATCGGAGGGTCTCTTCGATGGCACTCCTGTTCGCTCACAGTGCCGGTATCAATCCGAAGATCAGGGCCGTCAAGATCGAACTCGTGATTGCAAAGAGCAACACGCGCCAATCGACATGCACCTCGTCGGCGCGCGGCAGCTTGTCAGGCCAGAAGCGCAGGAAGCCACCCGTGCCCAGGATCTCCAGCAAGAGCCCGAGCGAGCCGCCACAAATGCCGAGCACGCTGCTCTCAATCAAACACTGACGGAATAGACGTCCACTCGGCGCGCCTAAGGCCAGACGCAATGCAAATTCGTGCCCACGCGAGACGACACGCGTTAATAGGAGGCTCGCGACATTGACGCACGCGATCAGCAGGACAAGGCTCACCGCACTCAGGAGCAGCCACAGAGTGGGTCTCACGTCCTCGACTAGTTCGCGTTGAAGCGGGTGTGGCACTAGTGTGATGCCCACGTTTGAGTCCGGATATTGCTTTGCCAGTCGCGCGCTCATCAGTGCCAATTCGGCTTGAGCCTCGGAGAGAGTTACGCCAGAACGCAGGCGCGCGTCGACATGAATGAAGTGTGCAGCGCGCCAACGCATCCGGGGTTCGATGCGCTGACCGAGCGGTGTAAACACGTCCGCATCCCCGTCTAATTGGAGGCCGGACGGCGCAACTCCTACCACGGTGTAGGCTTTGCCCTCATAGGCGAGTGACATGCCAACTGCTTTCGGGTTCGTGCCATAGCGGCGCGCGCGGGACTCCGCAAGGGGGTGTGGTTTCGCCCACGCTCAGTAACATTCTTCTGACGCCGTTTGATCGGGAGATGCGACTGAGAGGATATCAGCTGACGAGGTACGCCGATGATTGGGTGATCACCTGTAAATCGGCCGCAGAGGCACGAGCCGCGGTGGAGGCGGCTGGCCGAATCCTGAAACAACTGGGCGTGGAGTTACATCCGCAGAAGACGCGGATCGTTCACATCCGCGAGGGCTTCGAGTTCCTTGGCTACAAAATCAAGCGCGGGCAGAAGAAGCTCCATCTGCCTGCGAGTAAGATTCGTAGTTAGGCCCGACAGGGTGCGCTGTATGCGTACCCCAAGGAGAAGTCGATCGGTCGTTTCATGGACCAGGTCCGGCAGCGCACCAAACGGGGGAAACCTCTGAAAACTCCGGAGCTGATAGCGGAACTTAACCCGCTGCTGCGGGGCTGGGGCGAGTATTACAAACGCGCTCACGTCCGCAAGCTCTTCCAACGTCTCGACGGCTGGATCCGGCGACGCATCTGGTCGCATCGGTACCGGCGTTGGCGCAATCCCGGCTGGAAACGGCTGCCTGTGACCAAGCTTTACGGCGAGTACGAGCTTGTTCGGCTGATCGATTTAATTCCTTCTCTTGCATCCCGGCGTCGATGAGTCTTCGTGAAAGCTGCCTACACGAAATGTGTACGGGCAGTTTGGGAGGCGGACGGAGGCTAGCGCGCAAGCGCGCCTCCTCCGACCCGACAATGACCTAATGACCGCGATCGGGTTGTAGCCGCAAAAATCCCTTCACGCCAATGCCCCGGTCGCTTGAAGTGCTTGAGTCTATGAATGCCGGGCGATCCATGCAGCTGGAGTAAGTTCCGGAAGGCGCCGGATGAAACCGTTCGCAATGAACTTGTGGGTATCGATGGAAGACGAAGGTGCTCGGACATCTGATGAAAACGTGTTCAACAGAAGCCTTGCGCCACTTGCTGTCCATATCGCAGCCTTGGGAGCGCCGCGTCCAGAGTACAAACCCTATTCGTGGATACGATTTGAGGATCAGGCTCGCGTCTTGCTGGACGAGAAGGTACCCGTGTTCACCTTCATCTACGGGATCCCGCCACAAGAAATCCTGGAAGAGTGCCGGGCGAAACACATCGTCACGATTGGCACAGCGACCACACCCGAAGAGGGTGCGGCACGTCAAGAGGCCGGCGTGGATGCCGTCGTCGCTTCCGGCTTCGAAGCCGGGGGACATCGCAGTTCATTCCTCCGCGCCGCGGAGGATTCACTTACAGGCACCTTTTCGCTCGTCCCTCAGATTGCCGACATGGTCAATGTGCCGGTGATCGCCGCCGGTGGCATCGCAGATGCGCGCGGCGTAATCGCCGCCCTGGCTCTTGGCGCAGAGGCCGTGCAAATGGGAACGGTATTCCTGCCGTGCGAGGAGTCCGGCGCCAGCCTCCTTCATCGCCAGGCTTTACGAGGGAAAAAAGCCGGGCACACCGCGCTGACAAAGGGCTTCACCGGAAGACTCGCGCGGGGAATCCACAACCGCTTGCTGGAGGAGTTGAACCAGGAGGGAACAGCTATTCTACCTTATCCGTTGCAACGAAGACTCGTCAGAAACCTCGCGATCCCGGCAGAGGCGGCGGGCCGATCGGATCTCCTGCCCCTATGGGCTGGGCGTGCGCCTTGGGGCGGATTCATTCGGAGCACTCAACCAACTCGTGTTCTGCGTAGTGCTGAGCCAAGTCTCCAAAAGTCAATCCGCGTCGCACGTCTACCCGGTTGATAGGAACATGGAGTCGTTCGACCTCGGCCCATGCACTGCTTGCGTCGGGAAGAAGTTGGACCGAGCCTAATGGGATTTTGTTTTCCACCCGTTTGCCATCAGTTTTTCGAGTAGTGCGGAAGAACAATACCCAGGTTTCGCCTTGAGCGCGCTTTTCCTTTTTTAGCCAGCCGCGTTGATGTCTCTGCGCCATTGTCGTCTCTCCTTGGTAAAGCGAATGCTGTACGGATTGTCGAACATTCTGAAACGT
>Ga0137362_10002491_pt1 | contig 11980 bp, 9 predicted proteins | sample MadtaG_2_FD_104801 | JGI IMG/M metagenome (GOLD analysis project Ga0137362, IMG submission 104801) | Vadose zone soil microbial communities from Angelo Coast Range Reserve, California, USA - Mad1_100_16 metaG | ecosystem: Environmental > Terrestrial > Soil > Vadose zone | place: USA: California... | reverse complement strand
GATGTCGCCGCCGTAGCACTTGGCGAGAACTTTTTGACGGATGGCGGCGACGGTTTCGCGTGCGATGACGCGGCTGCCGATGGCGGCCTGGATCGGCACTTCAAACATTTGCCGCGGAATCAGCTTTCGCAAGCGCGTCACCAGATCGCGCCCGCGCTCCGTCGCAAAGTCACGATGGATGATCAGCGCCAGCGCGTCCACCGGTTCACCGGCGACCAGCACATCCAGTTTGATGAGTTCGGATTCGCTGTAGCCCGCAAGGTGGTAGTCCAGCGAGGCATAGCCGCGTGAAACAGATTTTAGCCGATCGTAGAAATCGAGCACGATTTCGTTGAGCGGAAGTTCGTAGGTGAGCATGACGCGCGTGGGCGACAAATACTCGAAATTTTTCTGCGTGCCGCGCTTTTCCTGGCAGAGTTGCAGAATTCCACCGACGGAATCCTCGTTGGTGATGATCATCGCTTTAATGATCGGCTCTTCGATCTTTTGAATGTCGCTGGGGTTTGGAAATTTCGCCGGGCTGTCCACTTCGATCACTTCGCCGGTCACGCGGGTAATGCGGTAGCGCACGCTCGGCGCGGTGGTAATCAGATTCAGGCCGAATTCGCGCTCCAGCCGTTCCTGCACGATTTCCATGTGCAGCAAGCCCAGGAAACCGCAACGAAAACCGAAACCAAGGGCGACAGAATTTTCCGGCTCGTAGAAAAACGCTGCGTCGTTCAATTGCAATTTGCCTAGTGCGTCGCGCAGCGGCTCGTAATCATCGGCAAGCACGGGAAACAACCCCGCGAAAACCATCGGCTTGATGGCTTCAAATCCGGGCAGCACTGGTGCGGCACGGCTGGCATCCGTAACGGTATCGCCCATGCGCGCATCGGCCACGCGCTTGATGTTGGCGACGACAAAACCGACGTCGCCGGCTGCCAGTTCTTCAAGCGCGACGGGCTTCGGTGTGAGCGTTCCGAGTTGCTCGACTTCGTAAACCTCATTGCTGTAAACCAGGCGAATTTTCATCTGCTTCGTGATACGGCCTTCCATCACGCGCACCAGAACGACGGCGCCGCGGTAAATGTCGAACCACGAATCGAAAATCAGCGCCTGCAGCGGATTTTCCGCGCTGCCTTTGGGCGGCGGCACGCGAGCGACGATAGCTTCGAGAACCTCTTCGACGCCGAGGCCGCTTTTCGCGCTGATCAGCAAGGCGTCCTCCGCCGGAATCGCGAGCACGGTTTCGATTTGTTCTTTTGCGAAATCCGGTTGTGCGGCGGGCAAATCGATCTTATTAATCACCGGCAGAATCGTCAGGTTGTGGCCCGCTGCGAGAAATGTATTTGCCACCGTCTGGGCCTCCACGCCCTGGCTCGCATCGACCACCAGCAGCGCGCCTTCGCAAGCCGAGAGGGCGCGCGAAACTTCATACGAAAAGTCCACGTGTCCGGGCGTATCGATCAAATTTAATCGATAAGTGTTTCCATCTTTCGCTTTGTAGTGCAGACGGATGCTTTTCGCTTTGATGGTGATGCCGCGCTCGCGCTCGAGGTCCATCGAATCGAGCACTTGTTCGTGCATCTCGCGCTGCGTGAGCGCCCCGGTCATTTCGAGCAGCCGATCGGCGAGCGTGGATTTGCCGTGGTCGATGTGCGCGATGATGCAGAAGTTTCGAATGAACTTCGGGTCCATTTTTTCTTTTTACCGGTTTTCTCTGTTACCGGCAGGAGCTTGGATTCGCCTGCTTGGGTTTCCCGACGGGCCTGCTGCATTCGAACGAGCAACACACGCAGCGCAAAAACCGTGCCGTATAAACATTCAGTTTGCCACAATTCGAAGGCCCCGTCAGCTTGCCCACCCCTCTCATTGCGAAAAGAAAAGCTGGGTGACAAGAGCAGAGCCCGACAAGTGAGGACCGCTCGTGGCGGCAATTCGGAGTCGCTTGACGGGCACACGGTATCGCCATAGAGTCTCGCCAATCCTTACGCACCTGCGGCCGGCGACGCCGCCAAGGAGACCCTTCGATCGGGGTGGACACGCGCCGAGGTGATCGTGGCCAACGAAACACTTACCGCTGCTGTGCCCTTCGAAGCTAGGACCATTCACAACGTGCGGATGAGGATTATTCCCTTTGTCTTTCTTCTCTACATCATTTCCTTTCTAGACCGGATCAACATCGGATTTGCGGCGCTGACGATGAACAAGGAGCTGGCCATTACCAGCCAGCAGTTTGGATTAGTCGCGGGGATTTTCTTTTTTGGGTATTTTCTGTTTGAAATTCCCAGCAACTTGCTGCTGCACAAGTTGGGGGCGCGCATCTGGATCGCGCGCATCCTGATTACCTGGGGAATTCTGGCCATGCTGACCGGTCTGGTGCAATCTGTCGACCAGTTGTACGCAGTGCGTTTCTTGCTGGGGCTGGCGGAAGCCGGTTATTTTCCTGGAATCGCCTTGTATCTGACGTACTGGTTTCGACAACGGGATCAGGCGCAGGCAATTGCACTATTCCTGACGGGTATACCTGTCACCAGCATACTCGGGGCTCCGCTTTCCGGTTTCATCCTGGACCACGTGCACTGGCTGAGCATCAGCAGTTGGCGGTGGCTCCTGATTCTGGAAGGAATTCCGGCCGTAGTTGGCGGGGTGCTCACGTACTTTCTGCTGCCCAGCCGCCCGGCAGAGGCTAAATTTCTTAGCCAGGAAGAAAAAGACTGGATGGAAGCGGTGCTGGCGAGCGAGGAACGCGAGAAGCTGGCAAACCACAAGATCTCGGCACTACAGGCACTGATGAACAGGCGGATCTGGCATCTGGGATTGATCGGCTTTACCTTGAATACCGGCATGTACACGATGAACTTTTGGATGCCAAAGCTGGTGAAATCAATATCGACCGGACACTCCAACAGTCTGATTGGACTGCTAGTGATGATTCCGCATCTTGTGGGCCTGCCCGTGATGGTGATGGTGTCGCGGAGCTCCGACCGCCAGCGAGAGCGAAGATTTCATGCGGCGATTCCCGCCATCGTTGCGGGTATCGCTCTGGCGTTGCTGGGTGCAACTCATTCCATTTTCCCAACGATGCTGCTTCTGTCCTTCGCCGCCCTGGGCATCTACAGCGTCTATGGCCCTTTGTACTCGCTCCCGGGCGATTTCCTAACGGGATTTGCGGCGGCCTCCGGGATTGCCTTGGTGAGTTCGCTTGCGAATCTTGGGGGATTTGCCGGCCCGTACGCGACAGGTTGGATCAGCCAGAAGACGGGCAGCTTGTATGGCGGCCTGGCGGTTGCGGGTGTTTCGTTGTTCGCGTCGGCGACACTCATGTTGCTGCTTCCGAGAAGACTGCGCCGTAACCCGCGTGGATGAGCGGGTGGAATGGGCCAATTACGCGTGGGTTGCTGATTTGCGGGACCAGGCGCCGACGAGGGCCATCCAGGTGACCACCGAGTTTGATGCGCAGACCTCCGCTTGGATCCGTTGTGGAAGAGTGTTGAGGTCACCGAGCGGTCTGAGGGGAAGATCGAACCGCTGAGCTAGCGGCAGCAAACTGCCAAGAACGTCGGGGACCCAACGTATGAATTCTGGATCGTTCCCCAGCGGCATCTCGAGGGTCATGGTTGGCGCAGGCAGCCCCGCCTGCTGGAAAATCTGGTAAAGAGCGAAGCCCATCTCCGTGTTTGCGCCGGAACGCCGAAAGGTCTCGTGGATCACGGAAGTGGCCGCAGACCACAGCGGCAGGCGTGCCGCCAGCAAAAGAAAAGGCGCCCAAGACAGCTCGTGGAAAGCAACCACTCCGCCGGGACGAAGCAATTGAGACAAAGAGCGCAGGACAGTAGGGGGATCGGGGAGAAACATCAAGATGAAACGACCCACGACGGCGTCGAAGGGTTTGCTACTCGCGATTTGAGAGACATCGGATTGGGTGAAGGTCACATTGTGCAGCCCGGCCAGGGCCACGCGAGTCCTGGCACGGTCGATGGAGCGCTCGTCGCGCTCTACGCCGACAACTTCACCTGAAGGACCGACCAGCGTGGCCGCGAGCATGGCCACGTCTCCGACCCCGGACCCGATATCCAGGACACGCTGGCCGGTGCCAATGCCTGCTCCACGGAAGAATCGTTCGGTGAAGGGAGCCAGAAGCGCGGCTTGCCGTATGAGGCGCTCGTGTTCCGCATCGGTGCTGCCGAGCGCATAGTGAGAAGTGGTCTTGGTCGTCGTCATATGCTGGCAAATTGTACCACCGAGCTATTCTGCGGCCGGCGAGACTGATGCGGGCGGATTGGATTGCCGTGACGCTTACCGCATCCGTGGATTTCGGCCGTTTGCCCCTTCCCAATGGGGGTATATAGTTAATCAGGGCCGTGCGCGCCGGACGCAACGTGCAGCCCAGAATCGTCATCGAGTTGAAAATTGTTTGGCGCCAGTTTGGCGCCGGATCGACAGCTTTCAGTCACCGCAAAGGCAACCTGAACGGATGGCCGCAGACGTAAGCAAGCATCTGGATCGCGCCAAACGCTTCCTCGAGAAGAACCGCGTCGAGGACGCCATCGAGGCCTATCTCGCCGTGCTCGACGAGGTGCCGCAACATCAGGAAGCCACGCAGGCGCTCGGCGATCTCTACGCGCGGATCGATCAGCCGGATCGCGCGGCGGTTTACTACGGTCTTCTCTTTGATCTCCTCGTCGAGCCCAAGGACGAAACCAAAGCTCTCGCCATCTACAACCGGTTTCTGCGGGTGGGCATCAGCCAACAACTGCCTGAGCGCATTGCCCGATACGCCTTCCTGCAGCAAAAACAAAATCATCCTGATGAAGCCATCGAGCAATACACCAAAGCCGCGGAGCTATTCACGACGGCCGGCCGCAACGAAGACGCGCTCTTCTGCAGCGAGCGGATTGCCCAGCTCGATCCTGAGAATCTTGCTCGCCAGCTTCGTCTTGCCGAAGCGGCTGAACGCTTGGGCAAGACCGCCCTTGCCGTACGAGCCTTCCTGCGGGCCGGGCAGCTTGCTTCGGCGAGCGGTGCCGCGACCGATGCGCTCCATCTTCTTGGTCGTGCTTACAAACTCGCGCCGCAAGAGCGCAGCGTCGGACTTCTGTATGCCCAGGCAAATCTGCAGGCCGGCAATGCCGTCCGCGCGGCAGCCTTGCTGGAACCGTTTGCCTCCTCCGAAACTGACGCGGCCTTCGTAGCCGCTTTTAGCGATGCGCTCATGCGATCGGGAAATCTCGCGCGCGCGCGCGAGTTGCTCGAACGGCTTCTCCACGAAAAGAATGAAGGAATGACCCAGCTGTTCGACCTCGCGGACCGTTACGTCGCCGCGGGCCAGGACCAGAAGGCCGTGGAGATCCTCGTGACGCTCAAGCTGCGGATGTTTGCCGACAAACGGCAAAGCGATTTCGCGATGTTGATGGACGGCGTGGGGGCCAAGTACCCCCATTCTCAAGCTATTCTTGAATTCTGGGCTTCCATCCACAACGAATTGAATCGCGAATCACAGTATTTCGAAGTGCTGATCTGGCTTTTCGACCTGTACCTGTCCTCAGGGAATGTCGTTAAGGCTGCGGAGTCTCTCGAGCGGCTCGTAGACATCGATGCATACGACCATCGCAATCAAGAGCGGATGGAACTGCTGCGCGGCCGAGTGGATGACACCCACCTGAAACAGATCGCCAGCCGACTGATGAAATCGAGCACCCCCATGCCGGGTCATGCTTCGCCGCAAACTCCTGCGGGGCAGGCTTCCACGGCCCCTTCTCCGGGCGGCGAAGAAGGCCGGCAGTTACAAGCGCTGGAAGATCTGATCGTGCAGACGGAGATTTTTTTGCAGTACTCGCTGCACAACAAGGCACTGGAGCGTCTGCAACGAATTGCGGCGATGTTCCCCGGGGAAGAAGAGCGGAGCGCGCGGCTGGCCAATCTCTACCAAATGGCAAACTGGTGGCCCCAAGGAGCGCCCAAACCAAAGACCGAGCCCGTTCCTGTGCAGCCAGCGCCAGCCACACCCGCGACGCCGGTTGCTCCTGTTGCCGAGGCGCCAACTCCCATCACCATGAAGACCGGAGTTTATTCGGTTGAGACACTGCGCGATCTTTCAAAGATTTCCGAGGTCAATCAAAAGATATTTCGCCAGCAGACTCCACGGGCCATGCTCAACACGGCGGTCAACGAGGTCGGTACCTATCTTCGTGTGACGCGCGCGCTGGCCGTCGTGGGCCCACCGGGGCGGCCCCCGGAAATGGCTGCGGAATATTGCGCGCATGAGGTGAAGCCCGCACCCGGCGCACAGGTGGTCCTGCTACTCGCGCACATTGAAAGGGCCGAGCCGGATGAACTCGGCGGACTCGTGGTGCAAGCCTCGGAAGGATCGATTCTTAGCGACCTGGGGCTGGACACCGCGCTGGGCGTGACGATCATGGACAAAGAGACGCAGATGCCCGCCGGGATGCTGATCGTGGGTCGTGCCGAAGCGCACAGGTGGAAGGCGAATGAGGCCTACTTCCTGCAGGCCATTGGCGACCAGATGCTGATGAGCGTCAGCCACACGCGGCTGCGCTCGCTGGTGCGCCGCATGGGCGTCTCCGATGAGCGCTCGGGTTTGCTGAGCCGCAGCTCGTACCAGAGTTGTTTGCTAACGGAAGCGGACCGCGCGCGGACGCAGAGCACGCCGCTGGCGCTTACGATTCTGCAGATCGATCGCGGCGCAGAACTTCTCCGGCAGCAGGGCGAATCGCCGCTGGAGCGTTTTTTGGAGCAACTGGCGCGGTCGTTGCTGCCAATCGTGCGGCAAAACGACGTGGCGGTGAAATACACTTCGTGGTCGCTGGCATTTATACTGCCCGATACGACGCTCGCGGGAGCGCACAACCTGGTGGATAAATTGCGCCGTGCAGCGTCCGGACTGCGGCCGCCGTGGGACTCGACGCAAATTACGCTGAGCGCTGGAATTGTCGAGGCCGTGGCCAAGCACGAGTACGACAGCGAAGACATCGTGACGGACTTGATCAACCGCGCGGAGTTTTCCATCGAAGAGGCTCGCAAGCGCGGCGGGGATACCGTGGTGGCGCTGGAAACGCCGAAGCCCTAGGTTGCGCTTGGTCTTCCGAGCATTTAAGATCGCGTTTGGCGGTGATGGCAGCCGGCGTATTCATAAAACCCATAAGCACGCGATTTAAGGAACTGCCACCTTTTCAGGCCCGGGAAGAGGCAGAAATGAGGTCCGTGGCTTTTGGAGTTGCGGGGTTCCTTGTCGTCGGGGCTTTTCAAGCCGTTGGGGCTATCCTATACAATCTACAGGAATACATTGGCTCCCGTCTCTGGCATGGTGAGTGCGTTCTTAATAGCCCTAACTCTATCGCTTGCTTACTATCACAAACGCTGGATGCCGGGCATTGGCGGAGCTGCACTTTTCTTGATTCTACCTGTCGAAGCAAATCTGTTGTATCAGAATCTCTGGTCGCTCTCTGATGTATCCGACGATTGTGGTGGGCCTGCTCGGAATAGGTGGCCTTCAGGCCATACATCGAAGGATTTCAGGGCCGCCGTGGGAAGATCCTTTGGATGAAGAATTGCGGAATCACCTGGTCGCCATGGATTCCAATTTCACATGGGTGGATCGCGTCACGTGGTTGTGCTTCGCCGGCGGGACGAGCGTTGTGTTGATACACTTGGTTCGATAAAATCAGAAATTTGAAGCGTAAAGCGCTTATCGTCGTTGATTGACGGCCTACCCTTCGATTTGCTGTTTTGCTTTTCGACGGTAGGCAGCTGAGTGGCGAGTTCTGCAGACTAAGGTGAGGACGAATATGTTTCCGACGGACGTGGTGATTGTGGCGGGTGCGCGCACACCGATGGCGCGGTATACGGGAGCGTTTTCGGAGGTGAGCGCGATCGAGCTGGCGTCGTATGCTTCGAAAGAGGCCATTCGGCGCTCGGGTGTGGATCCGGGGGAGTTTGATCACGCGATTTTTGGCAATGTGATGCAGACCAGCGCGGATGCGCTTTATGGGGCCCGGCATGTGGGATTGAAGGCCGGGCTGAAAATCGAAACGCCGGCGGTGACGGTGAACCGCCTGTGCGGGTCGGGCATCGAAGCGATCGCGCAGGCGGCGCAGCGATTGTTGCTTGGCGAAGCGTTGATGGTGCTTGCTGGCGGGATGGAAAACATGACGCAGGCGCCGTTTGTGGTTCGCGGGGCGCGGACGGGATTAAAACTAGGCGGCGGAGCGCTGGAAGACTCGCTCATGGCGGGCCTGACCGATACGTATTGTGGATTGCCGATGGCGCTCACGGCGGAAAAGCTTGCTGAGCAATATGGAATTACGCGAAAGGATGCCGATGCGTATGCGCTGCGGAGCCAGCAGGCGGCGGACGCGGCATACAAGGCGTGCCGCATCCGGGAAGAGCTTGTGCCGGTGGAAGTGAAACAGGGGAAGAAAACGATTGTGGCAAGCGAAGACGATCACCGGCGGCCGGAAACGACGATGGAGATTCTGGAAAAACTTCCGCCCTCGTTCAAGAGAGATGGGATCGTCACGGCCGGGAATGCCAGCGGGATCGTGGATGGCGCGGCTGCGGTCGTGGTGACAAGAGAGAAAATCGCGAAAGAGCGGAAATTGAAACCGCTTGGGCGCATTGTGTCGTGGGCGGTGGCCGGAGTCGATCCCAGCATTATGGGAATCGGACCGGTGCCCTCGTCGCAGAAGGCCCTGAAACTCGCGGGACTAACTCTGGAGCAGATGGATCGCGTGGAAGTGAATGAGGCATTCGCGGCGCAATATCTGGCGGTCGAAAGGGTGCTGGGACTGAATCGCGATAAGACGAATGTCAACGGTGGTGCGATTGCGCTGGGGCATCCGTTGGGTGCTTCCGGGACGCGGCTGGTGATTACGCTTTTGAATGAGCTGCGGCGGAATGGATTGCGCTATGGGTTGGCGACGGCGTGCATCGGCGGGGGGCAGGGGATAGCCATGATTGTTGAGGCACTGATCTGACGAGGTAAATGAGGTCAGGGAAGTAAAGGACGTAAAGTAACTTCGTCTCTGGTAGAATTTGGGCCGAGACGAAGAGGGCACCAAGTATCGTGCCCCCACAATACGCAAGATTACATGACTCCTCCTGCCGGCATGGTGGGCGGCATTTCCAAGAGGAAAAAATGGCAATTCGAAAAGTGGGTGTCGCGGGGTGTGGCCTGATGGGATCCGGCATCGCGCAAGTGGCCGCCGCATCGGGATTCCCTACGGTGGTGCGCGAAGTGAACACGGAATTGCTGGACAAGGGGCTTAAGAGCATCGACAAGAACCTGAATCGGCTGGCCGAGAAGGGCACCATCACGGAAGCGGCGAGGGATGAAATCCGCGGACGGCTCAAGGGCACCACCAAGGTCGAAGACCTCCAGGATTGCGACGTCATCATCGAGGCGATCATCGAGCAGCTTCCGGCGAAGCGAGAACTCTTTGGAGCGCTGGATGCGCTCTGTCCGCCTTCGACGATTTTTGCAAGCAACACGTCTTCCTTGACGATCACGGAAATCGCTAGGGCTACCAAACGGTCGCACCGATTTGTCGGTTTGCACTTTTTCAATCCCGTGCCGGTGATGAAGCTGGTCGAGGTGGTGCGGACGATCGCGACGGATCCGGCGGTTTACGAAGAGGTGGTGGCGTTCGGGACGAAGCTTGGCAAAACAGCGGTGCGCGCGCATGACAGCACTGGCTTCATCGTCAACCGGCTGCTGGTGCCATATCTTCTGGATGCGATTCGTGCGCTGGAAGAGGGTGTCGGGTCCATCGAGGACATCGACAAATCCATGATGCTGGGCTGTGGGCACCCGATGGGGCCGCTGACGCTGTTGGATTTCGTGGGGCTGGATACGACGTACTACATTTCGCAGATCATGTTTGATGAGTTCAAGGAGCGGCGATTTGCGGCGCCGCCCCTGCTGAAGCGGATGGTGCTGGCAGGGTGGAACGGGAGGAAGTCGGGGCGGGGGTTTTATGATCACTCCGACCCAGGAAATCCCAAGGCCATAAAATTTTAGGGGCAAGAGAAAATAGAAGAAAGAGCTAACCCAGAGATGCCCCGACACGGTCGGGGCGGGCGCCCTACCCTGGGGAGAGCGGAGCTGAGAAGAGGGAAGAGATGGGCTACGAGAACATCCTGTACGAGAAGAAAGAGGGAATTGCGCACATCACCTTCAACCGGCCGAAGGTGTTGAATGCGCTGAACCGCAAGACCGTGGAAGAGTTGCAGCATGCGTTGCTCGATGCGCGCAACGACGAGACCGTGCGCGTGCTGATTCTCACCGGCGCGGGAGAGAAAGCATTTGTGGCCGGTGCGGATATCGGCGAGCTGGCGCTGCAGACGCCCGTCAATGGCAAAGAATTTTCGCTATACGGCCAGGGTGTTTTCCATCTGCTGGAAACGATGGGTAAGCCATCCATCTGCGCGATCAATGGGTTTGCGCTCGGTGGCGGCTGTGAGCTGGCACTTTCTTGCAGCATCCGAATCGCCAGCAAAACGGCGAAACTCGGGCAGCCAGAAGTGAAACTCGGGATTCTTCCCGGTTATGGCGGGTCGCAGCGGCTGGCGCGGCTGTGCGGCAAAGGTGTGGCGCACGAACTGTGCCTTACCGGCGAAATGATCACAGCGGAAGAAGCGCAGCGTATCGGACTGGTTAATCATATTCATGAGCCGGCGGAGCTGATTCCCGCGGCAGAAGCGATGGCGAAAAAAATTATTGCCAACGGGCCCATCGCCGTGAAATTCACCATGGAAGCAATCGAACGTGGCGTGGAGATGGCGCAGGAAGAGGGATTGTTTCTGGAGGCCACGCTTTTCGGAGTGGCTTGCGCGACCGAAGATATGCGCGAAGGCACGAAGGCATTTTTGGAGAAGAGGCCGGCACAGTTCAAAGGGAAGTAAGAGAAGTGAGGAAAGCAAGGATAAAGAAAGAAAAGAAGGGCCGCGCTGGCTGCGATGGGGGAAAAGCTACAACCCGGGAAGATTAGCGGCGAACTGAGCGCGACGGGTTTTCGCTTCGGCATCGTCGTCAGCCGTTTCAATAGTTTCATAACTGAGCGGCTCCTGGCGGCGGCGGTGGATGCACTGGAGCGGGTGGGCGCGGCCAGCAAGGATGTTGATGTCGTGCGCGTTCCGGGAGCATTCGAATTGCCGCTGGCTGCAAAAAAACTCGCGGCGACTGGGAAGTATGATGCGCTGATTGCGATCGGGTGTGTGCTTCGCGGGGAAACGACGCACTACGATTATGTTTGTTCGGAAACGGCGCGGGGATTGCAGCTCGCGCAGATGGACAGCGGGTTACCGATTATTTTCGGTGTGCTGACCTGCGACACGCTGGAGCAGGCCATCGACCGCGCCGGACTCAAAGGCGGAAACAAGGGATTCGAAGCGGGGCTCGCCGCTATTGAAATGGCGCAACTGTCTCGCAAGCTTCGCTCTTTACACGCGAAGCCTGCCGCTGCTCGAAAGGCGCGGCGCAGGTAACGTGTCTCTCCGCACCAAATCCCGCGAGTTTGCCATGCAGATGCTGTTCCAGTGGGACATGAGCCAGCAGGATTTTGCCAAGCTGGAAGTGAAATTCTGGAGAAGTGCGAAGGCTGCGAACAAAACTCGCGCTTTCGCGAACAAACTTTTTGAAGGCGCGGCGAAGGATGTCACTACGCTGGACGCCATCATCGTAAAGCATGCCGACAACTGGCGGTTCGAACGGCTCGCGGCCATCGATCGCGCCATTTTGCGGCTGGCGATTCATGAAATGAGCGGCCTGGACACTCCGCCTAGGGTCGTCCTGAACGAAGCTGTCGAATTGGCCAAGAAATTTTCCTCCGAAGAGTCCGGGGCGTTTGTGAATGGGGTCCTCGACGCGGTTCATAAGTCATTGAACATAAACTAGTTATGGCGGCATTTTTGCCTCTTTCAATTCCTTCCCTGCAAACCCCTGAGCGGGATCGTGAAACTTTGTGGCGCTCCTGGTGTT
>Ga0137362_10002489_pt1 | contig 11981 bp, 11 predicted proteins | sample MadtaG_2_FD_104801 | JGI IMG/M metagenome (GOLD analysis project Ga0137362, IMG submission 104801) | Vadose zone soil microbial communities from Angelo Coast Range Reserve, California, USA - Mad1_100_16 metaG | ecosystem: Environmental > Terrestrial > Soil > Vadose zone | place: USA: California... | reverse complement strand
GTCAATGTCCACCTCCTCCAAAGCGTTCTGTTATCCCCGCTCTTGAAATTTTTTATTTCAGCGGGGTTATCGAATATGTAGAGGATCTCGTGACCTACATCAACACCCCTCTTCTCAATCAGTTGGTTACAACCTTTTACAATGAAATCAATTTTGACGGCCCACGACTCGTCCAATTCATCAGTCGTACACCAATACTCGTGGATTGCAGTGCACAAGTGAAATTCTATGATGGCACCGTCATCGTCCGACTCCTTTCCAATTCGAGATATGCTACGATAGAAATCTTATGCAGAGATCCAGTTCGGCAGCTTTCGTCCGTCACACAGGTCTGTAACTCTTGTTTTCCACCCTTTTCCATGATAGAGGACCTCTACATCCAGCATCACTATTCACAACTGGTTTGGAAGGGTGATGCCATCAAGAACACGCAATGGTTGGAACTCCTACTCCCATTTCCTGCGGTAAAGAATCTCTATCTGTCCAAGGACTTTGTGCCAGGTGTCAAGGGTTCCCTCCAAAAAATCATTGTGGCGGAAGTGTTTCCCAGCCTGCAGAATTTTTTTGTGGGGAGGTATTAGCAATCGGGACCTTCCCAGGATTTCTTTGGGCAGTTTGTTACTGCGTGACGGCACTCCGGCCACCCTATTGCCATTTCTGTCTGGGAGAGACCCTTCAAGCTGATGTGGTGATGTAGATCGTAGGAGACCAATGATTGATAGGTGTTTTCTATTCTCTGAGTTCTGTCCTATCGTTTCTTGTCATCTCATCGGGAAAATGTACATAAACTTTTCAACTTTTCGACTTTTTTGAGCCATGAAAAGTACAAAAGTGAAAAAGTGAAAAAGCTATGTTTTAGTCATAATAAACTAATGATAATTAGTACATATTTTTCATACTTTTGTAGCTTTTTTCAACTTTTTAACTTTTTTTGAAGCAGCTGAAAGCAGCTTTCCATGAAATGTAGGTTACTTGTCAACTTTTGGACTTTTCACACTTTTTCCTACTTTTTGTCCCTTTTTTGGCTTGTACGAGCTTGTACGAGCTCGTACGAGCCAAAAAAGTTTGTTGCAGGGTTACCGATGCTGTTGATCCCGTGCTATTTTCCTTTTCACCTGTTCTCTTGCATCGGGACATTAGTTATGCCATTTTGTTGATATTACCCGTGATTGACCTTTTGTGATTACATTTGGTGTGGAATAGGGAAAGGGATGTGACTGGCTAGCTATCTACTCAACCATCATCCGTGGTTCACTTGTACTTTTGTAGTGTAACGTGTGCGAGGTATGTTTAGCGCCTAGCTTTTCAACATATCGACGATGCACGTTCACTACCGCAAGGCCGAAGCACCATTTCGTCCCTTCCTCCCACTCTGCCTGTGGTTTAAAATCTTGTACATCTCGTCCGACTACTGCATGATCACGCCGTGAGTCGTCTGCACCACGATGACTCGCGTGACTTGATCCGATCCCCACCCCCCAAACTCCCACTCCCACTCTCCATCTGTCACTGTTCATTCCCACCGTAACACCATCCACACCCACAGCAATGCATGTTCAAGTGCCGCCAGACAGGTGTCACCAGCCATCACTCAGCAACTCGCCCACTTCACTAACTTTCTCGAGCGATGTCGCTGTAACAAGTACCCTCAAAACTCGTCATCCCGCTCCTCAATTCTGTAAGGGTGGCTCAAGGCAATGGGTATGAGTGTGTGTGGACATCATTATAACTGATGATGTCTGATTTTGTGCAAGTAGGCAAGCGTTCTTGCGGCAGGCGACGACGCCTGCGGCCTCGTTTTTGCGGCCTCGCGTTTCTCACTCCATATCATCTGAAGCAGCGCTCTCCGATGCAGCAGATTCCTCCCCAGGCTTACAAGTGCCGGTTTCCTCCAAGATGTTCGGGTCATGCTCACGCTTGGTCTTTTGCGGCGACCAATCAGGCCCGCTGCCCAAGCTCGGTGGCTGTCCTCGCGCAGGCCACCTGGCCCGGGCCTTGTACCTCGCTTCTACCGTGCATGGGGATGACATGTCGACCACAAGCTCGCCTCAGTTCTCGCGTGCGACTCGCAACCGCATCTTCATAGCCACCACAGCTTGGACAGCGTCACGGGGATGTTAGTTACGGCTGCCAGCGCGACAGTGTCATCGGGATTCTCGGCACTGATGCTGGACTGAGCGCGCAATCTGTGGCAATGAGGGTGTGTTGGTGCGGAATCTGACTCTCGTTGCCGTCTCGTCCTGACACCGTGCCATCATCGACCGTCTAGGTACCCACGCACCTGTCACCTTACTCCCGTCAACAGAACTTCCTCCTGCACGGTTATCAATCTCCGCATTTCACCCTTCATCTATCCAAGTGCTATTTTCTGCTCCCCCAAGACTCTCAATCCACTTCGTGACAAAGCTGCCGACCACCTCCTCCGCCGGCGCGAGATTGAACAAGCAATCACCGTGCACAAATCACGATCAAAATGCGTGGTCCAAGTAGCAGGGCATAGCGCGAGGCAATAGTTACACACCCCTTGACTTCCTGCATATCTTCCATGTGCGTTCCCAGATCAATGGTCAAGTAGAGTAACAGTCGAGTCGACCGAGGCGATTCTCAAGGACAGTGTCGGCATCACGTGCGCGACCATCACCCCAGACGAGGAGCGCGTGAATTCAAGTTGAAGCAGATCTGGCGCTCTCCTAATGACACCTTCGGATCCATACACTGGCTTCCTATCCGCCTTTCTCTCGCCCCGTTTTTCGTTCGCCCGTGCATCTTCCTCCCTGACGTGGCTTCCTCTCGCGTCCCCAGATCCGCAACATCCTCCGGGGCGCCTCCTTATAAGGCGTTGGGAAAGTGTTGGGAAGCCAAGCGCGCGAAGTTTCACGGCACGCTCTCATGGAGGGTTGTTAACGGTTATTGCATATTCATCATCACCGTGACTATCGTCGACCCGTAAATACAGTATACGTACGGAGAATATTCTATATGATAACATCCCGATCAACCACATCAACCAAACAGGCCAGAAAATGAAATGTGATTAGGTTATTAGAAGCCAAAACCGGCGAAGAGAGAGCAAGGAGAAGAGAAGAGGGCACACACTGAAGAGAAACCAAATGAAAGAAACCACGTAAATTATACCTTGCCGCTATCTGAGGGAGTGAGCACCAACGGCGCCTTGGAGCGAGTAGACGGGGACATCACGCGATTGCTTTATGCTAGTACAGCTCAGCCTGTTGCATTCGACCTTGCGCGAGAGCGGAAGAAGCGGGATCGGAGGTGTTGGTAAGGTGGGAGTCACAAGTCGACATGGCGCCAAAACCGTGAGCGAGACGCACAGTCGGCGCAAGGCGGTCCCATCCACCGACACTGTTCACCTCTCCTCCCACAGGCGCACCCCCAGTCGCGCTTTCCCCCATCAATCCGCACATTTACCTGCGCATTTTCTCCTCTCACAAATTGGCCGCTTCGCACCCATTATCCCTTGTTGGCTTAAGCAGACGTCCATCAAAAGGTCTCGAGGCTACCCACACTGAATCCTCATTAATCAACTCTCAGTGGTATGTCAAGAGGATCTTACTCGCAGCATTGATAAAACAACTAACGAGGTCTCAAATGGCCTCACTTGAAAGCGTGCCCATCACCCGATCTCTCCCTACCATCCTCTAGCACCGCATCTCCACCATTTCCTTGATCACCGTTTGGCAGGCCTGCAGATGGAAAATGATCATCGCCAGACTCAAGAGAACCGAATTGAACCAAGTCGACGTATGTCTTCATTACGCAATGTCCCGCAATGATAGCCGACTGACTTGATGTGATGTAGGCGAGGTGATACGAATCGACGTACTCCCTGATGACGTCCTACTAGATATATTTGATTTTTGTGCACATACGGCTCCATCACTTGGACGCAAAACGGAGATGAGGACATGGCAATTGCTGGTTAAGGTGTGTCGACGATGGAGAAGCCTCATCTTTGGATCTCCACGTCGGCTTCATCTGCGACTTTTTTGTACACCGAGAACACCTACAAGAGATACATTGGACGTCTGGCCACCCTTGCCTCTCTACATTTGGGGCAATAATGTACTCATGCGATCAGGTCTGGATAACATCGTTATAGCACTCGGGCAAAGCAATCGCGTGTTTGAAGTCATCCTCGAGGACCTTGGGTGTTGGCAATTGGAAAACATTTTAGCAGTGATGCAGGTGCCATTCCCGGAGCTGAGAGAGCTGCACCTCTTCTCAAATGGTGAATCACCACCGGTCGTTCCTGATTCGTTCTTGGGTGGATCTGCCCCTCGTTTGCGAAGCTTCAAGTTGTCTGGCATTTCATTTCCGGGATTGCCAAAACTGCTTTTGTCCGCTACTCACCTTGTCGACCTCTACCTTCTTCGTATCCCTCTTTCCGGGTACATTTCACCCGAGGCAATGGCCGATCTCCTATCCGTGTTGTCCAGCCTCCAAACACTTTTCCTTGCACTCCGATCCCCTCAATCTCGCCCTAACTGGGAAAGCAGACGTCCACTTCCACTAAAACGTTCTGTCTCCCCCGCTCTCAATGGTTTTTGTTTCGACAGCGCTATCGAATATTTAGAGGACCTCGTGACCTACATCGACACCCCTCAACTCAGTTACTTAAATATAACCTTCGATCCAATCGATTTTGACGGCCCACGACTCGCCCAAATCATCAGTCGAACGCCAATACTCGCGGGTTGCGATGCACATGTGGAATTCGACCAGCTCACCGCCAGGGTCCGACTCCCTTCCCCTTTGAAAGATTCTGTGATAGGAATCTCATTCGGACCACCAAATTGTCGGCTTTCGTCCGTCGCTCAGGCTTGTAACTCCGGTTTTCCTCCCCTTTCCATGATAGAGGACCTCTACATCGTGGATCGATATTCGCAAGAACGTTCGATTCATTGGAAGAAGGGTGCCATCGAGGACGTTTCATGGTTGGAACTCTTACTCCCCTTTCCTGCGGTAAAGAATCTCTATCTATCCAAGGACTTCATGCCAGGAATCGCGGCTTCCCTGCAAGAAGTCGTTGGGACAGAAGTGTTGCCAAACCTGCAAAATATTTTCGTGGAGGAGCTTGAGCCATCGGGACCTTTCCAGGAAAGCATTGGGCAGTTCGTCGCCGCGCGAGAGCTCTCCGGTCACCCTATCACGATTTCTGTCTGGAATGGGCTCGGACGCTGAATATGATGCGGGTCGTAGGACGTCAGTGATTGATAGGTGCCTCTGTTCCCAAAGTCTCGTCTTACTGACGTTTCTTGTCTACTGATTCCGTACTATTTTCATTTCCACCTCTTAATTTGTTTCGAAATATCAGTTGTGCTAATTCGTTGAAATTACCTGGGATTGATCTTGTATAATTACATTTGGTGTGGAATAGAAGAAATCTTCTCAACTATCATAATGTCTGCGGTTCACTTGTGCGTTTGTGGTGTAACGTGAGCGGCCGTCATCGTGACCATGCAGTGGCCGGACGAGATGTACAAGTTTGTGAAGCACAGTGTCACCATGCGTCGGAAGAAACGGGATCGCGGCGGGAAGGGAGCACCACCTATAGTGAGCCGTGACCTGGTCTGGCGCTGGCGCTAGGCGCCAAAACCACTTGAACGAGACACGGCGGTCCCATCCACCCGCACTGTTCGCCTCCTCTCCCACAGACGCACTCCCAGTCGCGCCATTGCCCATCAATCCGCTCATTTACATTCGCGTTTTCTCCTCTCTCACCGGTCCGCCGCCTCGCACCCTTTATCCCTTGCTGGCCCAAGCAGGCGTCAATCATCCCTCTCTTCCCATTACCGAATCCTCATTGATCAGCTCTCAGAGGTACGTCAAGACGAAATCACTCGTGGCATTGACAAAACAACTAACAAGGTCCCAAATAGCCTTACTTGAAAGCCTGCCCGTCATCCGGTCTCCCTGCCACCCTCCAGCACCGCCTCTCCACCATTTCCTAGATCACCGTTTGGCTTGCAGATGGCAAATAATCGTTGCCAGATTCGGAAGAAACAAATCAAACCAAGTCGACGTATGTCTTCCTTATGCAACGCCCCGCAATGGCTGCCGACTGACTTGATGTGATGTTGACCAAGTGATACGAATCGACGTGCTCCCTGATGACGTCCTACTAGAAATATTTGATTTTTATATGGATATTGATCCATCACTTGGATTCAAAAGGGGGATAGAAGTATGGCAATTGCTGGTTCACGTGTGCCGACGATGGAGAAGCCTTGTTTTTGGATCGCCACGTCGCCTGAATCTGCGACTTCTTTGTGCCCCGGAAACGCCTGCAAGAGACGCACTGGACGTCTGGCAATCCTTGCCTCTCCTCATTAATGGCGATATGACCTTAAGATTAGGCCCGGACAATATCGTTGCGGCACTTGGCCAGAGCAATCGTGTATGTCAAGTCAACCTCTCAGGCCTTGCGGATCGACAATTGGAAACCATTTTGGCAGCGATGCAGGTGCCATTCCCAGAGCTGACAGAGCTGGCGCTCTCGTCATATGATGTAGAGCAGCCAGTCATTCCCGATTCGTTCTTGGGTGGATCTTCCCCTCGTTTGCGAACCTTCGACTTGGAAGGAATTCCATTTCCTGGATTGCCAAAACTGCTTTCGTCTGCTACTCACCTTGCCCACCTCAACCTTTCCAATATCCCTCATTCCGGGTACATTTCACCCGAGGCAATGGCCGATCTCCTCTCCGTGTTGTCCAGCCTCCAAATACTTGTCCTTGAATTCCAATCCCCTCAATCTCGCCCTAACTGGGAAGGCCGACGTCCACCTCCATCCAAATGTTCTGTCGTCCCCGCTCTCATAAATTTTTATTTCAAGGGGGTTATCGAATACTTAGAGAACCTCGTGACCTACATCGACGCCCCTCAACTCGATCACTCTCACTTGTTTTTGACCTTCATCAATCAAATCGATTTTGACAGCCCACGACTTGCCCAATTCATCAGTCGTACACCAATACTTGCGGATTGCGATGCACACGTGGAATTCTATGATGGCGCCGTCGGCGTCCGACTCTCTTCCCATTTGAGAGATATTGAGATACAATTCTCATGCGGAGAACCAGATCAGCAGCTTTCGTCCGTAGCGCAGGTCTGCAACACCTGTTTGCCTCCCCTTTCTATGATAGAGGGCCTCTACATCGAGCATCACTATTTACAACTGGTTTGGAGGAATGAGGCCATCGAGAACACGCAATGGTTGGAACTCTTACTCCCATTTACCGCGGTAAAGGATCTCTATCTATCCAAGGGCTTTGCGCCAGGTATCGCGGCTTCCCTGCAAGAAATCGTTCGGACAGATGTGTTGCCCAGCCTGCAGAATATTTTCGTGGAAGGGCTGGAACCATCGGGACCTTTTCAGGAAAGCATTGGGCAGTTCGTCAGTGCGCGACAGCACTCCGGTCACCCTATCGTCATTTCTGTCTGGGAGAGAGACTTCGAGTTGATAGATGATATAGACTCGGATGTAGATTCGGATTCAGACTTGGATGTGGACTTGGATGCAGACTCGGATGTAGACTTATAGAGATCGATGAATAGGTGTCCGTTCTCTCAGTTCTGCTATTTTGTTAACACAGAAAGGCATGTGACTGACTAGCAATCTACTCAACCATCATGATGTCCGTGGTCCACTTACACTTTTGTGGTGTAATGTTATTGTGGTGCAGAAGGCTGCGTGATCATGCGATGGCTGGCGAGATGTACAAGTTTGTGAAGAACAGAGTGCTGTTCACTCACTAAGGTACTTGTGAACATGTGATTCAGAGAGCTATACGACTACTACCTGAAAACAGTGGTGTTCTCTCTGCAATGCCTAAAATCCTAGATGATGCTAGTAGACAATTTCAGTCATCATTGAAATATTAACCTTGAATTAGACATTGATTTTCCATCTGCCTTCAAGTCCATAACATCATCGTGATCATACTTCATTTTGATCTTATGAAGCCGGCCCAGATTTTCACCATACATTGCCAAATTCCGGCTTTGACCAACGGCACAGCCGAATGATGCATAGTGCCAGCTATAGTCAGCCGATGCCTTAGTACAAGTGAAGTAGATGTTAGACAGGAAGATGGTAAGAGAGTGATCCAAATCGGTGGGTATGTGGATGGGGAGTCATGCCAGTGGGTGATGAGGAAGCTTGACTTGAGTGGCTTGATGATATAAGCAACTGACACACTATCGTCGTATTGACTAACCCTGTATAGCTGAGGTAGCTGCTGCAAGAATGGATTTCCATCCAAGAATAGCAAAGGAATATAAGAGCTTTGAGGGAGAGAGACTAATAAGAGTGTGGGATAGGTGAAGAGACGAGAGACGTTGGAGATAAGTGGCATGTTGTGGACAGCGGCGGTTCCACGATGCCGAGAGGGGCAGAAGTTGAAAACACACACAAGGGAGAGAAAAGAGGGAGAAAGGGACACACACTAAGATTAACGATGCCATCCTCGATGAGCGAGGAGGCTGCTTAAATACATATGAGTCCCTACTGGATAATCGAGTCCAGTGGTATGAAAGAGCATTGTCGGGAGAGAGTGGGTATATGTGTCGTCATTGTGCCAGACGTACAGGAAAATTGTAAAACAAATGTCAGTAAAAAAAGAGTAAGTACGACTTTGACTTCCGGAAATAGATAGGAAAAAATAGGGTGTCCATGGCATGAATGGTATTGTCATGTATCTTGAGATGAGACTGCAAGTATGACTACATGCATGGCCTCTCTTCAGTTTGTTCATTAATTTCCTAAGTACAAACCTGAACTCATGCTCAGAGTTAATCGATAATTTCTGGACTCACGACGTCTCTCACGTAAGTAGCCCTCTCCCATCAACCGCCCCAGATCATGGTATCCTTCCTTCTCCCACTGAAATTCACTTCAAAGGTCCAGGTGTCTGTGAGTACCTCGTCGCCAGACTGGATATTCCATTTCTCCAAAAGTGGCAATAGAGTTCTTTGACCAGCCTTCTTTCGATATCCAATGTCTTCGGGACTTTTTCAAGTGGGGGGAGATGTTGATCAGGCTCAAATTCGGGAATCGTATAGTTGCTACCAGAGTATAATTAGCAGAGCCGCCACATGGAAAGGCAGACGTTGAACATACTGTAGGATTTCTAGCCATCTATTGTCTGACAGGTCAATTCGCTTGGCCCTAGAATATACACGGTGAGGGGGACATCCACGAGTGGGTACCATACATCTCTGCCACTTGGTGGGCAGGGGAAGACTAAACACAGGAAAAATAGGTACTGTTCATTGGGAACGACGCGAGCAGAAGCCAAGTAGATTAGTGGGACAAGCCATGCATCAGCAAGATGTAACATTACTGGTGTGGCTAGGCCTTGTCATGCCAGTAATGCTAGTCAAGCCAGGTTTCCACCTGGCACCAGCCGACTTGCCATGCACCAGGTATGCGTACCTAGACCTGTAAGCCCTAGTTGTGCCTAGCATTAGACAACAACCTTGTACCAGTCAATAAATGTGCACTAGACAACGGATGTGGCATCAGACAAAAAACATAATAGTGTGCCAGGCAACACATCTAGCACCAGACAGTGGACATGGCACCAGGACCAGTCTCCATGCCAGTGATCGATCACGCCATGTTCCAATATCAGAAATCGGTTTATTCACACAAGAAATCGATAACAGGTACTAAGGAAGATAAACTAGACTAGGGCAGTGACGCTTCATAGCTTCATCCACTGGCATACCATAAACACACTGTCACGATCGTGGCTTTCAAGAAATACCAAAGCATCTTTACTTGATTTGTTCTGGCGGCACAAGAGCATCTGAGAACATTAGTATGCGCCTTAAATTCAAAGACACTACAAGACTCACCAGTCTATTTGAATGAATGCTCGAGAATGCGTGCTACCAGCATCCAAGTCATTGTCATGGAAGATATCTTCGTCCACATTCTGTACAGTGCTTTGCATGTACACAGCGGCACCTTTGTAGATTGACGTCCAGTGATGCTCTTCCAGTTTCTTGACTGTCACAACGAACTCATGTGCATTCCCTCCCCAAGGGACCTCTGTAAAGCCATTGTGAGCACAGCCTAGTCCTTTCTCGTCATTGGCCTTGTCATCTACTTTGAGGGCATCTTCTCCTGTCTTGAACAGTTTAAGCCTGCGTTCCACCTGTGTAGATTGTTACTGTGTGGACATGAAATCAGAAATAAATATGATTAAACATACTGCAGCCATTGCGAGGGCAAGTCCTCCAACCTGAACATCATATTTCTGATTCTGCTCATCTATGTTTGCCCTACAAACGTGTAGAGCAAATGCCCTCGAAATGAGGCCGGAGCAGAATGGTTGATGATTGACCTAGACAATTGGTATGTGCTTTAGTATAGTGCAATAAGGGTCGACTCAGAGAATTTCTCCTTACTTCTGCATCTGGCTCCCCATACACAAAACACCATTCACCAAGGGCATCCGATACATATTGCATGCATGTTTCAGCATTGTTCTTCAAAATATATTTCCTGTGTTCAGTGACAGCATGGTGGCCAATCTTCCTGATATCGCTGTGCCAATTGTTGAGGGCGTTTGCTGACTACAAACACATTACTATGAGTCTCTAACGTCTAGGAGAAACCAGAAGGATGTACGACAGTCACTGCAACTTCCCTACCCACTCCGTCAAGCACGTTGCCCGGGAATAAAGTGCTCCAGATCTGATCAATTTCTTGGTCAAGTTTGCCATTAGTGCCAAACGGATCTTCTTGGGCTGTGCTGCGGCAGCTGCTGTGTGCTGTCTACTGTACAACAAGCCAAGGTAGTGCGAAAGCTACGCAAACGACAGAGGGATGTGCGGAAAGTCGACTCGACCTTGCCTGCGCGGGAGCGGAAGCGGGATCGGAGGTGTTGGTGAGGCGGCGAGAAGTCACTGCCTCAGGCGACCAGGCACCAAAACCATTCGAACGAGACAGTCGCAAGTTCCTCTAGTGTTCCTCTCCCACAGGCGCACTCAGGCTCCCAGTCGCGCATTCCCCCATCGATCCACTCATCTACCTTCGTGTTGTCTCCTCTCTCACTAGTCCGCAGCCTCGCACCTATTATACCCTACTTTCTCGAGCAGGCATCAATCAAAAGGTCTCAAGGTCTCCCTCTCTTCCCAACACCAAATCCTCATTGATCAGCTCTCAGAGGTATGTCAAGAGGAACTCACTCGCAGCGTTGATAAAACAACTAACAAGGTCTTAAACAGCTCACTTAAAAGCGTGCCCGTCATCCGATCTCCCTGCCATCCTCCAGCACCGCCCTTCCACCATTTCCTAGAGCACCGCTTGGAAGACCTGCAGATGGAAAATAGTCTTCGCCAGAATCCGGAGAACCGAACCGAACCAAGTCAACGTGTGTCTTCTTTATGGAACGTCCCGCAATGACCGCTGCCAGTGACTGACTTGATGTAATGTAGACCAGGTGATACGAATCGACGTACTCCCTGATGACGTCCTACTAGAAATATTTGATTTTTGTACGGATGTTGATCCATCAGTTGGATTCAAAAGGCGTCTAGAGGCATGGCACTTGCTGGTTCATGTGTGTCGACGATGGCGAAGTATTGTCTTTGGATCACCACGTAGCCTGGATCTGCGACTAGTTTGTACAACCAAAACACCAGCAAGGGACACACTGGACGTTTGGCCAGCTTTGCCTCTCATCATTCGAACCGTTAGGACCTGGACATCGGGTGTAGACGAGATCATTGTGGCGCTTGGGCAGAGCAATCGCGTTTGTGAAGTCGAGCTCGCGGACCTTCCAGGTTTTCAATTGAAAGAAGTCGTGGCGGCGATGCAGGTGCCATTCCCGGAGCTGACAGTGCTACGGCTCTCCTCCGATCCAAATGGTCGGACAACACCGATCGATCCCGATTTATTCATGGGTGGATCTGCCCCACGTCTGCAAGTCTTCGAGTCGGTTCTCATTCTG